>Ga0187892_10008730_pt1 | contig 13697 bp, 11 predicted proteins | sample MA1701073metaG_FD_139345 | JGI IMG/M metagenome (GOLD analysis project Ga0187892, IMG submission 139345) | Bio-ooze microbial communities from a basaltic lava cave in the Kipuka Kanohina Cave System on the Island of Hawaii, USA - MA170107-3 metaG ...
GTTGAGCGGGAATCCGCACCTGGATCGCCCGCCGCCCCGTAGACTGCCCGTGTGGGCTGGTGGAAGCGCGGCAGGGTCGAGAAGTGCGCGGGGTCGACGTTCTTCCGCGGGACGCTCGCTCCCACGCCCGCCGGGTTCGCGGGGCTTGAGCGGCGGGGCTTCCGGATGACGCCCCGCTCCGCCGGCGAGGATGCGCACTGGGCCCTGGATCTGAGCCGCGGGCGCCACGAGATCGCCCTGCTCAGCGACTGGCTGATCATGACGCCGTTCGGCTCGATCACGCCGCGCTCGATGTCGCCCGCGCGGGAGCTGCGGGCGCGCAAAGACGAAGTGCGGGAGCAGCTCCGCATGGCGCGCGGCGGCGCTACTTGATCGCCCGCTGGATCTGCATGAGCGGCGCCCGCACGCCCCACGCCACGCCGCCGAGCACCCGCAGCAGCACCAGGCACACGACGAACACCACCCCGAGCAACTCGTCGAGCGCGCCCGACGCCACCGCGACCGCGATGCCGACGAGCGCGATCGCCATCGCCCACCACGCTCGCTGCAGGATTTCCGCCAGCGGCAGCGCGATCAGCGTGAGGCCCGGCAGCGGCACGTCGACCCTGTCGAACGTCTCCTTGACGCGCCGCACATCGCCCACCGCCGCGAAAACCGTGAGCAGCAGCGCGACGAGCACGAGACCGAGCGCCGCGATCGCCGCCGCGCGTGCGAGCGTCGGCTTCGGCCTGTCGTCCGCCACGCTGTAATGACGGCGAGGTCCGGCACGACGCTGGGTCTAGAACAAGGCTTTGACCGGCGTCCCGCCCTCGGTCATCTTCACCACCGTCCCCCCCTCGCCCCGGTACTTCTTCGCGTGGTCGAAGCCGAAACGGTCGAACACCGTCGCGAAGAGGTCCGCCACGCTGACCGGATCGCGCGCGATCTCCATCCCGCCCGCGTTCGTCTCGCCGATCACGCGCCCGCCCGCAAGGCCGCCGCCGCCCACCACCGCGCTGAACGCCCGCGGGAAGTGGTCCCGGCCCGTGTCCGCGTTGATCGCCGGCGTCCGCCCGAACTCCCCCATCCACATCACCATCGTCGAGTCGAGCAGCCCGCGCTTCTCGAGATCCTCCACGAGCGCCGAGAACGCCGGATCGAGCGCGCCGCACAGCCGCCCCACCGCGTTGAAGTTGTCCTGGTGCGTGTCCCAGCCGCCGAGCGACACCTCCACGAACCGCACGCCCGCCTCCACCAGCCGGCGCGCCACCAGGCACCCCGCCCCGAAACCGCCCCGCCCGTACCGGTCGCGCACCTCGTCCGGCTCCTGCGAAAGGTCGATCGCCTTCGGGAACGCCGTGTCCAGGAGCGCCGCCGTCCGCTCCATCAGCCCGTCGCGCAGCTTCAGCAGCCCGTCCTCGTGCGACTTCTCGAACTCCCGGCCGAGCTCCTGCGCCAGCTGGAAGCGCCCGCGCTTGCTGTCGAGCTTCCGCAGCATCTCCAGCGCCGTCTGCGGGTTCTCCAGCGCGAACGGCCCGTGCTCCTGGCCGAGGAACGCGGGGCCGAAGCCGGGCTGGCCGATCGACACGTACCGCGGGATCGTCACCGCCCCGCCCGCCTCCTTCGACACGACCGCGCCGGTCGACGGGTGCGCGACGCCCTCGATGAACGGGTGTCCCGTGTGAAGGAGGTACTGCGCGCGCTGGTGCTCGCCTTCCGCCGAATTGAGCGACCGCACGATCGACAGCCGCTTCATCTGCGCCGCGACGCGCGGCAGGCTCGCCGCGATGCGCACGCCCTTCGCCGCCGTCTCGATCGCCTTCGTCGGCCCGCCGTTCGCGTGCCCGGGCTTCGGGTCGAACGTGTCGAGCTGGCTCGGCCCCCCCTCCATCCAGAGGACGATGCACGCCTTCGCCTTCGCCCCCTCCTGCGCGAAGAGATCCCCCGCGCGGTGCCGCATCGCGTACGCGAAGAAGCCGCCGAGCCCCGCCCCGAGGAAATGACGCCTGGATAGACACATGTCGCACCTGCCCCGAGATTCGAGATTCGTCATTCGAGATTCGCCTCAATGGTTGAAGGCGAACTCGTGGGAGTTGAGCAGCGTGATGAAGACTTCTTCCATCGTGCCGCGCTTCAGGAACTTGTCGCACGCGGCGCGCTCGCCCGCGCTCGGCCGGCGCGACAGCACCGCCAGGTAGACGCGCTCGACCGACGGCTTCTCCGCGAGGAACTTGCCGCGGACCTCCCTCAGCTCGATCGTCATCTTCGTCATGATGTCCTGCACGCTCTCGCGGTACTCGAAGACGCTCGTCAGGTCCTGGTCGAGCATGTTGCGCACGAGGAACTGAAGGAACTTCGCGCGGATCGACCCGGCCTTCGCGCCGCCGACCGCCTCCTCCAGCTGGAGCGCCCGCAGCATCGAGTCGGCCGTCTGCTCGGGTGTCAGCGCCCGGACCGCCTGGTGCGCGAAGACGCGCCCCCGCTCCGGATCGGCCGACTCGCGCACGCTCGTCAGCTGGTACGCGCGGCTCGTGACGATCGTCCGGATCAGCGCCTTCACGTCGAATTTCAGCCGGATCGCCTCGTCGGTCAGCCATTCGAGCAGCTTCGGCACCGACGGCGGGTTCTTCTTCCCGAAGTTGTCGATCGGGTGGACGATGCCCCGGCCGAAGAACGGGTACCAGAGGCGGTTGGCGAACGCGCGCGCGAACTGGCGGTTCGCCGCGACGAAGAGCGCCAGCTCCTCGCGCAGCGCCGCCGTCTGCGGCTCCGCGCCCGACAGGAACCTCGGCTTCACCGCCTTCTCGTAGTCGCGGGGCTTCCAGCGCGCCTTCGCGCGCTCCACGTCGTCGACGATCTCGATCGCGCCCTGCGTGATGTACTTCCGGTCCGTGCCTTTGAAAAACGCGGCGAGCTGGTAGAAGTCCTCCTGCGACCACTTCTCGAACGGATGGTCGTGGCAGCGCGCGCAGTTGAGGCGGATGCCGAGGAACGAGCGCGAGACCTTCGCCGCGAGGTCCTCGGGCGCGCCGGTCTGCGGGTAGAAGCGGCCGATGAAGTGCACCGGGCCGCCTCCGCCGTTCGGGCCGCTCGCCGTCAGGAGCGCGCGCACGGTCGCGTCGTACGGGGCGTTCTTCTCGAACTGCTGCCGGAGCCAGTACTCGAGCGGCTCGCGCATCGTCTCGAACGCCGCCTGGTAGCCGTAGAGGCTGGTCGCGAACGTCTCTCCCATGAAGATCGCGTACCGCGGGCTCGCGAGCAGCCCGTCGATCTTCTTCGCGCGGTCGGGCTTCTCGAGGAACGCGCGCACCTCGTCCTCCGTCGGGATCACGCCGGTGAGGTCGAGCGTCACGCGCCGGAGGAACTCCGCGTCGGAGGAGCGCGCGGCGGGCGCGACGCCCTTCTCCTTCCACACCTCGTCGAGGATGGGGTCGATTTGCGCCAGCGCCAGCAGCAGAATGATCATTTGCCGATGTCATCCTTCTCGAGCTGCTTCTTGATCTCGTCCGCCTTCCTGATGAGCGCCTCCATCGCGGCCTCGGAGCTGGAGCGGATCGCGCCGTTGTCGAAGTGCTTCGCGATCCAGAGGTCGAGCCCCTGCGCGTCCGTCATCGAGAACCCCTCGACCTTCGCCTTGATGATCTCGGCGGTGCGCGCCTGGCCGTAGAGGCAGCCATAGAAGACCCGGACCGGCTCGCCCTCCGCCACGCGCTTCGCGTCGCGCGCGATGACGTCGGCGCCGCGCTTGATGTTCTGCGCCTCGCGCCTGAACTTCTTCAGGCCGTCCTCGATCTTGTCGGCGTGCGCCTCCTTCACGGTCCACCCGCCGTCCTTCTCCTCGAAGACGGTGCGGAACCACGCGTCGAACGCCTCCTTGAACGACGTGGAGGCGCCGGCGGGGAGCTTGAGGTCGAGGCGCGTCCAGACCCACTCGTACGAGAGCAGCTTCCGGAGGCGCCCGGTGAGCCCCTCGTCGTCCTTGATGCGCGCGACGTACCGGAGCATCGGTCCGCGGACGAGGCCGGCGGTGCGGATCTGCTCCTCCGCCTTCGCGAGGATCTTCTCCGCGGTCTCGACGTGCTCGTCGCCGATGACGAGCTTGCCGTCGCGCTCGACGAAGGCGTCGTCGACGCCGTCGACGTCCTCCTTCATCTCCAGGATCGCCGCGGCGGTGACGGACGAGGCGAACGCCTTGCGGAGGCGGGAGTTGAGCCCGCCGTCGTCCTTGATCTTCTCGGCGAGCGCGGCGAGCGACTTCGCGAGCTTCTCGACGCGGTCGACCTTGTCGCCGTAGCGCTCCTCGAGGCTCTGCTCGATCTTCTCCTTCATGGCCTCACGGACGACGAGCCTGCCGTCGGCGTCCGCCTCGAAGATGAGGTCCATGAGCGGCTTGATGATCCTCTCGATGCGGGCCTCGTCGCGGCCGGCCAGGACGCGAAGCTGCGTCGCGTAGAGGATCAGCTGGCCGTTCTCGTCCTTGAGGATCTTCTTGACCTGCGCGTTGTAGGCGGGCTCGTCGGGGATCTTGTCCGCGATCGCGTCGACGAGTGCGCGCATCTCCTTCCTGTCGGACTCGAACGTGGCGAGCTCGCGGAGCAGCTCCTCGGCGTGAGCCTTCGAGCCCTCGCGGAGGCGGCCTTCGTCGTCGAAATGCTCCTTGAAGTAGTCCGGAACGGCGGTCTTCGCGGCGTTGGCGCGCGCCTCGCCGGTCAGGGCGCCGATCTGCTCCTTGATGGCGGGTTTGCCGGCGGGCGAGAGGAGCGTCTCGCGCACGCGGGCGGCGAGGCCGTCGCCCGGGATGGTCTTGGCGAACTCGTCGATCTTCGAGTTGACGTCCTGGGTGAGGATCGCGAGCGCGAGCAGCAGGGTCATATCCACCTCCAACTACCCTATCCTGAAGCGGAGGCGGAAGCTCTCACGCCAAGCCATTAGCCGTTAGCTGTTAGCTATTAGCAGCCAAGGGCTTGCGTCGGTTCTCCGGCTAACGGCTAATGGCTTATGGCTAATGGCTACTTGAGATGTCGTTTGAAAAACTCCATCTGCGCGTTGAAGTCGCCGCCTCCGACCTTCAGTTCGCACGCGAGGTTGAGCTTCTTCATCTCTTCCTGGAGGACGAGCCCGAACTTCTCGTGGTGGATGCCGGCGCCGGGCTGCTTGTCGTTCGGCTGGTCCTTGCCGCTGTAGCTGAGGTAGATCGGCGGATCGTCCTTGGTGAGGTGGGTGATCGGCGAGCACTCCTCGAAGATCTTGTGCGCCTTCTCGGTGTCCATCTCGTCCGGCTTGAGCCCCCAGAAGGGCGGCAGTGCCCGGTGCTCGTGCGCGCGGCCGCCGATGTGCTTCAGAATGAAGCGCGGATCGTAGGACGTCTGCCCCTGGTTGCTGACGACGCACGAGAGGCGCGTCGACTGGCGCAGGACCGGATCCTCGGCGTCGGGCTTCGCGAGGTCCTCGTGGAAGGCGAGCCAGAGGGAGATGCCGGCGCCCGCGGAGCCGCCGGTGCAGGCGGCCTTGCCGTTGAGGTTGAAGTCCTTCGCCTTGTGGCGGAGGTACTGCACGGCGCGCCCGCCGTCGTGCATGGGGCCGGGGAACGGGCCGACGTTCGTGAGCCGGTAGTTGATCGACGCGACGGAGATGCCGGCCTCGAGGCAGCGCTGGATGAGGCCGGCGTTGACCTGCTCCTTGTTGCCGCCCTGGAACCCGCCGCCGTGGATGAAGACGACGATCGGGGTGGGCGTCTCCGACTTGGCCTTCCAGAGGTCGAGGACGTGCCGCTCGTGCGTGCCGTACTTCTCGTCCTTGACGTCGGGCGCGGGTTTCTGCTGCCGGTCCTGCACCAGCAGCGCGGCGAGAAGGAGCAGCTGGATCATGGGCACCTCCTCTATGTGGAACACCTCACTTCTGGAGGAAGTCGCTCAGATACCGCACCTCGTCCGCATACTCGTCGCTTGACGACGAGTACGCGCGGATCTCCGCGTGGATGTTCTCGATCAGCCGCGCGCGGCCGCGCGACACGTAGTTGCGCACCTCGTCCTCCGTCTTCCCCATCGCGGCGGCGACCTCGCGGTGCGACTTCTGCTCGAAGAGGAAGAGCTTGAGCGCGGCGAAGTAGTTCGCGTTCTCGCGCTCCAGGCGGCCGAGCGCCACCTGCAGCAGGTTGGCGACCCACTCGCGGTCGAAGTCGGTGTCGCGCTCGCGCGTCGCGATCATCTCGTCGGTGATCGCGGCGCGCGCACGCCCGCCGCCGCGCTTCTGCGCTGCCTCGTGCTCGCGGTGGTGCTGGATGACGTGCCGCGCGACCGCGAGCATGAGGCTGCGGAACCGCCCGCGCGCGGGATCGGCGCGCTCCAGCACGCCGTCCTCGAAGACGCGGAGGAAGACCTCCTGCGAGAGGTCGTCTGCGTCGGCCTCGGAGAGCCCCTGGCGCCGGATGAAGCGCCGCACCGGCTCCCGGTACTTGCCGACGAGGCTCGTGACGGCCGTCTCCCCGCCGGCGCGCGCCTGGCGGACGAGCGTCCACATCGTGGAGCCGAAGTCGGTCATGGCCGATTCACCACAAAGACACCAAGGCACCAAGGGCCTGCCTTCGGACGACTCGCGCAGAGCCCGCTGAGATCGCGGAGAAGGGGTTGGCTCTCGAACATGCCTCCGAATACCCCACGTCCTTTCCGTGTCATTCCGTGGTTCCGTGTTTCCGTGGTGAACCCTCCGGGGACGCCGCACATCAATGATGTTGCGGTTTGCCTCTCGACTCCGTGCGGCGCTGGACTATTTCCGCTTCTCCCGCCGGACCCCCTCGATCAGCTTTTCGAACTCCTCGCGCCGGCCGCCGTCCACCTCGATCGCCTTCCGCCACGCCGCGATCGCGCCGTCCCAGTCGCGCGCGATGAGCGCCGCGTAGCCGAGCCACCGGTGCGGCTCCACGCTCGTCGGCTCGATCTCCGCCGCCGCCGCCAGCTCCGCCTTCGCCCGCGCCAGCGCCCGCGTCCCGTCCTGCCCCTGCTTCACGAGCTGGTCCGCGGTGATTCCGTGCGCGTACGCCAGCCCCATCCGCGCGTCGTACGAGCGCGGGTCGTGCTTCAGGTACGCCTCGAACGACGACGCCGCCTCCGCGAGCGCGTCGAGCGGCGGCTGCTTCACCACCGCCAGCGCCGTCCCGCGGATGAGCTGCGCCGCGCCGGTGGCCACGTCGATCGCCGGCAGGTCGGGCCGCGCCTCCCGACCGCGCCGCAGGATGTCGAGGATCCGGTCGCCGATCCGCAGGTACGCCTCCGCGCGCGCCTGGTCGCGGGACCACTCCATCGGCCCCGACCGCAGCGCGTTGCGCAACGCGGAGGCGAGGAAGAGGTACGTCTCCGCGTACGCCGGGTTGAGCTCGACCGCCCCGAGCGCGTGCCCGAGCGCCTCTTCCGCGCGCCGCTCGTCCGCGTTCTCGCGCGAGAGGTGCGCCATCGCCAGCCCCGTCTTCGCCTCGACATAGCACTTCCGGATGTCGAGCGCCTCCGCGTACAGCGCGACAGCCCTGGCGGAGTCCCGCCGGAGGAGCGCGATGTCGCCGAGGAACTTCGCCACCTCCTCGCCCGGCTTCTCCTTGCTCTCGCGCAGCTTGTCGCACGTCTCCACGATGCGCTTCAGCGCCTCCGGGTCCGGCTCGCCGAGCACCGCGAGGCGGACCGACGCGAACTCGCGCTCCCACGGGTCGGTCAGCCCGAGCCGCCCGGCCGCCTCGAGGTCGGCGCGCACGTCCTTTGCCATCCGGTCGGCCGCCGACTCGTTCTTCGTGTGCGCCTCGCGCAGGAGCGGCTCCCATCGGACGCGCGCGCGCCACCAGTGGTAGAGCGCGGCGTCCTTCGCGGGCGCCAGGCGGATCGCCTCGCCGAGCGGCGCGATCGCAAGGTCGGTGCGCCCCATGCGCGCGCGCGCGCGCCCGATGCCGTAGTGCGCCTTGGCGAGGTGCGCCGACGGCAGGCCCCCCGCGCGGACGATCTCCTCGAGCGCGGCGGCGGAGCGCGCGAGCTCGTCGTACCCGATGAGGCGGGGCGGCTTGTAGAGCTGCGCGTCCCACGTGTAGAGCTTGACGATCTCGTCGTCGACGCGCGCGATGCGCTGCAGCTCGCGGAGGCGCTCGACGGCGTTGCGGACCTGCACCCACGCGAGCATGACGAGGCCGACGAACGCCGCGCCGGCCAGCGCGAGCACGGCCGGGTGGCGGCGGGCTCCGCGGAAGACGCGGCGGCCGAGGCCGGGCGGGCGCGCGACGACCGGCCGCCCGTCGAGCCACGCGGAGAGGTCGTCGGCCATCGCGCGCGCGGTCGCGTACCGGCGCGCGGGGTCCTTCTCCATCGCCTTGAGCGCGACGGCGCCGAGGTCGCCGGGCACGCCGGGCGGATCGTCCTCGATCACCTGCCTGGCGATGGCGAAAAACGTCTTGCCCTGGAACGGCACGCGGCCCGCGAGCATCTCGTAGAGGATCACGCCGAGCGAGAAGACGTCGCTGCGAGTGTCGAGCTCGCGCCCGGACGCCTGCTCGGGCGACATGTAGTGCGGCGTGCCGACGGCGGTGCCGGTGACGGTGAGGCGGTCCTCGGCGCGCGCGGTCGTGGCGATGCCGAAGTCGGAGACGAACGGGCGGTTGGCGCGGTCGAGGAGGATGTTCGACGGCTTGAGATCGCGGTGGACGATGCCCTTGTCGTGCGCGGCGTGGCAGGCGGAGGCGACGTCGCGGAGGATGGCGACGCGGTCGCGGATCGGGAGGTCCTGCGCCTCGGCGAGCGTGCGTCCGTCGATGCGGTCCATGACGAAGTAGACAAAGCCGCCTTCGGCGCCGGCGTCGTGGATGGCAACGATGTTGGGGTGCCGGAGGGCGCCAAGGATCTCGATCTCGCGGCGCGAGCGGGGGTCGGCCTGGCGGAGGACCTTGACGGCGACCTCGCGGTTGACGGAGGGGTCGCGGGCGAGCCAGACCTCGCCGGAGGCGCCCTTGCCGAGGAGTCGCTGGAGCTCGTAGCGGCCGAGCTTCTGCGGGAGGGTGGCGTCGGCCGCGGCGAGGGGGGCGAGGAGATCGTCTCGGCGGACGAGGCCCTCGTCCAGGAGGCGGCGGCCGAGGTCGGGATCGGTCACGCAGAGATGATACGGTAAAAAAGAAGGCCGGATGGGGGGAAGTCCATCCGGCCGAATGGAGAGAGGGATCCGTACTGCGATTCCTCTATTGGGTTTATACAGGAGGGGTGTGTCATCCGGTGACACAGCCAAAGGGCAAAAAGAGGGCAGCCGCACGCATCACGTTTCACGCCGTCGCGCGCCGACAGTCCAGCAGCCTGCTGGAGCCGTTGCACCGTTTGCCGTTCGCCGTTGGACCGTTCGGACGGTGGAACGGTCGAACGATCGAACGGAGAACGAGCGCGTCAGCCTTACTCCGACGCGCTCCTAGGCCTGAATCCGCTCCAGCGAGGTGCGGGTGCCGTCGAGGGCGAAGCGGACGGCGGCGCGGCCCGCCTGGAGGGCGAGGCTGCGGTCGCTCGGGATGGCCATGCGGTAGGGGATGCGTTCGCCGGCGAGCCAGCGCTGGAACTCGCGGAAGGTGGTGCGGCGGGTGGGGAGCCAGCCAGCGAGAGCGACGGCGCGCGGGAGGCGGACGTCGGCGTCGAAGCGGAGCGTGATCGTGCGGACCGCCTCTCCGTCGAAGGCGACTTCGAGCGCTCCGTAGTCCCAGACGAGCGCCAAGGGGCCGCGCGCGGGGCCGAGGAGGCCCCGGACGTCGGCCTTGGAGGACCCGAACGACAGGCCTCCAAGGCGACCGTTCCGGAGGAACTCACTGAGGGTCCTGGTGCGTTCCACGTTTCTACTCCTGCAGCGGCACGTTCCAGTACGCGTCGGCCAGGAAGTCCTTCCAGGACTGGGGAAGGACGCCGAGCCTCATGGTGAAGACGGGCTTCCACGCCGGCTTGACCGGGGCGCGAGCGAGCGTCATGCCGGCCTGGCGGGGCGTGCGGTTCGCCTTGCGGGCGTTGCACGCGACGCAGGCGAGCACGCAGTTGGTCCACTCGGACACGCCGCCCTGGGCGCGCGGGAGGACGTGATCGATCGTCAGCTCCTCGGTGCCGGGGCGGGCGCCGCAGTACTGGCAGGTGAAGCGGTCGCGCTTGAAGATGTTCCGGCGCGAGAAGACGACGCCGCCGTCGGGCATGCGGTCGTACTTCGTGAGCACGATGACCTCGGGGACGAGGATCGTCAGGCGCACGGTCTTGACGTGCGGGTGGCCCTCCTCGGCGCGGAGCGCGGCCCAGGAGTCGAAGTCGTGCGTCTCGTACGTGTCCGGGCGGACGGCGCGGGCCGAGCCCTTGACGAGCAGGCAGAGGGCCTCGCGCACCGGGGTGGTGCGGATGGGCACCCACGCGCGGTTCAGGACCAGGGTCGGGGCTTGCAGCATGGACATAGAGTTCTCGAAGAGATCGGGGGGATCGGCAACGGGGGGGCGGGGCACGGCGAAGGTTGGCTTGCCAACCCTCCTTCGCCGTCGCACAGTCGCCGGACGTGCTGAGAGGCTTCGGAGGGCAAGCCGTAGCCTTCCCAACTCGCACTGTTGGGGGGAGCACGGCGAAGGTTGGTCTCGCCGGGAGGAGTCGCGCCTCCACTTGCAGGTTCGTAGCCTGCCGTGCTTCTGCTACACCACGGCGAGATGTTGGTCTCCCCGGAAGGAGTCGCGCCTTCACCGGCGGTTTAGGAAACCGCTGTGCTTCTGCTACACCACGGGGAGTGGTCTGCCCGGAAGGAATCGCACCTTCTCCGACGGCTTCGCACGCCGTCATGCCGTCTGGTACACCACGGGCAGTCGAATGCTGGCCTGCCAACCCTCCTTCGCCGTCGCACAGACGCCGGTACGTGCTGAGAGGCTTCGGAGGGCAAGCCGTAGCCTTCCCAACTCGCACTGTTGGGGGGAGCACGGCGAAGGTTGGTCAGGGACCCTGGATTCGCACCAGGCCTCTGCCGGCTTCCGACGCCGGTGGGGCGCTATCTCCCCATGTCCCTGAGGTCAAGATTGGTCTCTCCGGAAGGAGTCGCACCTTCACTTGCGGATTCGGAGACCGCCGTGCGGATCTGCTACACCACGGAGAGAAAGGGTCACGACATCTGGTCCGCCCCGCGGGATTTGAACCCGCATGGTCCTGGTCCCGAACCAGGCGCCCTTCCAGGTTAGGCCAGAGGCGGAGAAAGAGTGGCTTGCCAACCCTCCTTCGCCGTCGCACAGTCGCCGGACGTGCTGAGAGGCTTCGGAGGGCAAGCCGTAGCCTTCCCAACCGCCCGGTTGAGGGAGGTACGGCGAAGGTTGGTGCGGGTGAGAGGACTTGCACCTCCACGCCGTAGCGGCGCCGGTCTCTCAAACCGGTGCGTCTTCTGGGTTCCGCCACACCCGCCGATGTTGGGGAGCTCCCGCTGACCTCGCTTTTGCCTATCCACCCGCCTGCGGGGAGGTTTAGTCGCAGGGCCGTCCGCGGCCTTTCATGCCTCCTCTCGCCAGCGCGTGCGCGCGGCGGCAGGGCTTACGCCAAACTCTTGCGACCGGGGCCGGCGCGCCGGTCGTGCGACCCGGCCAAGCTCACTCCCGAGGTACAGGTTCAAGCGGGCGGGATGCGCCCTCCCTCGCCTCGTGCATCCGGTGCGGACGGAGATGCGTGGAGCTTACGGATACCCTTTGGGGCCGTCGTCCCATGGGCTTGCAGCGACAGACCAGGAGCTCCGAGATCGTGCTGTGGTTCGATTCGCTGTGCTCGCTCACCACACCATTCGACTCGGCCGAACCGGGGTGCCCGCACTGGGCGAGGCCGCGCATCTGCGCGGCCGAGTCGAATGGTGCCCGCTCGAGGAATTGCACCTCGATCGCCTGTGTGTGGGACAGGCATTCTCCTTTTGAAATAAGCGGGCGAAGTCTGGTAGCGGGCGCAGGAATCGAACCTGCATTCTCGTGGTTATGAGCCACGTCGAGGCCCAGCCTCGCCACCCGCGGCGTTGCTCGAAGTTTGGCCTGCCAACCGTAGCCCTCCCAACGTGCATCGTTGCGAAGGTTGGCCTGCCAACCGTAGCCTTCCCAATCGTCATCGTTGAGGAGGGCACGGCGAAGGTTGGTGCTCCCGGCAGGACTTGCACCTGCACGCCCGTTTCGGGCCCCGCGTTCTGAGCGCGGGATGTCTTCTCATTCCAGTCACGGGAGCAAGATTGGTAGCGGGTGCCCGAGTCTCACGGACTTCGGTTCAACTCACATTGTTGAGGTAGGCACGGCGAAGGGTGGTTGGCCCGGCGGGACTCGCACCCGCATGATCCCGATCTTGAGTCGGGCGCGTTTGCTGGTTACGCCACGGGCCTGAATGGTGCCTTCGCTCGGACTTGCACCGAGATCTCCGGTTTAAGAGACCGGCCGTCTGGCTGTTGACATACGAAGGCGTTCGGGTGCTTGCACGGAGCGAGCGCCGCGGATGAGGCGCGAGTCGAAGTGCCTCCGGGAGGACTCGAACCTCCATCTCCGGCTTAAAAGACCGGCCGTCTGCCGTTGACCTACAGAGGCGGCTTGCACTGAGCGAGGCCGACGGAGTCGGCCGAGTCGAAGTGGCAGGGGCGGCCGGACTTGCACCGGACATCGACGGCTTGAAAGGCCGCCATGCTTCTGTTGCACCACGCCCCCTTGACCGTTCGACCGTTCGACCGTTCGACCGTTCACCGTTCAACCGTCCTGCCGTTCCTGCCAGACGCCGCTGCCGGGCGTGACCCGGTGGACCATGAACGGTGGAACGATGGAGCGGTCGAACGGTTGATCGGTATTGTGGTCGGGCGTACGGGACTCGCACCCGTGTCTGCGGTGTGAGGGACCGCCGGCCTGGCTCCTAGCCGAACGCCCGGAGATTGGGCTCCCGCCGGGGATTCGCACCCCGAACCGCTGTTTAGAAGACAGCTGTGATCGTCTGTTTCACCAGCGGGAGATGGCTCCGGGGGGAGGATTCGCACCTCCACCATTCCTGATTAACAGTCAGGCGGGCTGCTAGTTACCCGACCCCGGAATCTAGTCTTTCGTGTCGCGGCTGCCGAAGTATGCCGACGCCGGCCGCTTGCGGATCCACTTGAGGTACGACTGCAGTTCGGGGGCGGCGCGCAGCTTCTCGGCCGTCGACCGGTCGCGCGCGAGCGTCTTGTTGTCCCACGTCGCGTGGATCTTGCGGTGGCAGTCGCGGCAGAGCTCGGCCGTCGGACCGAACTCGTCGCGCTCGTGCTTGCGGCGCGAGCGCGGCACCAGGTGGTGCTCGGTGGTGCGGGCCTCGCGGCCGCACAGTTCGCATCGCACGTTCATATCCTATCGAGGAGTCCAAGTGGCGGAAGGGGCGAGATTCGAACTCGCGGGGCCTGGCGGCCCTCTCGCTTTCCAAACGAGCACCCGCTGCCTGCCGGGACGACCCTTCCGTGTTGTTTGCGTACCGTGACGTGGCCTGCCCCGTAGCCTCCCAAGTGACAGGCGTCAGCGAGGGACGGCGAAGGTTGGTGGCTCCCCCGGGATTCGCACCCGGACCGACGCGGCTTATGAGACCGCCGCACTGCTGGTTATGCTAGAGAGCCGTGGCGCGTCCTGAAAAGCCGTCGTTGACCAGCGGGTGCAAGTCCCGCCGAGGTAAGCCGAGGGCGCCTCGTAGCAGACACCGGTACGGGGGAGAAATCCACCGTGCTGAGCGGTGTGTCGA
>Ga0187892_10008732_pt1 | contig 13693 bp, 13 predicted proteins | sample MA1701073metaG_FD_139345 | JGI IMG/M metagenome (GOLD analysis project Ga0187892, IMG submission 139345) | Bio-ooze microbial communities from a basaltic lava cave in the Kipuka Kanohina Cave System on the Island of Hawaii, USA - MA170107-3 metaG ...
ACTCCTTTGATCGTCGCCGGCCGTTATCGAATTTTAGCGCTGGCCGTATTCGAGTACGGTGAGTGTGCCGTGCCGTTGTAGGATCGGACCCGATACTGATAGGTCCCACGCGCCAGACCCGTATCGACGTAACTCGTGGCATTCGGTCCCGCGGTCCCGATTTCGGTCCACACAGACCAGAATCCCTGCGGTCGGCGCTCGATCTTGAACCCACTCTCGCCGCCGGAGGTGTCGTTCCAGGTTAGCGTCACCGTCGATCCGCTAACCGAAGTGCGCAGGTAGCCCGGGGCTACCAGGGAGACTGTTCCCGTGCCGGTTACCGTCGCGGTCGCGCCACCGCCGCCGGTGAAGTTGACGGTTTCCATGAATGTTCCTTGCGCGGTCGGGCTGAACCGCACGGTCACTGTCTTACTCGAACCGGGCGCTATCGTGTAATTCGCGCCCGACGCGATAGAGAAGGGCGCTGTCACCGTGGCGACGCCCGTCAGGGTCGTGCCGCCGGTGTTGCTGACAGTGAACGTCTGAGTCGTGTTTTGATTGATTGGCACCGAGCCGAAGTCCCTCGACGCCGGTGTGACGGCGATCGATGACGAAGAGGCGCTTCCGCTGACCGGAGCGGTCACTCCGCCGCCGCCCGTGAAAATCACGATCTCATTGTACGAACCCGCTTGCGTGGGAGCGAAGCGGACCACCACGGTTGTGGTCTGTCCGGCGGGGATGCTGTAGCTGCCTCCCGACACGACGCTGAAGGGCGCGGCCACGCTCGCGGTCCCAACGAGAGTGCCACCACCGAAATTGCGGACCGTGAAGCTCCGATCCGCAGTAGCGCCGACTGCAACGCCGCCGTAGTCCTGCCACGACGGGTTAATGTTGATGATGGGAGGAGAAATGACAACCAAACTGACGGTTCGCGCCGTATCTCCGTTCCTGTTGCTGGTGTTGGAGAAGGTGATCGTGTCGCCATGGGTCCCGACATCGAGGAAGTCCGCGTTGGAGTTGATGCTCACGGTAACGGTCGTGCTCTGGCCGGGAGCGAGCGCTCCACCAGTGGCGGACAAAGAAACCCACGATTGCGACTTGGTGACCGTCCAGCTAATCGCGCTGCCGCCGGTGTTGCTGAGCGTGTAGGTCTGGGACGACGGCAGGAACGGCCCACCGCCCCACTCGCCCGAGGAGTTCAGGTTGTCGCCCGGGGTGACCGCGAGCACGCCTTCGCCCGGCCCGGGATCGGGAGGCGGATTCGAATCGTCCGGCGTGAACTGCAGTGCCAGGCCGTTGCTCAAGAGCACGCTTCCGTTCCAGCTATACTTCAAAGCCAGTTGGCCGGTTTGGTTTTCGATGCCGACGGTTGCGCTGCGTCCGGCTCCCCGCTCGTGGGCGGGATCGACATCGAGATACTGGAACACGATGTCGTTCGAACCTTCCCGCAGCAATGCCTGAAAGGTGAAGCTAGTGGCCAGCGTCGAGCCATCCAGGTAGTGCGGAACGCCCACCCAACTGACCACGACGGTGCGATTCGGCGCTTGACCCACGGTGCCGATGCGCACGGAACCGGCAGCACCCGGATTCAAGTCGTCCCAGTAAGGGCAAATCACCGTGTCCGGCAGGCCCAGGTCAGGAAGGTCCGTGTTCAAGTACTTCGTCAGGCCGCCCGGCTCGAAACCGAGGAGGCCGTTGGAGCCGACGTACAGGATCGTGTAGTTCTCCCCATAGAAGCGGAAGGGAAACGGCAACGCCTGTCCCGCGCTGATGGAATCGTCCCCCAAGGTCAACGTGGACATGCTGCTCGGATCAATCCATTGGAATTGCGGCAAGGAGAGTTTGTACACGACCGGGGTATAAACGCGGATCGAGCGCGTGCGACTGTAGGTCCCTCCCGGACCAGCCACGGTCAACGACGCCGTGTAGGAGCCGTTGCCTGTGTAGGTGTGGACCGGCGTCGTCTCAGAGCTCGAGGGACTGCCGTCGCCGAAGTCCCAAACGCGCGTGTTGATCGTGCCGACCGAACCGTCATTGAACGTGACGCTCAACGGCGTCAGTCCCCGCGAAGGCGTGGCGTCGAAATAGGGGATCGGATCCTGTGTCAGCGCTCGATGCAGGTTCAGGCGGCCACCGGTGATGGTGGTCTGTGAAAGACTCGAGATGGCATCCGTCGCGGCGAGCACTCGGCGGATCACATCGATGAAACTGTCTGACGGAAAACGCGCCCGAGCAAGCGCCATGGCGCCGGAGACGTGGGGAGCGGCCATCGACGTCCCGTTCAATGTGAGATACGCCGAGTCGCTTCCGTAGGAGCAGGAATAAATCGACACGCCGGGCGCGCCTAGTTCGACCGACTGTGGGCCGTAGCTCGAAAAGCTGGCCAACAAATCGCTGCGGTCGGTGGCGGCGACGGACACGATGTTTTCCACATCGTACGATGCCGGGTAGGACGGGACGGCGTCGTTGTTGCTGGCCGCATTGCCGGCGCTGGCCACGAAGATGATGCCGGCGTCTCGGGCAGCGGCGATCGCGTCGCGCAACGCCTGGCTGAAGCCGCCCCCACCCCAACTGTTGTTCATCACGTTCGCGCCCATGGAACGGGCGTAGTCGATGCACTTGATCGCGTCGGACGTCGATCCCGTGCCGCCATTGTTCAGGAATTTGCAGGCCATGATCCGGGCCTGCCAAGCAACGCCGGCAACGCCGAGGCCGTTGTTGCCGCTGGCACCGATCGTGCCGGCGACGTGGGAGCCGTGGCCATTGTCGTCCATCGGATTGCCGTTATTAACGATCGCGTTGATGCCATGGACGTCGTCCACATAACCGTTGGCGTCGTCGTCCACGCCGTTGTTCGGGATTTCACCGGGGTTGGTCCACATGTTCGCCTCGAGGTCTTCGTGTGTGTAGCGAACGCCCGTGTCGATCACCGCGACAATCACCGAACTGGCGTCGGTCTGCACATCCCAAGCTTCGGGACCGTCGATGTCCGCGTCGGTCAACCCGCCGGCTTGCCCGTAGTTGTGGAGGCCCCAGAGCGTGCCGTTCGCGAAGGCCGGGTCGTTCGGGGAGATGTGAGCTTGCACGATGTAATCCGGCTCCGCGTACTCGACCAGACCGCTGTCCTCGTATTCTTTCTTGGCCTGCGCCAGGGCCTTGCCGGCGGGCAATTCGACGACTTCCAAGTCACCGACCCTGCGGAAGCGGTGTTTCACCCGGCTGCCCATCGTGTCGTGCGCCACTTTCAACTTCTCCGGCTGAATGCCCTTCTTGGGTTTCACCAACAGCCGGTCTGCCACCGCAACGACTTCTCCGTCGGCCTTTTCCCTCTCCGCCTTCTTTCCCCCTGCTGTGGCGCGGATCGAGAACGGAGACGCCGCAATCAGAAGCACTGCCAGTGTCAGACTGAACAGTCGGAATGTGTGTGGTCGAAACAAATACGAGCAGACGGAACGAGCATACATAGAACGCATTACCTTCTCCTTTTGGTGAGCACCGAAGTCAGTTCCTTGTCCTCACGGAGTACTAATTAGCATGACCTATTCCACAGCCTCCGTGCAGATGATCGGACGGCATCATGACTCCGGATGCCAAAATCAGTTGAGTTTTTAGCGGAGTTCGGGGTCAAAGTCAATCATTTTGCCAAGCATTTTGCCAAGCCGGGAAGTGGTCCAATGTGCGCCAACGCGCCTCACCGCGGAAATCCGCGTTGACTCGGCACAAGTCCTTGGTCACACTCCCCTTGCCGATGCCAGACGAAACCGCCACCACGATCAAAACAATCGCTGAGAGCGCCGGTGTGTCGATTGCGACAGTGTCGCGGGTGATCAATCGTCCGGAGCTGGTCGCGGAGCACACCCGCCGCCGCGTCACCCGCGTGATCCAGCAGCACAACTTCCAGATTTCCCGCGAGGCGCAGGGACTTCGGCGCGGTAATCGATCACTGCGCACGGGACGGATCGGCTTCCTGGTGCCGGACTTCCCCCACCGATCCGTGGAATCGATCACGGAAGAAATGTGCCGCGGAGCGCAGCGGGTAATCTCGGCCCATAACCTGGAATTGGTGCTGCACTATTACCGTTTCGATGCTGACCCGCTCACCTCGATGCCGAAGTTTCTCCGCGAGAACAGCGTCGATGGCATTCTCGTGCGCCCGCCGCCGTCCCAGGCGACGTTGATGGAGTTCTGCCGAAACCGCAAGGCCGTGGTGGTCGGCAACACGTTCGCGGACGCGGAGTTGCCGTGCGTAATTTCCGACGATTGGGCCGGGATGCGCATGGTGTTGGGGTATCTGCATGAACTTGGGCATCGGCGGATCGCGTTCGTCAGCCCGTCCGTGAGCGCGCTCATCTACCTGCGCCGGCTGCAAGCGTATCGGATGGAACTCGAGAAACGCGGCATCCCCTGCGACCGGGCCCTGGAGAAAACGCACGATGCCGTCGCCATTCAAGCGGAGGAAACCGCCATCCTGTGCCGGCAGTATGTGGCCGAACTACGAGCGCTGCCGCAACCTCCCACTGCCATCGCCGCTGCCACGGACGGTTTTGCAGCCGGGCTGATTGCCGCGGCGCGCGAGGCCGGTTGGCACGTGCCGCAGGACGTTTCCATCACGGGATTCGGCGATCAGTACTACGCGGCGTTCGTCGATCCGCCGCTCACGACGGTGCATATCGATCACCGGGGCACCGGCGAATTGGCCGCGCTGCAGTTGTTGCGGATGATCGAGGGCGGCGACCAATCCGTTCAGACCCTCGTGCGCCCAAGCTTTGTCGAGCGGCGATCCTGCGCGTCCGTGAAGGGTTGAGGTACGACAAGGGACGACCGTACCACCCATACCGCTCAGCGTTTTTTCTTCACGCGCTCGACCTTTTCCAGCGTTGATCGGATCGAACGCACGGCATGTTCGATCATGCATGTGAGTGCTTGCCGGCCCTTTTCCGCGGTTGCTCTCGTCGGATGGCCGGCATGGGTCCGCCTGGCGATCCGTTTGATGGGGAAGTAGCGGAGCAGTTCGCGATCGATGCAATCGCTGCGGTCGCGCACCTTGCCCTTCCGGACCGCCCGCTCGTTCAGGTGAAGCACCACCGAGGTCTCAAACTCGTCGGCGTGCATCAGCGGGTCGGGGTCTTGAAAGATGCCGCTGCCGGGGATCGGCGCCCAGATATCGAGCGTCGTGGTCAGCAGGTCGGGGTAATCGAGGTTCAGATCTTGCACGATCGGCACGAGGATGAAGTTGCCGCCATGGCCGTTGAGAATCACGAACTGTCGGAAACCCTCGTGCCGGACAGCCAGCGCGATGTCCCGCACGACCGCCGCAAGCGTTTGGTTGCGCAACCACACCGTCCCGCGCGAGCCGCGATGCATATGCGAGATCGAATACGGAAGCGTGGGCAGGCAGTAGGCATCCAACCGCTCCGCCACTCCGCGCGAGACGGCTTCGACGGCGAGGGAATCGGTCGCCAGCGGCAGATGTTCGCTGTGTTGCTCCGTCGCGCCGACGGGCAGGATCGCCAGCGTGGTCTTGTGGCGCTGGACGTCTGCGGTCGTATCGAGGGCGGTCAGCATGGACGCAGAATCCCCGGCGAGAATCGACTTTGCAAGCTTTCTCTGTGAGGAGCGCCCGCAACCCAGCAACCGGACGATCATGGCCTTCACCTGCGCCTTCTGCTTGCGCACAAAGTCTTTGCAGTTTGAGCGCGATCTGATAACTGCTTGGCGTGCCAGTTCCAGCGGCCAACGCAAAACTTCGCAGCCGCATTCTGCGGTTGAAGTGCATTCTCCTCGACGTGGACGGCGTGATGACCGACGGACGAGTCTATCTGAGCGCAGCCGGCAGCGAGACCAAGGCTTTTGACTTGCGAGACGGCAGTGGTATAAAGTTGGTTCAGATGGCTGGAATCAAGGTTGGCTTTATTTCAGGCAGACCTTCCGAAGCAACGAACCGACGCGCCAAGGAACTCGACGTCGATTGGGTGTTGCAGGGCATTCGGGACAAAGGCCAATGCGTGCGCGACCTCCAGCGCAAGGAAGGCTATTCGCCCGAAGAGGTTTGTTTCGTCGGCGACGACCTGCTGGACATTCCCGCGATGAAGGCAGTCGGCTTTCCCGTGGCGGTGGCCGATGCATCGGGCGACGTGAAGGCGGCTGCGCGCTACGTCACGCGCGCAAAAGGCGGTCGCGGGGCGGTCCGGGAGGTGGCGGAATTGATCGTGAAAACACAGGGCTTATGGGACAACGCGCTCGAACGATACTGGAAAACGGCATCTTCCTCGCGGCAATGACCGCGTTGCTGACGACGGGCGCAGCGGTCTGGGCGCAACTCAACGGTCAGGCCACGGTCACCGGCTTCTCCATCCCGGAGGTGGGCGAAGACGGCGAAATGAAATGGAAAGTGCTCGGAGATTCGGCGCGATTCAACCCCAGCGGCGGGCCCGTTGATATCACGCAAGTGCGAATGGAACTGTACCGAAATGCCAAGGTGGACATGGTGCTCACGTCGTCGCGGTGCTTGTTCGATCGCGAGAAGCGCGAAGCCGAAACGGAAGCGCCGGTCGAGATCAGCGGCAAGAACATCGTGATCACCGGCGACGGTTTCTTCTGGAGTGGAACGAACAATCTGCTCGTCATCCGCAACAACGCCCGGGTGATCGTGACCAACGCGAAGTCGTTCATGAACGAGCCGACGAACGCGCCGCCCAAGGAACTGCCGGCAGGGGAACCTGAGAAATGAATGCGTATCGACCTGCCTTCGCGTTGTGCGGCTTGATTCTGGCCGCCGTTTTTGCGTTCGCAGCCAGCGACGAGGTCTCCAACACCGCGCCGGCCAAACTCACCGTCTCGAACGATCCCGAGCCGGCCACGCAGACTGCTTCCGCGAAGACCAACCGCACCGAGATCACCTCGAAACTACTGCGCATGGACACGGAAAAGAAAATCGCGTACTTCGACGGCGACGTGCTCGTTTCCGATTCGCAGTTCCAGTTGCGCGCCAACCGGCTCATCGTGTACCTCAATCCGAACGGCTCCGGGATGGACCGGGCCGAGGCGCTCGAGGAAGTCGTCATCATCCAGGAAGCCGAGAAGCGCCGCGCCTACAGCCAGAAAGCCGTGTACACCGCGTCCGACGGCAAAATGGTGCTGACTGGCAATCCCCGGCTCGAAAGCGACAAGGGCGCCACCTCGGGCGAGGTGATCACCATCTTCCGCGGCAACAACACCGTTTTGATCGAAGGCGGCACGCGGACGATCGTCGATCTCGGCTTGAGCGAGTCGCTTTCCAAGGACACCCCAGCGGGCGAGAACGACAAAAGCCCGGCACCCGAGTCGGATTCCAAGTGATGGAACTCCTCCGCACCGAAGGCTTGGTCAAACAGTACCGCGGACGTCAGGTCGTCAAAGGCGTGGACATTCGCGTCAACCCCGGCGAGGTCGTCGGTTTGCTCGGCCCGAACGGCGCCGGCAAGACCACCAGTTTCTACATGATCGTCGGCCTCGTCCGTCCGACTCGCGGCAAGGTCTTCTTCGGCGGCAAGGACGTCACCGACATGCCGATGTACAAACGCGCGCGGCTCGGCGTCGGCTATCTCTCGCAGGAGCCGTCGATTTTCCGCAAACTCAGCGTCGAACAAAACATCATGGCGATCCTCGAAACCCTGCCCATCTCGGGCCAGGAACGCCGGCTGCGGGTCAAGTATTTGCTCGAAGAACTCAAGATCGCGCATCTCGCCCGGCAAAAGGCTTACACCCTCAGCGGCGGCGAAAAACGGCGGCTCGAGATCACCCGGGCGCTCGTGACCAACCCTTCGTTCATCATGCTCGACGAACCGTTCAGCGGCGTGGACCCCAAGGCCGTGTACGACGTGCAACAAATCATCCTCGACATGAAACGCCGCGGTCTCGGCCTCTTGATCACCGACCACAACGTCCGCGAAACGCTCTCCATCGTGAACCGCGCCTACCTGATTTGCGAAGGGAAGATCGAGCGCGAAGGCACGAGCCATTTTCTCATCAACGATCCCGTGAGCCGGGATTTGTACCTCGGCCCGCGATTCAGTATGTGAACCCAGGAGCCATCCCATGCACAAAGCCAATCACGACGAACTGCAAGTGCACGTGACCGGCCGTCACGTCAGCGTCACCGAACCGATCAAGGAATACGCGCGCAGGAAAATCGAGAACATCGGGCTCGATTTCCCGCGTTTGTTGGACGCGCACGTGATCCTCGACGTCGAAAAGCATCGCCATACCGCCGAAGTGGTCCTGCATTGCGGCAACCACATCGTCATCGAGGCGAAAGCCGAGTCCGACGATCTGTACGCCTCGATCGACGAAGTCGTGGCAAAAGTCGCCCGCCAGCTTCGCAAGGCGAAAACCAAAATCCAGCGCCATCAGCCACGCAAACTCGAGGCGTACGAAGTGGACCTGCGGGTCTTGTCGCCGCTCGATGACGAGCACGAGGAACACGCCGAACCCGAGGTGGTGATGACGGAGAAGTTTGCGGTCAAGCCGATGTTCGTGGACGAAGCGGTGTTACAGTTGCAATTATCGAACCGGCAGTTTCTCGTCTTCCTCAACGCGCGGACCGAGAAAGTGAACGTGCTCTACCGCCGGCGCACCGGCAACTTCGGGCTGATCGAACCGATCCTGGCGTAGGAACTGGGGCGATGCGTTTGGGGAATGCCACCAGAGATTAACCGGTAACCGGCGAATCGATTGCGGATTTGCAGCGACTAGCGCGTCCTTCGAAACTCCAAACTGGTATTACAGCGGATTCAACTTACTTGTAATGACGGAGGAAGCGCATCCCTTTGCCGCTCCTGCCTTCGACGAGTTCGACCATGTTCGTGCGGTGAATGATGCCGCCGAGCTGGTCGAGGCCGAGCGTGCACACCTCGGGCACGGTTTGCCATTTGCCGCCGGTTTCCCGGAGTTCTTCGAAATGTTCCAGCAGGAGCGTGTTGCGGTCGGCGCGCGCGCGGACGGCGGCGATGGATTGCCGGATTTCCTCCTGGGTGCGCGCGACGGACGAGACGCGCAACTCGTCGAGTGTGTGCGCATCGCGATACGGATTGCTATCCAGTTGAAACACGAACCCGTCCATTCCCTCCCACAAGGGCGCGTGCAACAGGACGGGAGGAATCGCCACTTCGCCGTCGAAGTACGCCGTAACGGTGGATTGGGGCAGGCCTTTCCAGGTAATCGCGATATGGTGCCAGTCACCGGCTTTGAGGCGCGGGATGCGTGGGTAGCGGTTGGTGCCGGACTCGCCTTTGAGCGGCCCGGCGGTGTCTTCGGCGGTCACGACATACGGATTGGCGGCGAGGGAACCGCTGATAAGACCCAGGCTTGAGAAGAAAAAATGGAAGTGGTTCGTATTCCAGACCGTCTGGTAGGACCAACGGATGCGTGGGTTGCCCTCGCCGGGTTTGAGGACCTGAAAGAAAATGAAGTAGCCGACGCCTTCGGCGCCCGAAGGGTCGGGTTTCACATCGAGCCGCTGCCAATACTCGATGGTGCCCTCGGCGGCGTCGAAGTGGCCGGCGACGGGGTAGATGACGGAGTCGGCGTGAGCGGTCCCGGCGGCCGGCAGCAGCGAGGCGAGGACCAGGAAGAAGCACCTCATGCGCGAAAGTATTGGGTGCGGGAGGCGCCGCCGCAAGCTCCAACCGCCGACCGGGACTACTTGGCGAGCTTGGGCACTTCCTTCTCTGCCGTGTGCATGATCACGGCGATGGCGTGGCGCAACTGCGCTTCCTGCGGGGTGAGATCCTTGTTGGCGGCCAGGCGTCCGAGCCGGGACTCGATGTTGCGGAGCATCTGGAGCGATTCGTCGAGCTTTTGTTTGATCGATTCACCGTCCTCGCCGGGCTCTTCGAGGTAGAGGCGGATTTCTTCCTCGAGCGCGGCAGCGAGTTCCTTCGCGCCCTCCGCGGTCTGGCCGGCTTCAAGGAAATCGCCAATCCCCTCCTTGTTTTCCTCGATGAACGTGTCGAGATGAGCGCCGAGTTCCCGCGAGCTGGCCCGGCAGTATTCCTCGAAATGCGCTTCGAGGGTCGTCTCCAAATCTTCGCGGAACTTCGGCAGCGACTGGATCACGTAGTCGGGCGATTTACGAATGATCTCGGGGATGTCTTTCTTCAACTTCTCGACCAGTTGCGGGCCGTTGTCTTGCACGAGGAGGACGGCGTAATCCGTGGCCGCCCCGGCAGCGGCCTTGGGTTCGAGGTATTGCTTGCGGATGTACCCGGTCAGGAACGTGAAGTACCCGCCGACGACCAAAAGGATGACGATCGAGAAAATCCGCGTCGAACGCAACGCGGCCCGCGCCTTTTCCAACTGGGCGTCGATGTACTGGGTGGCTACCTGTTCGGTGGATGGCGATTCGTCGCTCATTTCGCGATTCCCTCCACGGCTTCGCCGGCCTTTTCGACCACCTGCTTGGCGCCTTCGCGCAACGCTTCGGCGTACTCCGGAGATTGCATTTCCTCAAAATCGTCGCGGATGGCGTCGAAGAACAGCAACGCCATCTCCCACGTGGGCGTCTCGTCCTTGATATTGGCCGCTTCCTCCTCCTGGATCTGATAGAGGTGGGCGAGGGTCGCGTCGAACACTTCCTCGTGCGGCTTGAACATGTCGTCGATCACGCTGGCCATGTGGACGCTTCCCTCCCGGATGAGGTTATCGACAAGGTTCCCGAGGTTCTCGTCGCTCAGGTTCGGGAACATCTTCTTGAGCTTGGCTTCGCGCTGCTTCATCAACGCGGTGAACGAACCATCGAGCACCTTTTCAGCGCGTTCGGGAAGGTTGTGCGCGAGAGCCGTTGTTTCTTTCTGGAAAGCTTCCATCAACTCCGGCGCGCGGGCGTTGAGCTTTCTGAACTCCTCCTGCACCACCGGGCTCAGTTCGCTCACGGCCTGTTTGGCGATTTGCTCCGCAGGCGGGCGAACGCGGTCGTTGAAACCCGCGCCGAGTTCCTGCACGAAGATTTCTTGCTGCGGCCCTTCCTTGAACAGGGTCTTGAGGGAGTGAATGACCGTCCAGACGCAGCCGACGACGACGGCGATGATGACCAAGGCTGTGCCCACTCGCCATGCACGTGTCTGCGAGCGGAGCGACTCCAGTTCAGCGATCTTCTGTTTCGTTTGTTCCGTGTCCAAAACGCACCTCGATTGTCGGTTGAACCACGCTGCAACTCGGAAACTGAAAATGAAAACGTCGGGGTTGGAGTGTGCCGAGAAACCTTGCGCGAAAGCAAGACGAATTTTCCTGCCGGGCGCATTTTTCCCTGCCGACCTCCGAGCCAGTAATAACGGGGCTTGGAGAGGCGCTCAGGATGGTTGTGCCGGATTTCCCTGGTCGGAGATGACCGGCGTCGCAGCGTTTTCCACTGGCTGGGCCGGCTTCGGCGGACTGAGCAGATCGAACACCTGCTTCTGTACGTGCTCAATCTGATCGAGCCCTAATCGCGGATCGGGGACCAGCCAGGACTCGCCGGTCTTGGCGTGTTCATAGACGAGCACCCGTTGTCCGTCGTGCTCGGTGGTGTCGCGATGTTTGAGGATGCGTTTGCGTTCGAGCATGACGCCCAGGATGTACCGTGCGTTGGCGTGGGCAGGGTCTTGCGATTCGATGAGTTTGCGCAACAATGTTTCCGCCGTCTCTTTCTGGATCGGTTCCGGCTGGGGCGGCGGGGGCGCCTTGTATTTCCCGCGCCAATGCGAGAAGACGCCTTTGCGATCCAGGTACCCCTGACTGTACTGCGTCTCCCAACAAATCTGGCAAACGTCGAGCCGGGTGTAGCCTTCCGCGGTGAACGAGAGGATCGTGTGATAGGTCGCCTTGTCAGCGAACTCGATCGCGCAGCCCTGGCAGACGTTCGAGCGGGCCTGGATTTCCCATTCTTCCTGGATCATCGCGCGCCACTATAGCGCCGGGCGTCGAAAGCGCAATGCAGTTGTGGTCCACCGCCGCCAGCGGCGCTGCAAGATTCACTTCCGCAATCGTCCTCGTCCTCGTCGTCGTCCTCGTTCTCGATTTCCGCAGATTTCGAGGACGACGAGGACGAGGGCTTTCAGGCTGACTCTGCAGCGCCGCTGCACCGCTGCGGGCAAGATGAGGATCGGGCCGCTGAATATTCCATTGCTCCGTGCGTCTCCCTCTGGTACAAGTCAACATGATGACCAACATCCGCCGTTTCGCGTGCTGGGTTTCCATCCTGCTTGCCGCAGCCACGCTCTCGCGGGCGGGCGATGTCCATCAAGCGGCCGCCTTGGGTGACTTCGACAAGCTTAAAGGGATCTTGGAGCGTCGTCCCGAGTTGGTCAGTTCCAAGGATCTTCGCGGATGGCAACCCATTCATCACGCGGCGTTCAGTGGCAAAACCAATGTCGTAGAGCTGTTGTTGTCCTACAAGGCAGACATCAACGCCAAGCTCGACGAGCGCCACCCCGAAGGGCCGTTGAACTTCACGCCCCTGCACATGGCTACGCGGTACGGGCGCCTGGAGGTGGTCCGCTTTCTGTGCGAGAAGGGCGCCGACCTGGAAGCGAAGGATGTTTGGGACCAGACGCCATTTTTCGTCGCCTCGCTTGAAGGCAACATCGAGATCATGAAAGTGCTCGTCGAGTTCAAGTGCGACGTGAACCCGAAGAACAAACTGGGTAAAACCCCCCTTCGCCGGGCCCTGGAAGCCGAAAAGCGGAAAGTCATCGAATTTCTCCGCTCCAACGGCGGCCAGGAGTAAGGCCCGTTCGACGCAGCCTGCCCCGTAACGCGGGCCTTCCAGAATCGAGTTGCATTCCTGCCGGTCTTTGCAAACCTTTCCCCTCGATGAGCGCAACCAACGATGCTTACAACCGCGGCCTCGCTGCCGGCCAATCCGCCAAAGCCACCATCCGAAAATGGATGGAGGCGACCGAACGCTGGGCCCGCATCAGCTACCCGGCCAGTGCCCACCTCGATTACTGGGCCGAATGCGTCAAGCTCGACCAGGAGCGGATGCAGTGCGCGCCGAGCGTGGCGAAGTTCCCCGAGACGAAAGGTCTGCCCGATCTGATCGCTGCCGAGCGCAAGGGCTTCCTCGATGGCGCCGGGTGCGGTCCGCGGGAGTTGGCGTTTCATTACACGTGGTTTTTCTATTGCAGTCGCCGGCTCAACACGCGCTTCGTCGGCGTGGGCCAGCGCGCGAACCACTGCACCGCTGTCTATATCCGCGACTCGAAGGAAGGCGGTCCGCTTCGTGGTCGGAACCTGGACGACATTCGCCGTCCCGGTCTCGAGGACCATTGTCCGCCCAAGACCGGCCCCGATGGAAAGCGGCGCCTGCTGACCGATGGCGTCTCCAGCGCGGTCCTTTGCGACGAGGAACCGAGCGAGATGTTCCCGGTCAACGTCTGGCAGATCCTGCCCAAGGACTGCGCGAAGACACGGGACATCGTCGCGTTCCTCCAGCGCTACAACGAATTCTGGGGGCCGCAGAACGGGCTTATCGTCGATGAGCAGCAGAACGCCGTCGCCTTCGAGAAATCCAACTGCCGCATGGGCGTCCGCTGGTCCGACGACGGCGCCGCGGCGGTCACCGCCTGCTCCTATCTGATCCCCGAGATGAAGAAGTTCAAAGAGGAACGCAGCCGGCTCTCGCTCAAGCTGCGCGGCTGGGACGAGACCGCGCCGGACTGGCTCTATTGGAAGGGCTGCGACGCGCGGTACGAGCGAT
>Ga0187892_10008733_pt1 | contig 13692 bp, 11 predicted proteins | sample MA1701073metaG_FD_139345 | JGI IMG/M metagenome (GOLD analysis project Ga0187892, IMG submission 139345) | Bio-ooze microbial communities from a basaltic lava cave in the Kipuka Kanohina Cave System on the Island of Hawaii, USA - MA170107-3 metaG ...
AAGCTGTAGATGACCTCGACGCCGACCGTCCCCTGGTCGTCCTCCGCCAGGTCGCCCGACTTGTCGAAGAACTGGTCGTCCGTCGGATCGCCGTCGGTGACCGCGTCGTAGCGGACCTCGCCACGCAGCGTGAGCTTGTCGGTCAGCTTGTGATCCACCGTGCCGGTGAGCGTCCACATCTTGAGCTCGGTGCTCTCGCCGAAGAAGTCGTCGAGGTCGATCCACTCGCCGCGCACCGCGAAGCCGGTCGCCTCGGTGAAGGCGTAGCGGCCCGCGACAGCCACGCCGTAGCCCTCGACGTCGATGCTCACCGGGATCACGACGGGCGGATCGACCGTGGTGTCGAGAGCACGGCTGATGTCCGTCTGGATCCAGTCGGCGTTGATGTAGCCGGTGAACTCCTCGCACGGGGTCCAGCCGATGATCAGGTCGAGGATCGTCTCCTTGTCGCCCGCGGGCTGATCGTTGAGCGAGCCCGAGTCCGCCGAGCCCGACACGCCCGCGAACGACCACTTCCAGGTCTCGAAGGTCTGGCCGAGGCCGAACAGCACGGCCTTGTCCTTGTTGCGGTCGATGTCGTTCGCCGGGAACGAGCGGGTCTCGTCCACCAGCCCGAGCGAGACGTCCACGCCCATCACCGCGGTCGAGGCCAGCAGGCCCAGGTGCGTGATCGGCTGGAACAGGTTGTAGACCTGGCCGCGCGAGATGTTGAAGTTCATCGGTGCCTGCACGACCTCCGCGCCGAGCAGCGTCGCGAACTTGCCGAACTTGAACGTGACGGCCTCGTTGATCGGCGCGCGGTACTGGACGTAGCCCTGGTAGAGCTCGAGGTCGTTCCCGGCGAAGCCGTCGTTCGCGCCGAAGTCGCCCGAGAGCAGACCGGCCGTCTTGCCGAACACGATGTCGGTCCGGAAGCCGGCGCGCTGCTCGTCGGAGACGGCGCGCTCGATGCCGAACCACACCTGGTCGAGGGTGAAGCTGTTCGGGTCGGGGTTGAACGGATAGGCCAGCACCGCACCGCGGTTGAAGCCGGCGAGCGTCGCGCCATCCGGGTTCTCGAAGTTGTAGTTGTACCCGCCGCTCACCCAGCCGGTGATGTCGATCGTCTCGAGGAACGCGGCGATGCCCGAGCTCGATTCCTTGCCTGCCTCGCCCAGGTCGGCGCTCTGGATCACCTCGTCCTGGGCTTCGATCTGGCGCTTCGCTGCGTCCAGCTCGTCCTGGTTCGCCTCGAGCCGGGCCTCCATCTCCGCCATGCGCGTCTGCATGGCCTGGAGCTGGGCCTCGACCTCCTCCGCCCAGGCGGGTGCGGCGAGGCCGACGAGGCAGCCCAGCGCCGCGGGCGCGAACACTACACGTCTCATCTCCGGTTCCTCCTTTGGGGTTTCCCCGAGCGCGCATAGAGCAAGGCGCGTGCCCGAGAAAGCGCGAGCAGGAGTCGGCTCGCATGCGCGAGGGCCAGCCGGAGCGGGCGCTTCGTGTTGCCGCGCGCGCGGGCGCGCTGCCTCAGTTCAGGGCAACGCGCGCGAGGCTGTCGTGACTCCGCGCGGCGCGAAGCGCGCCGCTGGCGCTACGTCGGCCAGCCGTGACGGTCGAGCCAGGCGAGCGTGCGCGGACAGTCGCCGGCCTCACCGCGCGCGCGCACGGCCGCAAGGAGCGCGAGGTCGGCGGCGCCGTCCACGTCGAAGGCCGCGGGCAGGAGACTGTGCGTGAGCCCGCCCAGGCGGGCCCTGGCCAGCGTGTCGGCGAGCACCGAGTCGGTGCTCATGGGATGAGAGAAGAGCCCGGGCACGGCGCGCACGAGGCCGACCAGGTTGTAGCCGCCGTCGCGGTCGGGACAGATCACGAGGTCGCTCTTCGCGAGCGCTTCGAGCGCGGCCTCGAGCGTCGCGAGCCCGAGCGTCGGGCTGTCGCTCCCGCGGAGCAGCACGGGCCGCCGGCCCGCGCCGAGCTCGCGGAGCACCGCGTCCTCCATGCGCGCGCCGAGGTCGGCGCCCAGCTGCGGCTCCCGGCGGAGGCCCGCCGGCGCCGGTAGCGTGCTCGCGGCCTCGGGCGGGTGGACCGCGAGCACCGGCTCGAGGCCGAGCGCCCGCGCCGCGCGCGCGCTCGTCTCGAGCACGTCCTCGAGCATGCACGCGTAGAACGCGGCCGCCTGCTCGGCCGTGAACGGCGGACAGAGCCGCGTCTTCACCTGCCCGGGCTCGGGGCGCTTGGCGAAGACGACGAGGACCCCGCTCACCCGCCGGCCCGGATCGGCAGCTCGGCGATCCGAGCGGGGTACCCGGCGACCCGGACGTCCGCGCCGGGGAGCGCGACCTCCACGCGCACGAAGCCGAGGCCGATCGCGCCCGCGTCGGGCGAGCGCACCGCGCTCGTCACCTGGCCGACGCGCGCGCCCGCCGCCTCGATGGCGGCGCCGCGCTCGGGGAGACGCTCGCCCTCGAAGCGGAGCCCGACGAGCTGGTGCGCCGCGCGCCCGCGCGTGCGCATGCGAGTCACCACCTCCTGCCCCGTGTAGCAGCCCTTCTGGAGCGCGATCGCGCCCTCGAGGCGCGCCTCGGCGGGGAGGACGCTCTCGTCGAGCTCGTAGCCGAGCCGTGGTGTGCCCGCCGCGACGCGGAGACACTCGAGCGTGTCGGCCGACGCCGCGACCGCGCCCGCCGCGAGGAGCGCCGCTGCGACCGCCTCAGACGCGGCGGCGGGCACGATGAGCTGGAACGCGGGGAGGCCCGTGAAGCCGTAGGCTGCGGCCACGGGCCGCGCGCCCGCGAGCGGGACCTCGCGCCACGCGTGCGGCGCGAGCGCGAGCTCCTCGCCGCTCGCGGCGGAAAGCGTCTCGGCGGCGCGCGCGCCCTCGAGCGCGAAGCGCGCGAACTCGCCGCTCCGGTCCGTGAGCGCGACGTCGTCCGCGATCACGTAGCCCGCGAGCCGCGCGAGCACCGCCTCTACGCCCACGCGCTCGAGCTCGAGCCAGAAGCCTTCGGCGCGCGCGAGCACGTGTAGATCGGCGACCACGCGGCCCTGGCGCGTGAGCAGGAGCCCCCACGCACCCGCGCCGGGCGCGAGCGCCTTCACGTCGGCGGAGATCATGCCGTCGAGCCAGCGCACGCGATCGGAGCCGGAGACCTCGATCACGCCGCGCTCGGGGAGGCGGAACAGCGCGGCCCCCGTCACGTGGCGCCTTCCGGCAGCGCCTGGCTCCCGTGCGGGATCACGCGCAGCGGCGCCACGCCCTGGCCCGCCCGGGCCGGGAGTGGGAGCGGCCCGTGAAGGCGCTCCGCCGCGCGCAGGAGCTCGCGCTCCCAGTCCGCGAAGCGCAGGCGCGCCACGTCGAGATCGTGCTCGTTGTCCACGTCGAGCGCGCAGCCACCGACGTCGGTCACCACGAAACGGAAGCTCGCGCGGAGGAGCGCCCCGCACGCGCGCTCGACGCGCCCGAGCCCGATCATGCGGCGGACGCCGTCCGCGAGCCGCCGCAGGCCGCTCCGGTCGAGCACGCCCGCGAGGTGCATCAGCGCGTAGTAGAAGAGCACGCGAACGCCGCCGCCGCGATCCATGAAGAGCCGCCAGGCGAGCCCGAGCACCTGGCCGAGCTGGCGCTGGTAGCGGTGCTCGTACATGTCCTCCACGTACTGGCGCTTGCCGAGCTTCGCGGGCTTCACGAGGTGGAGGTTGCTCTGCCGGAAGCGGCCCTCGCGCAGGTTGAAGTAGGCCATGCGGATGCCGGGCAGGCCGTCCTTCGGATAGAAGGGCTCGAGCTCGTGCTCGGTGGTGAGGCCGAGCACGTAGTCCGCCTGCGCAGCGAGGCCCTTCCGCACGAACGACGAGAGCTCCTGCGGCGTCGCGAAGGGCAGGTCCGCCGACAGATAGAGGATGGGGAGCTCCGCCTCCTCGGGCGTCGGATCGCGGCCCTCGGCGCCCGCGCCCGGCAGCAGCCGGCGGTAGGTGAGCCAGGCGTTCTCGTAGAGGTTCCGGTACTGCGGAACGATCCAGAGCGGCTTCACGAGCTCGCTCTTGAGCGTCGGCTCGTCGAGGGCCTTCGCGAGCCGCCCGGCGTTGCCGACCACCCAGACCTCGGACACCTCGGGCACGCGCTGCAGCATGGAGACGATGCGCGCGATCAAGCTGCGCCCGCCCACCTCGAGGTAGGCCTTGCTCTCACCGTAGACGGCGCGCGCGGCCCGCGCATCGCCTGCGGCCACGATGGCAGGAACCCTGCGCACGATCGGGCCAGGGTAGCCTCCCGCCTCGGCTTCGCTCGGCTCACGCGAGACTGGCCTCGCTGCGCGGGGCGCGACAGGCGGGCGAGCTCGGAGAAGGAGGCCCTTGCATGCCGCTTGCCGCCCTCGACGCCCTGGCGTGGAGCAGCCTCTGGCTCGCGCTGGCGGCGGCCGCGCTCGCCGCAGCGGCATCGCGCGCGCTCGAGGTGCCGCCCGCGCCCGCCGTGCTCGGCCTCGCCTTCGGCGGGACCCTCGTGATCTACGTGATCGACCGGCTGCGCGACCTCGCGCGCGACCGGAGCAGCTCGCCCGCGCGCGCCGCCTTCGTCGCCGCGCACCGACCGGCGCTGGTAGCGCTCGCGGGGCTCGGGGGCGCCCTCGCCGCCGGGTCGGCCCTCGCGCTCCGCCCGCGCGCCTGGCTCCTCGCCCTCCTCGTGGGCGCGCTCGGCCTCGCGCACCGGCGGCTCAAGCGCCGGCTCCTCGTGAAGCCCGTCTATTTGACCTTCGCGTGGACGGCCGTGCCGGTCGGCCTCCCGGCCGCGGAGAACCCGGCGGCGCGGCACGTGGGCGCCGTCGCGCTCGTGGTGCTCGCCGCCGTGCTCGCGAACGTGGCGCTCTCGAACCTGCGCGACGGCGAGGGCCTCGCGGGCCGGCTCGGGCCGCAGCGCACGTTCCGCGTGGCCGGGCTGATCCTGGCGGGCGGGCTCGCCGTCGCGCTCCTCTCGCCCGCGCCGGTGCGCCCGCTCGCCGCGCTCCCGCTCGCGATGGGCGCTGCCGTGCTCGGCTTCCGCCCGAGCGAGCGCTACGGCGCGCTCGTGGTGGACGGTGCGCTCCTCGCCGGCTCGCTCGCGGCGCTAGTCTGGCCAGCCGCATGAGCCGCATCACGTTCCCGCGAGGCTTCCGTTGGGGCGCCGCCACTGCCGCCTACCAGATCGAGGGGGCGGCGACCGCGGACGGCAAGGGCGAGTCGATCTGGGACCGCTTCGCACACACGCGGGGGAAGATCAAGGACGGCACGACGGGCGATCGCGCCTGCGACTCGTACCACCGCTACGGGGACGACGTCGCGCTCTGCCGCGCGATGAACCTGACGAGCTACCGCTTCTCGATCGCATGGCCGCGGATCCAGCCGGAGGGCCGCGGCCCCGCGCTCGCGGCGGGGCTCGACTACTACCGGCGCCTCGCCGACGGGCTGCTCGCCGCCGGCATCCGCCCCTTCCCCACCCTCTATCACTGGGACCTGCCGCAGGCGCTCGAGGACGAGGGCGGCTGGCCCGAGCGCGACACCGCCGCGCGCTTCGCCGACTACGCCGCGCTCGTGGTGCGCGCGCTCGGCGACCGCATCTCCGAGTGGATGCTCATGAACGAGCCGGCCGTGTTCGTGCAGTTCGGCTACGGGCTCGGCATCCATGCGCCCGGCCGCCGCGATCGCGCGGCGTTGCTCCGCGCCACGCACGTCGTGAACCTCGCGCAGGGCGAGGCCTTCCGCGCCGTCAAGGCCGAGCGCTCCGGCCTCCGGGTCGGCTCGGCATTCTCGATGTCGCCGACCGAGCCCGCGAGCGACGCGGCCTCGGACGCGGCCGCCGCCGAGCGCATGCACGGCTGGCTGAACGACTCCTCGCTCCGCCCGGCGCTCCGAGGCGCGTACCCCGACTGCTTCGAGGCCGGCCTCCCCGCCGAGCTCGACGTGCGGGAGGGCGACCTCCAGCGCGTGCGCGCTCCACTCGACTTCGTCGGCGTCAACCTCTACTCGCGCATGCTGGTCCGTGCGGAGCGCGACCGGCTCGGTCTCGGCGCGAAGACGCTCGGCATGGGCGGCTACGAGGGCACGCGCACCGACTTCGACTGGGAGGTCTGGCCCGACGCGCTCCACGACATGGTGATGCGCGTGACGCGTGACTACGAGCGGCCCATCCTGGAGATCACCGAGAACGGCTGCTCCTACGCCGACGGCCCGGGCGCCGACGGCGTGATCCGCGACGTGCGGCGCATCGACTTCTTCCGCGGCTACCTGGCCGCCCTCCACCGCGCGATCGAGGCCGGCGCCGACGTGCGCGGCTATCACGCCTGGACGCTCTCGGACAACTTCGAATGGGCCGAGGGCTTCGGGCAGCGCTTCGGCCTGGCGTGGACCGACTTCGCGACGTGCGACCGCACGCTCAAGCAGAGCGGAGAGTGGCTCGGGCGGGTCGCCGCCGAGAACGGCCTCGACCCGGAGGCCGAGGGGACGGAGGTCTAGTCCTCGAGGCGTGCGGCGCTTGTAGAAACGCGCCGCCCTACCTCTGACTCCGACGGTTCTCCCCGGCGAGGATCCGGGCAAGCTCGTCCTCGTCGAGCGGCTTGGTGAGGTGCGCGTCGAAGCCCGCCTCGCGCGTGCGGCGCCGATCGGCGGCGGCCCCATAGCCGGTGATCGCGACCAGCAAACACGCCTCTCCACCTCGCGCGGCCCGCACCGCCCGGGCGACTGCGCAGCCATCGAGGTCTGGCAGGCCGATATCCACCAGCACGACCTCGGGGTGCGAGCGCTGGACGAGCTCGAGCCCGCGCTCCCCCGTCTCGGCTTCCTCGACGCGGTGACCCCACGACTCCAGGATCAGCCGCAGGACCTCTCGCACGTCGGGATGGTCGTCGACGATCAGGACGTGGCGGGAGCGCCCGTGCGCGGGCCGCGCCGCGACGTGCGCGGGCGCAGCGCGCGGGTCGGGAGCCTGCGGCAGGCGTACCACGAACTCGCTGCCGCGGTTCGGCCCCGCGCTCGACGCGGAGATGCTGCCACCGTGCAGCTCCACGAGTCGCCTGACGAGCGTGAGACCGAGTCCGAGACCGCCCTGCGCGTGCGCTTGCACGAAGGAGTCGAAGATCACGGGAAGCGAGTCCCCCTGGATGCCGATGCCGGTGTCTCGCACGCGCAGCACCGCGTCGCCCGCCTCGCTCGCGATGCTGAGGTCGATGCGCCCTCCGGGCGGGGTGTACTTCACCGCGTTGTCGAGGAGATTCACCACGACCTGCTCGAGGCGCGTGGCGTCGCCGTCCACCCACGCCGACTCGCCCGTCACGGAGACGTCGTGCCGGGAGGCGCGCCCGAGCTCGCGGAACGAGGACAGCGTCCGCTGGGCCAGCTCGTGGAGGTCCTCGCAGCGCCGCTCGAGCGTGAGCTTCCCCGCCGCCAGCTTCGAGACGTCCAGGAGATCGTCGACCAGCCGCGAGAGGTGCAGCGTCTGGCGGTCGATGAGCTCGACGAGCCGCGCCGCCCGCTCGTCCAGGTCCCTGCGCGCGCCGAGGACGTGGACGGCGCCGCTGATCACGCCGAGGGGATTGCGCAGCTCGTGGCCGAGCGTGGCGAGGAACTCGTCCTTGGCGCGATTGGCGCCCTCGACCGCCTTGAGGTGGAGCGCCCAGAGCTGGTCGCTCTTCCTCCGGAGACGCTCGCTCACGGTCAAGAGGACCTTGAACTCGACGTCGGGCCGCTCTTCGGCCAGGCGGCGGAGCTCCTGGCCCCTGATCTCGAGCACGATGCAGGCCTCGCGGGCCCTGACCGTGGCGGAGCGCGGCATGCCCTCGAAGAAGGCCATCTCGCCGAACGTCTCGCCGGGCTGCATCAGCGTGAGCGGGATGGACTCGCCGCCTCCGTCGCCGAGCACCGCCTCCGCGGAGCCCGCTCCGATCAGGAAGACGGAGTCGCCCGAGTCGCCTTCTCGAACGATGAGCGCGCCCGGCTCGTAGCGGCGCTCGGTCGAGACGTCCTCGCTCACGAGCCAGTGCGCGTGCTTCACCTCCAGGCTCGAGAGCAGCGGGTGGCGCTGGAGGAACTCCGGCCAGTCGAATGCCTTCACGGGTCGCGCCTCGCCCGGGCGCCGACACCGTTCCGCCTGGCACCTCGCTGTTGGAGTCGAGTGACGGGAGCCAGGGGCAGCATGGGGCCCCTCCAGCTCGTCCGAGTCTCGCAATCTACGCCGGCCGGCGGAGGCGGGTCAAGCCGAAGCTCGCCAGAACGCGGTTTGGGTTCCGCTGACGGGCACCGCGTGTGCGCAGCCGCGCTGCCGAGATGGGTAGACTGGTGACGCGATGCGCGCGCTCGCCGCGCTCGGAGCGCTCTTCGCCCTGCTCGTCGGCCATGCCGGCTGCCTCGGGGGCATGGTGCATGCCGAGCAGGAGGCTGACTTGCGCGCGCCGAAGCCGCTCGTGCGCGAGCGCTTCCAACTCCAGTACCCGCGCAACTGGTCGATCGACGAGGCGGACGCGGACTACGACCCCGATCACCTCTTCTCGATCGATTCACCCGGAAGCTGCCACGTCAGCGTGATCGTGTTCGACGCCGTGCTCGAACCGAAGGTCAGCGTGGAAGCGCAGGTCGCGGCGGTCGTGCCGAGGATCGTGAGGAACCCGGTCGAGACGCCCTTCACGAGGTGGGGCGCTCACGAAGGCGAGGGCATGACGCTCGCCGGCCGGATCCTCGGCATCTTCGAGGGGACGATTCGCATCTTCGCGCACGCGAGCGAACCCGAGAACCTCACGTTCACCATCGTCGAGTTCTGCTTCGCCGAGGACCTGCCCCTGGTGCGACCCGGGTTCGAGCTGATCGAGCGAACCTTCGAGCTCCGGCGTCCGCTGCGGTAGCGGGCAGCGACGGCGCGCGTCCGGAGGCGTGGGAGCTTCGTCCTTGCGCCCACCCGGGCCGGCGCGGGATCCTCCGCGGCAGACGACTGGCGCGCCGGAGGCTCGACATGCAGATCGCGTTCGCTCTCTACGATCGCTTCACGGCGCTCGACATCATCGGGCCGTACCAGGTGCTCTCCGCGCTGCCCGGGGCCGAGGCGTGCTTCGTCGCGGAGAAGCGCGGCCTCGTGTCCGACGACAGCGGGGCGGTGCGCCTCGAAGCGACACGCTCGTTCGCCGAGGTGCGCCGGGTCGACGTCGTGGTGGTGGGCGGGAGCCCGTTCACGCACACGCTGATCCCGAAGGACCCGATCATCGGCTGGCTGCGCGAGCTGCACGCCCACACCCGGTGGACGGCGTCCGTCTGCACCGGCTCTCTCCTGCTCGCAGCCGCAGGCCTCCTACGGGGCCTCGAGGCCACCTCGCACTGGATGATGCTCGACTTCCTCGGCTCGCTCGGCGCGAAGCCGACCGCGAAGCGCGTCGTGTTCGCGGGCGAGCGCATCGTCACGGCCGCCGGCGTGAGCTCCGGCATCGACATGGCGCTCGCGCTCGTCGAACGGATGCAGGGCCGCCCGCGCGCGGAGATGGTGCAGCTCGCGATCGAGTACGACCCCGAGCCGCCGGTCGACGCGGGCTCGCCCGCGAAGGCGCGCCCCGAGATCGTGAGCGGCGTGCAGCAGTTGTTCGCGGCGCTGCTGAACGCACGAACGTAGGAGGCCGGGCCCCCGCCCCGTGTGCGCCGCTCGACCCCCGCAGCCGGGAGTTGCAGAACGGCCCGCACGGGGGTGACACTGGCACGACCAGTCGGAGGCCCCCATGAGCCAGACACCCGGCGCGAGTCCCGCCTCCAAGGGACAGGCGGGCGCGGATCCCTACTCGATTCCCCTCGACCGGATCGACGTCTCGGACTCCGAGCTCTACGAGACGGACACCCTCTGGGGGTACTTCGAGCGCCTGCGCAAGGAGGATCCCGTCCATTACTGCGCCGAGAGCGACTTCGGCCCCTATTGGTCGATCACCCGCTACCACGACGTCGTGACCGTCGAGAAGAACCCCGAGATCTTCTCCTCGGCGCGCAGCATCTCGGTGGTGGATCCGGATCCGGACTTCCCGCTGGAGGCCGGGTTCATCACGATGGACGGGCCGAGGCACGATGCCCACCGCAAGGTGGTGCAGCCCGTCGCCTCCCCGCGCAACCTGACCTTCCTCGAGCCGCTGATCCGGGAGCGCGCCATCGAGATCCTGGAAAGCCTGCCGATCGGCGAGAGCTTCGACTGGGTCGACCGCGTCTCGATCGAGCTCACCACGGGCATGCTGGCGACGCTGTTCGACTTCCCCTGGGAGGAGCGGCGCAAGCTCACCTACTGGTCGGAGATCGCCACCAGCGCTCCCGAGCACGGGGTGGGCACGCTGCCCGTGACGGAGGAGGAGCGCCGGGCCGCGCTCACGGAGTGCCTCGAGACCTTCGCGCGGCTCTGGAAGGAGCGGCAGGACAAGCCGCAGCCGGAGCGCATGGACTTCGTGACGGCGCTCGCGACCGCGGAGGCGACCCGCGACCTGGCGCCCCTCGAGTACCTCGGGACGCTGATCCTGCTGATCGTCGGCGGCAACGACACGACCCGAAACTCGATCTCCGGCGGCGTCGTCGCGCTGAACGAGAATCCCGAGCAATACCAGAAGCTGCGCGACCACCCCGAGCTCGTCCCGAACATGGTGAGCGAGATCATCCGCTGGCAGACGCCTCTCGCGCACATGCGCCGGACGGCGACGCAGGACACCGAGCTCGGCGGCAAGTCGATCCGGAAGGGCGACAAGGTCGTCATGTGGTACGTGTCCGCCAACCGGGACGACGCCGTCTTCGAGCAGCCGCACGAGTTCTGGATCGACCGCAAGAACGCGCGGCAGCACCTGGCCTTCGGGATCGGCGTCCACTTCTGCATGGGCAGCCGCCTCGCCGAGATGCAGCTCCGCGTGCTGTGGGAGGAGACCCTGCGACGCTTCCGCGCGGTGGAGATGGTCGGGAAGCCCGCCCGGGTCCGCTCTCCCTTCGTGAAGGGCTACACGCACGTCCCCGTACGGCTCCAGCCCTGGTGAGGAGCCGTCCGGCTCCGTTGCCGGGCGGCCTCGCTAGCCCTCGAGGCGGCGCGCGTGCGCACGCGCCGAGAGTCTCACGGGGAGTTCGCGTCCTCGAACGCGTCGAGGACGCGCGTGTCCTCCCAGACCGGGATCCCGGCCGCCGCGTAGAGCTCGCGGGCGCGCGCCGTGACGGCGCCGACCCGCACCAGCGCGGGCATCATCAGGTCCTTCATCGAGTGGATGCTCCCGGGCGGGAGCTTCGGCCGGATGCCCTGCTCGCGCGCCTCGACGATGCCGGCGACGAAGTCCTTCGGCTCGATGCCGCTGTTCTCGAGCACCGTGCCATCGGCGCCGCCGGTCGAGTCGGCCATCGCCTTGACCGTGTCGAAGGCGAACTGCGCCACATCCTCGCGGTCGTCCGGATGCATGTCCGCGATCGTCTGCGCGAGGTAGACGTTCCCGAACGCAACGTGCCGCGACTCGTCGCGCAGGACGTTCTCGGTGAGCGAGCGGAGCAGGGGGCAACTCGTCTGCCGTCTCATGTTGTGGAACGCGGCGAGCGCCAGACCTTCCACGACCATGTTCATGCCGATCATGGTCTTCGCGAAGCTGCCGGAGGAGAGCGTGGCGTCGATCGTCTCCTTCAGCCACGGGGAGATCGGGTAGACGATCCCGAGCTTCTGGATGTAGCGGTCGTAGACCTCGACGTGACGGGCCTCGTCGAAAGTCTGGCTCGCCGAGTAGAGCTTGGCCTCGTAGTCGGGCGCCGCGTGCGTGACGGCGGCTGCGGTCATCAGCGCACCCTGCTCGCCGTGCAGGAACTGCGAGAGCAGCTGACAGGTGGCGTGCGCGGTGAAGGTGTCGCGCTGGGTCTTCGACAGGCGTTGGAAGAAGGGGACGCGGTGGAAGAAGAAGCGGTCCTCCCCGACGATCGGCTGGGACGGATCGATCTCGATCGACCAGTCCAGGTAGGTCTCGCCGTCCCACTGGTTCTGCTTCGCCTTCGAGTAGAGGCTCCTGAGCCTCTCGATGTCGATCGCGTACGAGAAGTTCCAGGCGATGTCCATCGGCGTCTGGTAGCTGGTCAGTCGTTGCCAAGGGTGCCGAGCTGTTTCGCTGCTCATGACTCGTCCTCCAGCAGGTAGCGACAGATCATGTCCGTCAGACCCTCGAGGATCTCCTCCGGCGCGGGATCTGGGACGCGCCGCACGAAGACCTCGGTGGCGGCTGCCTGGCTCGCGCGGATCACCAGGAAGGCGGCGGTCCGCGAGTCGACGCTCGCGCGGATCCGGCCGCGCGCCCTGGCGGCGGCGAGGAACCCGCCGAGCCGCTCGGTCGCGACCTGGTCGATACGTGCGAGCCGCGCGCGCACGTCGGAGTCACGCTCACCGAGCTCGAGGAGCACGAGGCGCAGTCCGCCACTGCGTTGCAGCTCGCGGGCGAAGCTCGCCAGGAGCTGCGTGATCGCCGCTCGCATGTCGAGGTTCGCGTCGAGCAGGGGTTCGATCAGCGCGCCGCCGCGAGCGAGCTCGCGGTCCCCCCAGTCGTCGATCAGCGCGAGCAGGAGCGCGCGTTTGTCGGGGAAGTGGTGGTAGAGCGTGCCGACGCCGACGTCGGCGCGCGCGGCCACCTGCGCCATGCTCGCGGACTCGTAGCCGCGCCGCGCGAAGAGCTGCTCCGCCGCATCGAGCACACGGCGACGCGTAGCGATGGCGCGACCGCTCGGCCGCCCGGGGCTCAGTGCGCGGAGTTTCGGAGCGCCTCGCGTCACCCCGCTACCGTATCACAGAACCGAATGTAGATTCGGTTTAATTGATAATACTAATATAAAACAATATGTTACGTGATCGTATCGTCTGAATACTTCCCGGGTCCAGGGCTGGGGAAGGCCGCTCAGGCACTCGCTCCGTCAGGCCGATCCGCTGCCCGATGCGCAAGCGCCTCGGGTTGCTGGTGGCTCTCGCGCTGCTGCTCGGGCTCGGCCTGGCACTGCGCGGCAGTACCGCTCGCGAGCCGACCGCGGCGCCGCCCACCCGCCAGGTCGACGACGCTGCCGAGCTCCTCTTCCCCTTCGCCGAGACCATCGAGCGGCAGTGCCGGGGCACCCGCTCCGACCTCGGGGTCGACGTGCGCGTGGTGACCCGGGATGCGGCCGGCGAGGACCTCGCTCCGCTCGCGGAGCGCCTGTTCCGGGAGCTCGCCGTCGGCCGGGAGGCGCCGACGGGCGGGATCCTGATCCTCCTCGACCGCGCGGGCAGGGGCGCGCGCATCGAGGTCTCCTACTCGCTCGAGGGCACCCTGCCCGACGTCCTGGTCTCGCGGCTCGCTCGGGACCAGCTCGTGCCCTACGCCTCGCACCGCGCGGCCGGCATGGCCGTGATGGACGTCGTGCACTACCTGCGGAGCCTGCTGCTCGACGCCGTGGCGAACGGTGGGCTCGAGCTCTCCCCCGGCCTGCGCACCAGCGAGCTGTCGCGTCGCCTGGCGGGCCGTTCGGGCGGCGGCGGCGCGCAGGTCGCCATGCCCGACCTGCCCTCCCATACCGAGTACAAGCAGCGCATCCCGGACGCACTGCGCGGCCGCTACGCGCCCTCGGCGGATCCCCTGGAGAGCGCCGAGGCGCTGCAACGCGCGCGGCAAGATCTCGCCGGTGATCCCAGCCTCGAGCTGTTCACTGAAGGCAGCCGGGTGATGCGGGCGCGCTATCCGGTCGCTCCCTACGAGGAGTGGCTGCGCG
>Ga0187892_10008734_pt1 | contig 13691 bp, 14 predicted proteins | sample MA1701073metaG_FD_139345 | JGI IMG/M metagenome (GOLD analysis project Ga0187892, IMG submission 139345) | Bio-ooze microbial communities from a basaltic lava cave in the Kipuka Kanohina Cave System on the Island of Hawaii, USA - MA170107-3 metaG ...
CCCATCCGGGGCGGCTGCACGATGGCGGCGCGGACGCCGCAAAGCGAACAGGTCCAGGGCCGTTCCAACGACCTCAGAGGATCGAGCCCGGCGAATGTGCGGGTGTGTCTGCGCTCATCATAGTGCCGAGCGAGTCTTCGATACGCGCTGATGTAGTCCGGCTCCTCAGCTACCGCAATCCAATAGAGTTCGAGGGCCGACTCCACTTGGTTTCGTACAGCTGCCGCCTCGTCGTTCAGAATTGTCTCCAGCGAAGGCGCCAGGTGGCCCAAAGGGGAGCCGGGATTGGCCTTCCAGCCGCTCAACAAATCCTGATGATTCTGCGAAATCGTCTGGCGCCAGTAGCCGCGGACCGCGGACTCGATTGCGGCTCCCGTCTTCCTAACCGGCTCCTCATCGTCTGCCGCAATGCGGACAACAAGCTGGTGGGGCCAGTGCCGGCCGGGTCTGTCGCTTGGCAGAACCAGACTGGCGCCCGCGGCCTTCGCTGCGCCTGCAGCAACGCCGGCCAGATCACTCAACATGGCGGATGAGGCCGCGAGATCCATCGTCTTGCGCGACTGGGCAATCAGCTCCTGAACGCCTCCGAAGCCACATTTGAGGAGGAAGCTCATTGGGCGTCGACTGACAGCTTGTCGAGAAAACAGTCCCCGACAGGAGGGGCGTTCTCAGGTAAGAGCGACCCGAGCAGAGCGCCGACGATCGCGGTTGCTTCGGGGTTGCTGGAATCGTGAAGTGGCGACAGGGTGCAGACTGCCAGGATTCCCTGCTGAGCCTGGTGCTGAGCCTGGTAGAGACGGACCCATAGGGGGGACGCGAGCCTGGGATCACCCGAACCGATGAACTGCTTGTAGATGCTATCGTTGTGGTGCTTCTGATGCGACGCGGCAGACATCAGGTGAGTCATCAACTGTTCGGAACTCAGTTGTTGCTGCTGGCCGACGAAGACAAACTGGTCGCCAAAGAGCTGAAACAGCGTTGCCGGCGGGCCTACGGGCTCGCCAGGATCAAGGGCATTCGCCTGCAACCACTCCCGAGCCATCTCGCGCGCTCGCTTGAGTCCTTCCCGCAGGCGGGAGGCAAGCTGATCGCGAGTCAGGTCGCTGCCGAACACGGGTAATAGATCATCGCCCGGAATGCCGGTAACCCCCTCCACGGTAAGCGATCCATATCCGCGGCGAGCTCGTCCCCCGAGAGACCCGAAGGCGAACGAGGTCCATGCCACGGTCCGAAGCATCTCCACGAACAGGCGGCCCTTCCGGACTGCTTCCGGCCGTGACCTGATTGTGACCTGACGACGTTGGGGAGATCCCCCGCTGGCATGGTCATAACCCTTTCGCACACCCTTGTACATGCCGGGCACGTCGGGGTTGTTCCTACCGGGCACGTTAGGGAAACTGCGGATCGGCGTGAGCTCGTCCTCGGTGCTGTCCTGAACGCGGTAGGTCCCAGCTCCGCCGGCGTCACTGGCTGGGGATCCCAGGAGCCGGTTCTCCGCGTCACGGATACGAGACCAGTTCTGGTCGAGAAAGGGTCCTACCAGGGCCCTCGTGAAGGTGCGGAACAGCCCGCGGACCGGGAGACAGGAGAGCATGTGGGAGCTGTCGACCTCCCCACTTTCCGGACCTCCCAGCAGGAGCGGGCTATCGAGGCGAAGCTCTAAGCTGAAATCGTGCATGACGGCACACGGTCACGGGCTACGGGTTCCCGGCGATCGTTCCAGGTTGAGCAGGTTGGGAGCATCGTATCGTGTCAGTTATACCTCGTAACGGTAGCCTTCGCTAGGACGTGGCGCTCTGCTCATGGCGCACCCGATGGAGGCCGCAAGAGGGCCTGTGAGATGTGATAGGGGTGGAATTGCCATTGTCTCGGGCTCGGTACTATCGGCCCACGTCGAGGCGGTAGTAACGCCGGAGCTGCGACAAGCGCTGATCCGGCTCCTCCAATTTGCGAACTGCATGAAGGCAACAAGACGGAGTTCGCGATTCGATGTCAGGACCAACGGACCAAAGAAGGAGCGCGCCCATCGTCCGGGCCGGAAGCCGACCGGGTCTTGGCGCTACTGAGCGGGTTACGACATCGCCTGCTTGAAAGTCCCGAGCCGGTCGCTCTATCGGATGGGGAGCGGCGGAGAAAGAGCCAGGCCGAGGTGACGTGGTCCTGCGCCAGCAGGTTCCTTGTCACGGTTGCCGAGAGACCTACGAACCCAAGTGCGATCGCTACCGTTCGATTCGCCACGAAATCCCTCAGGGAGCTTTCACCCAATCGATCACGATCTCTCCCTCAATCACCCAGTCGTCATTGTCATCCACCGTGTCCGGATTCGGTAGCCTGAACGTCAGGATCATGCCCTTGCCTGGAACGAGCTGGCCTCGAACTCCGCCCCGACAGGCTTGGAGTTGCCGTCGCCGTAGATCCGCACCTCCCGGCTGACCACCTGTGCGCCCCGAGCGGAACCATGGCCCAACAAAACCCGGTACTCGTGAATAGCGTCGTTGGTATTCGAAAGCGGTAGCAGCTTCTCTTCCGCATCGCTGCAGTACCCCTCGTCCGCGCGGTTCCGCGCGAAAAAGACCCAGCGATCATGCCGGGTATCGCTCGGCTCGATGTTGATGGCGAGGATGTACACGGGATGGAGCTCGGCGCCGCAGGTGTTGTGGCCGGCGTCGTGTCCCGCACAGTCGAGTCCCAGCAGTCCGATTGCAATCGCCGGTTTGTCCCGGATGAGAGCGGCGGCTGCGGCGTTTCCCTGGTCGACCGCCGCATGAAAGGCCTGCCACCAACCGGTTTCAAAGTGGTCGATGGTCTCATCGGAGTCGAATTCGGACAAGAGGCCCGTGGTCCGGTCTTGAGTGTAGAGGGCATTGTCAGGCCGATGCAGCTCCACATTGTAGTCGTCGTCATCCCCGGAGTGGTCTTGCCAGGTGATCGTCCCCTCATAGGCGACGGCGAACCAGTTAACGTGCGGTCCGCAAACCGCCCCACGGTTGGTGGTGACTGGATAATGCGTGCATGAATGCGGCCCCGTGGTCCAGTTGACCGGGTCGTCCTGCGCGCTGCCGGTGGGTCCACATGAAATCGCGTCGGCGACCGCGCCGGGGCCTTTGGCGACCTGGTCGGCCCAAAGGGGGTTCTTCGAGTAGCCGTTTTCGTCGAAGCTGTTGGGCACCACGTCGAGGGGACGCGGTGGGCCAGGATTGCAACTGGCAACGAGAAAAGGGAGGAGTCGCCAGAGCCCAGCCTTGCTCCAGGAATTACGATTCATTCATCCTCCTTCGGTTGTTCCATCGTTGAGGAGCGCCGAGCCCGGTGAGTCGGCTAGGTGCGGGATCGGCGGGCCGAGGCTCGTGAGTTGCGGGTTGGTCTGGAGGATCGTCGTTGCGAGAGACTCACCCGCATCAACACCGCAAACTCGTGCAGCCCGAGCTCGGTCGAAATCCCGAGCTTCCGGCGGAGATTGGCGCGGTGGAACGTGACCGTGCTCTCGCATACCCCCAGCCGGTCCGCGATCGCGGCTGACGATTGCCCGTCTGCAAGCATCAGCAGGATCTCTTCCTGGCGCGGAGTGAGCGTGGCCAAGGACGGGTGCGCCGCCTTCATGCTCCGTTGGGAGGAGTGCCTGGGTATCAGCGGAGACACATAGGTCTCACCCGCGAACACAGCGTCGATTGCAGTGAGCAGGTCTTCGAGACAGGCATCCTTCGGGACGTAGCCGTGGGCCCCCAGGCCGAGCGCGGTGTCGGCGAGTGTGCGGTCCACGTGCATCGTCAGAATGATGACTTTGAGATGCGGCCAGCGGTCCCGCAGTTTCGGGAGGATCTCGAGCCCGCTTTGCCCCGGCATCGAGAGGTCGAGGAGCACACCCTGGGCCGGGCTCCTCTGGAGAAACTCGACCAACTCCTTTCCGGAATGGACGATTCCGACAACCTCGTGGTGGCCGGCCAGAACCGCGGCCAAACCCTTGGCCACCAAGTCGTGGTCATCGGCCACTACCACTGAATGCCCTGACATTCCCTTTCGCCTCGCCGGGAAGGGCGATGGAACAATATGGCCGGAATCTCCATGGATCATGGCGCGAAACCGGTCTTCTCGCCAGAGGACGACCTGCGGGCCACGCCATATATAGGACTATGAGATCTTATAGGGGTCACCGGGCTACAGACTCAGGCCCTCGTACACCGCATCTCCCTACGGCGCCTCGTTCAGATTCACCCACGCCCCGTTCCTGAACACCTCGATCCGCGTCACCGGATGAATCTCCCACAGCGTCGCCCGAAAGAACCGCTTGCCGGCACAGTTAGACGTACACTTGCCCTTGATGTGGTCCGGATGCACCGGGTCCAGCATCAGGAACCCGGTCACCCGCACCCGTGCCGCGTTCTGCTCATCCCGCGGGCTGGACGGCTTCCGCCGCACGGCAAGTTTCGCAACGGCCTTGGGATCCCACCCCGAGTTGTGCCGCTTGGTGCGAGGGGTGGGCTCGACCACCACCGAACGGTCCTCGGTCTCGCTCGGGTCCGCCACCAGGGCGATGTGCCAGTCGGTGTCCCGCTCGTCCCAGCTATGGCAGTTGGGTGACTCGCCGACCCTCTTGGTTCCGGTCGGGGGCGACGTCGCCTGAGGCTTGACGATTTCGAAGAACCCCTCGACCGTGAGCGGAAGGCCTTCATAGGGAATCACCACGCCCGAATCGGTCCGGGTCCAGTTCTTCCGGTTCGTGAAGCGCCAGAGCACCGTGTCGGGAAGCGAGCGAATCGCGTCCACCGTGACAAGATGGCTCGAGGTCGGCACGTCGGCGCGGTTCTTGTTGAAGTTGGTTCCGTCGTCGGCCGGCGAATCGCCTCTCGGACCGCAGCCCAGCGTGCCGCCCTGGACGCGAATCGTGGACTGCGTGATCGGCGGCTTGTCCCAGGTCGAGTCGATCCGAGAGAACGCCGCGCCACCGGAACCGGTGACCACCGACGTTCCCATGCTCGCCGTGATGGTCGCAATGCTCCTCACGAAGCTCTCACCAACCCAACCCGCTTTCCCGTCCATCGTGCGAACCGGTAACCACCCCGGCCTCGGCGCGACGGGCCGAGCCAGCAGCGAGTCGCCCGGGGGAAGCGTGCGAAGCTTGGCGCCGCTGTCCGAGGGAGAGCGCCGAAGGAACAGCCAAGTGGAGGTCACGTAATCCTGGGTGAAGCCTCGCTGGACCGGGATCGCCAGCATGGCAACGACCGCGAGAACGCGCCCAGCCGTGGAAACCATACCCTACCTCTTGAGGCTCACGATCGGCACCGTCCCGAACCCCAAGTTCAGCGATACCGATGCAATCAGGTTCTTCGAATGCCCCTCGGTAAAGTTCCGCCCAAAGGTCAACAGCACCGATGAGCCTGCGTTGAGCTTGTACTCGACCGACCCCGCCGACCGATAGGTATTGTCCAGCGTAAACGTCCCGGTCGTCTGTCCGTTCAGGTCGGTCGTGGTGACGGTGGCGTCGATCGATGCCCGACCCACCAGCTCGTACGAGATCGTGAGCGGAGCCAGGTCGTAGCTGAGCCGCCCGCCGTAATCCAGATTGGCCCCCGACCGGTCGCCCCGGTTGAAGATGGTGCGGAGCACCGCCGATACGTCCAACCTTGGCCGTACCAACTGATAGCTCGGCGTGATCCAAAACCCTATCCTGGACAGCCGCCCGCTCCCGAACCTGTCTCCGTCGAAGCTGGCCATCGCCGCGCCGGCGAGCTCGAGCCGGAATCCGGTGGTGTAGAGGCTCCGCTGAACTTGCTTGGCCAAGGGGCTCAGCAAGCCGGCCAATCGCTTTTCCTCGGCGGGATCGTCGGTCTCCAGAATCGCCATCTGGAGCTTCGCGATGCTGTCGATCAGGATCCGGGCCGAGTCCGGCGTGCTCCGCCGCGCCAGCAGCGTACGCGGGCCGATCCCGACCGAGGTGCGGGCGGCCGCCCAGGAGGCGGCCAACAGCCTCCGCAACCTCACCGGGTCGCTCCAGAGCGAGCTCCGGGTGGTGAGGGACTCGTTCAGGATCCTCAGCGGTTCACTGAGGCAAGTCAACGATTCGCTGGTGGCCCTGAGGAGGAGGGCGCTCGTGCGGCCTCCATGATAGCGCTCACACGATCCTTGCCATTAGCGATCTCGACCTCTCCGACGGCCGGACGGTCAGCTCCCCTATCGCCCAGACAGTCAAAGGTGGACTTTCAGGGTGCCCAGACGAAGGACTGGGCATGCGGAAGTCCCGGTTCACCGAGTCACAGATCCTGGGGGTGTTGAAGGAAGGGGAGAATGGGGTTCCGGTCGCCGAGCTGCTGAGAAAACATGGCATCAGGCAGCCTGATATCGCGCGCCGCCCAACTCCTCAAGCGTGGCGCTTGTGTCCCCCATGTAGTCAGTACCTTGGTCGGTCTGCCGTTGTGAGCCACTCGCAATTCGCGAGATGGATACTGTATTTACGAATCACAGTTCTCACTTGGGGATCGGCTGCCGAGGAATCAACGAATTGGTCCAGGGAATAGAGGGTGTCCCTCCCAAACGACAGGCGGGTCCGGCGAGTACCCGGGGCTTCGAGTGAGGCATCAACACATGCCCTGCCAAGGTCAGGGGTTATGACAGCGAGATAAGCTACTCCCGTGGTAGGGGAATTGACCCGAGACGGATCCTCGGTAGAACCATCCTCGAACCAAAGAACCAGGTGTCCTGTCCGAGTGAACCACATTGCTCTCAGTCCGGAGACTCCCGAGATCGCGTCATGAAACGAGATCCTCGGATTCCTATAGCGAGGCAATACGGTCGGTGGTGTGCCCCGGCGGAGGCGCACCGGAGTCCAGATCGTGTCTACAATCTGCCCGCTTGGATCTATGTGTAGAATGAAGTCACCGACTCCGAAGCCCACTACCAAAGTGTCAGACTTCGCAGCGACCGGCACTGAGTTGAAAATGAGGAGCTCGCGAAACTGGCTGTAGAGGGAAGGGGTGGTAACCGAGTTCGGAACAAGTCGGACGGGATCCGGCGTGCGAAGAAGTGAATCCCAGGAAACCAGAATTACCGCCGACCCGGCCAGGCGCTCGAAATCACCGAGCACGATGTGATCTTTCGTGGCCGCGCCGCGAGAAACAAACCCCGGGTGCACGATCCTCTTGAGTTCTATGCCGTCACGTTCCCGCAAGAGACTTAGCGTTCGCGCGCCGGAACTCTGAAGAAGAACCGAATCGCGAAAGAGCGTAACGAACCCGACATCCGAGAACTCTCCAGGGCCTTTTCCGAATCGTCCGATGATCCGGCGCAGCCTCCCGTCCGAGTTGAACACGAGCAATCGGTTCAGGCCCTGGTCGCCAATGTACATCGTCCCATTCGAATCAACGGCAAAAGTGACCATAAGCTGGCCCAGAAACGCAGAGTCAGACTCTTGTAAGAGTACTGTGTCTGCGAGATGCAGAATTGGCGAACCCGCAAACGACGAAGGCCGGTCGTCTGCCGCGGAGCACGCCATCGCAATTATCGCGATGAGCCCTGGGACGACAGAGTCGGTTCGAGGCTTCATCAGGTCTCCGGGCAGATGCAATGCTAGGACAACGGCTTCAAAGATCTTCAAGAGAGCAATGGGAGGGCCCCGTAACCCTCGTCGTCTTAGTCCTCCGCTCCAAACAGGATGCTATGTCTCACTCCCAGGGCAACAGCCGCAGGAATTGTCGATGGTCGGAATATTGCACTTGTCGTCGGTGTTCTTCTTGCAATAGCCGCACGTCTGCGCGCTGGACTGCTGAAGGCCAACCAGGAAGACTGCGGTGAGCACACAGATCGCGGTACGCATGAACGTCTTGCGGGCACTCTTCATTTCAGTGTCCTCCGGTTTGTCGGGCTACGGGGCCTTCCCATTAGACGCAATGCTGGGCGTCATCCTTCGTTTCAGGCTCGCAATGCCAATAGCTCCAAAACCAGAATCTCGAATGTGACCGGCGATGACCTGGAAGGCAGCTGGAGTTCGATAAGCGCGAGCGTTTTCAAGAAGTGCAAGTGGTTCGAAACGAGAAGCCAGAAGTTTTTGTCTCTCCATAGGTGACGGCGGCCGAGTGAGGACCAGAGAGACAGCGCGACCAACTGCTTCGCTTTCCCACGTACGCCAAGCGCCTATCGGGGTGCCGCACGAGAAACAGTCAGCCGGGTCATACACAAGGAGAAGCACGGTCTCTGCTTTGGGGAGAACCTTCGCCAATGCTCTTCCATCCGAAGAAACCAATGACAATAACGACTGGGTTTGAGGAGGTCTGCTACATGCAAGAGAGACCGTACACAAGATTGCAGTCTTCGCGAGGTTCCAAGAACGCATATCACTGCTCCGCAGCTTCCTACATGGTCGAGCGTATTCTGAGGGCTCTACTCGTACTCGATCTACCCATATGACCATCGTTAGGGCTCGACACGCACTCGGCCAAGCTGTTCCGCCTCCCTGCAAGCCGCAAACTGGAGCACCCACCGAACCACAATCGTACGGGCAGAAGCCTCGCCTTCGAGCAGCCGTCAAGGAGCACGTGCGGTGGAGGCAGGCCAATCCTACGAGTGGCCTCAGGGAATGTCAAATGCAATTGTGGTTAGTAGGTCTAAAGATGGGCTATAACATGTTATAGTCCCGCGATCTACATAACCCGCGCTATCAGGTGTGCGATGAACGAGCTGACCGAGCCCGAAGCGTGAAGGCCTCGGCAGCTAAAGGCCGGCCCCGGCACCGACCCGGATCGATCGCCTCCCCAACGATTGCCCAAGCTCCAGCGCTATCTGGCCCGGCTGGCACGTGACGGCACCTTGCGCCTGTGCTACGAGGCGAGCAGCGCCGGCTTCGTGCTCTATCGGGCCCTGCGCTCCTGGGGCTATCACTGCGATGTGATCCCAACTCGGGCGGTGAAATACTTGATCCTTCGGATCTCGTTGTTTGCCGCAAGGATCTGCCGACCTAGACTTTCGAGATTCAGCCACCCCGTGGTGCGGATCGTCAATGGGACCTGCCACCCGAGTCATGCCGCATTACTATAACATCTTATAGTAGGGCTTGCGCCGATCCGACTCACGCCGCATCATCCGGTGTCTCACCTTTGATGGTAAGAACAACCTCGACTCTCTCAAGGACGTCGCGATCGCCATGATGCGACCCTAATCGGTGAAGAAGCAGGTAGCTTGAGAATCGCCCTGCATTGCGATGAGATGCTCAATGCATAGTCGTTCTGAGATAAGGGACCAAGGTTTTTGATGCAAGCCGACGTCGAGAGCCAAGTCACGATCGCTGGCCAGAGCGCCCAGCCGGACACAGGGATGGCCGGCCCTCATTTCGGGTGTGGTGCGCACGGGTTGCATCCGGCCGCTGATAGTCTTGCTGCCACTGCCTCGTCGCTTTTGCGAGTCCTGACCTCGGACCGCCCGCAAACGCCCGCCCAAAGGGCCTGGCGTCACGCAAAGTCGGTTGCCTTCCCTATTTCTGTGCTCTTGGGAGGACTCTTCGGCTTCGAACGGTATCTTGCCTCCCAGCACGAGTCCAGAAAAGCGAGAGTCGAGGAGTTGCTGTTGTCCGCCACAGAGGCGCTAGGCAATTCAGACCGCGTCGTGCAAGCTAGCGCGGTTCGCAGTCTTGCCCGGATCAGCGAGTTCTCGACCTATTCGGTTCCGACAGGCATTGGTCTCGTCGGCCGGCACATCCGCGCCAGCTTCGGTTTTGCCCCCGAGTATCCTTACTTCGACCAAGCGTGGACGATCTTCCGAGATTTCGCTGCCACAAGGCGCACTCCGGCTCACGCGCTTGTCTCCACCGAGATTCTCCGAGAAGGCGCTGCGTGGGAACTTCGATCTCGGCTGGCCCACAGGGTTCCGCCGAACCAGACACGCGGATCGTTGCTGTTTGGAGCGGAGTTGGCAAACGCGATAGCCAACGACTTGGACCTTCGCGGCATTCGGTTCGGCAATGCCGATCTTTCGGGCGCGGATCTCTCGGGGAGTGACTGCACCGGCTGTCGGCTCCTTGGGGCTCGGCTAAATGCGGCCAAGCTCAAGGGGACAGTCCTCGATTCTGCCTACCTCGGGGAGGCGAGCCTAGACGACGCTGATTTGGCGTTCACGGGCCTGCGGAAAGCGGTATTGCGCCAGGCCAGCCTTCGACGCTCCAAGTTCCTCCAAGCCGATCTCACTGGGGCCGATCTGACGGGCGCGCATCTCGATGGTGCGGTATTTAGCCAGGCGACGCTCGAGTTGACGGTTTTCACGAGCGCTTCGCTCCGCGGGGTGCGCTTCGAGCAGTCGGATGTAAGCTCAGCGACTTTCGACAACGCTGACGTTGCCGGAGCGGACTTCACCCTTGCGCGCGGCTTTGCGGTGTCGCTCCTGCGTACCGCTCGTAACGCGCACCGCATTCAGGTGAGGAGAACACCGGAGGCTGGCAAATGACAATTAGAAGCGTCACTCTTGCTGGTAGTGTAATAGGTGTGTTCCTGGGGGCTGGATACGGTTGCCGGATTGCCCCCAAGGCAGGCCCTACTCAGGTGTGGATCGGGACGTTCTCTCAGGCGATCGACTATGGACCCGTGTATGTTGCTCGCCATTTCGGCTGGTTCGAGGAGTCCCTCAGAGGAGGAGACAGCGTCGAAGTCGAATACCGCGAGCTCGGTGGGTTCGACGAGATTCAAACCGCGCTGACACAGGAGAAACTGCATGCCTTTTTCTCAGCCGAGGCTCCCGCGATCAAACTCGTTTCTGATCGGGCCTCAATCCGAATCGTTGCAATTGGTTGTACCCTTCAGCAGGATGTGTTGGTGCGCAAGGCGGCAGGCATCAACTCAATCGGTGCCTTGAAGGGAAGGTCGATCGCGGTGGCCGAGGGTACGAGTTCCCACTACGGATTGCTTACGATCCTTTCCGACGCAGGGCTCACGCCTGCCGACATCACGTTACGCCCCGGATTCCCTGGGGAGGCCAAGCCGCTCTTCGAAAGTGGTGCAGTTGATGCATGGGCGGTGTGGCCGCCCTTCGTGGAGGAGCAGGTCCTTGCTGGCCGCGGTGTCGCGTTAACAGGAGGCAATGCTCGGATACAGAGCGTGATGTCCCTGCACCGAACCATCCTGGAGGAGAGGCCCTCCATCGGTGAGGCACTCGTTTCCACCGTCGAGCGCGCGAAGACATGGATGCGTGCAAATCCAGACGAGGCTATCGCCATCGTCGCACAAGCGTTGGGACTCCAACGTGCAGTCGTGGAGCTCGCCTGGCCTAAGCACAACTGGGGAGCACAGTTGCATGAGGAAGTTCTGACAGACATTGATAAGAAGGCGCGGTTTCTCAAGGACGTGGGTGTAATTGATGAAGCCACGGCCATCCCCGGCCGACAGGAATTGGTGGATCTCCGATTCCTCAAGAGGTAACAATGTGGGTCCGACGTGCTGCTCTCTCGATTGTTGTTCCGGTGTTGCTGCTTTTGGCCTGGTTTTGGGTTCATGCGCAGCAGGGGACCCAGAGTTCTTACATTACCGATCCCCGAGAGGTGCTGAGAAAGGCGTGGTTGCTTCGCGGCACCCTTGGAGAGAATAGCATCCTGTCGCTCTGGCGTCTTGCGTTCGGCATGGTTATTGGGGCGGTGGCTGGCGTGGGCACAGGGATTCTGCTCGGCCGGCAGAAACTGGCCCGCCGCCTGTTCGGGCCGACACTGAGCGTTGTTGCGGCGATTCCGGTTATCGTGTTGATCCCATTCTTTCTCATGATATTCGGCTTCGGCGAGCTGTTTCGCATTGCCGTGGTCGCTGCCGTCGTACAGATGCTTGTGCACCAAGCCGTGTTCAACTCGGTACGGTTCTTTCCCGCAGCATGGCTGGAACTGGCCGCTCATCGCGAGAAGACTGGATGGCAAGTGGTCAAGGAGATGCTCATACCGAGCGCCCTTCCCGAAATCGTCCGAGCGGTGCGGCTAAGCCTCCTTTTGGCTTGGCTCGCTATCGCGATCGGCGAGAAGGCAGTGGCCGAATGGCCAAACGGTGGGCTTGGCTATCAGATCATGCGGGCCAGAGAACTGGGGAAATATGAGGAGCTATTCGCGGCGGTTCTTGTCCTGGGTGCCATTGCTTGGGTGGCTGATTCGATGCTGGGATGGTTGGAACGCGTTGTCTCCCACTGGCGAGGTGTACCTGCGGAGAACTTATGAGCCTTGAGGTGTGTGTTCGCTCTATGACGTACGAACCAGTGTATTCGGGCGTCCGATCCCCTGCACTTCGGAGCTTTCTTCGGCTGCCACCGATACGTCACCGCTCACAAGTGATCCAGGATTTTGAGCTCACCATTGAGCGGGGGGAGGTTGTCGCGATAATCGGCGCAAGCGGGGCAGGAAAAACGACTCTGCTTCGGATCCTCGCTGGTGTCGAGACCAGCTATGATGGATATGTCAAGCTTGATGGGGATCAAGTAACAAAACCCAACCGACGTGTTTATCTCATGCCCCAGGAACACACACTGCTTCCCTGGAGGAATGTAGAGCGGAACCTGGCGTTCAATTTCCGCAACGGGACTGAGGAGAGCAGGCTGGCTACACCAGATCGATTGCTGGGCATGTTCAAGTTGAGTGACAAACGGTATCAATACCCGCACTCGTTGTCAGGTGGAGAGCGGGCGCGCGTCGCACTCATGTGTGCAATGTGCGCGATGCCCGAAATACTCCTTCTGGATGAACCATTTCGCGGCCTTGACCAACTGACAATGGAGCGATGTCAGGATGACCTAGTAAGATGGTTAGGGGAAACGAAAGCACAAGAATCCGTTGTGCTCGTATCCCATAGCATTGCAGACGCCGTTTTCCTTGCTGATCGCGTAGTCGTGGTCGGCAGTCGGCCGCTACGGCCCTTTGCAGAGTTCGTAATGCCTAACCAGCGGATCCGCCGATCGGAGGAGAGTACCAGCTTGGAGGAACGGGTGCTGGACGCCTTAGTGAAAGTGCAAACTGGCAATGGGAACGGAACAGGGTGCTGACCCCGTCTAGCCTATTCCCGTTCTCCAGGTTTGTCGAATCAGCCTATGCGCATCCCTTGGGGTGCACCAACGAATCCGCGGGTATCTGCGGTGCGTAGCATGCGCGGAGCGAAGGCACCTGGATGACAATAACCCTGGCCACTGTTCGCCTCGAACGCCCGTGGCTGTTTGGTCGGGGGGGCAGGTAGCCAGTCAGCGCTTCCCAGGGGTACCCGGCCCCAGTCGCCACTAGCTGCTCGTCTGGAGGTCCAAGCAAATGAGGAGGCTCAGCGGGTTGATGTCCCAACTTTGGAGTGCGAGAACGGGGTCCAATGCCGACTGACATCCGACGATCCCTTAGACGTTTCGCGCCACATCTCCTGCAGGCCCGTGACAATGGGTTGAACGAGGCCGACACGGTTCTTCGGCTATGCCGCTTCTTCGAGGAAGTGCTCGGCTACGATGGCCTGGAGGACATTAGCCGCGAAGCCGAGATGAAAAACAAGTACGTCGATGTCTGCCTGAAGGTGAACGGTCGCGTTTCCCTTTTGGTTGAGGCCAAAGCGGCCGGCCAACAGCTGCGGGACCGCCACATCGAACAAGCCCAGTCGTACGCCTCCCAGAACAACTACCGCTGGGTCCTGCTCACCAACGGCGTCGATTGGCATCTCTACCACCTGACATTCGAGGAGGGAATCGAGTATGAGCGAGCGTTCGTCGTATCCCTCGGC
>Ga0187892_10008735_pt1 | contig 13690 bp, 9 predicted proteins | sample MA1701073metaG_FD_139345 | JGI IMG/M metagenome (GOLD analysis project Ga0187892, IMG submission 139345) | Bio-ooze microbial communities from a basaltic lava cave in the Kipuka Kanohina Cave System on the Island of Hawaii, USA - MA170107-3 metaG ...
GCGCGGCGCCCCTCCGGCGGTCTCCGCTCGGCGCGCCCTGGCTCAGTTGGCCGGGCTCAGGATCTTGCGCAGCTCCTCCTTCGCGACCGAGGCGGGGAGAGGCACGTAGCCCGTCTTCACGACGACCGACTGCCCCTCCCGGCTGAGGACGAGCTTCAAGAACTCGCGCCGGAGCGGTTCGAGGGCCTCGCCCGGCTTCTTGTTCACGTAGATCAGGAGGTAGCGCCAGATCGGGTAGTCGCCCGAGTAGGCGGACTCCCGCGAGGGCTCGATAGCGGTCGCGCCCTCCTTCTCCGCCAGCGGCACCGCCCGCACGTCCGCGGTGGCATAGCCGATCCCGGAGTAGCCGATCCCGCCCAGGTCGCTCCCGACCGCCTGCACGACCGCGCCGCTTCCCGCCTGCTCCTTCACCTGGTCCTTGTAGTCCCCGTTGAAGAGGGCGTGTTCCTTGAAGTAGGCGTAGGTCCCGGAGGAGCTGTTGCGCCCGTAGAGGGAGATCGGGAGCGTGGCCCACTTGCCCGTCAGCCCGAGGTCCCCCCAGGTCCTGATCTCCTTCAGGTAGCCGCCCTTCCGGTTCTTGGAGAAGATCGCGTCCACCTGCGGGAGCGTGAGCGACTGGACCGGGTTGTCCTTGTGGACGTACACGGCGAGCACGTCCAGCGAGGTCCGGATCTCGGTCGGCTTGTAGCCGAACTTCTTCTCGAAGAGGTCGATCTCGGCGTTCTTCATGGGGCGGCTCATGGTCCCGAAGTTCGCGGTCCCCTCGATCAGCGCGGTGGGCGCCGTCCCCGAGCCCTTCCCCTCCACCTCGAGCTTCACGTTGGGGTAGAAGCCCCTGAACTTCTCGCCCCAGGAGGTCATCTCGTTGTTCATGGAGTCCGAGCCGATGCTCTTGAGCGATCCGGACACGCCCTCCGCGCGCGCATAGGCGGGGAGATCGGGATCGACCTTGCCCTCCTCCTGCGTGGAGGCCAGGGGCTCGGCTTGGAGGACCTCCGATCCGCGCGGGGCCGGGCTGCGTTCCCGGAGGGCCAGGTCCGCGACAACGAGCGCCGTGAGAGCCAGGACCCCGGCCATGAAGACCTTCCGGATCATGGTTGGACTCCTTCCTTGATGGTGGGATGGAACCGGCGATCCCCGGCTCCGGAACCTCGATGTCCGAGGGAGGCTACCGGGCCCGGAGAGGCGGTGCGTGAGCTTCAGGTTAAGAGGAGGTTAATTCGGCCCTCAACTCCGCGGCGCGAGCAGGAGCGCGAGCCAGGAGTGGGTGAACCGCAGCTCTCCCTTCTCCTCGCGCACCGAGAGCCCGGCGCCGTCTCCCGGGATCGACTCGCGCAGGAGGTCGCGGACCTCCTCGCCCGAGGGGTTGTGGGCGGTCACGGAGAACCAGCCGGTGAAGGTCCGCTCGACCTCCCACTCCTCGATCTTCTCCACGTGCAGCCCGGCTCCCTCGCAGAGGCGCAGGATCTCCGACTTCGGGAACATCCAGGCATGCGAGGGATCGCGCAGCTTCTCGATCCGGTTGTGCAGGACCGCCTTCCGCGGGTCCTCGGAGGTCGTTATGTCGCTGACCAGCACCTTGCCCTTCCGGCGGGCGACGCGCGCCATCTCCTTGAGCGGGCTCTCCGCGCTGGAGAAGTGGTGCAGCGAGAGCTGGCAGCAGACGCGATCGAACGTCTCGGGCCGGAACGGGAGCCGCTCGGCCTCGCCGATCAGGCAGCGGATGGCGGCGATGCCGTGCTCGGCCGCGTTCTCGCGCGCCCGGCTCAACATGGCCTCCGTCAGGTCCAGCGCGAACGTGTTCCGCGCCTGCCGGGCCAACGCCAGCGCGAGGAAACCGGTCCCTGCGCCCACGTCGAGCACGCGGTGGCCGGACTCGACCTCGGCGAACCGCGCGTAATCGACCGCGGGCGGGGCGGCCTTCTTCAGCTCCCGCGAGTACGCGGCCGACTGTCGCGTGAACTCCTCTCGAACCGTCTTCTGGTGGGACCTCATCATTGCCCTCCCCGGGCCGGGCTCCACGGTCCGGATGGTGTCCGATGCCGGTTGACTATAATAGGCTCGCGCTCCGGCCGGTCCAATGACCGCCGGGGAGCCCATCCAGAATGACCACACTCCTCCAGGCGGAATCGGGGTTGGCCGTCGGGTCCGCCCTCCTGCTCACCCTCCTCCTGGTCCTGGCGAACGCCTTCTTCGTCGCCGCCGAGTTCGCGCTCGTGAAGGTGCGGGCCAGCCGCCTCGAGGAGCTGAAGAGGAAGGGTCGCCTGGCCGCCGGACTCGCCGCCCGGATGGTCCGGGACATCAATGCCTACATCTCGACGATCCAGATCGGGATCACGCTCTTCAACCTCGGTATCGGCTGGCTGGGGGAGCCGGCTTTCGAGCAGGTCCTCAGGCCGCTCCTCCGGCTGCTCGGTGCCGGGCCGGAGGTGACCCGCGGGGTGGCCATCGGCGTCTCGCTCCTGCTCATGACCGGCCTCACGGTCGTCGTGGGGGAGCTGGTCCCGAAGGCGCTCGCGCTGGCCAAGCCCGAGGCCACCGCGCTGGCCGCCGCGCTCCCGCTCTCGCTCTTCCACCGCGTCGTCCGGCCGTTCACCTGGCTGCTGCAGAGCATCACGTCCGCGATCCTCGGCCTCTTCCGTCTCCGCACGGCGACGGGTCCCGAGAACGTCCTCTCCGAGGAGGAGCTGCGCATCCTCTTCTCGGACGCGGCCCAGAGCGGAGGGCTCGCGCCGGAGACCAAGGAGCTGCTGGAGCGGGCCTTCGTGTTCCGCAAGCGGATCGTGCGCGAGGTCATGGTGCCCCGCGGCGAGATCGTCTACCTCAGCACCACGAAGTCCCTGCGGGAGAACTTCGAGATCACCCGCCACCATCTCTATACGCGCTATCCGCTGTGCGAGGGAGACGTGGACCGGGTCGTCGGAATGGTCCACGTGAAGGACCTCGTGGCCCGGCTCCAGACGAGCGAGAGCGAATCCACGGACATCCGGGAGCTCGCGCGCGAGATGCTGATCGTGCCCGACATGGTTCCGGTGGCCCGCGCGCTCCGCGAGTTCCAGATGAAGCGCACGCACATGGCGATCGCCGTGGACGAGTACGGGCTCACGGCGGGTCTGGTGACGCTGGAAGACGTGCTGGAGGAGCTGGTCGGGGAGATCCAGGACGAGTTCGACCAGGAGTCGCCGCGGTTCCGCCAGCTTCCGGACGGGAGCCTCGCCGTGGACGGCATGTTGCTGCTCGACGAGCTGGCGCACCGCACCGGGGTGGCGGTCCGCGACGACGAGAACGACACGATCGGGGGTCACGTGATGGGGCGCCTCGGGCGCACGGCCCGCCCCGGGGACACGGTCCCCGTCGGAGACTTCCAGGCGAAGGTGACCGAGGTGAAGGGCTTCCGGATCAAGTCGCTCGTTCTGGTCCCGAGGCAGAGGCGGTCGGTCGGGGGAGGATGAGGCTTGAAGCGTGAAGCTCGAAGCCAGATGGGACGGAAGGCGGCGGAGGGGGAGAGAATGGATGTCGCAAATTGCTATCTGGTCTTGTTTTGTGGCAGGTCGATGATGGATAGAATGGCCGCGCGCCGAGCGGCGGGAGGAGACGGGGATGCTCCGTGTCTCAGGTCCTGGCTCTCTCGCTCGTCCTCCTCGCGTCCCCTCCTGGTGAAGCTGTCGCGTCCGCCCCGGTCCTCGTGAACCAGGACGGGGGAAACCAGCCGCAGCAGGAGCCCTCGCTCGCGCTCGATCCCAAGGACCCCGCCCGGGTCTTCGTGGCCTTCAAGGACTGGCGCTCCGGCCGGAAGCGCGTGGCGTGCGCCCGCTCCGAGGATGGCGGCCGGACCTGGAGCGATGGCCTCCTCGGATTCGGTCCGAACGACTACCGGGAGCAGAGCGACCCGTGGCTCGCCGTGGACCGCCGGGGGAACGTCTTCCTCGGAGCGCTCTTCTACCGCAACCCGATCGCGGCCGGCTCGGGCATCTTCGTGGCCCGCTCCTCCGACGGCGGCCGGACGTTCGCGTCGCCGGTGGCCGTGGCGGAGGCCCAGGGCGGGGACCAGGAGGACAAGGACGCGATCGTGGTGGACGACACGGGCGGTCTCGGGGACGGCCGTCTCTACGTCGCGTGGGCCCACCTCGAGGACTCGAACCGGGACGGCGCGCCGGACCGGTCCCACATCCGGCTCTCGTGCTCGCGCGACCAGGGCGCGAGCTTCGGGCCGGCCGTGACGGTGAGCGACGGGGAGCGGAATCATGGACCGGTGCCGCTGGTCCGGGCGGACGGGACCCTCGCGGTCGTCTGGGTGATGGACATCCGTGCCGGCGCCACGCGGCTCCTGGCCGACCTCTCCGGGGACGGCGGGGCCACCTTCGGGACCGACGCGGTCGTGGCCGAGGTCGTCGCACCAGGGATCTACAGCCAGGAATCCGGATTCCGCGAGCTGCGCCCCGGCCTGCGCGTGACCCCGCTGCCGGCCGCGGCCGTGGACCGCTCGGACGGGCCCTTCCGCGGGAGCGTCTACGTCGCCTGGACGGACGGGCGCACCGAGGACGCGGACATCCTGCTCGCCTGCTCGCGGGACGGACGCCGCTTCTCGCCGCCGGTGCGGGTGAACGGCGACGCTCCGCGCAACGGTCGGGACCAGTTCTTCCCCGTGGTCGCGGTGGACGGGTCGGGCCGCGTCCACGTGGCCTTCATGGACCGCCGCGACGACCCGGAGAACCTGCGGATGCACCTCTACCACGCGGTCTCGCTCGACGGCGGGGCGAGTTTCCGCGTCGAGGAGCGGGTGACCACGACCCCCTCCGATCCGCGCACCGACTTCAACGGACGGCTGATCGGCGACTACATCGGGATGGGCGCGGTGGGGGAGCGCGTGCTCGCCGCCTGGTGCGACACGACCGGCGGGAACCAGGACGTCCGCGTGACGGCGCTGAGCGTCGCGGGACCCGCGGCGCTGCTCCCGGCGGCCGCCGCCCCTCCGGCCGCGCCGCGTCCGGGAGAGCCGGCGCCTCCGCGCCCGTCCACGACGCGCTGAATCAGAGAACGCCGGCCATCGCGCGCTCGAGCTCCTGGAGCCCCTCGTCGGCGCCGCGCTTGAGATGGACGGCCAGCACGCGCCGCCCCCGCTGCGCGAGCGCCTCGAGGTCTCCGCGCGCCTGCGCGTCGCGCAGCGCCCGGAACCCGAAGGGCGCGCCCGGCACCGGGACGTCCCCCTCCTCCTCGGCGGTGATCAGGACGAACACCGCCCGGTCCGGCCCTCCCTTGTGGAGCTGGCCGGACGAGTGGAGGTAGCGCGGCCCGTAGCCCAGCGTGGTGGCGCGCCGCAGCCGGTCCCGCACGAGGAGCCGGAGCCCGGAGAGGTGCGCGTGCCGGCGCGGGGTGCGGTGCAGGAAGGCGAGGAACGCCACGGCCTCCCCCTCGCGCGCGGAGGTCAGGTGCGACCGGAGCCCCTGCAGGGGACCCTCCGGCACGCGCGGATGCGCGGCGGGCCCATGGAGCTCGATCCCATCCGAGGCGGCCACGAGCGTGCCGAGGGGACCGGGTCGCTCCAGCGCCGCCTTCGTCCGCGCCTTGCTGTCGGCCACGTCGGGCTCGTCGAAGGGGTTCACGCAGAGGAGAACGCCGGCGAGCGCGGTGGCCATCTCCCAGCGGAAGAACTCCGCGGCCAGGTCCTCCGGGGTGGGGAGCTGGAGGCGCACGATCGGGTGGGCTCCGCTTTCCAGCGCCAGAGCCAGGCTCTCGAGCGGGTTCCCCGAGCGGTCTCCCGCGAGGTGGAAGCGGACGAACAGGCGGTCCGGCCCGTACGCCTCGGGCACGCCCGCGGGCTCGCCTTCGACGGGGATCAGGCCGCGTCCGGACTTCCCCGTGCTCTCGGCAACGAGCTGCTCGATCCAGCCTCCCAGCGCCTCGAGCGTCGGGGGCAGCAGCAGGGTCACCTTGTCCCGCCCCTCGCGGGCGCACCCAGCGAGCGCGGAGGCGAGCCGCGCGGCCGGATGGTCCTCGACCGGCACCTCGGCGCCGCACCGCTCGACCATGCCGGCCGCGCGCGCGAGGAGCCGGTCCAGATCCAGGCCCAGGAGGGCGGCAGGGACGAGGCCGAACCACGAGAGCGCCGAGAAGCGTCCTCCGATGTCCTCCGGGTTGAGGAAAACGCGCCGGAACCCCTCGTCGATCGCGAGCCGCTCCAGCGGACTCCGCGGGTCGGTGATGGCCACGAAGGCGGAGCCGGCCTCCTCGCCCTTGAGCTCCTCCATGCGGGCGCGGAACCGGCGGTAGAAGGCCATGGTCTCGAGCGTGGTCCCGGACTTCGTCGAGACCAGGACCAGCGTGCGCCGGAGCTCGCCGTTCGCCTCGGCCGCGCGCACGGACTCCGGCGAGGTGGAGTCCAGGATCCTGAGGTCGGGGAAGCCGGGCGCGGAACCGAGCGTGTTCGCGAGCACCTCCGCGCACAGGCTCGATCCCCCCATGCCCAGCAGGAGGACGTGCTGGAAGCCGTCGCGCCGCACCCCCTCCGCGAAGGCCGCGAGCTCCGCGGTGCGCGCGCGGAAGGCGTGGGGGGCATCCAACCACCCGAGCCGGTTCCGGAGGCCGGGCGCGACGGAGGGGTCGTCGGACCAGAGCGTGGGGTCCCGGGCCCACAGGCGCCGGACGGCGTCCTTCGCGCGCAGCTCGGAGAGCGCGCCGGCGAAGGCGCCCTCGCAGGGGCCGAGCGCCTCGCGGGAGGGTCCCGGCGGCAGGTGCGCCGCGGCCGGTTCCGCACCGGCGGCCGGGCGGACGCAGGCCTCGCCTTCGATCGCCGCGATCTTGGCGACGCGACGCTCGTGGCGGCCTCCCTCGAAGGGGGTCTCGAGGAAGACCTTCAGGATCTCCTCGGCCCGGGGCGCGGGGAGGAACCGGCCTCCGAGGCAGAGGACGTTCGCGTCGTTGTGCGCGCGCGCGAGGCGCGCGGCCTCCACGCTCTCCACCACCGCGGCGCGGATGCCGGGCACCTTGTTGGCGGCGATGCACATCCCGATGCCGGTCCCGCACACCAGGAGGCCGCGCGCCCCGGGGTCGGCCGCGACCCGCCCCGCGACGGCGCGCGCGTAGTCCGGATAGTCCACCGAGCTCTCGGAGGGGGAGCCCAGGTCCTCGACCTCCAGGCCCGCTTCCTGGAGCTTCGCGACCAGGGCGGTGCGCAGCGTGAAGCCCGCGTGGTCGCTGCCGGCGAAGATGCGCATGGGCCGGAGTGTAGCGCCCGGGAGAACGAAAAAAGCCGGATGCCCGGCATCCGGCCCTCGGTGGAGACAGCGCGAAGAGCTGGTTCAGCGTGAAGCCCTCGCCCTCGATCCCGGCGAGCGCTCCGCCGGAGCCGACCGCGAGCCCGCTCACGAACACGCGGACGCCGGTGCCCGACGGCAGGTCGGCGGGGAGCACGATCTGCGGTCCGCTGGCCCCGCCCGGCGAATCGCCGCTACCGTCGAGCGGTCCCGAGACCTTCCGGGTGAGCTGTCCTTCGCCGCCCGTCATGGCGTGCCGGGCGATGTCCCACAAGAACCGGCCCCATGGATGCGGCCGCCGGGCGGCTGTCAAGTTCCGGGGGCGAAGCTTGCGATGCCCCGATTCGCGAGAGAAAATGCCGCCCGACGTTGGGACGCCGCGCGGCCCCGGGGACAGGCCTCGCATCCGAGGTTCCGGACCGCGGCGCTCGACTCCCCTGACTGAAAGGAGCGGCCCTCATGTCCCGATCCCTCCGCCTCTACAGCGCATTGCTGGGTGCTCTATTCCTCCTGGCCGGATCCGCCGGCGCCGACAGGGCGGTGCTTCCCCTGGGCGACGACGACACGGTCTACGTCCAGTTCCCGGCCGACTTCACCTTCACGTTCGGCGGCGTGGCCTACAAGGGGGTCTGGGTCAACACGAACGGCAACCTGACCTTCGGCAGGCCCGAGTTCTCCTTCAGCGGGTCGGCCTCCGGGCTTATCACGCAGTATCCGATGATCGCGGGACTCTGGGTGGACCTGGACCTCACAACGCCCCAGGGCGGGACCCTGACCGCCGGTCGGATCTCGCCCACCGAGTTCGAGGTCCGCTGGGCCAACGTTCCGAACTTCGGCGCGATGACGACGAACAGCTTCGCGATCGTGCTCGTGAGCGACGGCTCGTTCCGCTTCGAATACGGCGCCGTGACCGCGAGCCCGTCGACCTCGAGCAGCACCGTGGTCGGGTTCGCGACCGGGAACGCGAACACCAACGGCGTCGGCGCCTCCCAGGTGCTGACCGGCGGCCCCTTCTGCCCGACGCAGCTCGGCACGGGATCGGAGAGCTCGATCTTCCAGGTCTTCACGCCGGCCAACGCGGCCGCGGCGCTGAGCAACCGCTCGCTCTGCTTCGCCCCCGCCCAGCCGGCCTCGGGCAGGCTCACCATGTATGACGACGACATCGTGGAGATCGCGCTGACGGGCTTCTACCCCACGCTCTGGGGCAACCGCTACACGAGCCTCTGGGTCAACTCGAACGGCAGCATCAGTTTCGGCGGAGGGGACTACAGCTACACCCCGACCCCCGGCGACTTCCTCGGCGGCGTGCCCTTCGGCCCCATCGGGATCGGTCGCATCGCGGCGGCCTGGCGGGACCTGAATCCGGCGGGCGGCCCGTCGGGGAACCCCGGCAGCGGCGGCGTCATCCAGGTGAACCAGGGCGCGAACCAGTTCACCGTGAGCTGGACCAACGTGCCGGAGTACGCGAATCCGATCCCGAACACGCTCTCGGTGACCGTGGACAACCTGAACCAGATCAGCTTCTCCTACGGCAGCGTGAGCCCGGCCGGGGTCGGCAACGAGATCCTGACCGGCGTCACCGGCGGCTACCCGATCACGACGGGGTCCGAGCCGGCGAGCGTGCTGGGGATGCTGCCGTCGCCCATTGCCACGGGGGTGCCGGCGGTCTATGAGTTCTTCACGATGGGAAACTACCCGTACTCGAACCAGAACCTCCTGTTCAACGGCTCCCATGCGAACCTCTCGAGCGCGATCCCGCTCGGCGACGAGGATGCCGTCGAAGTGCTCTTCCCCGGCGGCTTCACCTTCCCGTTCGGCGGCAGGACCTACTCGTCCGCCTGGATCAACTCGAACGGCTACCTCGGCCTGGGCTTCAACATCGTCGAGTTCCCTCCGTTCTCGGTTCCGCCGCCGCCGGCGCCTCCTCCGCCGGTCACCTGGTACTCCTACTTCCCCCGCATCGCGCCGTTCTGGACCGACCTCGCGGCCAACCCGGGATTCAGCCCCGAGGGGTCCTACGGCTTCACCAGCGGAGGAGGCGCGGTGACGTTCTCCTGGAACCGGGTACCCGAGTTCGGCGGGATCGGCGAGAACTCGTGCAACCTCATCCTGGGCCCGGGGAAGTCGTTCCAGATGGTCTTCGGCACGGTGACCGCGAACGCGCAGCTGCCGATCACGGGATACACGACCGGCGGGGGCAAGAGCCTCGGAACCGAGCCCTCCCGGAACCTCTCGGCGCTGACCATGCCCGTCGGGCGGGGGACCGAGTCGGTGTTCCATGAGGACTTCCGGGCCACGCCCCCGTTCGATCTCTCGAACACCACCGTCGGCTTCGTGGGCGCGGGCCCGATCCTCTACCAGGACCCGATCCTGAGCCCCGGCATCACCCGCGTGGCGATCGACGCGGCTCCCAATGACGGCGGGCTCAGCTACGTGGCTGCGCTCGCGCTCGGGAACATTCCGGGCATCACGGTCCCGGGGTGCTCCACGATCCCCCTGAACCTGGACGCCGCTCTGATCCTCTCCCTCTCCGGCGCGCTGATGCAGGGGAACATCGGGACGCTGGACCGTTGGGGACAGAAGGACGGTTGGCCCGTGTCTCCGCCCTCAAGTCCGATGCAGGTCACGCTCCCCGCGGGCCTCAGCGGGCTCGGCATCACGGCCTGGATGAGCTTCGTGACCTTCCCCAGCGGGGGCGCCTGTCCGTTCCGGACCATCGCGCCGGCCGCGCCGTTCCCGATCCCGTAGCAGATCAGACGGGGTCAGGACCCTCCGAGGGTCCTGACCCCTTTCGTTCCTCAAGGGGTCCTGACCCGTCTTACTTGCGGGCCTCGGCGGAGTCGCGGAGCGAGTTGAAGGTGTAGATCCCCGTGTTGTGACCGTCCGACCAGAAGAACTGGAGGGCGTAGCGGCCCACCTTCTGGATCTCGACCGGACGGAAGTCAGGCGGAAGGGCCTGGGCGAAGTGGCGGCGGATCCCGGTGTTCTCGTCCACGCAGACCGCGCAGGGGCACTCGCGGCGGAGCTGCGCGAAGGGATGACGGCTCTCGTGCCCGTCCTCCCACCGGATCACCACGTGGCCCGACTCGACCGCGACCGACGCCGGGTGGGTCCGGGTCGCCTCCGTGCTCAGGTTCACGACCGAGATGCGGGCGGCGAGCGCGCCGGCGACCTCGCGCCAGGCCCGGGCCCCGGGCGCCTTCGGGTTCTTGGCGACCAGCGGCGTCCCTTCGTCGCCGCCGACCACCATCTCGGGGTCCAGCGGGATCTCGCCGAGGAACGGGAGCCCCAGCTCCTCCGAGACCCGGTGCCCTCCGCCGTGGCGGAAGATGTCGGTCCGCTCTCCGCAGTGCGGGCAGGAGAAATGGGACATGTTCTCGATGATCCCGAGGATCGGGACGTCGGTCTGCTGGAACATGCGGAGCCCGCGCTGGGCGACCGACCGCGCCACGTCCTGCGGCGTCGTGATGATCACGGCCCCGGTGAGCGGCACCGTCTGCACCAGCGTGAGCTGCACGTCCCCGGTCCCGGGTGGGAGATCGATGAGGAGATAGTCGAGCGCGCCCCAATCGACCGCCATCAGGAACTGCTGGATGAGCTTCGTGGCCATCGGCCCGCGCCAGATCACCGGCGTGTCCTTCGTGGCCAGGAACCCCATGGACATGAGCCGGACGCCGTGGCGTTCGAGCGGCACGAGTCGCCCGTCCTTCTGCTCCGGAGTCTCGCAGATGCCGAACATCGTGGGGAGCGACGGGCCGTAGACGTCGGCGTCGAGCAGGCCGACCCGGGCGCCGGTCGCGGCGAGCGCGAGCGCGAGGTTGGCCGCGGCCGTGGACTTCCCCACGCCTCCCTTTCCGGAAGCGACCGCCACGAGGTTCTTCACCGCGGGGAGCATCTGCGCCGACCCCTGGACGGGACGCCCGCGGACCGCCGCGGAGAGCTGCACCGACACCTCGCGCACCCCGGGCAGGCTCCGGATCCGCTCGGTGGCCTCGGCCTTCAACTGGTCCTTCACCGGACAGGCGGGCGTGGTCAGCTCCAGGTCGAGGCTCACGTGGCCGTCCCGGATCTTGAGGTTCTTCACGAACCCGAGCGACACGACGTCCCGGCGCAGGTCCGGGTCCATCACGGAGCGGAGGCTCTGGAGGACGGCTTCCTCGGTGAGCGGGGCGGTTGGCACGGATGACTCCTTGGCGGCGGCTTCTCCGGTCCGCAAGCCGTCAGAAGATAGCGGCCTCGGAGACCTTCCTCAACGCAGCGGGACGAACTCGCCTCCGCTGTCCTCGGCGAGGCCCTTCAGGAAGGCGGCCGACTGCCGGCCCACCCCGATGGTGTTCACGCGGATGCGGCGCGGCCGGTTCTCGTCGCGGAACCAGGACCGGAGCCGGCGGGTGTCCCGGATCTCGCCGCGCGAGGGGTTCCCGTCGCTGAGGAGGAAGATCGTGTCCGGTCCCTGGATGAAGTGGTCCAGGGGGTCCTCGCCCCCCAGCTCGAGCGCCGCCCGGAGCGCGTCGTGGAGGTTGGTCCCGCCCGCGGGACCTGAGGAGATCACGCGTTGGAGGGCCCGCTTCTTGTTCTCGGCGGTGGCCGGGACCAGATTGCGTTCCCACACGAAGGGGCTGTCCGAGAAGAAAACCAGCGAGAACACGGTGTCCTCGGGGAGCGCCTCGAGCGCGCGCGCGAGCTGGGACCGGGCGAGGTCCATCTTGGTCTTGAGCTCCGTGCCCAGGCGCGGCCGGTCTTCCGGCGGCAGGCGACGGAGCAGCTCCTCGCTGGACTCCACCGGATCGCGCATGCTGCCGCTCAGGTCCAGCACGAAGACCACGCGGTTCGTGACCAGCCGGATGCCGTAGTAGGTCGGCCCCGCGTAGCGGGCCTCCTCGGTCTTCCCCGCGGCGGGGCGGCCGAGGGCCTCGCGCTGGGCCTCCCACCAGGAGCGCCACTGGAGGACCTCGAGTCCGAGGTCCACCCCCGTGATCTCGCGGAGCACCTGCGCGGTCTCGTGCTGGAGCCTTCCGCGTTCCCGCTCCAGAGCGTCGATGAGGGCGGGCACCGAGCCGCGGTCCCGCACGCGCCGGAGCGAGGACAGCGCCGCGGCCCGCACGGGCCAGAGGCTGTCCTGGAGCGCCTTCAGGAGCTCGTCCCGCGCGGTCTTCTTGTGCGAGAAGCCCAGCGCGTGCGCGGCGACGGCCCGTACCCGGGGGTCGGGCGAGACGATCGAGCGGGAGAGGAGCGCGCGCGCGCCCGGCGTGGGGAGGCTCCCCAGCCCGTCGATCAGCACGAGCTGCTTCCGGCCGGCGGGCTTCGCCGCGGCCGCCACGTAGAGGGCCTGCGCCGCGGGGTCGCGCAGCCTGCCGAGATGGTGGAGCGCGCGGTCCCGGACCTCCATGTCCTCCTCCTCCGGGACGACCTTCTCCAGCAGGAACCGCACGCCCACCTCCCCGGGAGCGCTCAGCGCCTGCTCCACCGCCTGGATCCGGTCGCGGCGCTCCTCGGAGGCGTAGAGCTTCAGGAGCGCGGCGCGGATCGCTACGGGATCGTCGGCCGCAGGGAGCGTGGAGAGGAGCGCGAGGAGGGCGAGGCTCATGGCGCGGCGATCATAAGGGAAGATCCGTCGGCGCGGGCTGGCCATGACCTTGCATCGACCACGGTCGTGCCGTAGAAGGGCCCCGCTCCTGTTCCGGGGTCGGGCGGGAGATCCTGTTTCGCGCGCGAGGTGGCCCGTGCCCGAGACCATCACGGAACAGCACGAGCCCATCGAGGTCGTCCGCCGGCATCCCGCGACCGAGCGCGTTTTCCGCTCCCGGTTCCGGGAGGTGGAGACGTGGATGACCCAGGGAAACTCGATCCGGGACTGTTGCATCATCGAGCGCATATCGTGCGAGGCCCTGCTCCGCGAGTTGAACGAGGCGATCCGCCGCGAGGTCTGACCGCGGCGGGGAAACCGGGGGAGGGAGATGTCCTCTCACGCACGGAGCGGCGCGGGCAGCCGTGACCGCCTCATCGACGCCGCCGGCCGGCTCTTCCAGTTGAAGGGGTACCGCGCCGCCGTGCTCGAGGAGATCCTCGACCTGGCGCGCGTGGGGCGGAGCAACTTCTACTACCACTTCTCGGGCAAGGAGGAGCTGGGGCTCGCGGTCCTGGACCGGTGGGCCGCGGAGTTCGACGAGGAGATGATCCGCGCCTGCCTCGAGAACGCCGCCCTCGGGCCGGCCGACCGGCTCGAGAGCTTCCTCCAGGCCACGCGGCGGCGGCGGGCCAGGAACCGGTTCCGAGGCGGGTGCCCGTTCGGGACGCTGGCGACCGAGCTGGCCGACGAGGTCGAGTCGGTCCGCCAGAAGCTCAGCCGGTTCTTCCGCCGGGTCGAGGGGTCGCTCCAGGCGGTGATCCAGCAGGGGATGTCCTCCGGGACGTTCCGGAGCGACCTCGACGCGGCC
>Ga0187892_10008738_pt1 | contig 13688 bp, 9 predicted proteins | sample MA1701073metaG_FD_139345 | JGI IMG/M metagenome (GOLD analysis project Ga0187892, IMG submission 139345) | Bio-ooze microbial communities from a basaltic lava cave in the Kipuka Kanohina Cave System on the Island of Hawaii, USA - MA170107-3 metaG ...
ATTCGCGGCACGGCGCGCACAGGCCCGATGGGTCGAGGTTCGCACCCGGGACCGTATCGGGAAGGAGGCACTGGCGGCAGCGTCGCATGGCAGGTACTTTTCGCTCGGGAGCCGCAGGGGCGCGCGCAATGATATGTCGCCATTGTCACCGGCGCGGCGAACGATGTTCGATGGCGCAGTTCACGCGCAGTTTGCGCGCAGTTTGCGCGCAGTTCACGCGCAGTTCACGATTGGGCACCAAGGCGCGCCGCGCGCATCTCGAGCGCAAACCCATCGACGAAGCCACGGCGGAGATGCGCCGCGTCATCGGCGCGCAGCACGCGGCGGCCTTCGCCGGCCAGGCCGACCAGCGCCCGCTCCGTGGCGAACCGCGGCGTGGCCGCTGGCAATCGCACCGAACTGCGGCGTCGTGCGAGTCGGTGCTGACGGTGCGTCCTGCTATCGACGGCGAGCGCGTCGAGCGCTGTCAGCTCGTCTCGGATCCCGTCTCGGATCCCGTTGGCAGCGGGGCGCAGTACCCGCTGGCGTCGCGTTGGCGGACCCGCAGGCGGCTACCCCCGCGCGGAGCTGGTTCGTCCGCATGTCGCGGTGACGCCAGCCGCCCGGCCGGTAGCCGCCCGGACGCCTTCGGGATGACTGGCTTGATCAGCGTGTGCCGAAATCGTCGGCCGGTAGCGACGTCGAACAGGTTTACAGACGAACCGGCGAGTCGTGGTGGCGATCGGGGCTGGGCTCCCGACGCAGCCCCCTAAGATATTGATAGATATGTAGTTTCTACCCGTTCCCAGAGGCATGGCATAGGTGTTGCTGAGGAGTTGGCAAGCCCATTCAACTCCAACAGTCCAACAGTCCAACAGTCTCAGGAGCTGGCAGATGCTCAAACTGAAAAAGCTTGCCACGGCAGCGTTTGCCGCTGGCACCATGGCCACGACGGTCCCGGCTTCGGCGGTCATCGTCGGCGGCATCGATTTCGGTGCTCTCGGCGCGTTCTCGCACATCGAGACGGCTACCCTGGCGGCCACGGTTGCCTTCAGCGCCGGCGATGTCTCAACGTCCTACGGCTTGATCAGTACCGTCAACGGCGACGCGACCTACTGTGCCGATGGCTCGGCGAACTGCTCCCTGTACTTCATCGTGAATAACACCGTTTCTGCCGCAGCCGCCGGCACCCTGTATTTCAGCGGCACGGACATCACCGTGTACTACTCGGGTGCCCCAGCAATCAACCTCCTGGGTCAGAATTCACTGTTGAACCTCGCGTTCATCGGGGGCCTGACGCCGTGGGCAACACTTAACGGCGAGAACGGTGTCGATCCGAGCGCGGCCGGCCTGGTGTCCGACACGAGGGTCCTCCAGTCGCTCCTGGGCGCGTCCATCTCCGTCACTGGTGGCGGCCTGTTGTCGGTCGACACCGCGGACGGGACTGGCATCCCCGCGGTCGAGGCGTTCCTGAACGCGAACACGATCCCGACGTTCACCGGCTCGTTCGCCGACATCGCATACACGGAATCCGCGAGCAACCTCGTTCTGAACCCATTCGACCTGGCGGGTCCGCTGGCCGACAGTTGCACGACGATTGCGCCGACGGTCGGTGACTGGTGTCTGGCCGGTAGCGCCGACCTGCGCGGCGCTACGGTCGTCCCGACCCCGGGGACCTTGGCTCTGCTCGGTCTCGGTCTCCTCGGCGTCGGCGTGACTCGGCGGCGCGCCGCCGGCAAGAAGTGATCTGACGACATCGGATTCGGCAAGGGCCGCCTCGCGCGGCCCTTGTTGTTTTTGTGCGCCGTGGGGCGCACTCAGCCCGATGCTGAACCGTACGGGCATCAGGCAATCCTGACGCGGTCGAGCGTCACCAGATCCAGGCCGACGAACCGCGCATCGGGCGGGCACCGTCGCGAGCTGGGTCGCCGGCCCTCTCGAGATCCAGCACCCCGATCGCCGGGGCCGCACCTAGTGGGCGAGGCTGGGCATGGTGCTTGCGGCCGCTGGGCGTGGCGTCGCGGCGCGCGTACCGACGCGGTCGATCGCACTGCCAAAGGGGACAAGAAGCGCCGGCCCGGTCGCCCCGTCGCCCCGGCCGACACGCTTTCGAGATCCGCTCGCTTCGGCCCGCCCGGCGAATCCGCCAGCGCCCGTCCACCTGCCGCGACGGCTAGCCAGGTGCGGCCCGAGCCGGTAGTCGTTGCGGCTTGCCCGCGCGAGGCTTCGCTCGCCGATGGCGGGGCGGCCCCGCAGCGCCCCCGCGGCGCCCCTCGGCGCCCATCTCCATCGCATGCGCGCCGGGCGACGTACTGTCGGGGCCGCAGCCGGGAACAGCGCTCCGCTGTCCCCGGTGGCTCCGCTACCCGCCGACCCCGGCGATCCTTCGTGCAGACTTACCGGGGCACCTGCTAGCGCTGAAGATGGGCGAGGACAGACGGCCAGAAAAGCAGAAGCCCGCCGGCGAGGCGGGCTCCCTGAATACCGCTCCCCTTGGCTATCGGATTCGTGCGGCGCGTCGCCGTCCCGTCCAGATCCCGGCCAGCGCGGCGCCGAGCAGCAGCAGCGTTCCGGGCTCCGGCACCTTGCGCGTATCGCCGGTCACCAGCTTGAGCTTGAAGTTGTCGTCGCCGTCGGTGAGCCCCGCGGTGCCGTTCCCGAACACCGGGTTGTAGGAGATGAACAGCCAGTCGGTGGCGAAGACCGCGTTGCTGATCGACTTGGCGGTGTTCTGCGCCAGGTCCGCGTAGTTGCCGATCAGCGTCCAGCCGGCCGCCAGCAGGCCGGTAGTGCCGCCGTAGGTCCTGCCGCTCAGCGCGGCGCCGTTCGACGCGAGCACGGTGATGTCGGCATCCCCGCTGACGTAGCCGACGGTGACTTCCTTCAGATTCACCTGGGTCGCGCCGAAGCTGATGCGAACCGAATCGTAACGCTGGTTGTTGTCCACGGCGTGCTCGGGGGCGATGGTGTTGCCGATCGTGCCCTCGCAGCGGTCGCCACCGTTCGAGCTGCAGCTGGTCGTGTCGTTCGTTCCGTCGCGGTTCGTGACGCCCATCCCGCCACCATAGAGCCCGAGGTAGGCGCTATCGATCACGACGTTCGAAGTCGTGACCATGCCGACGGTCTGGTCGGCCGTGTTCGACCAGGCACTCGCCGTCGCCGTGATGCTGCTGGAGGTCACGGACCGCGTGTTTGCGAACGCGCCGCTGTTGAGCGCGTTCTCCGTGCTCGAGGAGAAGTCCCAGTTGATGTTCGCCGCCCCCGCCGACGCAGCGACGAACGCGCTGCCGACCGCCAGAGCCAACTTGCTTATCGTTCTGCTGACCATGTCCTCGTTACCTCTCCGCTTGCTTCCCCGCCAGACTTTTAGCAAGCCGCATACCAGAGCAGTTTTCCATTCTGGATCAATATCTTGCGTGCTGTGATCCCGAGGACAGCCGCGCCCGTGTAAGAAGGTGCGACAGTCCTTTCCCGGAATCATCCCGCATCACCGGACCGCAAGCTCCCGCGACAGCTTCTTCGCCTCGGACTGCCCCTCGAACGCGATCCCGTCGCGCAGCGCGGGCTCGAGCTCCCGCCGCGCCTCGTCCCGCCGCCCGAAGCGGGCGAGCGCGGACGCGAGGTGATAGCGGATCTCGGGGTTGTCCGGCGCGCGCAGCCGCGCTTCCCGCAGGTGCCGCAGGCCCGCGTCGAGCTGTCCTTGCTGCACGAGAATCCAGCCGAGCGTGTCCTGGACCGCCGCGTCGCGCGGCGCGAGGCGATGGGCCCGCTCGGCCAGCTCGAAGGCGCGCTTGTCGCCCTGGCTCGCGAGGATGTTGGCGAGATTGTTCAGCACCGCCGCGTCGTCGCCTTCGAGGCGCAGCACCTGCTCGTAAGCGGCCCGCGCGCCGCTCGCGTTCCCCTCGCGCGCGTACGCTTCGGCGAGCGCGCGCTGGGCGACGCTATCGCGCGTGTGCATCGTGACCCAGGATTCGACGAACCGGGTTGCCGCGCGGGCGTCACCCGACTGGACGAGCGCCTGGTAGAGGCGCATCGCATTCACGGTCGAGGCGTCCTTGCCGAGCGCGGTCTGGTAGCCGGCGATCGCTTCGGCGTGGTTCTTGCGCGTCATCGCCACGTCGGCCTGGAGCCGGTAGCCCTCCGGGCGAACCGGGTAGGCACCGACGATCGCCTTCGCCCGCTTCTCTGCCTTGGCCGTCTCGCCGCCGCGCAGCTCGACCTCGGTCAGCAGCACCTGGGCCGGGAGGTGGTCCGGCTTGGCCGCCAGCGCCTTCTCCAGGCTGTAGGCCGCGCCCTGCGGGTTCTTCGCGAGCAGCTGGAACCGCGCGATGTCGGTTTGCCACTGCGGGTCGGACGACGCGAGCCGGGTCATGCGCCCGAACACCGTCTGCGCCTCCTTGTCGTTGCCCAGCGCGAGGTAGGCGCGCCCCAGCGTCGCCAGCGCGTGCAGGTTCTCGGGCGCGTCGGCTTCCATCTGCTTCGCGATCTCGAGCGCCTTCTCCGGCGCGCGCTGGCGGATGTAAATGCCGGCCAGGCGGTCCGCGATCGCGACGTTGCGCCGCTCGATCGCGCGCGCCCGCTCGAGCCACCGCACGGCTTCCTCCATCCGTCCGGCGCGCTCCTCGACCGCCGCGAGCTCGAGCATCGCCGGGGTGTTCTTCGGCCGGTCGCGCAGAAAGCGCTGGAGGCGCGAGCGGGCCTCGTCGAGCTTCGCTTCCTGGAGGTCGAGCTTGGCGAGGTTCAGCTGCGGCGCCGCGAACGACTGATCGGCCTCGATCGCCTTCGCGAACGCGGCCCGCGCTCCCGCCCCGTCTCCCGCCGCCGCCCGCGCGGTCCCGAGCAGGTTCAGCGCAGCGGCATTTCCGGGCTCGCGCTTGACGACGGATTCCGCGACGGCGACCGCCTCCCTGGTTCGACCCCGCTTGAGATAGAGCACCGCGAGCGGAAACCCGGCGCGCAGCTGGCCCGGGTCCTTGCGGAGCGCCTGCTCGAGGTGCCCGATCCCGACATCCGATCGCCCGGCGCCGAGGAGGCTCAAGCCGAGCGTCGCGTGGATGTCGGATGCGCCGCCGCTCGCGGCGAGCGCCTTCTCGAGGTACTCGTTCGCCGCCTGGTACCGCCGCTGCGCCAGGTAGGCGCTGGCGAGGAGGGCGAGCGTCTCGGCGTCGCCCGGCGCCGCGGCCGCCGCCGGCTCGAGGGCGGCGATCGCGCCGCGCGCGTCCCCTTGCGCGAGCAGCACCGATCCGAGCACCCGCCGGGCGCCGACGTGGTTGGGCGTGACCCGCAGGAGATCCTGCAGGCACGTGCGCGCCTTCTCGTTGTTGCCGAGGCTGTAGTGCGCGACGCCGCACAGCAGCAGGAGCTGGGGCATGCGGCGGAGGAGCTGGTCGCGCGGCATCGCGTCGACCACGGTCGCGACCGCGACGAGGTTCTCGCGCGCGCCCGCCGGGTTGCCGCGCTTGCCGAGGTAAACCGCGCGCAGGTAGTTCGCCCGCGGATCGTCCGGGGCCTCGCGCTTGAGCACGGCGAGGTCGCTCTCGACGGCCGCCTCGCGGCCGAGATCGATCAGCAGCGAGACGCGCGCAACCCGCGCGTCCGCCTGCTTCGGGTTCGCTGCCAGCGCGCGGTCGAACGCGGCCAGCGCACCGTCGACGTCCCCCGCCGCCAGGGCGAGCGAACCCTTGAGCGTCCAGAGCCGCGCCATGTCCGGCGCGGCCGCGATCGCCTCGTCTGCGATCTTCGCGGCTTCGGCGCGGCGGCCGACCTCGGCGAGCAGCTCGGCGTAGGAGAGCAGCACCGGCGCCGACCGCGGGTCGATCCGGCGCGCCTCCTCGAACGTGCGGAGCGCGGACTTCGTGTCGCCGAGCCCTTTCTGCGCGTGCCCGCGCAGCAGGTACAGGTCGGTGCGCTTCGCCGGCGGGAACGAATCGACCGGGAACCGCTCGAGCAGCGCTTCGTACTTGCCCTGGTCGAACAGCGCCTGGGCCATCGGAACGGCGACTTCGGAACGGTCGATGCCGAGCTGCAGCGCCTTGGTGAAGGCTTCCTCCGCGCCCGCGGGATCGCCGGTCTCCAGCTGCGCCCGGCCGATCAGCGCCAGTGCCGGCAGGTGACCGGGATCCTCGCGTAGCGCGTTCTTGAGCTGGACGATCGCGCCGGCCGCGTCCTTGCGCTCGTAGCGGGCAACCGCATCGTCGTAGTAGGTCCCGGCCCGGCCGCTTTTCTGGGCGGCAGCCTGGCCGGGGAGGCCGCCGAGCACCGCAATGGCGATCGCCGCGGCGGCGAGGCTGGCGAAGGGAGTCCGGAAGCAGCTGCTGGTCATGGAATGGAGTGCTTGCAGCCCGCCCGCGGCAGGCCAGAATGCGATCAGCTCGAGTCTGCACCAGTCCACTGCGTTCCACGCGGCGGGGCAAGGTAAAAGTCTGTGAACTGGGCGGGAAAAATCCTCTGCACCGCACCACCGGCCATCAGGCCGAGTGCGTCGGGACCTCCCGGCGGATTACAATCGACATCCGCTGACAGGAGCTAGAAATTGTGCTAAGAATACCTCTTAAGCCGCTGATTTATCTGAAAGAGGAGGGGAAAATGACTCACTGCACTCAGGTCGGGCTATTCGCGCGCACTCAGGTCAGGCAAGCGGCACATCTGCTCGGCGTGCTCACCCTCGGATTGCTCGCGCTCGCGGGCTGCGCGACGCCCGACCATCCGCCCGCGCCGCGCGACGCCGCGACGCCCGACTACAAGTACGTCATCGGGCCGCTCGACACCGTCAACATCATCGTCTGGCGCAATCCCGAGCTCTCGATGAGCGTGCCGGTCCGTCCGGATGGAAGGCTCACGACGCCGCTCGTCGAGGATCTCCCCGCGCTCGGCAAGGACTCGACGACGCTCGCGCGCGACATCGAGAAGGCGCTCGCCAAGTACATCCGCGATCCGGTGGTCACCGTCATCGTCACCAGCTTCCAGGGACCCTACGACCAGACGATCCGCGTCATCGGCGAGGCGGCGAAGCCGCAGACGCTCGCCTACCGGCAGAACATGACGATCCTCGACGTGATGATCGCGGTGGGCGGCCTCACCGATTTCGCAAACGGCAACGCTGCCACGATTCTCCGCACCGCGGAGGGCGGGAAGATCTACAGCGTCAAGCTGCGGGATCTCGTGAAGCGCGGCGACTTCAGCGCGAACGTCGACGTGAAGCCGGGCGACATCCTGATCATTCCGCAGAGCTGGTTCTAGCCGCCGGTCATGGACGAGCTGCTCGCCCAGGTCATCGCCTACCTTCGCGGCATCTGGCGCCGCCGGTGGATCGGAGTCGCCGCGGCGTGGCTCGTCGGGCTGATCGCGGCCGGCGTGGTCTTGCGCATGCCCGACCAGTACGAGGCGGCCGCCAGGGTCCACGTGGACACGCAGTCGGTCCTGCGGCCGCTGCTCTCGGGGCTCGCCATACAGCCCAATCTCGACCAGCAGGTCGCGCTCGTGAGCCGCACGCTGATCAGCCGGCCCAACGTCGAGCGGCTGATCCGCATGACCGACATGGACCTGAAGGTCACCTCGCCGTCGGAGAAGGAGGCGATGATCGAGACGCTCCAGCGCACGCTGAAGATCTCCGGATCGGCGCCGCGTGACAACCTCTACTCGATCAGCTACCGGGATTCCAGCCCCGACCAGGCGAAGCGCGTGGTCCAGTCGCTGCTGTCGATCTTCGTCGAGTCGAGCCTCGGCAACACGCGCAAGGACACCGACACCGCGCGGCGGTTCATCGAGGAGCAGATCCGGCAGTACGAGAAGAAGCTCGAGGAGGCGGAAGCCCGCCTCAAGGACTTCCGCCTGAAGAACATGAATCTCATGGGCGCCGACGGCCGCGACTACTTCGCCCGCATGGCCGCGCTCGGCGAGGCGCTGAACAACGCCAAGCTCGAGCTGCGGGCCGCGGAGCAGTCGCGTGACGCGCTCAAGCGCGAGCTCGCGGGCGAAGAGCCGGTGTTCCTCCCGGAAGCGCCGGCCGGCACGCCCGGGGCGCCGGCCTCCGAGCTGGACGCGCGGATCGAATCGCAGAAGAAGGCGCTCGACGAGCTGCTCCGGCGTTACACGGATCAGCATCCCGACGTGGCCGGGACGCGGCGGCTCATCCAGCAGCTCGAGGAAGAGCGCAAGCAGGAGCTTGCGGCGCGCGCCAAGGTCGCAACGGGGTCGGGCCAGCGGCCGGCGATCAACGTTAACCCGGTCATCCAGCAGCTGAAGATCGCGCTCGCCGAGGGCGAGGCGAACGTCGCCTCGCTCCGCGCAAGGGTGGGCGAGCTGGAGTCCCGCCACGCGCAGCTCCGCGCGGCGGCCCGCATGCAGCCCGAGCTGGAAGCGGAGCTGACCCAGCTCAACCGCGACTACGATATCCAGAAGAGGCAGTACGAGAGCCTGGTCACGCGCCGCGAGTCGGCGGCGATCTCGGGCAGCATGGACGCGACCGCGGGCGTGGCCGACTTCCGCGTCATCGACCCGCCGATCGTCGCGCCGAAGCCGGTGGCACCGAACCGACTGCTGCTCCTTCTCGGCGCGCTCGCCGGGGCGCTCGCCGCGGGCGTCGCAGCGAGCTTCCTCGTGAGCCAGGTCTTTCCGACGGTTCACGACCTGCGCCGGCTGCGCGAGCTGGGCGCTCGCCCCGTCCTCGGCAGCGTGACGATGCTCCCGAACCCCGAAACCGTTCGCCAGCGCCGCCGGGGCACGTGGCTGTTCGCCGGCGGCGTAGCCGGCCTCATCGCCGCCTACGGCGTCGCGATCGGCCTGCTCGCCTGGAAACTGGGCATCTAGCAAAGGAGTCCGGTGAGTCTCATCGAACAGGCCGCGAAGCGGCTCGAGGAGCTCCGCAACAGCGGGGTGGACGTCCCCGACGCGCTCGTCGACGAGCGGCCCGACGGGGCCGGTAGCACGCCTGGTCCGGCCTTCGCGCGCGCAGCGGTGCGGGTGCCTCCAGCCGAGCGTCCGGCGGCGGCCGAGGCGCCACCCGCGCGCGCTGCTCCGCCCAAGCGGGAAGATGCCCTCGCGGTCTCGCGGACCGTGCGCATCGACCTCGAGCGGCTGGCGGCGCGGGGCTTCGTGACGCCCGACGCGCCCCGGACGCAGCTCGCCGCCGAGTTCAGGACGATCAAGCGCCCGCTGCTCGCGAACGCGCAGCCCAGCGCGGTCGGCCGGTCGCGCAATGCGAACCTCGTCATGGTGACGAGCGCGATCGCGGGCGAGGGGAAGAGCTTCACCGCACTCAACCTCGCGATGAGCATGGCGATGGAGCTCGACAACACCGTGCTGCTCGTGGACGCCGACGTCGCCCACCCGGTGATCCTGGACATTCTCGGCGTGCCGTCGAGCAAGGGCCTGATGGACGTCCTGACGAACCCGAAGCTCGATCTGTCCAGCGTGATCCTGCGGACGAACGTCGAGAAGCTCGCCGTTCTCCCGGCGGGCGCGCAGCAATCGCGTGCGACCGAGCTGCTCGCGAGCGACGGCATGACCCGCCTGGTCGACGAGATGGCCGCGCGCTATCCCGACCGGATCATCATCTTCGACTCGCCGCCGCTCCTCCTCACCACCGAGTCGCCGGTCCTCGCCGCCCACATGGGCCAAGTCGTGGTGGTGGTCGAGGCCGAGCGCACCGCCGAGGGCACGCTTACGCAGGCGCTGGCGAAGATCGAGAAGTGCCCGATCGTGATGACCCTGCTCAACAAGGCCCGCGCCCCGAACCTCGGGTCGTACTACGGGTACGGCTACCGGTACGGGCTAGAACAACAAGGGCCGGCAAAGGACGGGGAGTGAAGGCGAGCGCACCGCGCCCCCGGACGTTGACCGTGATTGCAGCGAACTCCGCCGTGGCGCTGGGTTACGCGGGGGGGCTGGTGTCGGCCCCGGCCGCCGCGGAAAACTGGCGCCTCACCCCCAGCGTCTCGGTGCGCGAGAGCTACACCAACAACGCGAACCTGGCGCCCTCGGGCCAGGCGCAGTCGAGCTTCGTCACTTCTGCGAGCGCCGCGGTCGGAGTGACCGGGAATGGCGCGCGCGCGCAGCTCAACGGCACGGCGGCGGTGCAGGGCGTGCTGTACGCCGGCGACTACAGCGTCAACAACAGCAGCAACAGCTTCTTCGTCCAAGCGAACCTGCTCGGGAGCGTCGAGGCGATCGAGAAGTTCTTCTTCGTCGAGGGCGCCGTCAGCGTCAGCCAGCAGTACCTGTCGCCGTTCGCGGCGCAGCCGGCAGGCAACATCGGCGTCACCGACAACCGGTACACGAGCGTCGGCTTCCGCTTGAGCCCGTACATCAAGGGGGTGTTCGCCGGCGGCACGACCTACCTGCTCCGCTACGACGTAATCTGGAGCAACGTCGGCAACGCCCAGAACCTGTCGGGCTCGACATCGTCGTACGCGCAGCGCTGGACCGGCCGGATCGACAGCCCGATCCGCACCTTCGGCTGGAGCATCGACGCAATTGCCAACAGCACGGAGTTCACGAACCAGCAGGCGGTGACGAACGAGATCGTGCGCGGGTACCTCAAGTACCGCCCCGACCCGCAGGTGCTCCTCTACGGCATCGGCGGCTACGAGTGGAACAACTACTACGTCACCCAGTCGAGCGACATCGTGTACGGCGTCGGCGGCGAGTGGCGCCCGACCGAACGCACGGACGTCAGGGGCAACTGGCAGCACCGGTTCTTCGGGGCCGAGTACCTCGCCGCCGTGACGCACCGCAACCCCTACACCGCATTCAACGTCAACGCGTCGCAGAACATCAGCACCTACCCGCAGCAGCTCTTCGCCGCACCGGCCGGCGGCGACGTCGCCGCGCTCGTGAACGCTGCGTTCACGACGCGAATTCCCGATCCGGTGCAGCGCGCGGAAGCGGTGCAGAGCTTCCTGCAGTCGAGCGGGCTTCCCGGCACCCTGCAGTCGCCGCTGAACTTCTACGTCCAGCAGGTGTTCCTGTACGAGCAGCAGTCGGCGACCTTCACCCTGCTCGGCGTGCGGAACTCGACCGCGTTCACGCTGTACAACCGCAAACAGGAGGTGATCTCCGGCGGGACGGGCGTCGCGCTGCCGGCGCCGTTCGGCGCGCTCAACAACAACACCCAGCGCGGCGCGTCGATCGCGTTCAGCCACCGGCTGACGCCGGTCACCGACCTGACCGCGACCGCGACGCGCTACCAGACGATCGCCACGGCGCCCTTCTCCGGAACGTCGACGACCAACACGTTTCTCCTTACGGCCACGCGGAAGCTGAGCCCGCGAACCGACGCCTTCACCGGCGTGACCTACAGCGATTTCAACTCGGACGTTGCGCCCGACTACACCGCGTTCACGGTGTTCGTCGGCCTCGGCCACCGATTCTGAGCGAGCACCGATGTACGAAGCCTTCTACGGGCTGGCGGGGAAGCCCTTCCAGCTCAATCCGGACCCCGAGTTCTTTTTCGCGAGCCGGGGCCACGCGCGCGCGTACGCGTACCTCCAGTACGGCCTGTACCAGAGCGAGGGGTTCATCGTCGTCACCGGCGACGTCGGCGCCGGCAAGACCACGCTCGTGCGGAGCCTGCTCAAGCGGCTCGACACGACCAAGGTCGTCGCGGCGCAGATCGTCACCACGCAGCTCGACGCCGAGGACCTCCTCCGGGCGGTCGCCGCGACCTTCGGCGTGCCGGCGCGCACGAACGACAAGGCCCAGCTCCTCGCCAACCTCGAGGCGTACTTCGTCTCGCTCGTGCTCGAGCGCAAGCGCGCGCTGCTGGTGGTGGACGAGGCGCAGAACCTCACCGCGCGCGCGGTCGAGGAGCTGCGGATGCTCTCGAACTTCCAGCTCGACAACCGCGCGCTGCTGCAGAGCTTCCTCGTCGGCCAGCCGGAGCTGCGCCAGGTGCTCCACAGCGGCCAGCTCCAGCAGCTGCGCCAGCGCGTGATCGCCTCGTACCACCTCGGACCGATGGACCGGCCCGAGACCCGCGCCTACGTCGAGCACCGCCTCAAGCACGTCGGCTGGAAGGGCGATCCCGCGTTCGACGCCGACGCCTTCGAGGCGATCCACGGCGCCTCCGGCGGCATCCCGCGGCGGGTCAACCTAGTCTGCAACCGCGTGATGCTCGCGGGCTATCTCGGCGAGAAGCACCAGCTCGGCGCGGCCGACGTCCGCGCGGTCGCGAACGAGATCCAGCGCGAGCTCGGGCCGGAGACGGTGTCGAATCCGATGGCGCCGACCGGTTCCGCACCACGGCCGGCCGCGACGAACCTGCCCGTGCCGATCGGCCAGCTCCGCGCGAACGAAAGCGAGATCGCGCGGCTCGAGGAACGCGTCACGCGCCTCGAGCGGCTGCTGCACTCCACGGTGAGCCTCGTGCACTCGCTCGCCGAGCGCGACCAGCAGGGCCGCAATACGCGGAACGGCTAAGGGAAGGACAGGACGGCACTCCGATGGGCGCGAATCCCGTGCTGGCCGGGCCGGTCCTCTGCGTCGTCGGCGCGCGCCCGAACTTCATGAAGATGGCGCCGCTGCTCGCGGCGTTCGCGCGCGAGCCCGCGCTGCCGCGGGCGGTCCTCGTGCACACCGGCCAGCACTACGATGCATCGATGAGCGACCGGCTCTTCGCCGACCTGCAGCTCCCGGCCCCCGACCTGAACCTCGAAGTCGGCTCCGGCACGCACGCCGTGCAGACCGCCGAGGTCATGCGCCGCTTCGAGCCGGTGCTCGACCGGTACGGCCCGTCCGTGGTGCTCGTGGTCGGGGACGTGAACTCGACCCTGGCTTGCAGCCTGGTCGCGGTGAAGCGGCACGTCCCGGTCGCGCACGTCGAGGCGGGCCTGCGCAGCTTCGACCGCGGCATGCCGGAGGAGATCAACCGCGTCCTCACCGACCAGATCGCCGATCTCCTCTACACCACCGAGCGGTCGGCCGCCGCGAACCTCGCGCGCGAGGGCGTCGCGGCCGAGCGGATCGTGTTCGCCGGCAACGTGATGATCGACTCGCTGCGCGGCAGCCTGTCGCGCGCAGTGCCGCCGGCGGAAACCCTGCGGCGCGCGGGGCTCGATCCCGCGCCGGCACGGAACGAGCGGGGGTTCGGCGTCGTCACCCTGCACCGTCCGGCGAACGTCGACCGGCCGGACGCCTTGCGCGAATGCCTCGAGATCCTGCGCTCGGCGAGCGCGAAGCTGCCGCTCGTCTGCGCGCTCCACCCGCGCACGCGCGGCAACGTGGAGCGATTCGGCCTTTCCGACCTGCTCGCGACGCCGGCGATCGCCGTCCTGCCGCCCCAGGGCTACCTGGAAATGCTCGGGCTGATGGCGAGCGCCGCCGTCGTGCTCACCGACTCGGGCGGGATGCAGGAGGAGACCACCGCGCTCGGCGTGCCGTGCCTGACGATGCGCGAGAGCACCGAGCGCCCGATCACCGTCGACGAGGGCACCAACACCATCGTCGGGCGGGACGCTGGCCCGACCTTGCGCGCGATCGACGAGATCCTCGCCGGCGGCGGCAAGCGCGGGCGCGTGCCCGAGCTCTGGGACGGGCGCGCCGCCGGGCGCATCGCGACGCACCTCGGCGCCTGGATCGCCGCCCGGCACGCGACCGAGGCGGCCTAGCCCGATGCGCGCGCCGATCAAGGCCCGGCGGGTCGTCGTCAACGCCCTCACCGTGGACGTCGAGGACTACTTCCAGGTGTGGGCGCTCGCGCCGTGGTTCCCGCG
>Ga0187892_10008739_pt1 | contig 13687 bp, 12 predicted proteins | sample MA1701073metaG_FD_139345 | JGI IMG/M metagenome (GOLD analysis project Ga0187892, IMG submission 139345) | Bio-ooze microbial communities from a basaltic lava cave in the Kipuka Kanohina Cave System on the Island of Hawaii, USA - MA170107-3 metaG ...
AAATGGTCTGGGCACCGCACATCCCCATCGATGTTCGAATGGCGCCCACCAAGTTCTCCGTGCCGTCGGTCCGCGACGTGGGGCCAAACAAGAGACGCTCTATCGTTGTGTTCACACCAACCTGAACGCGAGTGCCACGGGGCAGGGCCTGGTGGCCAGTAGACATACCCCAGGAGCTGCCTTTGCCGGGCGCTTCCTCCGTCCCGGCGAAGGCGGAGCCCAGCATGACAGCATCAGCGCCCGCGGCCAAGGCTTTGCATACGTCGCCGCCAGTGCGCATGCCGCCATCAGTGATTAAAGGCACGTAGCGACCACTCTCTCGATAGTACTGGTCGCGGGCAGCGGCGCAGTCCAGGGTCGCCGTCACCTGGGGCACGCCCACGCCCAATACTTCCCTCGAGGTGCATATGGCGCCTGGCCCTACACCCACCAGGATCCCCGAAATGCCCGTCTCCATGAGTTCCTTGGCCGCTTCGAAGGTAACCGTATTCCCGACCAACACCGGCACCTTGATGGCCTCGATCAGCTCCTCTAGAATCAGGCCCCGCACGCTGCGGGAGATGTGCCGAGCCGTGGTCACGGTGGACTGGATAACAAAGATGTCGGCGCCGGCCTCTACCGCCAAAGGGGCCAGCCGCTTGGTGCTGGCCGGCGTCGCCGAAACCGCGCAGACAGCACCCTTATCCTTAATGGCTCTAACTCGCTTCCCCACCAACTCTTCACGGATGGGGGCAGCGTAGGCCTTCTGAATTACGCTGGACGAATCTTCTTGTCCGCTGCTAATTATTTCCGCGATGGCGCTGTTAGGGTCATCGTAGCGGGTTTGCAGCCCTTCCAGGTTCATTACCGCCACACCCCCGCAGCGAGCGAAGGTGACGGCAAAATGAGGGTCGACGACGGCGTCTAAAGCGGCAGCCATAATAGGGATATCGAAGGTGTGCTGGTCTATTGCAAGACGAATGTCGGTCAGCTCCGGGTTAACAGTTATGGGCCCCGGAGCTATTGCCACCTCGTCGAAACCATACCCAGGACGCAATTCCCTGAAAGACTTAAGTGCCATAACACAACCCTCTAAAATGACCGCCGGGCGAGGATTTTAATTAAATATAGCAGAACCCTAAGACAAGGTCAACGTAAAATGGGCCCGAAAACAATAAAATACCTACTCGATTTAGTTTTTATCAAATAGCTTCGGCCTGTACAATCAAAAAGCTCATGGGCAATTTGTACGTGGTCGCCACCCCAATTGGCAACCTTGAGGATATCACCCTTCGTGCTCTCCGCGTTCTAGGGGAAGCCTCCTTGATAGCCGCGGAAGATACCCGCACTACCCGTGGCCTGCTGGCTCATTATGGTATAAAGACGCGCAGCATCAGCTATAACGACCATAACAAGCGGGCCCGCATTCCCTTGCTTCTCGATGCCCTCACCAAGGGCGATGTCGCCCTGGTCTCCGAGGCCGGCATGCCTACAATCTCTGATCCCGGGCTCGATCTTGTCGTAGCCGCGATTGAGGCCGGCCACCAAGCGGTATCCATCCCGGGGCCTTCGGCTATAACGGCTGCCCTGGCCGTTTCAGGTTTATCGTCGCGCCAGTTCGTTTATGTCGGATTCTTGCCGCGGCGAGGAAAGGAGCGACGCAGCCTTCTTGCCGATCTGGCCCAAGAGCGAAGGACCATTATCCTTTTTGAGGCGCCGCACCGCCTACAAAAAACGCTGACCGACCTCCTGGAGGTCTTAGGGGACCGGCGCATCGCCGTCTGCCGCGAGCTCACCAAACTGCACGAGGAAATCTTCCGTGGCCCTCTTTCGGCGGCTATCGACCATTTCCGCGAACCTCGCGGCGAGTTCACTCTGGTCATCGAGGGCGGGAGCCCCGAGAGCCCGGAGGCCGGCGAGGAGGAAGACGCTGAGGAGGAGATGCGTCGTCTGCACGCTCAGGGGGCTACCGCTAAGCAGGCCGTAGCTGCTATCGTCGGCCGCTATGGTTTATCCCGGCGACAGGCTTACAGGCTGTGGCTGGAGAGCCGTTAATCCTCCTTCTTCTATCTATTCTCTTCTCTGTCTGTATCGTCGGCCCACTTCCCCGTATGCTAAAATTCTGCCGTATCTACATGGCAGAGAAGACATTCATCGGCGTCGCCTGGCCTTACGCTAACGGTTCTCTCCATACGGGGCAGATCGTGGGCGCCTACCTGCCAGCCGACATCTTCGCCCGTTATCAGCGCAGCCTGGGAAATCGGGTCCTTATGGTTTCGGGTAGCGACCAGCACGGGACGCCCATTACCGTCCGCGCCGAGAAAGAGGGCCACAGTCCACAAGAGGTGGCCGCCCAGTTCCACCAAGAGTTCCTGGAGTGCTGGCAACGTCTGGGCATAACGTTCGATCTTTACACCTCCACCGGCACCGAGAACCACGCACGCACCACCCACGATATCTTTCTTCGCCTTCATGAGCGGGGTTATATCTATAGGGATCAGATGCCCCTTCCCTACTGCCCCGTAGACAAGCGTTTCCTCCCCGACCGCTACGTGGAAGGCACCTGCCCCTTCTGTGGCTATGCTGGCGCCCGTGGCGACCAGTGCGATAACTGCGGACGCACCCTCAATGCCTCCGAACTGATCGATATGCGCTGTCGCTTCTGCGGCAACGAACCCACAATGCGCGATTCGGAACACTTCTTCCTAAAGCTATCAGCTTTCGGCGACCGCCTCAAAGAGTGGGTAGCCCAACAGGGCCACTGGCGGCGTCCGGTCCTCAGCTGGACTTTAGGCATCTTGGACGAGGGCCTTCATGATCGTGCCATCACCCGCGATATCGATTGGGGCGTCCCTATTCCCTTCGAAGGGTTCCAGCGAAAACGGATCTACGTCTGGTTTGAAGCGGTGATCGGCTATCTCTCTGCTGCCAAAGAATGGGCCGAGCACAGCGGCGACCCCGAAGCCTGGCGAGAGTTCTGGCAAGACCCCACGACGAAGAGCTATTATTTTATTGGCAAAGACAACATCCCTTTCCATACTCTGATTTGGCCAGCCATGCTTATGGGCTACAACGAAGAGGACGCGAACCTCAACCTTCCCTATGACGTACCTGCCAACCAATACCTCACGGTCCGCGGCAGCAAGGCTTCCACCAGCCGTAATTTGGCCATCTGGGTACCCGATTACTTGACCCGCTATGACCCCGACCCGTTGCGCTATTATCTCTCGGCCCATATGCCAGAGACCTCGGATTCTGACTTTACTTGGTCGGACTTCGTCCGCCGCAACAACGACGAACTGGTAGCAACCTGGGGTAACTTGGCCAACCGAGTGCTAACTTTCTCCTATCGCCATTTCCAAGGCGCTGTTCCGGAGCCCTCAGACCTCAACGGAGCCGATCAGGCGCTCCTAGCTCAGGTGGAGCAGGCAATTGGAGAGACAGGAGAGAACATCGGCCTGTGCCGCTTTCGCGCCGGCCTCGAGGCGGCCATGGCGGCCGCCCGCTCTGCCAATCGCTACCTCGAAGAGCAAGCACCGTGGAGGCTTATAGAGGAGGACCGCTCGCGCTGCGCCAGCGTCATCTACAGCGCCATCGGCGCCATCAACGGTCTCAAACTGGCTTTCTACCCTTATCTTCCCTTCACCAGCCAGAGGCTACACGGTTACTTGGGCTACGAAGGGACCATAGCTGCCAATGGCTGGCGGCTCGATATCCCCAAGCCCGGCCAGCCTCTGGCCGAACCGCAGCCTCTTTACCGTAAATTGGATCCATCGATCGTGGAGGAAGAGGAGGCCCGCCTTGGCTCCTAAGATGCTCGTCGACACCCATTGTCATCTCCAATTCCCTCAATTCGATGACGATCGGGAGGAGGTGCTGCAGCGGGCGCACCAGGCAGGCCTTTCCGCTTTCATCGTCCCGGGCACAGATGTAGACAACTCCCGCGCCGCCGTGAAGTTAGCCGATTCCCATCACGATATCTACGCCGCTGTAGGTATCCATCCCCATGATGCTTCTACCTTCAACGGCCGTGCCTTGACTAGCCTCCGCAGCCTGGCTAACTCCAGCAAAGTAGTAGCCATCGGCGAAATAGGGCTTGACTACTATCGAAAGCTGTCGCCACCCCAGCGCCAGCGCGACGTCTTTCGCCAGATGCTGGCCCTTGCCGGCGAGCTACGTCTGCCCGTCATCGTCCATTCTCGGGAGGCAGAGGAGGATACCTTCGCTATCTTGGCTGCCTGGGAGCGAGAAATGCTTGCCTCCTGGCCCAAGGACAGACCACTGGGCGTCATGCACAGTTTCGCTGGCGATCTCACGATGGCCCTTCGCTATATCGAAATGGGCTTTCTTATCTCCGTCCCAGCCACTTGTACCCGTCCTAACTCAGACCGTGTCTGCGCCGTCGCGTCCGGCATTCCCTTCCGCTGGCTTCTAGTAGAGACTGACTCCCCTTTCCAAGCCCCCCAGTCGCGGCGGGGCCGCCGCAACGAGCCTGCCTATCTAATGGAGACGGTAGAGCGCATAGCCAAACTGCGGGGCTGCACTTTTCAAAGCGTGGCCGCTGGCACCGGGCTGGCTGCTGCCTGGCTCTTTGGCCTTGGCGACATCGGCGAGGATGAGTACGTAGGCCAGAGAGGTCTATCGTGAAGGCTGGCCTCCTCTACGGGCCTGTCCACGATGACTTGGCATTAGTCGAAGAGACGCTTGAGAGTCTCAAACGGGTAGACTACCCACCTTTGGCCCAGATGATGGGATTAGCCCTATCCGGAGGTGGCAAAAGGCTCAGGCCCGCCTTAGCCTTGTTAGCGGGTAGCTTCGGCCAATACAACCTCGAGCTATTGGTGCCTCTGGCTACCTCTGTCGAGCTTCTGCACTCTGCAACCCTCGTCCACGATGACGTTATCGACAATGCCGCTACCCGTCGCGGCCGGCCTACAGCCAATAGCCTTTTCCGAAACAGCACAACCGTAATGCTGGGCGACTATATGTTCGCGCATGCCGCCGATCTTATCGCCCGCACCGGCAACATCCGAGCGATCCGCCTTTTTTCACAGACCCTCATGATCATGGCTAAAGGTGAGATCGGGCAGGACCTGAGTGTTTACGATAGCCGCCAGGACGTGCGCGACTACCTTCATCGCATTGCCGGCAAGACAGCGTCGCTTTTCGCCGCCGCCTGCGAAGGCGGCGCCATTGTCGCCGATGAGCCTGAGGCGTGGATTCAAGGTCTACGCCTTTACGGCTACAATTTGGGAATGGCCTTCCAGATTGTCGATGATGTTTTGGATTTCACTGGCGACCAGGAGGAGATGGGCAAGCCTATTGGAAGCGATCTACTGCAGGGGACGTTGACGCTACCGTCGCTGTTGCTCCTGGAGCGTTATCCAAACAACAACCCGATCCAAAAACTGTTTGTCCGCCCTCACCGGCAGGAGCATCTACTGCAGGCCGTGGAGATGATCCGCAACTCAGACATTCCCGAAGTATCTTTCCAAATGGCGCAGACCTTTAACGCCGATGCCCGCCGCGCCATCCAAATCCTCCCCGATAGCCCAGCCCGCGATACGTTAATCGAGCTTGCCGAATACGTCTTGGAGCGACGAAGCTAACGGGCGCGTCTAGCTTTCGCCGACTTCCCGGCGCTCACTGCTTTTCTCTGGGCCGTGGACCTAGCCTGCGCTGCCCGCTTGGGCTTTTGAACGCTCGCGGATTTTGATGCTAGCAACGGTATCTTCGTCTCCTTGTGTGCGGGCCCTCGAACGGGCGCTTCTTGAGGGGAGAGCGCCTGCCTCTGTCTGCTTACGTTCCAGTTCAAAGCCAAAAAAGAGGTAGGCATGATCCGTCCAGCTTGCCGCCCACAGTTGGGGCAAGAGGCCGGCTCAGAAGATTCACGCATGGGCCGCATTTTTTCGAACACTGCATCGCAATTTGCACAGTGATACTCGTATATGGGCATGGTTACACCTCCACCGGTAAACCTTTGCCTTCCCGACGCAGTCGCTCGATGAAGGCGAGGGCGTTCACTTCTCTCTCTAACACATAAACGATATATGACCGAAGATGACTTTCTATCTCCCGGCTCATGGCTGGGAGCACCCGGGCTATCTCGGGCCAAGAGGCCCTCTGCAGCAGCCGTAGCGCCTTAAGGGCATCGATTGATAAAGGACGTGCCTCGACATCGCCGTCAGCGCAAGAGCGACAGAGGACGCCGCCGGCTGTCACTGAAAAGCGGTGAGGGCCCCCCAGCAAAGCCGACCCACAGGCAGGGCACTGCTCTAGCTCGGGACGGAAGCCAGCCTGGCCAAGCAATTGTATCTCAAAATAACGTAGCGCCAACTCCATATCAATACCTGCCTCCAGCCTATGGAGTGTATCCAGGAGAAGTTGGTAAGTAGCTAAAGCTTCTACCCGCTCCGGCAACATACGGTCAACCAGCTCTGCTGCGTAGAGGGCGCAACTCAGGCGCTCTAAATCCTGCCGTAAGGCCGGAAAAGCCTCAATAGTCTGACAGCCAGCCACTATCTCCATCGACCTTCCTTGAGCTAGCTGCACAGCGCAGCGGGTCAGCGGCTGCAGGTGGCCAGCCATTCGGCTAATGGTCTTACGTACCCCTTTGGCCTTGGCGTCCAGCTTGCCATAGTTGGGCGTATACAAGCTGACGATGCGATCGGCCTCGCCCAGCTTGCGCTGGCGCAGGACGATGGCCTCGGTCTTGTAGAGCCTCGCCCGCCTTATCAACCCTGAACCTCCTGGCGCCCTTCCAAAGCGCGGCTAAGGGTAATGTCATCGGCGTACTCAACGTCGCCGCCCACAGGAAGGCCACGAGCTAAGCGAGTCACTCGGGGGCCTAGGGGCCGCAGTAACCTGCCTAAATACATAGCAGTGGCGTCGCCTTCGATATTAGGATTCGTGGCTAGGATGATTTCCCGCACCTCGTCGGAGCGCAGCCGTTGCAGTAGTTCTTGCACCTTCAATTCCTCTGGGCCGATACCATCCATGGGCGAAATGACGCCGTGCAACACGTGATAGAGGCCGCGATACGTCCCCGTGCGTTCGAGGGCTAGGATGTCTAAAGGCTCCTCCACAACGCAAATAAGGGAACGCTCGCGCCCGGGATCGGTGCAAATGCGACAGGGCTGGATCTCGGTGACGTTCTGGCAGGCCGAGCAGAGGACGATTCGCTCTTTGACATCGACTATGGCTTCGGCCAGGGTTCTAGCTTGTGCCGCTGGCATACGCAAAAGGTGATAGGCCAGACGCTGGGCGCTCTTAGGCCCTATACCGGGTAGCTTGTGGAACTCCTCAATGAGACGGGCCACTGGCCCAGCGGCTGAGGAGACATATCCGTTCAATGCAGTGTACCCCTATTAACTATCGGGCAGAGTCTCATTATACCTAGCCCCTCTCTACGGCGAGAGCCCAGGAATGTTGAGGCCTGCTGTTAGTCCCGACATTTGCTGCATCTGGGCGGCACGTATCTTTTCCAGCGCTTCGTTGATGGCCGCCGTAATTAGGTCTTGCAACATTTCTACGTCGTCGGGATCCACCGCCTCCGGCCGAATGGTGATGGACTGAAGCTTGGGGTGAGCCGTCATCACTACGGTTACAGCCCCGCCTCCCGCCGTGGCCTCGATGGTCGTCTCCTCCAGTTTCTGCTGGGCCTCGGCGATGCGGGCCTGCATCTCCTGGATACGTTTCATCATCTGAGGGTCAATGCCGCCACCTTTACCCGGCATTTGCGCCTCCCTCTCCGCTTAACGGCCGCGCCCCCAGTTCGCGTGCCGCCCGTGCCAAATGTCCGCTCGGCACCTTGGCCTCCCTTGGCATATGGGTGAGCACGCACTGGATGTGTGCCGGCCGCCCTAACACTTGCGACGCCGCTTCTTCGACTATACGGCGGTTGGCCTCTGCGTCTATCTTGCCCTGATGAAAGGCGAAGTAAAAACCGAGGACGATAGTATCTCCTTCCAGAGCCATCACTTGGCAAGAGTTGTTCAGATAAGCCGCTACCCGCTTATCGATTTCCTTGCAAGCTTGCCTTATCCTCTCTAAGAGATCCGAAGGCTGCTCAGAGAGCGACCCTTCGGCCGTTATTTCTGGTGCCTTCTCCGTCTCGGTGATGGAGCTATTTTCCGTGGGTGGCCCGCCAGAGGACCCGCTATCTTTCGCAGTGGAGACAACCTCGCTTGCCTGCGGGGCCGGAGCAGCCAGCGTGGTAGGCCCGTCATGAACCCTCGTCTGACTGGCGGTCATCACGTAATCCACCAATGCCAACTCAAGCGGCAACGACGACAAGGGATCATCGCGAAAATCGAGGTGGCCGAAGATCTTTAAGGCCCGCCCTATCTCGGACGTCTCCGCCTCTTCCGCTACCCTTCTCATCTTGTCCAGCTGCTCTTGGCTTACGTCCACCATCTCGGCAGCGCCAGACTTCAGCAGCAACAGGGCGCGGAGATACATTACTAGCTGACGCGAGAACTGGCGTATGTCAATGCCGTCATCCCGCACGGCAGCGATGACCTTCAGAGCAGCGGCAAGGTCGAGCGACAGGATGAGGCGGGCCAGCTCGTCGCTGCGGGCGTCGATATTGAAACCCAGAGCCTCTTGGACTTGGACCAGGTTGGGCTCAGGGCCATAATAGGCGGCGAGCTGTTCCAGGATATTAATGGCATCGCGAAGGCTTCCTCCCGCTGCCCGCGCCACCTCCATAAGCGACGCCTCATCCAGGCTGAGGGCCTCGCCCTCACAGATTTGAGACAGCCTCTGGACGACGGCCGGAAGAGGAATTCGGCGCAGGTCGAAGCGCTGGCAGCGGGATATGATGGTGGCCGGGACACGGTGCGGCTCCGTGGTGGCTAACACGAATACGATATGGGGAGGCGGCTCCTCCAGCGTCTTGAGGAGGGCATTGTAAGCTTCGGGCGTCAGCATGTGTACCTCATCGATCAGGTACACCTTATAGCGGCCAGCCATAGGGGCCAGACCTACCCGATCGCGCAGCTTGCGGATCTCGTCGATGCCCCGGTTGCTGGCCGCGTCCATCTCCACCAGGTCGATGGCGCGGCCTTCCAAGGCATCACGGCAGTAAGGACATTGGTTGCAAGGCTCTCCTTGCAGCGGCCCGCCGCAGTTCACCGCCTTAGCAATTAGTCTCCCTAGGCTAGTCTTGCCTGTTCCCCGCGGGCCGCAAAGGAGATAGGCGTGGGCTACCTTGCTGGCGGCTACGGCGTTACGTAGGGTGCGGGTTACAGCCTCCTGCCCCACCACCTCGGCGAAGGTCTGGGGGCGCCACTTACGGTAGAGGACTTGCCCTGAGCTTGTCGAGGGGGCCTGCGCTGAACTTGTCGAAGGAGCCTCACTCACGTCAGGCATATTATAGGCTCGCCCCCGCTCTAATCAAAGGGCCAGCAACCGTCTAAGCGACAGGTTTTCAATCTGTTAGCGTTGCCAACAACGCCTCTTCCTTGGCCCGCATTCGCTGTTCGTCCTCTTGCTCGATGTGGTCGTAGCCCAGAAGGTGTAGGATGCCGTGGATGAGTAGGTGCGCCACCTCCTTCTGCGACGACCGGCCAGCTTGGGCGGCCTGGCGCTGGGCCGTGGGGTAGGCGATGATCACTTCGCCCAGCCGAAGCACTTCATCCGAGGGGGATACGAAGGCTTCACCCTCGCGCAGGGAGAAGGACAACACGTCTGTTACCTCGTCCTGGCCCGCGTAGTCGCGGTTGAGGCGCTGCACCGTCTCGTCGTCGCTAACCACGATGCTCATCTCGACAGCGGACAGGCCCTCAATTTCAAGCGCCTTCTGGGCCGCCGTAGCCAGCAATCGAGCCGAAATAGAGCCGGCGAACGGCCGCTCTATGTTGACATCGATGTGGTGCTTACCTCGTCTCACAAGATCAAACTAAGAGGTGAAGACCGCGGTAGCGGCCTCCGCCGCCTCCAGTAAGGGGCTGGGGAAGATACCAATCACTAGCAGGCCTATCGTCGCGGTCGCCATGGCCAAACCCAGGTAAGGCCCTGCATAGACCCGTTCTTCGCTGGCCGGCGCTAGCGTGTACATGTTGAGTACCACCCGCAGATAGTAGTAGGCAGAGACCACGCTGTTAAGGACACCCACGACAGCTAGCCAGATTAGATCGGCTCTTACGGCGGCGTTAAATATGTAAAACTTGGCGATGAAACCGGCTGTGGGCGGAATGCCGGTGAGGGAGATCAAGCAGAGGGTAAGGCCCAGAGCTAACAAAGGCGCCCGCCGCGCCATGCCTGCATAGTCATCAATCTCGTCGCTCCTTATCTTGTTCGAAATGGCGATAATGGCCACGAACGCCCCTAGGTTGGTGAAGGCGTAAGCTGCCAGGAAAAAGACCACACTGCTACTGCCCAACTCCAGCTGAGGGTCAGCGGCGGCGATGGCCGCCAGGCCGATCAGGAAATTTCCGGCCTGAGCGATCGAGCTGTAGCCCAACATCCGTTTGATATTTGATTGGGCTAGGGCTATCACGTTGCCCAGAGTCATGGATACGGCGGCGACAACGGCGAAGAGGATGGACCAGTCGCTATTAATTAACTCGTCATCCAGGGCTACGAGGAAGATACGCATCACCACCGCGAAGCCCGCCGCCTTGCTGCCCACTGATAGGTAGGCAGTCACTGGCGTGGGCGCTCCCTGATAGACGTCGGGGACCCACATCTGAAAGGGCACGACCGCCATTTTGAAGCCTAGACCAGCTACTAAAAAGACAGTGGCCAACACGTAGCCCGCCCGCTGGTCGTCGCTGGCATTAGCGATGGCCTGGGCTATCTCCCGCAGATCCGTCGAGCCCGATAGGCCAAATAGATAGGCCATGCCGTACAAAGTTACGGCGGCACTGATGGCGCCCAGGAGCAAATACTTAAGGCCCGCCTCGCTGGAACGGCCATCCTTCGATAAAGCCACCAGGATGTACTGAGTAACGCTGGTAAGCTCCAGCGCGATGAAGATCGCGATGAGATTGAGAGTGCTGGCCAGAAGCATGAGGCCAGCGGTAGCCGTTAGCACTAACGCGTAGTACTCAGCGTAAAAGGGGCTGCGCCGCATGTAGTCGATGGAGGCGAGGACGACGATGGCAGCGATACCGGCGAAAAGGAAGTTGAAGAAAAGTGTGAATTTATCGACAGTCAAAGTCCCCTCGAAGGCCTCACCCTGCGCATCCGCGATGATGAGCAGAGCGGACCAAAGGATCGAAGCGCCAGCACCAGCCAAGGCTAGGCCGGCCATGGCCAAACGTTTTCGTAGAACCAGCCGTTCGCCTAATACCAGGAAGGTGACATCGGCCAGGATGATAACGCCGGCCACCGCGAGTAAGATCAGCACGGGGCCAAGCTTTACGACACTATCCATCGATGATGGCCTTCCTCCACGGCAGCCTAAAGGCGCTCAATCTCATCCTAACCTCTGAGCGATGGGTCCAACCCCGGTCTCGATGAGGTCTATGAGCAGCGACGGGTAGATCCCCACCAGCACGATTACGACGACCATGGCTAGTAGGGAGCCCCTCTCCCACCAGGCGACCGCATCACTTAATCCTTCCCAGCGGGGCATCGCCTCACCCCAGAATACCCGCTGGATCATCCACAGTATGTAGCCCGCCGCCAACAGAATGCCGATCACGCCCAACACCGTCATCACCTCATGGCGAGCAAACGTGCCCAGAAAAACCATTACCTCCGATACAAAGCCGGCCAGGCTGGGTAGCCCCAGCGAGGCCAGCCCAGCAATCACCATCATCGTGGCTATAAAGGGCATCCGTCCGGCCAAGCCCGATAATTCCTTGATCTCGCGAGTATGAGCGCGGTCGTAGACCATCCCCACTAGGACGAACAGGAGGCCGGTGATAAGGCCGTGGGTGAACATCTGCAATGAGGCGCCAGTGAGGCTCACCAGCCCTAGACCAGAAGCCCCTAGAAGCACGTAACCCATATGGCTGACGCTGGAGTAGGCGATAAGCCGCTTTAGATCCGTCTGCCTTAAAGTAACCAGTGCTCCATACACAATATTGACGGCAGCCAGGACAGCCAGCCAGATAGAGGCGTCCCGGGCCACCTCGGGCAGGATGGAAAAGGTGATGCGCAGGATGCCGTAGCCGCCCATCTTCAGGAGCACGCCCGCCAGCATCACGCTTACCGCCGTGGGCGCATCCGTGTGGGCATCAGGCAGCCAGGTATGCAGAGGGACCACCGGCAGCTTGACGGCAAAAGCCATCAACAGCAAGAAGAAAACAGCCGGCAGGGGGATAAGGGCACTCTTTATATCCATCTGCGCCAACTCGATGATGTCAAAAGTACCAGCGGCGTATCCCAGAATCAGGATGCCCACCAGCATGAAGCTAGAGCCGAGGAAGGTGAAAAACACGTACTTCCAGGCCGAGTAGACCTTGCGACCCGTGCCCCAAATAGAGATGAGGAAGTACATTGGTATCAGCTCGATCTCCCAAAACAAAAAGAAAAGGATGAAATCGAGAGCCGTGAACACACCCAGAAGGCTCGTCTCCAGAACTAGCAACCAGGCAAAGTACTCCTTAGGCCTCAGTTCGATGTTCCAAGAGATGAGGATAGCCACGGCCGAAAGGAAAGCCGTGAGAAGCAGCAGCACCAAGCTCAATCCGTCCACAGCCAGCAGGTATTGGAGTTGGAAGTTATCGACGTCGGAGTCTAGCCAGACGTGGCGGTCGACGAACTGGAACTGCTCGCCGCCCCGGTCATAAGCAGCGAAGATGACTAGAGCGCTGATCAGCACCACCAGCGCAGTAGCCGCAGCGACCCATTTCGCCCACTCCTGCCGCTCCCGCGGCAAGAGGGCGATTGCCGTTGCTCCTAACAGCGGGAAAAATACGATAAACGATAGCACCGACTCTGCCTCAAGGGTTCGCCAGCAAGATGCCTAGGATAGCCGCCACCACCCCTAGGAAGATAGCAGCGCCATACAGTTGCGTTTGCCCCGTCTGAATATAGCGCAGGCGGTCGCCCCCCAAGCGGGCCAGCATCGCGCTGCCGTTCACGATGCCGTCGACGACGTACCGATCCCATAAGTCCAACCCGCGCGCCACGCCCCAAAGAACCCCTCGTCTGACGATAACCTCCTCGTACAGATAGTCGAGGTAGTACTTTTTCTCCAATAGGGTATGTAGGGGCCGAAATGCCGAGCGGATCGTGTTCGGGCTGAAGACCCTCGCGCCGTATACCAGCCAGGCCAGAAAAAGGCCGGCCAGTCCTAACGCAACTGACCCGGCGGCTATGCCGAACTCGAAGCCGCCTTCGGCCTCTAGCTCCTCGGCCCCCTCGGGCAGGGCGCCGGTCAGGAAGTCGGAAAGGCCTCCACCGACGTTCACGAAACCAGCCGTAACCGATAGCGCGGCCAGCACTAGCATGGGTGACGCCATAACCCAGGGCGATTCGCGAGGCTCGCCGGCGTGGGCGCCGTGTTCGGACGTTTCGCCCCCTCGGTATCGGCCACCAAAGGTCAGGAACAGCATACGGCCCACGTACAGGGCCGTCAGGAACACGCCGGCCATGGCTGCCCAGAAGATAACGGGGCGTTCGCTCCAAGTGTCGGCCAGGATCTCGTCTTTACTCCAGAAGCCGGACAAGGGGAATACCCCCACCAAGGCCAGCCCCGCTATAGTCGTCGTCCAAAAGGTGATGGGCATATAGCGGGCAAGGCCGCCCATCT
>Ga0187892_10008740_pt1 | contig 13687 bp, 14 predicted proteins | sample MA1701073metaG_FD_139345 | JGI IMG/M metagenome (GOLD analysis project Ga0187892, IMG submission 139345) | Bio-ooze microbial communities from a basaltic lava cave in the Kipuka Kanohina Cave System on the Island of Hawaii, USA - MA170107-3 metaG ...
ACCTTTGGCAGGCTTTCCTTGATATCCCCTTCATATATCCAGTAGGCACTCTTTTTCCTTCTCCTCCTTTTTACTTTCCCCAATTCCATTCCTTTGGTAAACTCTTTTGCATTCATAGACTTATCGAACCGACACTCCTTTAACCTGACCTCGGTGCCGTATTTGTGATTGACGAATCCCGGCACCCGTAGTACCCTGGATAAATCCACACAGTTGGGGTCCCCTCCATACTGCTCTACCAGAGCGGGCTGTACATCCTTCCACTGGTCAACTGAACAGTCACACCTCCAGTAGAAGTGGAACTTGCCCGGACTGCTTTCGACTGTCATATGGGGGGTTATGGGGAATTGGGGCGGGGGTTCCTGAGCCCTGTCCCAATCAAGGAACCAGGCTCGCACTCCTATAATGTCCTCCTTTTTCCTGCTTGCATACCTTGGCCGCCATGACCGGTTTGCCAATCTTTTTCCATCAACCAGGGGGGGCTGTTCGTTGCACAGCTGGATAAGGGCGTAGATGTCCTGCCCTTTTTTATTTTTCCGTTGCTGCTCCTCGTACGGCATGTTCAGGACCATGTACCCGAGCCGCCTGGATTGGGAGGGCACCCCAGTTTGGAGGGAGGTGACGATGCCTACCTGGAGCTTGTCAAACCCAGCCAGGCACAGATAGAACAAGGCACCGTCTATAAGGGGATCCTGGCCACACAGGTGGTTTGCATCGGTCCCGGATAGTATGATACACTCTGTCTGTTCATTCATCATTTCATGACCTCTCGCCCCTCACCGGTTCCTCCCCAGTGAGGGGCAAATTCTACCCAGTCACTGCTCGATTGTCATTTCACTGGGTATCCATCTAGTGGAGGGTACTGGGTACCTCATTCTCATAATTCGCTATAGCCTCAAATTTCTTGCATAATACAAGCCAGCGGCTTTCCAAGGGAACCAGGATTTCTTGAATACATAGATGGCTGCGTAAATCAATGCCACTCCAAACCTTATTGAACTCCTCATCACCAATTTTTTTATCTATGAAAATAAGGTCGCTGTATTTTCTTGCCTGGTAGTAAGCTTCCTTGGAGTCTATAACAATAAGTTTGATAGCCCGCAATGTTTTTAACCAGCCGTTGTATCCTTTGCTAAAAGTAGTTTGGCAATTCTTTCCCTTGAATAGCCGATTCCTGAACCTTTTCTCTACTCTTTTATAGGCAGCTGCTAAATCCCTGGCTTCACATATGTTTTGCTGAAGTTCTCTCACATGGATATTGTTCCAAAGGACATCAAATTTTGATGCATCAACATCTTCCCCTGTGAGGGCTCTTACAAGTATCTCTACTAGCTTATACCCAGTCTCTTCACAGCAAAACGTTTTAATTGCGAGCATATCTTCTTCAATATCATATTTGATTGTACGTAGCCTTTCTGTCAAATCATCAGGTTTAATTTTGTCCTTTTCATCACTCCATAAATTAAACATGGTTGTGCCCTGCTATAGCCAGCACCCTGCTCTTGTTCTTCCACCAATGCCTTTTCAGGTGTCGGGTAGCTTCGGAACATTGCCGGATATCCCACAGATTGATACCGCGCCAGACATCCTCGAACGCTTGATCACTGAACCCCTTGTCCTCAAAAGCATTATTGCTGTATGCTTTTGCCAGGGGGTACCCTTCATCTGAAAGCAATAGCTTGATTGCGGTCAGTGTTTTACACCAGCCTTTTCTGCCTTTAGCGAATGTAGTCAGTTCAGTTTCCTTAACATTTGAACTATTCATATCATTTCTCCATAGTTAAATGGTTACATGTAAAAAATGCCGTTTGGATTTCACGGCCGTATCGAACATCCTCACATTCAAAAAGCTCGGGTATTGCAAACCCTGCTACGAGCAATCTTTCAATGAGGAGTTGAAGCTTAAAAGCTGTAGAATAATCTGGCGACAAATGTTCATACCTTACCTTAAATGAGTCTCCTCAATCCAACTTTGAAGTCTTCGAGGATTGACCAGCAGCGTACGGGCCCCCAGTTTCCTGCAGCACGTGTCCCTGACCTCTGGATATTTAATCAACAGGTAATCAAGGGCAGGCACCGTCTTTGGCCAGGGTAAATATTTCAATTCAATCAGTTGTCGGGGAGTTACCCAGACATCCAAAATATCATGATGTTCTATAATAGCGCTCATAACTTCATCTCCTTACTTACACGCTGTTTGTAAGTAAAACTCAAATCTTGAAAAGTGAAATCTTTAAATCCCAATCGGGCACATAAAATAACGAAATTCCGCTTGAAGCCCACATAGGGCTTTACCCCGTTTAGGGAAAATATCAAACCATTGGCTCCCCCCAGTCTGGGGAGTCCCATAAGGATGTGAACCCCTTCGCTTGTTAATTTGAGTGTCTGTATGGGAGCACCGGCCCTATTCCTGAAAGTTAATGTATTATTCTCAGGGTCCAGGTCTGACCGCCTCAACCGCAGTAGCTCTCCCTTCCTTCGGCCCGAGACGACGGCGAAGTAAATGATTCCATAAAACAATAGGTTATCTGTCGCATCGGCTCCATCTAGCAATTGGTAAAGTTGGTCTTGGGATAGGTATTTTTGCCTGCCTGGTCCTGCCTTGGGTTTGGCTACTCCTTGCAGGGGATTAGCAGGCAACAAACCGCAGGCGACTCCATAATCCAGAAGTGCCCTCCAACACTCGAAGTACTTGACTTGACTACTCCCAGATAGGTGCGCAGGCAGGCTTTCCTTTAACAATTCTGGAGTAAGTTCTTCAATATCCAAATGGCTAAACCGGGCCTGGAAGTACCGCACCCGAGCCTGTTGGTCCTTAAACAACGCAAGGTTCTTGGGTAGGAACAGAAACCGCCAATAGCTTTGGATAACCGGATTGACCGTGCCCTCTTTGGGCATAAGCTGTGCGTTCATTTCGATATACCTCCTAGAGTATTACTGCATGAATAAGCCAGGGCCGTATGGGTAGGGGTTTTCTTCAATATCATCCTCGCCTTCAGAATCATCCTCATCATCTTCCGCCACAGTTGTAGCGACTATATAGTTAAACTTGCAGGCGTTGTCGCCCATTAAATTCTCTTTCTTGATAATGCCTGTCAAAGTCTCTTCAACAGTCACTATGTTTTGCAGTTCTTCTAAACTCATCACATCCCTCAAGTTCGTTCCTTTTGGCAGTCCTCGGATTTCTCGAACTTCCGCTACTGTTCCTCCGAACAATCCACGATATATTTCATCGGTACAAAACCCGTGTCCTTTACCAGTTACCCCGTGCTCTTTAAGCATATCCGTGTACCTGACGCGGACTTCCTTGCTGGTCTGGCGGGCAGATTCCGGTGTCAAGGGACTGGTGAATATCTCCTCGTAATTGTTAATGGGTGTGTTGTTGATTAAAGCCTCATGATTGTTAATGGGCACGTTTAAAGATTCCTTGGTTGCTAAACCCCACAGAAGCAAGACAACAAAACCCGTTGTCAAAACGCGACCCGGCCATAGGCCGAAAATTAATTCCGATATATAAAGAAGTAAGCATACAACTGCAATAACCAATCCTGCGCCTACCCATTGCTCAGCACTGATAGGAAGAGCGTAAACATATAAAAGGCCCTCCACTACCATCTCGCCAACATAGTAGATTACGGCTCCGAGCAGGTAATAGGCAAAAACAGTAAAACCAAACATAAATACGTGAAAGCAAAAAAGGTTGAAAGCCGTGATTGCCTTTCGAAATATATTAGGCTCAGCCAGGACATCCTCCTTATAATTAGCCCAGTCTTGTTTCAAACCGTTATGAAACCCGGAAGCCCAATTGAGATCATATGACTTCATTTCATTCACTCCATCTAAAAAGCCCTGCCCACCGTTCCTAGTCTCAGTGGGCAGGGAATGTCAAGTTAGTTAATTAGCCAACCAAGTGGCCAGGCTTATGATTCCGTACCAAATGGCGTAGGCCGTCATGAGCCAGGCTCCAATGTTGAAATTGAAATGCATGGCTAACCTCCTAATCGATATAAACAATGTCCCGCTCTGCCCGCCTGGCACTCTTAACCAGGTCCTCACAGATACGGCAACCTCGCCTATCCGGCTTTTTACCCGTGTCTCGATTCATTAAAATGAACTGCGCATCATGCAACTCACGTTGCCTTCTATATTGGTCTCTCACTTTCGTATACTCCAATAACGTGGTGAACCTGCTGCCCACATGGGGCAGCATCGTTGGAGATAGTACACTAAGAAAAAGAAAAAGTCAAGAGGGCATGGGTAACCCAGTTAGGGCTGCCCATTACTTTAAGAAAGAGTGACTTATGCTAGAAAGTGGAAGTGCTGCTTGAAGTATAGGAGGAGGAAGTTTCAGGATCTGTGACCCAGGTCTCCTTTATCATACTTTGAACATCCTTATCTAATAGCCCAAGGTAGCTTCTGAGCCAAGACCAATCCTCCTCGGTACCGCGGAATAGGCGGTCTTGGCCGCCAGACCGATAAGCTACCTTAATCCTTGGCTGGCTTACTGGCTCATCCATTCTCGTTTTTATTTTGAAACATTCCATAGTCCCGCTGAGAGGTTTTGTTCATCAAGTCTGATTTAGCCTTTTCATTGGCTGGAGGTTTAGACCCCCCTTTTGGCTCGATCCATGTTGACTTAGCCATTGGGGAGTGCCGGGCAATCGAAACCCGAGTTGTCTTGGGTGTGTTAGAACGGTAGTTACCATTACTGTGCTTTGCCATTGAATTCACCTGCTGTATAAATAATCAAGTATGAGAAAATAATTTTGCTAACTGTTCAGCCTTCTGCGGAGAACCTTTCTTGTACTTCCTGTACACCCTGTCAATCTTGTTGGCACTCATGGGGGACCCATCCCGGTTGATGTATCCACCCACTGCCGGCTGCCCGGCATTAAGCAATCGCTTGGCAGCCCTTTCCTCCTTCTTTTTTGCTTCGACAATGTCAGCCCCGTCCATCTGTCGGCCGTCTTTGTGTTTGTAACGTGTGTCAATCATGAAGCATACCTCGCCTTTGCTTTACCCGGATTATTCGTCACAGAGCGCAACTGGGTCTCATCAAGACCAGGATACTTAACCTTCAAGCGCTCTTTTTCAGACTCTCGGTTATCCTTAACTGTCTGGCTGTAGTTGAGCATCTGCCTCTTCCAAACAAGTTGGAGAGCCTGCCTTGCCTTGACCTGCTTGTCCTCCTTCCTACGAACCCGTTCCGCATCCTCATCCTTCACTTTCTTAGCCTCGGCAAGGGCTGTCTTTAATTCCAGTAACTGCTCGTTAGGATACCTGGTGAAGAACTCGCGCATCTGTGTGGGGTCATCACTGGCCTTGGCTGCCAGGAATTGCTGGCGGATAGTTTCCAAATGTTGGGGAATCATAAAATTACCTCCTGCTCTTGGGCATATTGGTCACCAATTCTGATTTTGCTTTCCTCCGAGCCTCATCAATTTTCTTCCTTAAATGAGCGATTTTCTCCTCATCATCGAGGTTATTATGGTACTGAGGTTTCGAAATTTCAAACTCAAGACTTTTCTTAATCAGTTCTCCCTCGCGCATATTATAGACATCTACCCAGCCTGGAGGAATCTCTCTTACTTCACCATCGACTTTCATTTTTCTCGTGGTCGTAATCTGACTTTTACCAACACCAAACCCCAGGGTAGAGAGCCGGCTAAGCTCTTCCTGCAGGGGGGTCTTGACAGCCGACTTTGTCTTAACTGGAGCAAAGGGAAACAAGGATTCTGGAGCGATTACCTCGCCAAATAGGTCCCTTCGGGGAATTATCCCTTGCCGTGCTACGGGAAAATGTTGCTGGAAGGTTTTCTCTACCAAACCTTTCGGGTCACGGAATGAGGGATCAACTAATTCGCTGGAGGACTGTTTAAGTATGTTCGGTATAAATGAGGAAGCCTTATTGGCAGCAAAACTTTCTAGGAAACGGTCAGGGTCACTAAGGGCTTCAACAATGTCAGCTACACCAGAAAAGAAAGTTTTGTCGGTTAGATTTTGTGCGAACGATTTGATTACCTGATTTGCCATTTCATCCAGTTCCCGGTCGCTTGCCTTTGAACTCATCCGTACCATGTCCGCTGTAAGCCCAAGTATGGTAGAAAAGGGCTCTAGCCGCTTGTAACTATACCATTGGTCACCAATCTTAAGGCTATATGGCTGGTTACCCGCGGCATACCAAGTCCTTGCTTCTTCTGGTTTGGTAGGGGCTGACCCGGTTATGTTGCCCTCCATCGCTTGGAAACCTACCCAGAGTGAAGTTAAGGAACCTACCGTACCTTTGGCCAGTAATTCAGGATCACGTTTTATAGCTCCCCGTACGAATCCTATAGGAGTGCGTTCCAGAGCTTGTTTAACAATATTAGTTGGTGTCCTGATAAATGGCACGATAAACCTAAGCCATGGATTGGCAGCTACATACCGTTGGCCTGCCTGGCCTGCTTTACCAAGTTCTTTCGTAAAAGTTTGAGTCTCAGAAAACAACTTGGCACTGGCCAACATATCCTTGGTAGGCGTATTCCGTAGTTCGGTTACTCGGGAAAGGAACTCGTCCCCCTTTAAACCCTCCCTACTGGCTATATTTATAGAGTCCCTATAAAGGGAAGCCTGCCTATTTATACTTTTGAAAAAGATATCAGCTGCACTCAACGCACGGGTGGGGATTCTTATGAATTGGCCGGTAGCACCTCCAATTTTTGGAGCGAATTCTACCCGAGCAGCGGTATCAGCACCCAGATTCCACTCCCTGCGCATTGCTCCCCATGCTTCAGGGAGAGCCCTGCCTAACCCAGCAAACTCTGCTGCTATTGCACTAAATTTCTGGGGAGTGCGGGTTGCTTTAGAGAAGGCTACTTCAACCGGTGCTTCAACCAACCTAAGAGCAGACATTAATGCATTGCCGCCCACATTGGCCGCTTGGGTCACGGGACCGGATAAGATTGAATTAATCCAATATTCCTGAATCTTCTCGAATGTGGTAGCCGGTTTAGATAGGAATCGGGCCGCCTCTTCTGGGTTTGTATCCAGTAGTCTTTTGGAGATTTCTTCCAAGGTACCTGATTCTAAATCCAACGTGCCCCCTGCTTTGATACGCAAGGCGCTTAAGGTTCTCCCGGCATCAGCTATGTGTCCCGAGAGAATTTGTTGGAAAGCCTTGTGTCTATTAAGGGCCTCGGTAAATAATTGCTCTGAACCCTCCTCACCCGTACGGTAACGCATGGCCAGGTCCTTGACTTGGGTAGCACTATCGACCAGTAAATTACGGGAAGCGGTGAGTTCAGCCGCACGTTCTCCAGGTGTTATACCGGGTAAGTTATCAAGAGATATGTCCAGCTCCCTGGCCCTGTCTTTGATTTGGGAGAAGGTGACTGTGGGCTCCTTAGGTATAACCGCGGCTGATTCCCTAATTACATCTTTCACATCCTCGGGAGCCGTGACATTATTCAAATTTATGTTGCCCGCCATATCCCGGATACCTTTATCCTGTAATCTCGCAGCTGGCGTTAAGGCTTGCCTGGCTGCCTCTTGAGCAGCCTGCAAATCACGGATACGCTTGGGGGTACGGGTAAGCTGGAATACCCCGAATCCTGGAGTAAGTGCTTCCAGCCCTATACCGGCAGCTTTAGCTAAAGGTTCGGGTAAGCCTGCCTGTCTAGCCAAGCTGGTACCAGGGTCACGGAGGAATGGTTTCCCTACCGCGGTAATGGGGGAACCCAACAGCTGAAGGGCGCCTAAAGCCCGTTCACCTATATTTGATTCTGGGGATGTGATAGCTTGTCTAGCTTCTTCGACTTCTTGTTGGTAAGTGGGTATTACCCCACTGAACGCCTGTCCTAAGGTTTCCAATATATTGGGAGGGGGAGCAATAAACTCGGGGGCTTGAGGGGCAGGCTGGGTAGGCTGAACCGGGGCAATGGATGCTTCCGCTTCGGATAGTAAATCACCGAGAGAAGGCTCTCGTTTTTGTTTTGCTACTGGCTTTACCGGTTCTGCTACCGGTTCTGCCAGCTTGGCTTCCTCTTCAGCTTCCGATAATAAATCGGATAGAGAAGCTTCCGCTTCCCCTTCCTCCAACAATTCTGCCAGGGACGCCATTACCTACCGAGTTTCTCCAAGATTTTCTGTTTAACTGAATCCGATACATTCGGATTCGCTAAGATAGCCTCGGCCCTGGATAAATCTTCACTACTAATCTGTTCCTTGGGAGGGGGAATTGGGAGTCCCTGTACGGTAGGTGTGGTAGGCATGGTTTCTCTAATAGACCTGTGCACTCGTTCCCTCTTGGGCACGCTTTCTTTGAGCAATGTTTCAATAAACTTGGGCTGGTCAAGCCCAATGTCGAATTGTTCCAGTGGCAGTATGCCCAAGTTAATCATGTCCATAACCGCCCCGCGTTTGAGTTCCAGATCTTCCAGCTCTTTCTTTATTTTCCTTTTGTCTTGGCTTTCCTTAAGGCCGAACTCCTTTTCCTCCAGTAAAAGTCTTTTAGCTCGGCGGGCCCTGTCCTCTCTCTTGGCTGTCAATTCCTCCAGTTCAGCCTCTCGCTTTGACTTCGCACCGGTCGCACGACCTGCCGCCTGCAGCCCCTTTAACAGAGCTTGGCCAGTGGTTTCTTCCGGGTCTGCACCGAGGATAGCAAAGCCAGCCTGAGTTAACGGGTTGTCAATGTACTCTTGAAATGAACCGGGGCGGTTCTTCCCAAGTAATATGTCAAGAAGAGCCATGATTAAAACCTGCTCATAGATTTAAAATGTTGAATCGTGCTGTCCCAATTCGCGTCGAAGTCCTCGTCGCTCATGTTTGATAAAGCTTCGAGAGTATGCTTGACAGCGGGGGCCTTAGGTGTGGATGGGGATTTGGCTTTACCATTCGAACTGGATGTGCTACCAGTACTGGTTTTATTACCAGGAGCATTAAGCTTGGCCAACTTATAAATTTGTAAGGGCAAGGACTTGTTTGATTGGACAGCCCGAGCCCCTTGAGCGTACATCCACCGTTGCATTATGCCAGGAATCTCCTGTTTGGTATACCCCTGCTTGGCTAATAAAGCCCGCAGACTGGCGGTGTATGCATTTACAGTGGTATCGTAGTCTTGAAACTTTGAACGGGCCAATTCCTCCTGACTATCTATGCTACGATAGAAGTGGTCGAGCACCTGTTTCTGGGACTCCTGCTGCTCAAACTGGTTAAGCCGGTCCATCAGGTACTTGATTGATTCCAAAGGCTTTTCGGAGACCGCCTCATCAGGAATGTGGGAGTACCGGCCATCTGGGAATGCCCACTCGTGGACATCATCGATATCGGAAGTAGGAGAAGGGCCGTCCGTGGCCTGGCCTACTGCAACCGTATCATTAGATACCCCTTCATTGGTTACCGACGTATCCAAACCTGCGCCATCATCATCAGAAGGCGGTTCGATAGTTACGTCTTCATTTAAGCCGAACTGTGATAGCACGTCACTCATTGGAGGTGTACCTCACTTGATTCTCGGAACAGAGCGTTCATTAAACCCACAGGGGGTTTGCCCAACTCATGCTTGAGTGCGAATACAGCCAGGTGCACTAAATTGCTCATGGATATATTGTGTTCTTTTGAGAGTTGTTTGAGTAAGAGATAAACCGGGGGCAATAGGGAAGTTTGAAATACTATACGTTTGCTAGACATTTATTTAAATTACCTTCTGTGTAAGCTATAGCTGGATGTCGGTACAGCCGCCAATGGTTAATTGGTCTATTTAAGGAATCGACCTTTAAGCCGGTTGAACTGCCTGGGTAAAGTTTCCATAATCTATCTGGGGACCTCATGTCAATCATTATTTTGATGGCCACACCAGCCGAGGTCGCGTCTATAATTGCTTTCTTAGATTTATAATCGAAGAACTTCAGCGGTTTCAAGGTGTTGGGAATCAGGGTCCTCCAGCTAGGGTTGGCCGAGTTGAGGTCTGCTAAAACCTTCTCCCGTTTGACTGCCCGGTCCTTGAGAACATGGTAGCACCTGGGGCAAAACCTGCAAGACTGCCATAATCCGGTAAATGGTAGCTGGCAATTGTTACATTGGAGTTGGTATTCCATAGGGAATTAGATGTAAGATTGTACCAGAAGTTCCCCGTTTTTCCATCGGATTTTCCTTCCCTTTACCTACCTTATCCTACCTCTGTGTTCCCCTAACCTGCGACTTTAAACCTCCCTATGCCCACTAGCTGTATGTATATACAGTCCTGATATTTGAAATTTGAAATTTGGGGGGAGAGAGCCTAAGGGGTCCCCATGGGTCCCCCACCCGTGGCTCGGCCCCCCTATGGTCCTCCCAAATTACTACTGGTTAATTTCTACCCAATTACTTACACAGAGAATTAAAGATAGCACATAAGGTATTGATATATAATATATTGATACTCCCTGGCAGGTAGTATCTCCAGGAAAAGAAAGCAGGGAAGGATGTGCCGTGGGCTCGGTACTAACTTTCCAGGTGGAGATAGGGGTAATGGTCCAATACGAGAATGGGGCTAGAAGGCCCCGCATTTGCCCTGGAATCGACGATCTCCCTTAGAGCAATAGTACCCTACAGGGTAGGGGAACAAAATTGAAAATAGGGGCCTTCCCGCCCCTGAGATTATAATCGGGCATTCTACAGCCCCAAACAGATATAGGTAATTGACAAGTATCTATAACTGCCAGGTAAGGGATTGATAATCCAGGATTATGGTAAGCTGGAGAATGGGAATACCGTCAAGGATACCGGGCTATTTCTTGGGTACCGGGAGCTTATTGCGCTCCCAAATCCTTTCAAAAGATCGGCCTTTGCGCTGAGCCAATTCACGGAATCCATCAGCAACCACGTGATATCCAGAAGACCTGCACTTCCAAGCACAAAGCAACAGCTGCCTACCAGTAAATTTGGCAATAGCCCTAGGCTTCAAAGTCGCTATCTCCTCGGGGGTCATATACTCGGGGTCAATTGTATGAGAGCTAAGTGAATGATTTTTCTTAGAATCATGCTTAGGGACAGCAACCTCATCAGCGGGCATTCCAAAACCCGGCCTACGAATGCCGTACATGTCAAAGTCCCATTGCTTCCAAAGAGTCTCTTCGGGACCAGTTTGCTTAGCTCTCCAAGCCGGTCCTCTTTCGTCCAAATCCCACATCTCAATCATGGTTATGGCCTCAATTAAGTTAAGGAATCAGTAGGATAACCTAATCCGAATAGAAAGTAAACAACTACTTGAGTCGATTAAAGACGGTTCCAAGCCGGTTATAAGCCCCCCAAGGTAGGTAGGTGTAAGTGTTTGATTTAACTAAGGAAACTCCTATAGCCGTAGACATAAAAGACACATAGACACATATATTTATAACTATAAGTAATAAAATAGGGTATACGTAATATATATGCTACAATGCACGAAATATCTGACTACCGACTCCTTTTTTCCAATTTCTCCTAAGTAATTTCAAAGGCTTACAAACGAACCTACCATCATTCTTTACTGTCTATGAATTCTACTAAAACCCGGCTAAATGACCTATTTCGCCATATAATTCAAGCACCTACGGCTAACAACCTCCCATTCTATACGTTCACATCCTCATCCCCCGCGGCTTTAACCAACGTAAGCTCTCCCTTCGCGCCTACCGCACCCGGCTGCCAAACCTGTTTCTTATACCTATCCTTCAGCAACCTGGTTAACAACCTGGGTTCGACCTTGCGACCCAGCCGTTTCTTGTGATACCACACTCTCTCTTGTTTTTTCATATCAGTCCCTGCGCGGGCCGGCGCATATCCCTTTTTGTGCAGTATGGCGGCTAATACCTTGTGGTTGGGGACTTCATGCATCCTGTCATCTATGAAATACCGCGTTAATTCTCTGAAAATAATCACCTTGTCATTGCCGTGTTTTTCCAAGAATTCCTCCACAATCTCTTCCCCAAACAGGGTGTCCATATCAATGCTCTCCAGCAAATACTCGGTTCTATAAACCGGCTCATTGGGCTTATACCCGGCCAAGTCAACTTCCCTATAAAACCCATGCAACACTTTCCCTAACCAATCCGGGTGCTCTCGCTTATACCATCCCAGCTTGTCGCCCACTTCCTGGTCCAACTTATCCTCTGGAGCCAACAGAAATATCCTCCGATCCTCCCTCATATCCGCGAATGGAAACCTGTTGTTGGTAGTCACCAGTACAAGCGCCAGGTTCTTAACCTCGTACTGGCCGATAAATTTCCTATTTATAAATAAAACGTCCTGCGTTGAGAACACCTTTAAAGCAGCCGTAAATGTCCGGGCGTCCCGTTTATCCCCCTGCTGCGGCTCTTCAACATGCACCAATAAAGCGTCCTCTGCCCAACCATTGAAATCGCTCTTCAAATTCTGGTCGGTCACGAGTTTATAGTGCGGCCCCCACATTACCCCATGCACCTCTCCATACAGGCTCTTGCCGCTCCCCTGCTGCTCGCTGCACATCGCTATGACATGGGTGCCCAGTACCCCAGGGTTCTGTACCCGGAAGGCCATTATCCTATCAAGCCACACGGCTAAAACCTCGTCCCCGTTGCACAGATTCAACACCAATCTTTTCCTTAGACTCAGCACCTCCTCCCTCACTTCTGGGGGCACTTCAACACCCTGGTCAAATCCCCAGCCTTTCCATCTATTGAACACATCCCCCACATGGCCCTGAACGCCTGGCATCATTCGGCTGTCCTCATATATTCTGTGGGTGCCTCGCCCACACACCTCCTTCTCCCTGCTGTAGGTATGTTTCTCGCCCCTCCCAAATGACAATTCAAGGTCAAGCAAATTATGGAGAGCGGCCTTGCTGATGGGTTTTTTATCCCTTTCTCGTATCCAGTACTCTCCATTATTTATAAAAGCATATTCCGCTTGTCCTTCCGCGATATTTCTTTGCACGCTACTAAGCGAAAGTATGCTGTGCTCTTCCCCTTTCCGGCGCATCATCCGGTCATATATGAAATAGTCTGGGGCGGATTCATCTGGAATATCCCCGGCCTCAATCCCGTTATTCTCCCACACCCGGCGCAAGACATTGCTCTGAGAGTAGCGGTATCCATCATCCATACTTTTAAACTCCCTCTTGATATCCGTTTGTACCTTGCCCCTGTCCCCTGGATTAATAGGCTCCTTCATCAACAGTTCAAACAGCACACTTTCCCGGAACTGGTTGTAGTCTGCCTCACGTTTGATTGCTGCGGGCACACTGCCTTCCCCTTCCATTTCTCCATCTTCATTTTCCCCTTCCATTCCTTTGTCTTTTGTAGTTTCATCGTTCATCTAACACATCCTCTTTGCATCTTTAAAGTCATGACACTTTTCCCATAAATAATACAGCGTTCCCATGCCGCACCCGTTCTCCCGTCCCTGGTCGATAGACTGCCACGTCTTCTCAAACTCCTTTACCAAATCCGTGGTCTGTTCAATGGCCCGCTCCTCCGTGAACTTCCTGGCCAGTTCGTACCCGGCGTCTCCCACCTCATTCTTGACGGCACACAGCAGGAGAAACCAATCACGTCGCCCTACTGTTACAATCTCATTCAGGTACATCTTGACCTTTGGCAGGCTTTCCTTGATATCCCCTTCATATATCCAGTAGGCACTCTTTTTCCTTCTCCTCCTTTTTACTTTCCCCAATTCCATTCCTTTGGTAAACTCTTTTGCATTCATAGACTTA
>Ga0187892_10008742_pt1 | contig 13681 bp, 10 predicted proteins | sample MA1701073metaG_FD_139345 | JGI IMG/M metagenome (GOLD analysis project Ga0187892, IMG submission 139345) | Bio-ooze microbial communities from a basaltic lava cave in the Kipuka Kanohina Cave System on the Island of Hawaii, USA - MA170107-3 metaG ...
CGCGGAAACGCGATGCGGGGGCGCAACGGGAGCGGACGAGTGTAGGTCAGCAGTAGACTTCGCCTCCGCGCCCGCCGCGCCACCTCGAAAGACCGATTGTTACCGCGGACTCAACCTTCGCCGACCCTCAGGTCATCGTAGGTGGCTTACGGGCTTCGGTTGGCAAGCCACCCTGTCGGAGCGTGCGAGTCGGCGAAGGCTGCTGTAGCGACGACACCCGGAGGGTGCCCTGCGTAGCCTTCCCAACGGCGCCGTCGAGTTGTGACGGCGAAGGAGGGCAGGCCAGTTGTTTCGTCACGAGTGCCCGAAGGGCCACTACCCTCCGCCGTTCTCCCGTTGACCACGTCCCTGGCAAGGCGGCAAGCCACCCTTCGTCGAAGAGTGCGACGTCGGCGAAGGTTGCCCGACGAGGCCCGTCAAGCCCGCACCGCCGCGGAAGCACGGCGAAGTCGGGCTCCCTGCCCAACAGGGTTGTTTCGTCGCGAGTGAGCCTCGCGTTCGTCGAGGGTCGTGCACATCGGGCGGGTGAACGAACGACTTGAAACCTGACGCCTGATACCTGCGACCGGATACAATGTAGGCACTCCCATGCCGGACATCATCGGCGCCCGGTGCTTCGGGTGCGGATTCGTCGTGCGCGTCCCCGCCACCCTCGGCGGCCGCAAGACCGAGTGCCCCCAGTGCGCGGGCCCCATCACCATCCCCACCCCCTGGGACTCCACGATGGGGATCGTCCCCGACAGCGAACTTCCACAGGTCGGCGACGGCACCGATGCCCCCCCCGAGCCGGACAATACCGCCGCCCCAGCCCCCAAGCCCGCCAGCCACATTCTCAAGAAGTCGCCCACCGGCGGCTCGCGCGCGCAGCCGCGCCGCCCGGCCCCGCCCCCGGGCACCGGCCGCCGCCCCGCCCCCACTTCCCAGTCGACGATGATCCTCGTCATCGTCGTCGCCGCCCTCCTCATCATCGGGGTCGCGGTCGCCGTCGTCATGCGCGCCCGCTAGACGTGCGACGGTCGTCGTGCGACGACTTGATGCGTGAAACGTGATGCCTGAGACTACTTCTTCAGCTGCGCGTCCCGCACCTGCCCCAGCATGACCTGGGCGATCGTCCGCGCCTGCCGCTCGCACCAGTCCCGCCGCTCCGCGATCCGGTCGTCCCGCACGCCGACCTCCGCCACCCGCGCGCGGAAAAAGTTCCGCCCCTCCTGCATCCACACCTCGGCCGTCGTATCGCCCCCCTGCGGACGCGGATACATCCGCACCGCGACGAACCCCTCCGCGCCCCCCTCGCCGCCGTGCTCCTTCGCATACACGTCGCGCTTCACGACATAAATGTTCTCCGGCGGCCGCTTCGGATTGCGCGCGTTCGACTCCTCCAGCGCCAGCGCGTCGACGAACGCGTCGCGCGCAACGCCCACGCGCACCTCCCCCTGGATCACCGTGTTCCCGCCGTTCAGGCTGCACCCGTACTCGTGCTTCGTCACCCCGTCCGCCAGGAAATAGCGCTGCGACCGCCACTCCGTCGGCTGGATGCCGATCGCCCGAAGATCGTCCGGCTTGAGATACTCGTCGCTCGACGGCGCCTCGCTCATCGAAATCCACACCGCCGCCGCGCCCGTGAGCACGAGCATCCCCACGCAGATCCCGACGGTGAAACGGATCATCGGCCTCCCGATAACTCTATCACGGACGCTGGCGCGCCAGCGTTGCGATGAACTGCGCGCCGAACCCCGCCACCAGCGGCAGCATCGCGCACGCCGCCACCCGCACCGCCACGAACCTCCACCCCAGGATCGGCGCCTCCCAGATCATGATCCGGTGCACGCCGATCAGCGCCCACGCCGCGATGTACGCGCAGACCGGCCCGATCGCCGCCCCCTTCACCATCAGCCCCGCCAGGATCGGGAAGTGCGTGAACGGCCCCCCCGGCGTCAGCGCCCCGGCGACCGTCCCGACGAGCACTCCGCGCGCCCCCGACCCCTCGCCGAGCCACTTCGCCACCAGCTCCTGCGGCAGCAGCAGCGTCAGGAACCCCGCCAGCGTGAAGCCGATCGCCAGATTCGGCAGCACCGTCTTCAGCAGCTTCCCCGTCTCCGCAAATCCCTCCCCCACCCCCGCGCCGCCCCGCTTCACGTACGCGACGATCATGAGCGTCAGCAGAAGAGCCGCGGGGATGATGAGACCGTAGTAGTTCATGCCAGGCCTCGGGGTGTGGATTTCAGATTTCAGATCTCGGATCTCAGCCGCGGACATCTGAAATCCGAGATCTGCAATCTGTCAGTACATCCCCTTCAGCGTCGCGCCCGGGTAGTACCGCTGGAGGATCGCCTCCCACCCCCCGCCGTCCCGCGCCATCCCGATCGCCCCCTCCTGGCACAGCCCCACCCCGTGCCCCCAGCCGTTCCCCTTGAACACGAACTCGTCCCCCTCCCGCGCGACCGTGAAGAGCGTGCTGCGGAACTTGTCGTAGCCCACCGTCTTGCGAAACTCCGGACCCGCCACCAGCACTTCCGTCCCGTCCCCCCGCGTCACCGCCACCCGCGCCGCCCGCCCGCCCCGCGTCGACGACGCAACCGCCACATCCTTCACCGCGAAACCAAGCGCCGCCGACAAGTCCGCCGGCTTCATCCGCAGCGTCCACGCGAAGTGCTTCGCGTGCCCGCACGACCCGCACTTCGCCCCCGCCAGCGGCGCGATGTCCGCGCCGAACACCTCCGCCCCGCTCTCCGTCTGCCCCCCACACGTCGACGAGAAGAACGCCTTGAACGGCTTCTCTTTCCACGTCACGACGCGGCCCGCCGTCGCCGCCACCGCCTTGTCGACGTCCGATCCCTTCTCCGGCATCCCGCGGTACACCTGGTCGCGCACGTCGTCGTACACGTCGAACACCTGCCGCTGCGCCGACTTCGCGACGTCGACCCAGCTGACGTACGCGTACGTCCGCGCGCACACCGCCTGCGCCTTGAGCGCCTCCATCGGCGACTTCGGACCGATCTCCGGCCCCACCACGCCCGCGACGTACCGCTCGAGGTCCACCTCGTTCACCACGTGCAGCCCGCCCGCCCGCGACGCGACGAGGTGCACCGACCCCTCGTACGCGCGCCCGCCGAACTTGAACGGCTCCGACGACTCCAGCACGATCCACGGCTCGCGGAACGCGCGGTCGCCGACCGTCACCCCCTCGACCGCCCGAGCGGCGCACGCGCCGAACCGCACGCCCTTCGCCAGCGGATCCGCCGCGCCCGGGCGGCGCACGTCGACCGCGCCGGCGAACTCCAGCCCGACCTCCGCCGCGTTCTCCTTGAGGAGCACGCGGATCAGCGGCGCGCCCGCTACCGGCTCCGCAGGCGCCGCGTACGTCTCCACCTTCTCGAGGTGCTTCTCGAGCGCGTCGAGGATCTTCGGGAGCGCCATCGCCCACGTGTAGTGGTCCGCCTTGTACCAGACGATCTCCGGCTTCCCGCACGCCTCCCACAGCTTGTCGGTGCACGCGCGCGGGAACACCTGGTCGCTCTCCGCGTTGAGCATCAGCACGCGGTCGGTCCGCAGGCGCGACGCGTACGTCAGCGGCTCGATCGGGCGCCAGAGCTTCGCCAGCTCGTCGCGCCCGAGCCCCTTCTCCTCCGCCAGCTTCTTGATCTCCGCCGTCTCCTTCGATCCGTGCAGGACGACGCCCGGCAGGTCGCCGCCGCCGACGAGGAACGCGACGCGGCGGAAGTTCAGGTCGATCCCCGACACGACCGCTCCGACCACCGCGCCGAGCGAGATGCCGACCAGCCCCACGCGCGACGGCTCCACGTCGCGGCGCGACGCGAGCCAGTCGCCCGCGCGCCGGATGTCGAGCATCGCCTGCTTGAACAGGAGGAGCGTCCGCTCGTTGTCGAGCGAGATCATCTTCGTCCGCTTCGCCGGGTCCTTCGCGCGCCGCTTCCCGTACGTCGGCATCCAGAGCATGAGCGTGGTGATGCCGCGCTCCGCCATCCGCGCGCAGACCGCCTCGAGGATGTCGAACGACCCGCCGAGCCAGTGCAGCATGACCGCCGCGGGGCGGCGCTTCTGGTCGTCCTTGGGCATCCATACTTTGCACGGGACCGTGTTGTTCTCCTCGACGTCGGTCTTCAGCGGCGACGGGAACGTCAGCTCGTACTCGACGAGCTTGGCGGTCTCGCGCTTCTTCGAGAGCGTCCACGGGAAGTCGCGGTCGGCGATCTCGTGCTCCGCCAGCAGCGCGCGCAGGTCGTCCGGCGCTCCCTCGAGGACGAGCGGGCGGTGCCGCGACTTGCCCTCCTCGACGGCGTTCTCCTGGGGCAGGAGAAGGAGGAGCAGCAACATCGCGCGCATTCGCGCATTATATAGCGGATGACGCGGATTGCGCTCCTCCTCGCCGTGCTGGCCGCCGGATGCGCGGCCGGGGCTCACAGCTCATCGCTCGACGCCGCGCGCGAGACGGCGCGACGCGAGGGAAAGCGCCTGTGCCTCGTCTTCGGCGCGAAGGGGGACGATCAGTGCGCGCGCTTCGAGCGCGAGACGCTGGAGGATCCGGCGGTTGCGCCCGCGCTCTCGAAGTTCGTGGTCGTGCGGATCGACGCGTTCGGGACGGCCGGCCGCGACGCCACGTTCGCGAAGCTCGGCTTCGCCGGCGTGCCGGCGGTCGCCTTCACGACCGCGGACCTCGAGGTGCTCGATAGCCGCCAGTACGGGCCGTCGCCGGACGAGTTCGTCCGGGTCGCGCAGGGCGTGCTCGACCGCTAACGACGGCGGGCGCGGCCGCGGCGCCGCACCGTCCGCCTGCCGCGCTTCGGCCGCCCGTTGCGCCGCCGGTGGCCGTTCGACGCCGCCTTCGGGCGCCGGCCGCCCACGCGCAGCTCGTCGAGGATCGCGTCCGCACCGCGGTTGCGCATCATCGTCTCGAGCGCCGCGGCGACCGAATCGGGGTCGTCCACCGAGCCGGTCGCCTCGCTGCGGATGAGCTGCGACCCGTCGGGCGCGGCCATCGCGGCCATCACGCGCACGAGTCCGTCGTCGCCCGCCTCCGCGTGCACGCCGAGCGGCACGTTGCAGCCCCCCTCGAGGCGCTTGAGCAGCGCCCGCTCCGCCGCCACCGCCGCCGCCGTCGGCGCGTGGTGGATCGGCTCCAGCAGTCGGCGCATGTCCGCATGCCCCGCGCGGATCTCGATCGCCAGCGCGCCCTGCCCCGCCGCGGGCACGAGCACGTTCTTCGGCAGCAGCTGGTGCGCGGGCGCCGACTCGCCCATCAGCCGCTGCAGCCCGGCCGCCGCCACCACGATCCCGCCAAGCCGCGACCGCGCGCCGTTGAGCTTCGACAGCCGCGAGTCGAGATTGCCCCGCAGGTCCTCGACCTCGATCGCCGGATACGTCGCGCGGAGAAGCGCCTGTCGCCGCAGGCTCGCCGTGCCGACCACCGAGCGCGGCGGCAGCTTGTCGATCGTCACTCCCTCGCGGCCTATGAAGACGTCCGCCGCCTCCCCGCGCTCCAGCACAGCCCCGAACTCCAGCCCCGCGGGCAGCTCGGTCGGCATGTCCTTCAGGCTGTGCACCGCGCAGTCGATCTTGCGCCTCAGGAGCGCCCGCTCCAGTTCCTTCACGAACACGCCCTTCCCCGCCTTGCGGAGCGCCGTCGCCGACGCGATGCGGTCACCCGTCGTGCGGATCACGACCGGCACGAACTTCACTCTGGGATGGGCTTCCTGAAGCTTGGAGATGACCAGCTGCGTCTGCGCCAGCGCGAGCGGGCTGCCCCGGGTGCCCACCTTAATGGAGGATCGCTTCAAGGCTCGCTCCTGGAAAGTTCCACCGAACTTCCACCGTTCGTCCCCGAGTGGTCCCCCGTCGAACCCTTGCCAGCGCTCTCGCCAGCGTACGGACGAAGGGGGGCAGTTCGATGAATCCTACCAGAAGCAGCAGATTGGGTCAACCTGCTTTTTCCACGTAAGTTATTGTCGTCCAATCACTTAAGATCGAACAGCCTGGATGCCAGCTCGATCAGGCGCTGTGCCTGCCCATTGGCCGCCTCCGTCTTGATAGCGGTTGTGGGCGGGTGAAGCAGCTTCGACACGATCCGGTGCACCAGCGCCTGCACCTCCTCCCGCTGCGATCCGGAAAGCGACTCCAACCGCGCCAGCGTGCGCTTAAGCTCTTCATCCCCAACGGCTTCAAACGCCGACCGCAGGCGCGTCAGCACCTCCTGCACGTCGATCGTGGCGGTCTCCCGGAATGCCGCCCCGGCCTCCTCCTCGATCAGCGGCGCGCACCGCGCCATTTCCTGCTCCCGCTCCAGCAGGTTCTGGTTCACCGTTTCCTGAAGGTCGTCGATGTTGAAGAGGTACGCGTCGTCGAGGTGGTCGACCTCCGGATCGACGTTCCGCGGCACCGCGATGTCGATGATGAACATCGGCTCGTTGCGCCGCGCCCTCAGCGCCGTCCGCACCTCCGCGGGCCCGAGCACCGGCCGCTCGCACGACAGGCACGCGATCACGATGTCCGCGCGCGGCAGCACCGCCGGCAGATCCTCGAGCCCGTGCGCCTCCTCCGCCAGCCCCCTCGCCCGCTCGACCGTGCGGTTCACGACGGTCACGTCGCGCACGCCGCGCTCCCGCAGCGCCGCCAGCGTCAGCGCGCCCGTCTCGCCCGCCCCGAGCACCAGCACCCGTCGCCCCGCGAGCCCCTGGAAGATCTTCTCCGCGAGACGCGCGGCGACCGACGGCACGCTCACGCTCCGCTCGACGATCCCGGTCTCGCTGTGGATCCGCTTCGCCACCGCCAGCGCGCGCTGGAAGAGCGGGTTGAACACGCGGCCGGTATGCCCCGCCTCCTTCGCCGCGAAGTACGCCTGCTTCACCTGCGCGATGATCTGCGTCTCGCCGACCACCATCGAGTCGAGGCTCGACGCCACCTCGAACAGGTGCCGCACCGCCCCGAGCCCCGCGTGCCGGTAGAGCACCGGCCGGACCTCCTCGACCGTCCGCCCGTGGTGCGCCGCCAGGAACCGCGCGATTACGTCCTCGTCGCCGCTCCCGAGGAAGTACGCCTCCACGCGGTTGCACGTCGACAGGATCACCTCCTCCGTCGACGCCGCGGCGCCCCGCAGGACGTCGAGCGCGGCCGGCAGCGTCTTCGCGTCGAACGCGAGCTTCTCCCGCAGCTCGACGGGCGCCTTCTTGTGATTCACGCCAACGACTGTTATTTCCACGGCCGAGATTCGAGATTCGAGATTCGAGATTCGCCCCGCATCACAGGAACCGGTGAAAGTTCGACCAGAACGCCGCCGCCCAGAACGTCACCATCACGACGACGAAGCACGCCACCGACGCCATCGCCGTGCGCCGCCCGCGGAACGCCGGCACGAAGCTCAGCCCCAGCGCCACGAGATACACCGCCCACGTCAGCGTCGCTCCCCACACCTTCGGGTCGAGCCGCCACCCGTGCGGCAGCGACACGCGGCGCGCGTACAGGTACCCCACGACGATGCCCGCCGTCAGCAGCCCCACGCCCACCGCCATCGCCCCGACCGTCAGCCGCCGGCACGTCTCCAGGGACGGCAGGACGCCGAGCGCGTCCGGCGCCGCGTGCGCCTTCAGCTGCCGCTGCTCGATCAGGTAGAGCACCCCCGACACGAACGCCAGACCGAACGCGCTGTACGCCGCCAGCACGGCGAGCACGTGCAGGCCCGACCACGCGCTCTTCACCATCTCCGAGGGCGGCCCCTCCGCATGCCCGACGAGCGCCCCCACCAGCAGCGACAGGAACGACAGCGGCGCCGCCCCGACCGTCAGGATCGGCAGCCGCCTCGCCATGTCCATCACCACCGCGACCGCCGACAGCAGCGCCGCGATGAAGAGGTGCGTCTCGTACAGCGAGACTACCGGGAACGCGCCGAGCTCGACACCCCGGCGCAGCAGCACCGCGATCGTGACGAGCACGGCCGCGCCCGTCACGCCCCGCGCCGACAGCATCAGGTCCGCCCGCCTGCGGCGCACCGACTCGAACCCGAGCGTCGCCGCCGCCGCGAACGCGGCGATGGCGACGTGGACGAGGATCGTGTCGATCATCGAGCCGCGATCGCCCGCTTCGCGAGCCGCTTCATGAGCCGCTGCCGCCCCGCCCCCGCGGGAACCGCCGCGCGAACCGTCCCGAGCCGGCGCACGATCGCCGCGAACGCCCGCGGGTAGAGGCGCTCCAGCTCCAGCCGGATCTCGCGCGAGAGCGCCGGACTGCGCCCGTTCGTCGACACCGCAATCGTCAGGTCGCCGCGGCGCAGCGTCGCCGGCACCGTGAACGTGCAGAGCTCGGGGACGTCGACCACGTTCACCGGCACGCCCCGGCGCAGGCATGCGGCGTGGACGCGCCGGTTGACGCCCGCGTCGCCGGTTGCCGCGATCACGGCGAACGTCCCGTCGACATCGGACGCGCGGAATCTCCGAAGGAGCACGTGGCAGCCCCGGAACCGCACCTCCGGGGCCACGACCGTCACGCGTGCCCCGGCGCGGGCCAGCGCGCGCGCCTTGCGGCGTGCGACCGTACCCCCGCCCACCACCAGGCAGGGCCGCCCGAAAAGGCGCAAATTGACCGGGAAGTCCATGGGCGCGCGATTATAAAGGAATCAACCTTGCTTTTCAGCGGGGGCGTGGGAAAATATTGAGTCATCAAACCGGTACAGCAGAGGGTGGGTGGGTAGCGCAGGAATGCCGGCCACGAAGTCTCCCGATCAGGTTCTCGGCGAACTTGCCATCGCCGAGAGCATGGTCTCCCGGGAGGAGCTCGATGCCGCCGCCGAGGCGCAGCGTCTCGCGCCCAGCCCCCGCCCGCTCGGCGAGGTCATGGTCGAGATGCAGCTGCTGACCCCCTCGCAGCTCGACCGCCTGCTCCAGATGACGCGCGCCAGGACCGGCCAGCCCGCCCCGCCGCCCCCGGCCCCCCGCAAGTTCCCCACGAGCCTGTCCGAACTCTTCGGGCACCTGGCGATGGATCGCGGGTACGTGACGCTCCAGCAGGTCGACGAGTGCCTCGCCGAGCAGAAGCGGCTGGAGGCGGACGGCCAGCAGATGCGGCTCGGCCAGATCATGGTGCGCAAGCGCTACCTGACGACCGACCAGTTCCTCGAGATCCTGCGGATGCAGGAGGAGATGGTCCGCGTCTGCGCCGTGTGCAATGAGAGCCTCGTCCTGACGCCCGAGCAGGTGAAGGCGCCCCCCCCGTGCCCCAGGTGCGGCGGCGCGCTCACCGCGGCGGGTGTCCGCAGCTCCTCGCGCCTCATCCCGGCCGCGACGCCCGCCTCCGCGGCCGTCGACCCGGCCTCGACCGACATGACGATCAAGCTGGCGAGCTCGCCGATCATCAGCCCGACCGCGGCAACGCTCAAGTTCAACCAGACCCCCGTGCCTCCGCTCCATCTGCGGCAGACGCCGCTTCCGCCCCCCGTCATCTCGCGCGCGACCCCGTTCCCGCCCGGCGGCATGACGTCGCGCACGCCGATGCCGTCCGCCGGCGCGACCGACGGCAAGCCGTTCGGGCGCTACCGCCTGCTCGACCAGATCGGCAAGGGCGGCATGGGCGTGGTTCACAAGGCGCTCGACGTCCCGCTCAACCGCATCGTCGCCCTCAAGATGCTGCGCGCCTCCGACGCCCCGGACGCCGCGCACGTCGGCCGCTTCGTCCGCGAGGCGAAGACCGCCGCGCGCCTCAACCACCCCGGCATCGTCACCGTCCACGAGGTCGGCACGATCGAGGACGCGCACTACTTCACGATGGAGTACATCGAGGGGCAGACGCTCGACCGCCTCCTCGCCGAGCGGCGCCTCTCCCGCGAGCACGCGCTGGAGATCCTCGAGAAGGTCGCGCGCGCCGTCGACTACGCCCACTCGTGCGGGGTCGTCCACCGCGACCTCAAGCCGGGCAACGTCATGATCGACCGCCAGGGGCAGCCGCGGATCACCGACTTCGGCCTCGCCAAGGCGGGCAACGGCGCCGCCTCCACGCAGCCCGGCACGGCGATCGGCACCCCGTTCTACATGTCCCCGGAGCAGGTCCGCGGGCAGGCCGAGGAGATCGACGCCCGCTCCGACATCTACTCGCTCGGCGTGATGCTCTACGAGATCCTGGTCGGCGAGGTGCCGTTCAACGGCGGCAGCGCGGACGAGATCCACCAGAAGATCCTCTCGGTCGAGCCCGAGCACCCCCGCGAGCGCGTCCCGGACATCCCGCCCGAGCTCGAGATCATCGCCCTCAAGGCGATGGAGAAGGAGCGGTCGCTGCGGTACGGGAGCGCGGCGGAGCTGGCGGACGACCTGCGCCGCTTCCTGAACGGCGAGCCGATCGCCGCCAAGCCGGTTTCCGTCGTCGCCCGCGCCGTCAAGCGCGTGCGCCGCAACAAGATGACGGCGGTCGCCGCCGCCGCCGCCGGGCTCGTGCTCGCCGGCCTCGCCTTCGGCGCCTGGAAGTGGAAGCAGTCGCACGACGCGAAGGTGGCGAAGCAGAAGGCGGAGGACCGCCGCAAGGCGGCCCAGGGGCACCTCGACGGGGCCGCGAAGCTCCTCGACGAGCTCAAGCGGGAGATGACGCGGGAGACCGCCCGCGTCCTCGACCTCCACCGCAAGGGGGACGAGGTCGTCGCGCGGCTCGACGAGGCGGTGCAGGCCGACCCGTCCTTCGCCGACGCTCTCCTCCAGCGCGGCGGCGTCCGCGCGATGCTCGGCCGGTGGGACGAGGCGGAGATCGACTACGCCGCCGCCGTCGCCGCCGACGCCGGGTGCGTCGCCGCGCGCTTCGCGCGGGCGCGCCTGCACCTGCGCCAGTACCTGCTGCTGCGCGGGCGGCCGCTGGCGATCGTCGGCCCGTCGGGCGAGACGCTGGAGCTGCTCGAGGCGGAGACGTCCGTCGCGCGCGGCGCCGCCGAGAAGGCGCTCGCCGAGTTCCGGGCCGCCGAGCCGAAGCTCTCGAAGCCGGAGGAGAAGACGTTCACGACCTGCGCCGTGTCGGTCCTGGAGAAGCGCCTGGAGGGCGTGCACGACAAGCTCGCGGAGGTCGCGCGCGCGGCGGGGTGGAAGGACGAGGCGACGCTCCTGAGGAGCGCCGCGCTCTACGGCCAGAAGGGCCGGATCAAGGACGCGATGCGGGACTTCGACGCGTCGCTCTCCCAGCGCACGGCGCTCAGCGAGGCGGCCGACCTCTACGCGATGACCCCGTACTCGCGCGCGGAGATCCAGTGGGCGCTCACGCAGTACGACCGCGCGATCGACAAGAGCGGCGCCACCGCCGATCTCTACATCAACCGCGCCACGCTGCGCCTGCTCCTGCGCAACCACTCGAACGCGCGCGACGACCTGCAGGCGGCGCTGCGCGCGCAGACGAACCATCCGGAGGCGTACGTGCGGCGCGCGCTCATGTACCTCGCGGAGGCGCAGCTCGACCCGGCCTTCAGCGAGGCGGAGCGGCTGGTCACGATCGCCTCCGCCGACGCGCGCGGGTACCTGCTGCGCGCGCTGGTGCGGCTGGAGAAGATGACCGATCCGCAGCTCGCGCTGCAAGACGCGGAGGAGGGGCACCGCCGGGCGCCCGACGACCCGTTCGCCCGCTACGTGCTGGCGCGCGCCAAGATCACGCTCGGCCAGTTCGAGAGCGCTCTGACCGACGCGAGCGCCGCCGAGTCGACCGTCCGCCACTTCTACCACGCGCTCGACGTGCGGGCCGAGGCGAAGCTCGGCTCGCGCGAGGTCGCCAGCGCGCAGGTCGACGTCGACAACTGCATCAAGCTGCGGAAGGACTACTGGCGCGTCTACCAGACGCGCGGGCAGATCCGTGCGTCGAAGGGGCGCGGGGACCCCAAGCAGTACGACCTGGCGATCGAGGACTACGGCACGGCGCTCAAGAACCGGCCCAAGGCGGTGTCGGTCCATGTGTTCCGCGGGATCGCCCGGATCGAGTCGGGCAAGCTGCCGGACGCGGTGAAGGACTTCACGGAAGCGCACGAGCTGCGCCCCGACCTGACGCAGCCCCGCATGTGGCGCGGGTTTGCGCACGCGCTGTTGAAGAACCGCGAGGGGTTCGTCCAGGACTTCGACTGGGCGCTGAAGAAGGAGCCGGGCAACCCGAGCACGCTGATCTACCTGGGGCGCGCCTACGTGGTGCTGGGGGATTTCGACCAGGCGACGCAGGTGGCCGAGCAGCTCAAGAAGAACTTCGCGAATTCCCCGCAGGTCACCCGCGCCGCCGACCAGATCATCGCGGACGCGTCCAAGGGGCGGGACGTGGCGCCCGACAACTGGATGGCGCACCTGCGGCGCGCGGAGCAGTTCATCCACCAGTCGCCCGACGACCGCGAGGGGCAGCTCAAGCACTACCCGAACGCGCGGATCGAGTACCACAAGGGCTTCGGGCTCATTCCGCAGGACTACAAGCCGACGCCGGACGAGCTGCGCTTCATCACGCTCTGCCAGTACAACTACGCGTGCGCCATCGCGGTCACGTGCGAGAAGAAGGCGGACGACGAGAAGAAGCTCGACATCGACCTCGCGTTCACGTGGCTGCGGCGGAGCCTGGAGAACGGGTTCGGCACGTGGCCCGACGGGACCTGCCAGTGGGTGAAGGACCCCCACAACAACGTCCAGCACATGCTCCACGACGAGGACTTCAACGCGGTCAAGAACGACCCGCGTTTCAAGAAGCTCGCCGAGGAGTTCAAGCCGCGCGAGCGGTACTAGCTTCGGCCGCGGCGAATCACGAATGGGGCTTGGGGACCGAATTACGAATCACGGTCCGGCTCCGCTCAGCGACCGTGATTCGTGATTCGTGATTCGTCATTCTTCCACGGGGCACGGCTATAATCACACCGCCTTGGAAACGCGCGTCCTCAAGCTCGACCCGGACCGCTTCGATCCCGCCGTCCTGGCGCCCGCCGCCTCCATCCTGCGCGACGGCGGCCTCGTCGCCTTCCCCACCGAGACCGTCTACGGCCTCGGCGTGAACCTCGACAAGCCCGCCTCCGTCCAGCGCCTCCTCGAACTGCGCGGCGGCGACGCCGAGGCCTCCATCACCGTACACGTCGCGTCGCTGGAGCACGCCGCCCGCGCCGCCCGCATCCCCCCCTGCGGCGTCGCCCGCCGCATGGTCCGCCGCCTCTGGCCGGGCCCGCTCACCATCGTCTTCCCGGCGGACGACGGCCGGTCCGTCGGCGTCCGCTTCCCCAGCCACCGCGTCGCCTTCGAGCTCCTCCGTCAGGCCGGCGTCCGCGTCGGCGCCCCGCCGGCCGGCCCGGCGAGCGAACCCGCGCCGACGACCGCCGAAGACGTGGCACGCACCCTCGGCGGCCGCATCGAGTGCCTCATCGACGCGGGCCCCACCCAGCACCGCATTCCCTCGACCGTCGTGCGGCTCGGCCCCCGCGGCATCGAGGTCCTCCGCGAGGGCGCCATCCCCGCGTCGATCGTCCACGAAGTCGGCGCCCTGAGCGTGCTGTTCGTCTGCACCGGCAACACCTGCCGCAGCCCCATCGCCGAGCACCTCTGCCGCCGCATGCTCGCCCGCCGGCTCGGCGTCGAGGACGGCGACCTCGCCGCGCGCGGCGTACGCGTCGCGTCCGCCGGCACCGCCGCGCCCGCGGGGGGCGCCCCCCTCGAAGCCTCCGTCGAGGCGATGCGCGACTTCGGCCTCGACCTCGCGTCCC
>Ga0187892_10008743_pt1 | contig 13679 bp, 16 predicted proteins | sample MA1701073metaG_FD_139345 | JGI IMG/M metagenome (GOLD analysis project Ga0187892, IMG submission 139345) | Bio-ooze microbial communities from a basaltic lava cave in the Kipuka Kanohina Cave System on the Island of Hawaii, USA - MA170107-3 metaG ...
AGCTCGCCGGCGGGCAGGTCTTTTTCGCGGAACTGGACCATATTAACGCCCCCAGCTACCGCCTGGGCCACTTTATCCATCAAGGGGATATCTTCGCACAGGGTGCGGTCGGTCACCAGGGCCAGACAAGGTATAGGAAGGTAGCGGGAGCGGCGCATCAGGAGCGAGCGGGTCGCGCCACCCCTTCGAGGGGGCTCGAGGCCTGTGCCAGTTCCTTTTTGGGGATGCGCCCAGCCAGTAAGGCCTGGCGGCCGGCCTCGACGCCCAAGCGAAAGGCCTCTGCCATGCGCATCGGGTCATTGGCCTGAGCGATGGCTGTATTGACGAGGACGGCATCGGCGCCTGCCTCCATGGCAAGAGAGGCGTCGGAGGGGGCACCCAGGCCAGCATCCACGACCACGGGGACGTGGGCGTTTTCGATGATGATCAGGAGCTCCTCTAAGGTAAAGATGCCGCGGCCGGAGCCGATGGGTGAACCCAAAGGCATGACAGTGGCGCAGCCAGCCTCTTCGAGATGGCGGGCTAGGATGGGATCAGCGTGTATGTAAGGAAGGACCACGAAGCCCTCCTTAATGAGCTGTTCGGCCGCGTGCAGCGTGCCTATGGGGTCAGGCAATAGAAAGCGGGGGTCGGGGATGACCTCGAGCTTGAGCCAGTTGGAGCCGGTAAGCTCTCGCGCCAAGCGGGCAGTAAAGAGAGCCTCCTCGACGGTTTTGCTGCCGGCAGTGTTAGGGAGTATCTGGTATCTGGACCAGTCGATGTAGTCCATCAGGTTTGGCTCTTCAGGCCTGTCTAGGGGCAGGCGGCGAATAGCTACCGTGATCATCTCTGTAGCGGCGGCCTCATGAGCGGCTACCATCTCTTCCATACTGCGGAACTTGCCGGTGCCGCAGATGAGACGGGAGCGGAAACGTTTGCCTGCGATCTCCAGAAAGTCATCCATCGAAAAACACCTCAGAACTAACGGTTACGGCGAATTTCATCCAGGACTAGCTCATCGACGTGGACACGTTGGACGCGCTCTTCGCCTAGGTGACGCGAGATCTGCATTGAGCAGAACTTGGGGCCGCACATTGAGCAGAACTCGGCGTGCTTAAAGACCTCGTGGCCCAAGGTCTCGTCGTGCATCTTGCGGGCCGTTTCGGGGTCGAGAGAGAGGGCGAACTGCTTCTCCCAATCGAAGTCGTAGCGCGCCTTAGAAAGCTCATCGTCGCGGCGACGGGCGCCGGGGTGGCCGCGGGCGACGTCGGCGGCGTGAGCGGCGATCTTGTAGGCGATGACGCCTTGCTTGACGTCCTCTAAGTCGGGCAAGCCCAAGTGCTCCTTGGGCGTAACGTAGCAGAGAAGAGAGGCGCCGTACCAGCCGACCATGGCTGCCCCAATAGCCGAGGTAATGTGATCGTAGCCGGGGGCGATGTCCGTTACTAACGGGCCCAGGGTGTAGAAGGGGGCTTCATCACACCACTCTTGCTGTTTTTTAACGTTCATCTCTAGCTGGTCCATGGGTACGTGGCCCGGCCCCTCGATCATCACCTGACAGCCGGCGGCACGGGCGCGAAGGGTGAGCTCGCCGAGGGTGCGCAGTTCGGCGAACTGGGCTTCGTCGGAGGCATCGGCCAGGCAGCCAGGGCGGAGACCATCGCCCAAAGAGAAGGTGACATCGTAGCGGCGAAAGATATCGCATATGTCGTCGAAGCGCGCGTAAAGGGGGTTCTGCTTGTGGTGGTAGAACATCCACTGGGCGATGAGGGAGCCGCCGCGAGAGACTATGCCGGTGAGGCGCTTAGTGGTCAAGGGAAGATACTCCAAGAGGACGCCGGCGTGGATGGTCTGGTAATCGGTGCCTTGCTGGGCTTGATGCTCGATCATTCCGATGAAGTCGTCGGGGGTGAGGTCTTCCACCCGTTTGACTTGGGTCACAGCCTGATAAATAGGGACGGTGCCTATGGGGACGGTGGAGGCGTCAATAATGGCCTGGCGGATGGCGTCGATCTCACCACCGGTGGAGAGGTCCATGACGGTGTCGGCGCCGAGATGGACGGCGCTGTGCAACTTCTCTAGCTCCTTATCGATGTCGGAGGTGACGGCGGAATTACCGATGTTGGCGTTGATCTTCACCGTGCAGGCTGCGCCGATGCCCATAGGATCGAGGGGGCCGGCCAGGTGGCGGACGTTAGCGGGTATAACCAGGCGACCACGGGCCACCTCGTCCCGCACTAGCTCTGGCGGCAGATCCTCCCTTTCGGCGACGCGGCTTATCGCGTCGGTAATGACGCCTTGTTGAGCATGGTATATCTGGCTGACGGGCTTGCTGCCGTTCCTTCTCCGCCTGTTGCTGGCCATTGCTCTCCTTCCCAGAAACGAAACCGCCGCCCTAAACTTTCAGGGCGGCGCACCCATTTGCAATCAGTTCCCTGCGCTGGCATTACCCAGATCAGGTTCAGGCGGTCGCCCCGACCGGTCGGGGCCTCTCAGCCCGGCCTCCCTCGTGCCAACGAAGGTTCCCGAGCTCCCGTAAAATATTTAGTTCGAATCTAGCGTAGCATGCGATAATGGGTGGCGTCAACTCGGTTAGCGCCAATCGTCGATAACATAGACATCGGGCCGATTGTAACCGGGCTCGTTGGGCCTGTGCATGGCGACCCCTTGGAAGTCGGTGCGAAAGCCCCGCTGCAACATCTTGCGGTAAGCTTCTTGCCGACCCACATTGACACCAGCCACAAGGCGCGACAAACTCTGCGCGGTTGCCAATGCTTCCAGGCATCCAGTAATCGATCGAAACCCTGCTCTGCGGTCGGTCCCGGTCGCACCGCCCCGAACTTAACAAAGCAGGCACCGCTCCCAGCTTCGGAGCCCGGCCCACAGTGGCAGACGGCCAACCCGACCAGTCGTGCACCGTCCCAGAACAGCACGGTATCGCCAAGTCCTTGGCTGGCAACAGCACGGATTTCCCGTTCCACGTCTAGCCCCTCATAAATGGCATTGGTCAGTTCACGACAAGCACTTAGGCATCCCGCTCGCTCACTCTCCGGAACCTCAGAATACCTCGACCATCCCGGCACGTGCATTTTTGATTCGATTGGCTTAGACATGATGGGGGTGAGAAAGCGCGGCCAGAAACCGAACTTCTGGTACAGGCCTATGTGCTTGGGGCTATGGGGAAAGGTGAAGAGGCCTGCGTGCTTGGTGCCCCACTTTGCAAAAAACTCCATTATCGGTTCCATCAGACGTTTGCCGATACCACGGTCCCAATGGTCTGGGTGTATTGTCAACGGCCCGAAGAACCCCACGCTGCCCCAGTTGGTCGCGAAGGTGGAGCCTACAAGCTCGCCGCCAAGTTCGGCCCCGAATGCGGCAGCCGGATCAGCTAACCAGCGCGTCCGCACGAAGTCTGCATCGCCGTAAAAGGTCATGGGGTCAGGGAGACCAAGGAACGTGCCAAAAGCCAGCCGGAAGACGCGATCGGCGGCTGGCAGATCACTCTCTTGTAATGGGCGAACGGAGGTCTCCATGTCTTACTCCTTCCAGAAGTGGTAGAAGTGGTGGACGGGCCCATGGCCGTGGCCTATGGGGTAGGCGTGGCGGAGGGCTTCCGTGAGGTACTCTTTGGCCCTCTCCACCGCCTCGTGTAGGCTGGCGCCGCGGGCCAGCCAAGCGGCGATGGCCGAGGCGAAGGTACAGCCGGTGCCGTGGGTGCTGGTGGTATCGATACGGGGACTGATGAACTCCCGGAACTCCTTTCCGTCGTAGAGGAGATCGATCATCTGGTCGGTATCCGTGCGGTGGCCGCCCTTTATCACCACAGCCCTTGTCCCTATCGCAGCGATCTCCTTGGCCGCCTGGCGGATGTCGACACCGCCAGCGAGGGGGCGCCCGACCAGGGCTTCGGCTTCGGGTAGGTTAGGGGTGACGACGGTGGCCAGGGGGATGAGGACATCTCGAAGGGCGGCGACGGCGTCGGGCTGCAATAGGCGTTCGCCGCCCTTTGCTGCCATCACCGGGTCCACCACCAGGTTGGGCAGGCGGTGTTCTCGGACCTTGGCTGCCACCACCTCGAGGATGGCGGCGTTGGCGAGCATGCCGGTCTTGACGGCATCAGCGCCGATATCTCTGACGATGGCATCGATCTGGTGGGCGACGATCTCCGCTGGTAGCTCGAGAACGGCGGAAACACCTTGGGTATTCTGGGCGGTGATGGCGGTCAGGGCAGAGGTGCCGTAGACGCCGAGCGCGGCGAAGGTCTTGAGGTCGGCCTGGATGCCGGCGCCCCCGCCGGAATCGGAACCGGCGATGGTCATGACCGTGGGCATGGTAGGACTACCGTATCGCCGCCAGACGGCGGGAGTCAAGACGGTTTGCTGAGACTGCGTCGCTGGTGGCGCGTTATAATTCGAAGGGCAATGTCCAACAAGTTACCAGCGCCGCCCCTGTGCGATGAGTGAGCCCGGACAGGAAGCTATCCTCGCTGATGACCTCTCCCTGGAGCGGCCGCTGCTGCGGGGCGTGTTCCATCTCTGTGCCGCTATCGTCGCGACGCTGGGCGCGGTGGTACTTTTGCTTGTTGCGGACTCGCCACGGGCGTATATCGGCGGGGCGATATTCGCAGCGAGCCTGCTGCTCCTGTACTGGACGAGCGCGGGCTATCACCGTATTAGGTGGAGGCCTTCCCTGTGGGCGGTCATCAGACGGCTGGACCATTCGACCGCTTTGGTACTTATCGCCGGCACCTATACGCCATTCTGCCTCATTGTGCTGGAGAAGGCCTGGGGGATCAGCATGTTGTCCCTGGTCTGGGGAATCGCAGGCGCCGGGATCCTCATGAACCTGGTCTGGCCAGATACTCCGAGGTGGCTCCGAGTGACGCTTTACGTCGCCCTCGGCTGGCTGGGGCTCGCGGCGGCGGCTGAGCTGGCGGCGCGGATGACGGTTATACCGCTGGTGCTGCTGGCCTTGGGCGGAGCACTGTACACGTTGGGTGGCGTGGTGTACGCGGTCAGGAAGCCGGACCCGTGGCCGCGAGTGTTAGGGCACCTCGAGGTCTTTCACCTGCTGGTCGTCGCGGGGAGCGCCCTGCACTACTCACTGGTCGCCATTTACGTTCTGCCGAATTAGGGTTTCGCGAAAACTGCATAACGGTTCGGTTGGTCAAGGAAAAGGGAGGGCGCGATGATCGAGCGGGTAAGGGTGAGCAGCCGCGACCGCGAGGGGTGGAGGACGTGATGAGAAAATGACAGTAGACGCCTCTCTGGAGAAGTCGATTGAGGAGGCCGCACACATCGTCCGCGATGCGCGTCACGTGGTGGTGCTGGTAGGAGCGGGGCTTTCGGTGGAGAGCGGCATCCCGCCCTTCCGCGGGCAGGGCGGCCTTTGGGACAAGTATGGAGAGCCTGACATGCGGGGCTATCAGCGATTCCTGGAAGACCCCAAGAAGTGGTGGACAGACCGCCTGGCTAGCCCGGCCTACCAGGAGTTGATAGTGGCCCTTTCGCTAGCCAAAACTAACCCCGGCCACAAGGCGCTGCGGGAGATGGAAGACCTTGGCTTCCTTAAGCACATCATCACCCAGAACATCGACAATCTCCATCAGCAGGCAGGCAGCCGCAACATCACCGAGATACATGGCAACTGTACGAAGCTGCGCTGCGCAAACTGCAATACTCGCTGGCCCCTGGCCGAGTTTCCCATCGAAGAGCTACCAGCCGAGTGCGCACACTGTGGGGGCTTGGTGAAAAGCGATACGGTGATGTTCGGCGAGCCTATACCCACTGACGTCCTCGACGAGTGTATCCGTCAGACCCATATGTGCGACTGCATGCTGTTGGTGGGGACATCGGCGGTGGTGTACCCGGCGGCGAGTTTTCCGATGGACGTGGAGGCGAGCGGGGGCAAGCTCATCGAGGTGAATCCAGACGAGACGGAGCTGACGGAGCTGTGCGACGTGGCGCTGCGGGCGCCGGCGGGCTCGGCCCTGCCTCTGCTGGCAGCGCGCTTGCGAGAGCTGGCCAAGGAGTGAGCGGACAATTCAGACACGGGGAGGGCTTCTTATGACGCTGCCTCTGGAAGGGATCCGCGTACTTGACCTGACCCATTGGCAGCAGGGGCCGATGGCGTCAGCGATGCTGGGCGATTTCGGCGCCGACGTCATCAAAATAGAAGGACCGGACTCGCCGGATGCGGGGCGAGGGGTGGCCCGCTACGAACCGCGCCCCGGCGGCCCCAACGCCTACTTCGAGACGCACAATCGCAACAAGCGCGGCATCGTCGTCGACTTAAAGTCGGAGCGAGGGTTGGAGATCTTCCGCCGGCTGGTGGAGAAGGCGGACGTGGTGGTGCAAAACTTGCGGCCGGGGGTGGACAAGCGGCTGGGCGTCGACTATGAATCGCTGGCGACGATTAACCCGCGGCTGGTTTACGCCACCGCTAGCGGGTTTGGCCTCAAGGGGCCGGAGGCGGGGCTGCCGGCGCTGGACCCTCTGGCGCAGGCGCGCGGCGGCCTAATGAGCGTGACCGGGGAGCCAGACGGACCTCCCGCCCGCACGTTTAACGGCTTCGCCGACCAGGTGAGCGCTTTTCTACTAGCCTTCGGGATAATGGTGGCTCTCTGGCACAGAGAGAAGAGCGGCCGGGGCCAGCAAGTAGATTCCTCGCTTCTGGGAGCAACTATCGCTTCCCAAGCCTTCAACATCACCAGCTATTTAATGCTGGGCACCTACGGGGGCTCGCCCATACCCCGTATCTCGCGCAGGCTCACAAGCCCTCTGTGGAACTCGTACAAGGGAAGCGACAACCGTTGGCTGATGCTGGGGATGGCCCAGGTGGGACGCTACTGGCCCACCTTCCGGAGGGTGATGCAGGAGGCGACGGGCGAGCTGGTTGAGCCGGAAGAGATGAGCATCGACTGGATGCGGATGCACGCCGGTGAGTTAATGCAGCTCATCGCTCGCCTGGACGGGCTATTCGCTACCAAGCCGGCGCGAGAGTGGGTACATCTTTTCCGCCAGCACGATATGTTAGTAGAGCTGGTGCAGGACTACGCTGATCTGGCCGACGACCCCCAAGTGCAGGCCAATGATTTGATCGTGAGCTTCACCCACCCAGCCCACGGGCCGCTGCCACTGGTGAGCACAGCGGTGAACCTACAGGACACGCCAGGGAAGATCCGAACGCCAGCGCCGGAGTACGGTCAGCACACGGAGGAGGTGCTTCTGGAATACGGCTTCTCCTGGGAGGAGATTGAAGGCCTGCGACAAGATGGAATCATTGGGCTGCGCACGGCCCCCTCGGGGCAGGCAAAGGGCTAGAGGTTCAGGCGGTGTTTGGATTGACCGCCAGCATATCTCGCAATTTGCGCAAGGCCCGATAGAGAATAACCCGCACGTTCACTTCGGACAAGCCGATGATCTCGGCGATCTGTTTGTTGGCGAGCCCACCGTCGAACTTGAGGGAAATGATCTCTTGTTCCCTTTGAGAGAGACAGCGCACGTGGGCCAGGAGGCAAGCCACCTTCTCCCTCTGCAGGATCTGGCTCTCTATCGAGGCCTGGCCGGAGGCGATAGCGGAAAGGATCTCCGGGTCAGAGTTGGTATGCTCGCGCGCCAGTTTGCGGCCGTGGCTGTTTACAACGTTTCGGGCAATGGTGAAGAGCCAGGTGCCGAAGGCCTCAGAGTTACGAAGGGAATCGGCCTTTAAGAAGGCTCGCTCAAACACCTCCGAAACCAGATCCTCAGCCACCTGAGCATTCTGAACGCGGCCGTAGACAAAGGCGAAAACACGGGGGAAATATTGACGGTAACGCTCCGCGAAAGTCCCAAAATGATCAATTGGCTGCTGGTCGCCTGTCTCTACCGGCCGGAGATAGTCGAGGCTCATAGAGTATTTACTCCTACTGCGAGCTCAGTCCAAAATCCACCCAGTTCGACTCTCAGGAACTAGACAATAAAGGTTTTTATGTTGCATAATATCACTTGAATCGGGTATCGATATCAAGTAAGGTAGTTTCCCTTGTCGGATATTAGTATCTGAATGAGCGTTATTCGAAATCTTAATATAGAATTGGGTTTCCATATTTTGAAAACACTATATGCCCATTGCAGCGAAATTGTCAATAGTTTTTATGCAAATTAATTGAAAGTTGGAGGTGATGGCCTTCCGCTCGCCCCGCTAGGAAGGCTGGTTAACAATGCCTAAGCGATGGAATTTTCTCAGCAACTACGGATTGGTGATTACCCATATCGCCCAAAACCCAAAGGCTACTTTGCGAGAGATTGCCCGTAGCACGGACCTGACAGAGCGAGCAGTCTACCAAATCGTTCGTGACCTCGAGGAGGGCGGCTTCATCATCAAAAAGCGGGTTGGCCGACGCAACAATTACGTCATCGATGAGGCAACCCTCTTTAGCTATCCAGTTTTAAGAGACCTGAACGTTGCCCAGCTCACTACTTCCCTCCGCGGTTTCATCGAGGAGGCCAATAAGCAAAAGGTAGGCTAGAACCGTTCCGGTGGCCGTCCCTGGGAAACCTGCCCAATACTTTTTGTCAATATTATTCGCCCCTCTGTAGCTCTGCGCTATACTGTGCCTGCTAGTCGGGCCCATTACATTTTGGAGCAGGAGGATAGGATGAACGGCACCCTTATTAAAAACCTACCCTGGCAGCGAGAGCGGATCGTCGTTGTCGAGCTTCAAGGGCCGATTATTTCCGGCAGCCGGGTGGCGGAACAACTCCGCTTGTTGAATTCGGTGGCCGAAGATCACAGGGCAAAAGCGGTGGTGGTGGAAGTGGACTCGCCGGGCGGCTCAGCGGCCCTGTCCGAACATCTGCACCGGGCCCTGGTCAAAATCGGCAAAAAGAAACCTGTGGTGGCTCACATCCGGAGCGCCGGCCTCTCGGGCGGCTACCTGGTAAGCTGTGCCGCCAGGGTGATTGTCGCGGTACCTACAGCAGTGGTAGGTTCGATAGGCGTTATCATTGCCCGGCCGGTGGTAAGAGAACTCCTAGATAAGGTGGGGGTAAAGATGTTTGTAAGCCGGGCGGGCAAATACAAGGACATGATGCAGCCCTGGCGAGAGCCCACCCAGGAGGAGGAGGAAAAGATTAAAGAGTTGCGGGACGAATATTATGAATGGTTCATCGAAAAAGTATCGTCCTCTCGCAACCTCCCCCTGGAAAAGGTGAGGGAATATGCTACAGGCGAATTCTTCACGGCAGCCAAGGCTAAGGCGATGGGGCTGGTGGACGAATTGGGTGACCTTGATACGGCCTTCGATATTGCCAGCGAGTTGGGCAAGGTGCCACGAGAGGTGACTTACGTACGCCCACGACGGGCCCTATTGGAACGGCTTATATCGCCGGTGGGAGCGGCGATCGTTCGCCAAGCAATGGTGGAGATGGACTCGCGTTTGGCTCCACGCGTTGAGTTCCGGGGTACTCCCCGCCCACCTCATTGGTCCTAAGCCCTGGCCGGCTACTAGACTACGGCTCTAGTTTCGATCTCGATTAGAAGCTCGGGAAAGGTTCAGGGACCGTATATCCGCTGCTGAGCGGGGGCACGTCGGCGACGACGAGGGATAACCCAGATTAATAAGAAACCAGCCAAGAAACCGCCTACATGGGCCCAATAGGCTATGCCCTCGGTGACACCCACGGCTGACCCAACGGAAGCGACGCCGTTGAATAGCTGCAACAGGAACCAAAAGCCGATGAGGGCGATGGCGGGCACAGGGAAGGCACCGAAAAAGAAAAGCCAGGGGATGAGAACAGATACGGTGGCGCGAGGATAGAGTACTAGATAGCCACCAAGAACGCCGGCGATGGCCCCGCTGGCCCCTATCGTAGGGATAGTGCCGTCCTGATCGACAAAGACTTGGAGGGCTACCGCGCCGATGCCAGCGATTAAGTAGAAGATGAGATAGCGCATGTGGCCCAGGGTATCCTCCACATTATCTCCGAAGACCCAGAGGAAGAGCATATTGCTGACAATATGGAGCCACCCACCGTGCAGGAACATAGAAGTGAGGGGCGTTACTAGCTCCTCGCCATTGTCGCGTGAGGGGTGATCGAGCCAATCGATGAGTTGGACAGAAATGACGCCCCAGTCCCTTAAGAAGTCTCTGATCTCGGTGGAGGAGAGGGTAACTTCATAAACGAAGACGGCAATGTTAGCAAAGATTAGGGTGACATTGACGTAGGGGAAGGTGCGGGCGCGGACGCTATCGCTGACAGGGATCAATGTAGCCTTTATATGCTCCAGTTACTCTGTCTCTGCCGACAGCAGCGATTCACGTTAACCCTTTTTCCACGGCAATTCTTGCCGCTTTTCCACTTTATTGACGTAGCGGGCGAGGGCGAATAAGAGGTCGGATAGGCGGTTGAGGTAGGCGATGATTTGGGGGTTGACCTCCTCGTTGCCAGCCAGCGTGACGGCGGCGCGTTCGGCGCGACGGCATATTGTGCGGGCCAGATGCAAAAGAGTGGCGGCGTTATCCCCGGAAGGGAGTATAAAGGTCTTCAAGGGAGGGATCTTGGCATCGTACTCATCGATCCACTTCTCCAGCTGGACCACTTTCTCTACAGGTAGGCGGAACATCTGGCTGGAAGCTGCCTTCCTTTTGTTCGGTGAGGCCAGCTCGGCGCCGATATTAAAGAGCTCGTTTTGGACAGACTGAAGGAGGCGGACGAGGGTGCGCCGGCGCAGGAATGACGCGGCCACGCCGATGGCGGAGTTTAGCTCATCGATCTGGCCGTAGGCCTCGATGCGCAGGTTGTCCTTAGGGACACGCTTGCCGCCAAAAAGGGAGGTCAATCCCTTATCGCCGGCGCGGGTATAAAGCTTGGACTTTGCAATCGAATGCCTGGCCACGGTATCACTCTTCCCCGAAATTATAGTCTGTTAGCAAAGGCATTGACAGCAACGCTAAAGAGACTACGATAACGGTCGATATGGAGCTAGGGCTTGAGGGTAAAGTGGCTATTGTGGGCGGAGCCAGCAAAGGGATTGGGCGCGCTGTGGCGATGGGACTAGCTCAGGAAGGGTGTGCCCTAGCTATATGCGCCCGAAGAGAGGCTGAGCTGGAAGCTACGGCTCAAGAGATCCGCCAGGCTACAGCGGCTCAAGTCTTAGCGATGGTCTGCGACATGGCCCGTTATGCTGATATCAAGAGGCTGGTAGAGGAGACCGCCCATCGCTTTGGCCGAATAGATATAATTGTTAACAATGCCGGGGGACCGCCAACTGGTACCTTCGAGGAGCTGACGGAGGAGCAATGGCAACACGCCCTTGAGCAGAACTTCCTCTCGGCCGTCCGCACTACGCGGGAAGCGCTAGCCTATCTACGCAGTGCCGGCAGCGGCCGTATCATCAATATTACATCGATAGCGGTCAAGCAGCCCATGGACCGGCTAATCCTGTCCAATGCCGCCCGTTTGGCTGTAGTGGGCTGGGCGAAGACACTGTCGAGAGAGTTAGCTCCACACGGCATAACCGTCAATAACGTCTGCCCCGGTAATATCGCCACCGAGCGGCTAATGTCGATCATAGAAGAACGGGCAGGTCGGGAAGGCAGGCCTTTTCCGGAAGTGGTGGCAGAGGAAGAGCGATGGGTGCCCTTGGGCTTCTTAGGCGAGGCGGAAGACGTGGCCAATCTGGTAGTCTTCTTAGCCTCTGAAAAGGCCCGCTACCTCACGGGAACGACGGTACAGGTGGACGGCGGCAGCACATTGGCGCTCTTTTAAGCAACTGGTTAGAAATCCAAGCGAGCTTTACGGATAAAGCTTGACAGGCCGCGTGAACGGGGCTAGAATGTTATTGGAATCACAAAGTAACCTGCGCCGAATCCTGAGGTTTCGGGACCGGGGGGGAAACATAAAGGGGTGAATCTCGCAGCAGGCGAGTAGGGCAAGCCTTTCAGCCCGAACCCGTCAGCTAACTCCGGAGGCGTAAGAGAGGCCTTACCAGGAGACTGGTGTTAGGCTTTTTTATTTTGTCTGGTGAGGAGGTGAGGGACTAATGCAGACAGCTCCTCCGCAAGCTTGTCCCCGCTGTCGCGGTTCAATGCTGTTTGAGGAGGATTGGCACGGTGCCTACAGCACCTGCCTTTCTTGCGGCTATGTGTATGAGTTCGGGGCAACCGTTGAGTTAGAGCAAGAAGGTAATGGTGAGCACCGACAGCGTCGTCGACAGCCTTCGCACGGTAAGTTAAGACTTTAGAATTAACCCAGGCGATATAATGGGCGCGGTATCCGCGCCCTTTTTTTAAGCTGACCCATCGCTACTTCGAGGATTATATACCCCTTTTTTACACTTCTCGTTATCTGGAGTGTAACGGTTTTGCACCCAAAGATGTTCTATTATTAGATGGCTGTAAGCTCTTGCCTGTAGGCAGTCCGCTCGATATCCTAGAGACAGGGCAAGAAGCCAAGGAAGGCACAATGGAGCACGGGCCTGAGGACAAAACGGAAGAGATCGTCTCTCTCCTACAAGAGAGGGAATCTAAATCCATCTATTCGCCCGTCCAGCTTTATTTTCTGCGCCGTCTGAACCGGCTGCTGAGACTCCGCTACGAACAGAGCCCTCAACTCAATGCCGAAGGCGTGCGGTTGCTCGACTGGGCTATATATTCCACTTACTGCGATTGCGTCGATATGAATGTAGGCCAGAACGCGCAAAAGCTATTACACCGTTACCCCGTAGCTTCGGCAGGACAGCGCAGCGAATAGTAGATAGTATCCAGCCAACAGCCCTATGGCCCCGCTATAGGGCTGTTATTTTTGCCCGACCGGCCTGACCCTCAGAGCCCTTTACAGTGTTCCGGAGAACCCCCACCCTTTCAACTTCTATTTCCACCACGTCACCGGGCGATAAGGATCCAGGCTCCCCGGGAGTGCCGGTAAAGAGAACGTCGCCAGGCTCCAGCGTCATAACCCGGGAAGCAAAACTAATGACCTCGGCGACGCTATAGATGAGGAGGGAGGTGTTCGCGCTCTGGCGCACCTCTCCATTGACGCGAGTTCGTAGTTCCAGGTTGGTGGGGTCAAGGCCGTCCACGATCCAGGGTCCTAAAGGGGCGAAGGTATCGGCGCCCTTGGCCCGCCACCACTGGAGGTCTTTTTTCTGCCAGCGCCGGGCGGAGACGTCATTGCCGCAGGTATAGCCCAGGACGAAGTCCAGGGCTTGCGACTCGGAGACGCGACGGCAGCGGCGGCCGATAACAGCCACTAGTTCCCCTTCATAGTCTATGCGGCCAGCAGTATCGCTATCGGGCAGGATAATGGGCTCATCGGGGCCGATCACAGCGGAGGAGGGCTTGAGGAACAGCTCCGGCTGGGCTGGCGGCTCGAATTGGTCCTTGAGGTGATCAAGGTGACTGCGATAGTTGAGGCCGACAGCGAGAATTTTGGATGGGGCCACCGGAGAAAGAAGACGGACTTCGGTTAGGTTGATCGCCGAGGTTAGGCGATAGTCGCCGAATATATCGCCTTCGACGGGACGCACCTGCTCACCTTCGACGATGCCATAGGACTGACGCCCCTGATGCAGAAATCGGGCGATGATCATTAGAAGATGAGCTCAACGCGGCGGAACCGCTCCAGATAGCGACCATCAGGCTCGGCTAGGCGTTGTCGCCAACCAGCGATAGTTTCTTCTGTCATATTCGCGAACTGGCTTTTGTGCTCCATCAGGGC
>Ga0187892_10008744_pt1 | contig 13677 bp, 16 predicted proteins | sample MA1701073metaG_FD_139345 | JGI IMG/M metagenome (GOLD analysis project Ga0187892, IMG submission 139345) | Bio-ooze microbial communities from a basaltic lava cave in the Kipuka Kanohina Cave System on the Island of Hawaii, USA - MA170107-3 metaG ...
CGTCTCGCAGCCGTCCACATGAGCTTCATGGCGGGAACACCCGGCGCGCCCGAGGTGCCCACGGCCCAAGGAGGACCAAGATGACCAAGATGACCAAGGTCCTCCTGCGCGGCGATGACAGCGAAGAACGCCTTGCGCTCGTGGAGATGCCCGTCGAAGCCGGGTTCGGCGGCCCGCCGCTGCACACCCACGAGCTGTGGGACGAGGGCTTCTACGTGCTCGAGGGGGAGGTGAGGATCCAGGCGGGCGAGGATGTCGTCACGGCGACACCGGGGACCTTCGCGTTTGCCCCCCGAGGGGTTGCGCATACCTTCTCCAACCCCACCGAGTCCGACGCGCGCATCCTCGTCGTGTTCACGCCGGCGGGGTTCGAGCGCTACCTCGCCGGCGAGATCTCCCGCGAGGCGGTCCCAGTCTTGATCGCCCAGCGGACGAAGCCATGAGCCTCGCACCGTCACGCGGTCCGCATCGCATGAAGTCTCGCTTCGATGGCAAGGTGGCGCTCGTCACCGGCGCGAGCCGCGGCATCGGAGCGGTCACAGCGCGTGCCTTTGCGTCGGCAGGGGCAACGGTCGCGCTCGCAGCACGAAGTGTTGCTGCCCTCGAGGAGCTCGCAACCACGATCCGAGCCGAGGGCGGGACAGCTCTAGCCGTTCCCACCGACGTGAGCGATGCGGAGGCGGTCGAGGCGATGGTCGCACGCACGGTGGACGCGTTCGGGCGCCTCGACATCGCCTTCAACAACGCCGCTGGCGGCGGCCAGCCACCGACGCGAATCGCGGAGCTGCCCGTCGAGTCCTACGACAGCGCGATTGCGACGACGCTCCGTAGCGTGTTCCTGTCGCTCAAGTTCGAGATCCCGGCGATTCTCGCGGCCGGTGGCGGCGCCATCGTGAACATGTCGTCAACCGCCGGGATCGAAGCCGTTGGCGGACTCGCCGGCTATGTGTCGGCCAAGCATGGTGTGATCGGTCTCACCAAGGCGGCCGCACTCGAGTACGCGGACCAGGGCCTGCGGGTGAACGCGGTGGCGCCAGGTCCCATCCTCACGGAGAACCTTGCACGCGCCGGCGCGCGAGCCCAGGACCTGGCCGCTCAGGCGATGCCGATGAAGCGCGTGGGCCGCAGTGAAGAGGTTGCGTCCGCCGTCCTCTTCCTCTGCTCGGTTGAGTCCTCCTACATCACCGGCACGACGTTGGCCGTCGAAGGCGGCAAGCTCGCCGGGATGGCGCCGTTCGCTGGGTTGGGGAAGGCATGAGTCGAGTCCGGCGCGTCGATGACCTGCCCGCCGCGAACCAGACCCCGCAGCGGCTCGGTCAGCGTCGGCGCGGCAACTGAGCGAGATGGTGCCGGCGCGCTTCGACCCAGAGACGCTCGAAGCGCGGCGCGCTGCCGCCGAGGCCGACGAGCGCTCGGTGTCTAGCTGCATCCGGCGGGCCGTCGAGCACGAGCTCCGCCAGCAGGCCGGCTGACTCGAGGGCTCGGGCCCCTGCCACCAACGGAACGATCGATTGGCGTCGTTAGGGCCCGTGCCAGGAGGGGTCGCGCCCGCTGGCGGCGATCACGCGGTCGAGCAGGTTCGCATCGTCGGGGACGTCGACCGGGGGGCCGAAGGCGTCGCCGCGCGAGTCGGGCGGGAAGCTGTCGATGAAGGTGAGGACGGCGCGGAGCTCGTCGTCGCCCGCGGTGTAGTCGGCGCCGATGGCGCCTGCGACGTCCCAGCCGTGGACGACGAGCTCGTCCAGCGCGACGAGTCCTGCGATCTCGCCGGGGAGCTCGACGCCACCCGCCTCGGTCGTGCCGGTCCAAGCGTCGGGGTCCCCCCAGGCGGCGGCCAGCGCAGAGAGCTCGCCGGGGATCGTGGCTCGCCAGTCGGGAGCGAGTCGTGCAGCGTCGCCGGCCGGAGGGTGCTGCTCGTCGGCGCTGGTCGTCTTGGCCGCGGCGGCGGTGAACGCCCCTGTCAGCCCGACGATGTGGTCGACCAGGTCGCCGAGCGAGTACTTCGGGCACGGTGTGGGCAGGTGGAGCTGGTCGTCGCGGATGCTCGCCAGGAGGCGGGCCATGCGGTCGGTGGCGGGCCAGAGGTCAGGTAGACGGTTCACGCACGAAGGGACGTCCCCAGCGGCGAGGAATCATCGCGACGCGGCGTCACCGGGAGAACCTGCCACCCGACCGATGAGTTCGGGTGGTCCACGCCGTCGGCACCGTCGAAGCGCAGTTCCCTGAGATGGAGGACCCGCCATGTCCCTGCACCCGTACCTGTTCTTCACCAACACCTGCCGTGAGGCGATGACCGGCTACCAGGAGATCCTGGGCGGCCACCTCGAGGTCTTGACCATCGCGGACATGCCCGAGGGCGCGCAACTGCCCCCCGGCTCACCGAACCCCGACATGGTCATGCACGCCGCCCTCGCCTTTGGCGACGGCGACCTGCTGATGGCCTCCGACGACCCGACCGGCGACAGCGCTGGCGTCAAGGGAGCAGCCCTGAGCGTGACGCTCCCCGACCACGACGAGGCGAAGCGCATCTTCGCGGCGCTCTCCGAAGGGGGCGCGGTGTCGATGCCCCTCGGCGAGACGTTCTGGTCACCCCTGTTCGGCATGTGCACCGACAGGTGGGGCACGGCCTGGATGGTCAACGTCGACGGCGAAGCCGACCGACCTTGACCCACGCCCAAGCACCCTCGTGGCAACCGAGCCCGAGCCCCCCGCTCCCGATCTGGCGGCGATCGATGTCCTGTGCCGCCTCGTCCTCGCCGCCAGCCGGCTGGGCTGTCGCGTCCACCTCGTGGACGTCGACCCGCGATTGCACGACCTCCTCGTGCTTGCTGGCGTCGACAGCTCGTTGCTCGAAAAGCCGAAGCGAACGGATCTAGCATGACCCTCGTGGCCAGCGCTGTCGCCGACCAGGTGCTCGGCGATCTCGAGCAGCACCGGCGGGAGCTGACCGGGTTCTGCTACCGGATGCTTGGCTCGGGTGCCGAGGCGGAGGATGCCGTCCAGGAGACCTTTGTCAAGGCGTGGCGCTCGGCCGACCGGTTCGAGGGGCGTAGCAGCCTGCGCACCTGGCTGTTCCGCATCGCCCACAACGTGTGCATCGACATGAGCCGCAGCCCCCAGCGCCGGGCCCGCCCGGTCGACCTCGGCCCGGCCCGCCCGCCCGACCCGGAGCACCTCGCCGAGGTCCTTCCCGAGGACCGCTGGATCACCCCCGTGGCCGACGAGGCGGTGATCGACCTCACCGGCGACCCAGCCTCGGTGGCGGCGGCCCGCGACAGCATCCGTCTCGCCTTCGTTGCCGCGCTCCAGCGCCTGCCGGCCCGACAGCGGGCCGCGCTCGTGCTGTGCGAGGTCCTGGCCTGGCCGGCCCGCGATGTCGCCGAACTGCTCGACGCCTCCGTGGCGTCGGTCAACAGCGCTCTCCAGCGGGCCCGAGCGACGTTGGCGTCGGCACCGGCCGTCGAGACGCCGGAGCTCACCCCCGACCAGGAGGAGCTGCTCGCCCGTTACGTCGACGCGTTCGAGCGCTACGACATGGACGCCCTGGCCGCGCTCCTCCACGACGACGCGATCCAGTCGATGCCGCCCTACGCGATGTGGCTCCAAGGCCGCGACGACCTGCTCGCCTGGTACGCCGGCCCGGGCGCGGCGTGCGCGGGCTCCCGCCTCCTGCCGGGAGGGGCGAACGGCTGCCCGGCCTTCGCCCAGTACCGGGCCGACCCCGCCGGCGGCCATTCGCCCTGGGCGCTCCAGGTGCTCGAGCTGCGACGTGACCGCATCGCCGCCGTCCACTCGTTCCTCGACACCGGCGAGTCCTTCGAGCGCTTGGGGTTCCCCGCCCACCTCGATTGACGCGCCAGGGCCCGAGGCCTCGAACTGGCGCGACACGACTTGGCGATCACGAGTACGGCGCCTCCCTACACTTCGCGTGTGACGCCGAGCGCCAGCGGTACGGGGGTGAGGCTGGCCGATCTCGTCGCCGCCTTCTCGCTGGCCACCGACCTGGGATTGGGTCAACCGATGGACCACGTGTTGCGCTCGTGGCGCATCGCGTCCCAACTCGGCGACCACGTCGGGATCGAGGCCCACCAACGAGCCGATCTGTACTACGTCGTGACGCTTGCGTGGGTGGGCTGTGTGGCCGACACCCCAGAGGTCGCCGCGCTGTTCGGCGATGACATCGCGTTCCGGGCCGACAGCTACGAGGTCGACTTCGCCGGGCTGCCGCTGCTGGGGTTCATGCTCCGCCACGTCGGCGCCGGCAACCCACCGCTGCGCCGCGCCCGCCTCGCCGCGGGCCTGCTGGCCACGGGCGGCAAGGCCGTGGAGAGGGGGCTGATGTCGCACTGCCTCACGACCGCTCGCCTGGCGGAGCGCCTCGAGCTGGGCGAGCCAGTGTGCCGGCCGCTGCAGCAGGTGTTCGCTCGCTTCGACGGCAAGGGCGTGCCCGGTGATCTGGGTGGGAACGAGATCGACCTGACGATGCGGCTGTTCCACCTGGCTGACACCGTCGAGGTGCACCACCGGACCGCCGGCGCCGACGCCGCCGTCGAGGTCGCCCGAGCCAAGCGCGGCAGCCACCTCGACCCCACCGTCGTCGACGCGTTCTGCGCGGTCGCCCACGACCTGCTGGGTGACCCGGCAGCCGAGCACGACTGGGACGCCTTGATCGCCCAGGAGCCGTCGCTGCAGAAGCAACTCGACCAAGCGCACCTGGACGAAGCGCTGCAGGCGATCGGCGACTTCACCGACTTGCGTTCGGTGCACCGCGCCGGCCACTCACGCTCTACCGCCGAGCTGGCGGCCGTGGCCGCCCACGAGCTCGGCCTGCCCGAGTCAGAGGTCACCACCCTGCGCCGCGCTGGGTTGGTGCACGACCTCGGCCTGCACGGCATCCCCGCCTCCATCCTCGACAAGCCCGATCCGCTGCGATCCGCCGAGTCCGAGCGCCTCCGAATGCACCCGTACTACACCGAACGGATGCTGGCCCGCTCTGAACCGCTGTCTCGCCTGGGGGAGATCGCGTCGCTCGTCCGTGAGCGCTGCGACGGCTCTGGCTACCCGAGAGGTCTGACCGCCGCCACCATCCCCGCCACGGCCCGACTGCTTGCCGCCGCCTGCACGTACCGCGCCATGCTCGAACCGCGGGCGCACCGACCGGCGACGACGGCCAAGCAGGCACGGGCGGAGCTCCGCAACGAGGTGCGAGCTGGGCGTCTCGACGCCACCGCCGTCGACGCCGTCCTCGCCGCCGCCGGCCAGCCCCGAGGCAAGCGCCGGGCCGGCCCCTCGGGGCTCACACCCCGCGAGATCGAGGTGCTCATCCTCATCGCCCGCGGTGCCTCGACCCGCCAGGTCGCCATGCAGCTCGCCATCAAGCCCAAGACGGCGGAGACCCACATCGAGCGGATCTACACCAAGACCGGCGTCACCACCCGCTCGACCGCCACCCTGTTCGCCCTCCAGCACGGCCTGCTCGGCACCCTCGAACCGCTTGATGTGTAGGGGAAAGTCCCGACGACCCGGACCCCGGTGCTCCGTACCGTCCAGCTGCAGCACCCGTATGGACGAGAGGAGGCCATCCCATGGCCGGCAAGGCAGTCATCAGCTTGACCACCGGACTGGAGGACGCCGAGAAGGTGACCGTTGCGTTCCTGGTCGCTGTCGGGGCGGCCGAGGGCGGACGTCCCACGCTCATGTTCCTCACCAAGGAGGCCGTGCGCCTCGCCGTCGAGGGCGTCGCGGTCGGCGTCGCCTGCGACGGCTGCCCGTCCATCCCGGACCTCATGAGGCGCTACGGGGCCGCGGGCGGCGCCTACTACGTGTGTCCGATCTGCTTCAACGCCAAGCAGCTCGACGACGCCAAGCTCGTCGCCGGCGCTGAGCTCCAGGGCACCGTGGCCCTGTGGAACTGGATCGGCGACGAGCCGGCGACCGCCTTCAGCTACTGAGCGACCAGAGGACCGGTCATGAGCAGCATCGACGTCGACAGCCTGCGCGACAAGGTACAGGCCATCTACCAGGCCGTGGCCGACGCACCCCAGGGCACGTTCCACTTCGAGACGGGCCACGACCTCGCCGCCCGCCTCGGCTACCCGATCGACGACCTCGCCACGATCCCATCCGAAGCCATCGAGTCATTCGCCGGTGTCGGCCACCACCTCGCCCTGGCCGAGCTCACCGAGGGCGACCGCATCGTCGATCTCGGTAGCGGGTCCGGCACGGACGCCTTCCTCGCCGCCCGGCAGGTCGGCACGACCGGCCAGGTCGTCGGCATCGACATGACCGATGCCCAGCTGGCCAAGGCGCGCCGCCTGGCCAAGAGGGACGCCTACACGAACACCCGCTTCGAGCACGGCTTCGTCGAACACATCCCCATCGCCGGCGGATGGGCGCACGCCGTGATCAGCAACGGAGTCATCAACCTGTGCAGCGACAAGACCGCCGTCTTCCGGGAGATCGACCGGGTACTGGCACCGGGCGGCCGCATGGCCATCTCCGACATCGTGACCGAACGTCCCCTCACCGAGGCCATCGTGTGCGACGTCAACCTCTGGGCATCCTGCATCGGCGGCGCCATGCAAGGAGACGACTACCGCGCAGCCATCGAAGCCGCCGGACTCGAGATCGTCACCGTCGTCGAGAACCCCCGATACCGGTTCACCTCCGTCGCCGCCCAAGGGGCCACGACCACCTTCGGTTTCAAGAGCATCAGCGTGCTCGCCCGCAAACCCACATGAGCACGGCGACCTCGACCATCCCCGCCGGCCCCGGCGGCTGCACGCCCTCGACCCGTCCCGGCCCAGTGGGTCCTCGATGGGGCGTGCGACACGACGGCGGCCGGTTCCGCGTACCGCACCGCCCTCACGGCACGCCACCCAGCGGTCGGGACAGCCTTCGAACGGCCCTGTTGGTGCGCGACAAGACTGCTCGTGGGTCTAGGTGAGTGACGGAAGGATCGATGGATGGGAGAAGCCGAGGCGTCGGGATTCGAGGCGTTCGCTCGCGATGCGCGTCCCCGGCTTGTGCGGGCGCTGGCCCCGGTCAGGGGAGATCGCGCCGTCGATGGGGCGGCCGAAGCCTTGGCCTATGCATGGGAGCACTGGTCGGCGATCCGTGCTGGCCCGAACGGGCGAACCAACCGCTCCACACGTCGGGCCTGGAGCGCAGCGGGTCGCGCTCTCGCCGGACGGGCGGAACCTGGCGGTCCTCCGAACCGACGGCGACACCGCCGAGCTGGCGTTGACCACCGCGTCAGCGTCGGACGGGGAGGTCGTGGCCCGGGATCTGGATGCCACCTATGGAGCGCTGACGTGGAGCGACGACGGGCGGTAGCTCTTCTACACCGGGAAGGCCGATGGCTCATCTTGGATGCGGGTGGGTCGTTACGACCTCGCAGCTCAGCGGTGGGAGATCGAGACACTTCCGATTGAGGGCGGATTCGCAGCGATCGCCGTCAGCCGCACCACAGCCCGGTCCTTCTTTGCCGAAAGGCTAGTGGCTCCGAGTGATTGTCCCGGGGCAGGCCGCTCGTATCCGAGTGGTCGCCAGGGCGTGTGCACGTTCGCATTCTTTACCGCCGACTCTCCCGACGAGTGAGTTTCAGACGGCCAGCGCACGGTCGAAGTTCCCGATGTTGTCGGCCTCCCGCTCGAGGAGGCAGCGATACGGACGCAACTGGCAGGGCTCACCGTCGTCGCCCTCGGAGCGGCTGGACCTCACGATTCCTCAGATCAGATGTTGGAGTCGTCGCCCGGAACTGGCGAGAGCGACGCACCACCAGGCTGGCGGGCGCCCGAAGCGATCTCTACCGGCGGAGGTGAGTCCCCCTGCGGTCGATTCGCCACGCACCCGTTCGCGATGCCAAGGCGCTCACGGTCGCCTGGCTGCGATGATCCAGGCTGCCGACTCGTACAGGACTCCATCACGCGTCTCGTGCGCGGCGATCGTGTTTCGCAGGGCGTCGAGCGCGCCGGCGCGGGACGTGTCGTCGAGGCCGTCGAGCATCCAGGCCAGTAGGCCGCTCACCAGCTGGTACGCGTCGTCGGCATCGTGGCCGAACCACATCGGCGCGCGCTGGGCTTGGAGCTCGACGTCGCTGAACCCGGCGGTGTCGAGCGCAGTACGGACCACGTCGGGATGGGCGAGGGTGAACGGGCCGGGCGCATCGGGAGGTGGTGGGGGCAGGTCGCGGCCGGCAGCCATGGCCGTGGAGAAGTCCAGGATCCACTCGTTGGTCGCCACGGGCTGCCAGGTCAGCAGGGCGAGCCGGCCACCGGGACGGAGGGCGCGGCCGATGTTGGTGAGACCGGTGATCCGGTCGCCGAAGAACATCGCGCTGGTCTGGCCGATGGCCACATCGAACGACTCTGGGTCGAAGGGGTGGATCTGGCGGTGAAGCCCTGGACCACACATGAGCTGGTCCAACAGGTCGACCGAAGCCTGCGGCGAATCTGGCCACGTGCAACCAGCAAGCTCTACGAGGAGCCGAAGAAGCTGGTTGCCCACAGCTACGCGCGAGCCACTGACGACTCGGTTGGGCGCCGCCCGCGCACGCGCTACACGATCACGGCCAAGGGTCGCCGCGCCCTCGCGGCCTGGCTGTCCCAGCCCGGTAGCGGCCCCGTCCTGGAGTGCGAGGAGCTCGTGAAGATCCACCTCGCCGACAGCGGCACCAAGGCCGACGTGCTCGCCAACCTGGAGGCGGCCCGCGCTTGGGTCCTGGATCAGAACGAGGAGAACCTCGCCACCGCCCGGGCCTACCTCGAGGGGCGCGGCCCCTTCCCGGAGCGCGCCGCACTGAACCAGCTTCCCGGACGGTTCCTGACCGACTTCTACGTGATGGTGGCCCGATGGATCGAGTGGGCGACCCAGGTGGTGGAGACATGGCCAGACGACGTCACCCAAGCGCCCTTCAACACCGCCGCTGCCGAAGAGGGCGTGCGCTTGGCCGAGAGCATCGGGTTGCTCGTTGGCTGCGCTCGATCCCCCCGATCGGAGTCCCGCACCGTGTGAGGGCTGGCGACAACCTCAGCGATGGGGCCGGCCTTCGTGCCGGTCCGACGACGGATCACGGGGTGAGGCCCTCGAGGAGGGGGATCAGTTCGGCTGGAGGGGGCATCGCCGCGATCGACGCCGCGACCGTGCGCGCGGCCGTCGTGAAGGAGGGCTCGGCCAGCAATCGGGCGGCGGCGTTGCCGATGGCCTCGCCGTCAGCCTGGCCCGGCGTCAGCGATAGCCCCGCGCCGGCGCCGGACAACGCATCGGCATTGAGGAACTGGTCGGCGCCTTGCGGCAGGCAGAGCTGGGGGAGGCCCAGGGCAGCCGCGGCGAGCGTGGTGCCCGAGCCGCCGTGTGACACGACGAGCGCGCACCGGGGGAGGACCGCCGTCTGGGCCACGAAGCGTTCCACCCGGACGTGCGCCGGCTGCGGGCCGAGATCCTCAGGGTCTATGCCCGAGCCGACCGTGGCCAGCACGCGCACGTCGAGCCCGGCGAGCGCGTCCAGCGCGATCCGCATCGGTTCCGTGTCGGCGAACACCGTTCCCATGGTGAGGTAGACGAGAGGCCGATCGCCCCGATCGGTCGGCGAGGGCACGGCGGCGGGCGCGTCGCCGTCGAACGCATCCTGGCGCATCGCCTGCACGTGGGCGACGTGGGGTCCGGGAGGACGGTCGAGCGCGGGCGGGTAGACGTCGAGGAACAGCGTGTCGTAGATGCCGCCGTACGGCCGTGGTTCGAGGCCGCGGGCCTCCCACAGGGGCGCCACCTCGTCCCCCGCACGCGCCACCCGCGCTTCGGGGAGGGCGGGACCGAAGCCCTTGGACACGCACGGGACGCCGAGCCTGGCCGCGACGATTGGAGCGGCGAAGGCGGCGGCGTCGGCGATGACGAGCTCGGCGCCATGGCCCGCGGCGATCGGCTCGAGCGCCTCCAGCATCGGTGGGGCGACCAGCCGTCCGAACAGCTTGGCGAAGACGAGCTCGGGCCGGGCCTCGGGCTCCAGTGACGCAACCTCGGGGAACTCGCGCAGGACCTCGGCGGGACCCGTGTCCGGGTCGCCCGCTGCCGCCACCGGGACGCCAGCGGCAGCCACCGCCGCCACCGCCTTGGCTGGCGTCGCGAAGAGCACCTCGTGGCCGGCGGCCATGAAGGCTCGTGCCAGCGGGATCATGGGGTAGACGTGACCCAGGCCCGCCGATGATGTCAGCAGCACGCGCACGCGAGGAAGTATGGCCAACCGCCGCTATGCCCGCCCGCCGGCCCGCTCCGCAACGCCACCGAGTTCACGATCGGCCTACGGGGACGAGCTCGAAGGTGGGGTGTCGGCGCGCCTCTGCCGCGAGCACGGCGTCGTCGGAGCCCGGGGTGGCGTCGAAGCGGCGGCGCACGAGCCGCGACGTTGGCTTGGCCAGGTAGGCCCGCAGGACCGGCGCTGAGTCGGAGGCGTCGAGCTCGCGGGCGAGGTAGTCGGCGCGGTCGTCGCCTCGGCGTAGCTCTACCTCCCCGGTGGCGCGGACGTTGCGGACCCACGCCGTGTCGCCGTAGACGGCGACGAGCCACACCGTTCCGCCGTCGCCGAACAGCGGAGCGATCGGCGTGGTCCTGGGCCGGCCCGTGCGGCGATCGACAACGGTGAGGAGGCGGAGGAACGCCGGCCCCCGACCCCTCTCCAGCGCTCGCCCGAGGGCCCGGTTGGCCACCCTCAACCAGCGGGGTACCCCGTAGATGCGGGTCACCTCGTCCACCGTCCAGCCATCGGGGTGGCAACGAAGTGGCGGGGCCAGCCGGTGATCTCCCGGTAGTGTCCACCGCCGGGGACGAGGGACAGCGGCGCGACGCCGGGAACGGAGGCGCCACGGCGATGTCTCGCATCGATCCGGCGGGCGGACCGGTCATGGGCGGGGGTGATGGTCATGGCCCCCCCTCGGGCTCGGATCGGGTCCCGGTGGCGTTGAAGGCGAGGCGCTGCAGGAGCCGGCGCAGCGTGGCCAGCTCGCGGCTACTGAACCCGGCGCGGAGCTGGGCGTCGAACGCCTGCACCACGGCGAGGAGGGCAGCGAAGGTTCCCTCGCCGGCGTCCGTCATGGCCACGTCGTGGACCCGGCGGTTGCCGGGCTTGCGGGTCCGCGTGACGAGACCGGCCGACTCCATCCGGTTCAGGTGATGGGTGAGCGTCGCACCCTCGATGCCCAGCGCATCGGCGATCTCGCGCTGGGACTCGTGCATCCCACCGGCGAGCGTGGCGAGCACGAGCCAGGTCGGCAGCGATGCCCCGGCGTCCGCCAGCGTGGCCTCGAAGGCTCGGCTCACCGCTCGCGCCCTGCGGGTCACGAAGAGCCCGATGGGTTCCGTCCCCTCGGCCACGAGCAAAGCATAGATATCGAAGGATGAGATTGCACACGCTTGGTGGCCGGGTAACCCAGGTTGCCCAGGGCCGGAGGGGGGTAGGACCGACCGAGCCCAGCCGCAGAGGAGAGCCAACCTTGGTGCGGGACCTGGGTCCGGCCGGACCGAGGACGAACACGGTCAGCGGCGGACGCCATGGACGGCGACCACGAGAGGGCGGCCGGGAGCAAGGCCAGGGCAAGGCCGATGAGTGGCGACGAGCCGAGCGTGGCTCAGGCGGCGCCGTCGAGCGACCGATGCATCGCAGCGAGAGGGGAGGCCCATGGCCCAGTTCGGAGTGAAGCTGATGTCGGAGCTCAGGGGTCCCGCAGCGCTGGTCGACCACGCCGTCGAGGCCGAGCGCCGAGGCATGGACTTCGTGGCCATCTCCGACCACATCCATCCGTGGCTCGGCGACCACGAGCACTCCCCGGCCGCCTGGCCCGTCCTCGGGGCCGTGGCGAGTCGGACCGAGCGCATCGCCATCGCCACCGGCATCACCTGCCCCATCATCCGGTACCACCCCGTGGTCGTGGCCCACATGGCCGCCACCGTTGCCACCCTGTCCGGTGGCCGGTTCACCCTGGCGGTGGGAGCGGGCGAGAAGCTCAACGAACACGTCGTCGGCGCCGACTGGCCCCCCGTCGACGTGCGCCACGAGATGCTGGGAGAGGCGGTCGTGCTCATGCGGCGGGCGTGGGAGGGCGGCTTCTTCACCCACCGCGGCCGCCATTTCACGGCTGAGGATGTGTGCCTCTACGACCTCCCCGAGGAGCGGCTACCGGTGGTCGTGGGGGTGAGCGGCCGCCGATCGCTCGATCTCGCCCGGGACTGCGGCGCCGACGGCATCATGGCAGTCGCTCCCGATCCCGCCCTCGTCGACGGGTGGGCGGCCCGCGGCGGCGACCGGTCGTCGACCTGGACCGAGGTCGCCTTCGCCGTGGCCGCCGACGACGAGGCCGGGCTCGAGCTCGCCCATCGCCACCTGCGCTTCACGGCGCCCGGCTGGTCCGTGATGGCCGAGTTGCCCAACCCGAGGAACTTCGATGCCGCCACCGCCTCGGTGCGGCGCGAGGACCTCGCCGACGCCATCCCCCACGGCCCCGACCCGGCCCCCTACGTCGACGCCGTGGCCACCTTCCTCGAGGCCGGGTTCGAGAAGGTCAGCTTCGTACCCGTCGGTGACGACCTCGACCGGTTCTGGGAGATTGCCTCCCACGTGGTGGGCAAGCTCGGCTAGCACGATCGAGGATCAGCACTCGGGCGGCCGGTCAGGTCCACATCGCGGTAGGTGGCACCAGGAGCCCAGCGATCACCCGTCAGCCGGGCGGGGCGGTGGGGTCCTCAGTGCTCGGGGCGGCTCGTCACCACGTGGGCCTGCCTGCGCCCGGTCGGCGCGGTCGTGCCGAGACGGCGCTCGATCTCCGCCGCGACCTCGTCGACGACGGCCTCGAAGTCGCCGCCCCTCGCTTCGATCTCGGCACGGAGCGGCGTCCCGAGGCAGTAGCCAGCGGCGATGTCGGCGGCCGATCCCGCCCGGCCCTCGAGCACGACGTGCTCCACGTCGACCACGGACAGGCACCCGGCCTCGACGTCGGCGACGAGGGTGTCGACGTCGGCGTAGTAGTGCGGCACCGATCGGAGGAACCTTGGTGGATGGTGCGGGAAGAGCCGGTCGCACGCGGCCACGACGGCCGCCTCGAAGTCGTGGGCGTCGAGTGGTCCCCACGCGTTGACCACGCAGGAGCCACCATCCACGAGGACGCGGCGCGCCTCGGAGAACGCGGCGGGCTTGTCGGGGAAGAACATCACGCCGAACTGGCAGAGCACGAGGTCGAACGTCGGCCCGTCGAGGGGCAGGTCCATGGCGTCGGCCGTTCGCCACACGGCCCCGGAGGCTCGCCGCTCCCCGAGCTTCACCATCGAGGCGCTGACGTCGGTGGCGATGATCTCGACCGATGGCAAGGTGGCGAGGACCGCATGGGTGAGGACGCCGGTGCCTGCCGCGAGCTCGAGAGCACGGGCCGGTCCGAGCCGCGCCGCCCGCTCGGCGAGGTCGTGGGCGAAGGGACCGAACACGGTCGGCACCAGGTAGCGCTGGTAGGCCTCCGCCATGGCGTCGACCCAACGTCGGTCCGTGCCCCTCAACCGGCTCAGGATAGGCGCGGCTCCAATCGAAGCAGGGCTGGTCGACGGGGTCGTCCTCGTGTCGACCCGCCGCCAGATCACTGGTGGCCGCCCTCGAGGGTGGCGTCGCCTGGCTCGGACGGCGGCTCGGCCATCGTCGGC
>Ga0187892_10008745_pt1 | contig 13677 bp, 15 predicted proteins | sample MA1701073metaG_FD_139345 | JGI IMG/M metagenome (GOLD analysis project Ga0187892, IMG submission 139345) | Bio-ooze microbial communities from a basaltic lava cave in the Kipuka Kanohina Cave System on the Island of Hawaii, USA - MA170107-3 metaG ...
GAGCTGATTACATCGTTCTCTAAGCTCGTCATGTCTATCATTCGAGATTCTAGCAGACACTGTGCGAGTCAAGTTTACGAATGTTTACATTAGTTTCCGAGCTAATAAACACGGATTATGACGCTATTCTGGAGCATGCCGAGAACTTAGTATCTCGTATCCTCTTTCATTCCACATCTCATTTGAAAATCTCCTCTGGATCTTGTGGACTAATTGTTTTTTCTCAAATTCCTCTTTTGCTACAAACTGACCCAGGTCGCTTGAAAGACTATCAACATCAGTCAAGATTCTATTTATCACGTCGTTGTCAGGATTCATCTGTAACAGAATTACACAATGTGATCTTGCTATCGAGATTGCCCTATACATTCGAACAACTAATTCTGCTCGTTCTTTCGTATCAATTTCAGGCCAGTCCCTACGAAGCCTGTCATAATCCTCTCTTAAGCCTTTGATCTGGGTCTGCAAGTCTCTAGCCGTGGACATGCCGCGAACAAATCTTTCTTTTGTGGTGTACCAGCCAATACCGGTTCTAGGATCTCTGAAATGCTTGACCTTTCCGAAGGACACGAGTTCTTTTAACTTCTTGCGAAACGTAGCTGGCGACATTCTATGAGGATGCTTACAAACCATTCCTTCAAGCGATTCATACCGTAGTTTTTCGTGCATACCTAGAACACGAAGAATAAAGCCATGATAACGATCTGTCTCAAAATCAACAGAGTGATCCACTTTTGCTGCCCCGGATCACCATTCTCACCGCTATAACTATTCCCCTAATTACCGTTATACTCCCATGAGGACGGTTAATGGTGCCAACAACACCAAGAAAAACAAAGCCAGTAGAAGTCCAGTCACTATCGACTTCGGAAACAGGACGGTAAGCCGACAGAATTTTTCGAGAATTGTCGCCTTGCCGAAAGAAGCGCTGGATAACTGCGGAATAGCCGAAAAGCAGAAAGTGAACGTCAGACTCGTTGAAGAGAAAGGCAGGAGGTTCATCAAGCTGACTCCAGCCTGCACGGCAAAGGGTGAACCTAATGAGTGAAACTTCATCGCTCCCTCCTTTTTTCAAATGGGGAAGTTGTAAGTCCAAAGATCCGAGCAAGCCAGACATGCTAGAAATCCAAATGATCGACCCTGAACCATTCACTACCGAGTACTCTGTAAACGCCAGAGTGAAGCTGAGGGAAGGAGAGGCCTGGACAGAGACAATCCTACCTCTCAAGTCCCACACATCGAACAATGCAAGCCTGCTGACAAAGTGGACGCAACTGCAACATAAAGGACAGCTGAAGGAAGGTCGCGAGCTTAAAATCAAGACATGGCTTGGCATGACAAAGAAGACAGACCGATCCGACGATTTGCTATCGAGCTGCGATAGCATCTCCCTTTTTCTTTTCGTGATATGGCATGACGTCAAGATCTGATATAAAGAGGGAGCGCAAACGCATCCTAGAACGAATAGATGCGCTGAAATCATTCCCGAATACAAAGACCGTTCGACAGTTAAGGAAGGAACTGAAGGCTCAGCTGGAAGCAATAGAAATAAAGTCAGCAAGGCAGGCCGAGCTGAAAGTTCGTAGGACAACACGCCAGATACGCATCGAAGGAAACATTTCACGCGCAAACAATCTCAGGAGGTACCACAATTACATGCGTCTCATTCATCAGAACTTTCCAGATATCAGGTACTCTGACATTCGCAAGATGTTCAGGCTCAGAAAGGAGGGCAAAGAAGTTTCAATCCCTGATGTCATTTGGCAGAATCCATCCCCGTAACAGACTTCAAGGATCTGAGCAAGTTACGCACAGACCGTAAGCAAGTATGCAGGAATGCAGTTTCTGATAGTCGGGTCATCCATGCGCTTGATACGGAAACCTACAACGGCAACATCTTCCTAATTGCCGATTCTGACGGGCGGTATCTTGACAATAATATCAGCTCGTCAAGCATAGTCGAATTCCTATTTCACAAGAAGTATCAGGACTCTTGGAACTTCTTCTACAATATCGGTTATGACGCCGAAGTCATTCTAAAATTGCTCGATGAGAAGCTGTTCAGCTATACCCTCAATCGCAAGTTATCTTTCAAAGTTGGCGATTATCGCTTGAAGTATATACCGAACAAATGCCTCAGAATTATGAAAGGGCATCATTCTGTCATCTTTTACGATATCGCTCAGTTCTTTGGATCTGCCTCTCTCGCCACAGCTTATCAGAATAACATGGTCAATTACCTGCAGACTATCTGACATTCAAGAGTAAGAGGAATGAGTTTTCGCCTAGATTCTACCGTCGAAATACAACCGATGTCCGAAACTACTGCATACAGGATTGTAGGCTAACAAAGACGATAGCAGAAAAGTGGATAAGCTTATTCCATAACGCCTTTGGATTCTATCCCCAAAGATGGATCTCGGCGGGCTACCTCGCTGAGAAAGTCCTTGTGAATAATGGCGTTCTCTTTCCAAAGTTCGACGCTATCCCTTACGCTGTTCAGGACTTGGCATTCAGATCGTACTTTGGTGGAAGGTTCGAGATTCTTAAGCGTGGCTTTATCGGAGAAGCTTTTCTCTATGACGTAAACTCAGCATATCCCTATGCAATTGCCGAATTGCCAGACATGACTGGAGGCAAGTGGATTGGTGGCAGAAAGTCCATTCATACCGAGGCACAACTTGGATTCTTCAAGATCGAAGCAAACATACCGGACTGCAAGCGGATCCCTCCTTTTCCCTTTCGATCGAATGGAAACATCATTTTTCCCAGTGGCAAATTCGTTACATACGTAACATTGGACGAACTGCTAGCATGCGAGACGACTGATTATTATCGAATACTTGAGTCTTGGCAGTTTATTCCTATTACAAACAAGAGACCTTACAAAGACTTTATCCAAAATCTATACAATAAGAGGTTAGAGCTAAAGAAGCGAAACGATCCTCTACAGCTGCCCATCAAGATTATTCTCAATTCTATCTATGGCAAGACAGGCCAGAAGGTAAACAGGGTTATCGGCAATCTTTTCAATCCTGTGCTTTTTGCGTTTATCACTGGTAACACAAGAGCAAAGCTCTACAAATTCGCAATAGATAACGCACTGGAGAAGGATGTCATCAGTTTTGCAACTGATTCTATTTGCGCTACGAAAAGGTTAGAGCTTAGTTCGTCCGAACTCGGTTCATTTTCACTCGAAAAGAGTGCTAACGATGTATACTATTTGCAAAACGGGATCTATCGATTTAACAGTAAATGGAAACAAAGAGGCATAGGCAATCTCAACGGCAAGACCATAGAACATATTGAGACGATCACTCGATGCGGTCGACTCTTTCTAAAAGTTCGGCTGTGTAGAAACTCACGACTTCGCTCCTCAATTATTCAGCATCATCTAAAGGATATTGGCAAGATTCAACCTATGACCAGATTGATTAACCTGAATGCCGATCGCAAGAGGCTATGGCTGGGTATAATAGAATCAATTGACGACAAAAAATGCAACGACTCGATGCCATTGTCACTAACGCGTTTCAAGAAGTTAGAGATCTAATAAAAGAGCAGTTCTCGGTCAGTAAGACTAAGCAAAGGCAATCACTTATCTATTCCGATATTTCTGATAGCTCGGTGAATTGCTATCGATATATTGCTTAGGTATGCGAGAGTGATCTCAGTCAGTGGAAATACGGTAAATGTAATAGGAGTAAATCCACCCACAGGCAAGCATATTACTTTTGAACTACCTGGTATCAAGAGCATAGCAGATATCCCGATTTTTGTAGCTGCCATGCACTCTGGAACTTTCTTCAAAGTACTGGGAAGCAACATAGATGAAGATGTCCATTTGGAACAAGAGGCTCCAGTCCCTTCGGCCACCGATAGTTACTTTACGTTAGTCACATATTGCATCAATGCGGGCTATAACCCTCTATTTCTGAGAGAACTTCAAGTGCATACATTAGTCATGGACAGCGCGACCACCTTGAATCGAATCGGACTGCATGTTCTCAATGCTATTGAGAAGCTAGGCAATATTTTCTTTGCGATAAATGCGGTTACTGTACTAAACCGACAAATGTATCAATATCGACAGATTAGGTATCATGTTTTCAATACAATAGTTTCATGCAAAGCATGTTTTGATGCACTTGCTTCCATACTTAATGAAGTGTACAGCACAGGATATACTAAGGGGAAAATCGATCTTGCAACAAACCGTTCAAATCTTTTGACAGAGATATCTGTTATCAATCCGGTATTAGGCAAGAAACTCAAGCAATATGAGGGATGGATCAACTCGACAACCGAGTATAGGGATTTCATTATTCATCGGATGATGATTATAACGCCGCCTATGGGAACGAATGCATCAGACTCTAAAGCTAGACGGGTAAGATGCACAGTACCGGCTCGGCCTATAGGGGTGAACGATAGTGATAAAGGAGTTGATCTAATAGATGCAGAGGATTTTTGCAGGAACCTTTCAACTAAGCTTATAGAGGTAATCGAAATTGTCTGTCAAGACTTACTTCAGCAAATTGAAGCGGGACGCTATTTTCCCGGTATGACCTGATACTACGTGGATGCATCCTGTTTTGGTTTTTGGATTGACATTTCTGGTCTGTTTTTCTCACATTGCTCAAGAAGTTTCGGTAGCTCCCCATACCATGATATCGTTGGGTCATCTCTTGGGAAATTGCCCTTAAAGAGATAGAGAGAATCAAATGCTCTGAGTGGGTTCTGCTCAACAAACTTACTCAGTATTGGGATGATTATTGCACTATCATCGGATGTCGTTTCTGGTGTCGCTCCGTACCTTTCTATCGGAATAATCCCATCGACATCCCGTTCTATGCAACTGATAGCGTTCTCCACAATATCACACAGAAATTGTTGTATCGTAGCAATTATGCATGAGTATGCGCGGATAACAGCGGAAGAGTATGGTAGAGGCACGACATCCTTCAAAGGATTCTTGCCAACGAAAACCATTACAACAGAATCAAACTTCTCATCAGTGTTGGGATATTTTTCAGATGTTAGACCAGGTCTCATGGCCAATCCAGCATGTTTATAGCGTCTGAATATCTGGCCGTGTGCCTTACCAAACTTGCGAATTTGCAAAAGAAAAGACTTGAGTGCGTCCACATTTTGTTGAATCCGTTTCTCCAGCGCTCGACGCTCAAAGTCTGTCGGAGAAACTGCCGTCGGATCGGCATAACTCAACATGCGCCTATATTCATCATAAGAAAAACACTCGGTTTGAGAGTCTAGCCGGGTCATGAATTTCTTGATTCGATCCCCGAGATCCATGTCAGAAGAGTCTCTTCTGTCCAGAAGCCTATAATAGTCACCTTCTGAGGATATGTGGGAATCCAGTAAAATAATCAGATCTTCTATGTACATCATTATTTTTGAAATAATATCGACTTGTATCGCTCCTCGAATCTTGGCTAGATCCTCACCAACCAGTATTCGGCTACTGCCCTTAAGCACGAACTTTTGCTTATTGATATCCTCGATCGCCTGAAACATCAAATTTAGCAAGATACCACGCAGGGGCTTGCTATTATCCTGATAATTGCGAAGAAGGAAATGTCTCTCTCTTGTTTTTTCGTCCTTAAAACCATTGTATTCGTTGCTCAGGTCTGATAACCTCACCAAAAAGGGCGCACTAGTGACACATTTTCCTTTACTGCCGTCGCTTTGCGAGTAAACCGCATCTAATACCGAAATTCTGGCCTCGTTAACCCCGGCCATGTTCAGGATAACAATTTCATAGAGTTCCCTGCTTTTTAGCACAGGAATTCCAAAATCGAATTCCTCAACACCCTGTAGTGCACTTTTATCACCTAAATTGAGCCATATCGAGCCACTTATTCTAACATTTGAAATTTCGGTCGAGACGTGACTAATCACAGATATTATTAATGGGTACCCTTCTCCTTCCACCTTGGCGAAGCCGTTTCGACTCTTTAACTCCTCAACTTTGTCGAATACCTCTTGCATCAACAAGTCCGGGATTCTCGCGTTTGCCGCCTCGGGATCGCCGCGTCGTACGCGAAAGCAAGAGAAACTAATTCCAACACTCTGAGGAATACTCATTACAGTGGGAAAAGGGGAGGCAGCGATATTTCTATCTTTGATATCGTATTAGCCTGACGGTCAAGCCGAATTCAGTAGCAACTAAATCTCCAACCAATCATAACGTACGATATTATCTAGAAGCGGCACAAAATCACGCTCAGGAGGGGGGGATTGTATTTTTATCGACAAAGAGTAGAAAGACGTTTCCCCTACTCAGGATGTTATTTGAAGAGTCAAGGATCTATAGCAGCGAATGTCTGGTTGTGCTCTCTTGATTATAGGATAAGTAAAAGTCACCTAAAGAATACTATGAAAACTCGACTCGTTAGAAACGCTTAGAGAATACTTGCGCGCATTGCCTATACTTATGGGAAAAACTTACTATATGTCTTCGGTCTTTCAATTTGCGATGTTCCGCGCCAAGACGAAGAACTTGGTAACGGCACTTTTTGTGTTCGCAGTCATTTCGATCTTGGTTCCGTTTCAGTCGCAAACATTTCTACCAGACTTTCCGGACGCTGCGGCTGCGGCGGTGACGATTACCAGGCCAAATATCGTTGTCATCATGGTCGATGATCTGGAGAAGAGATCCTTGGAAATCATGATCCAGAACGGGCTTGTTCCCAACATTAAGCGCCACATACTAGACAAGAGCGTGGAATTCTCTAGTTCCTTCTCGACCTACCCTCTCTGCTGCCCCTCGAGATCCACCTTTCTCACCGGCCAGTATCCCCACAATCACAATGTCTGGTCTAACGCGCTGCCGGACGGTGGTGCAAGCAAGCTGGCCGACAGCTCTACAATCGCTACCTGGCTGCAGGATGCGCAGTATCACACGGGATACGTGGGCAAGTATCTGAACGCGTATGGCGTTGACACCCCCGAGACCTATGTTCCTCCGGGCTGGAATGACTGGCAGGCGACTGTAGGAGAGTCTACATATTTCATGTATTCCTATACGGTAAATGACAACGGCGTGCTCGTAAAGTACGGAAAAAAGTGGAGCGACTATCAGATAGACGTTCTCGCCAAGAGGGCCGTAGAGTACATCAAGGAGAGGGAATCCAATGATGCCAAGCCGTTCTTTCTTTACGTAAATCCGCTTGCTCCACACACCGATCACAGCACCGCGGACTGTACGATGAATTACGGAAGAATACAGACAACTGTGCCACCCGGCCGGTACCGTGGCACTACCGACCATATTGACATGCCGCGACCACCATCGTTTAACGAAGCTGATGTGAGCGACAAGCCCCAGGGGTCGCGAGCGCCCCTTCTCAATAGTGCACACATTGCGTGCCTTGAGAACTATTTTCACGACCGCCTGGAATCAATGCGGGCGGTAGACGACTTGGTACAAAAGCTAATGTCGGCACTGGGGAGCAACGGCGAACTTGGCAAGACTGTGATTGTATTTACTTCTGATAATGGGTACCTGCTGGGGGAGCACAGGCTGCACGCAAAGACTAGGGTTTACGAGGAATCGATTGGTGTTCCACTCTACATACGAATTCCCAAAGTCGCGCCGGACGAGATAGACAAGTTGGTGACGAATAATGATCTTGCGCCGACATTCCTTGAACTTGCGGAGGCTAAGGCTGATATCAAGATAGACGGGCGCTCTCTCATTCCGTTGATAGAGAATCCAAATGGAAGCTGGAGAAAGGGATTCCTCATAGAAACGCCAAAGTACTCGGCCATTAGAACAGAAAATTACGTCTATGCATCTCATAGCAACGGAGCCAAAGAGGTCTATGACCTGGACATCGATCCCTACGAGCTGCAGAACGTGAGTGGAAAAGCACCATGGGCTTCCAAGATACCCGCGCTTGAGCAATGGCGCAAGGCACTCGTAAATTGCGAGGGATCGACTTGCAAGAGTATCGAGAACAAGACGCCGCCGTAAATTCGAACACGAGCCAATCCGGCGTAGCCCTCTTGAGGAATTTTGTTGATCTTGTTCCTCTATTAAGTGCATAGATGTTCCATAGTCATTTATTAACCACGCCGGGGGCGCATAGCCATGAAACCTGCCATTCTCATTGGAGCGTCGCTGTTGTCGGCTACTCTGCTCGTTTCTTACGGGTCGGCATACTCGGATTTTCCAGACGGAGAATCAGTCCCTGCCGAATGCAAGCCGGCGAACGAGGGCAACGAGTTTGTTCATACCTTTGGCGTCTCAAAGTTCCCTGTAGGCCTTGACCCTGACGAGCCGATCTTTCCAGGTGATGATGTCATTGCGATTGCCAACTTTAACAATCCACTGAATCCACAATTCCAGACCGAAGACATCACGGAGATAAGGTTTCTGTGGTTTGATGGTAGCGGCACTCTGCAACAAGAGACCGTCGTTCCAGTTGACACAGACATCCAGACAATAGCGGACGACAAGTTCCTTGGAGTATACGGACCTGGTACTACATGGGAAGTTATAGCGTGCTATGAAGGAACCAACGTCGACGGCAATGACAGGACCATAGGAGTGAATACCGTCCACTTGGATGTTGACTCTTTCTTTGTGCTCCCGGAATCGCCAATGGGCGTAGCAGCCCTCATCAGTGCATCACTTGCATCGCTGGGCGCATTCATGTTCCTTAGGAGTAGGCACAAATAGGAAAGTGCGTCCCACCAATTCCCTTTCTTTTCTCTGAGATAGGGTTCTCCCGCATACGTGGCATTCGAACTGATTTGCGAAAGAGTCTATTCCCGTTCTTGATGCAGCAAGTACGATCAAAAGTCAAAGATCCGATCGGGTATAAAGTCATAAAGACTGCTTGACAAAAAAGTTCAATGACGCGAATGTGCTAGGATCGCATTACTCTTTTATAGTGGCTAGCTGTCGTCAATGTCGGTGGGATGTTGGGAAAGGTCGATACCGCAGCTTTAATTTTAGAGCTGACTGTCGATGGCGCGTCAAAGCAATACTTGAAGAACAGGATGGATTTTTCAGCTCGCGAACTAGAAGATTATCTCTCCATGCTTGGATCAAAGAATCTCGTTCGGATCTTGAAGGCCAAAGGCGGCGACAGCGCAGTTGTGACCATAAAGATCACAAGAAGGGGAATTCAGTTCCTGAACCTTTACCGTTCGATTACGGCAAAATATCTAACAATACCTGCAAAGTAATAAAGCGATTTCGCTCCGCGATTCGTATTCCGTGATCAATGTTTAAGAATAGCTGCCTTGCTCTGGGCATCGGTATGGTAAGAGTGGAAAAATCAAAGACCGTTAATGCGCCACAGGAAAAGATATTCAAGCTGATCACCGATTTTGAAAAACTGCCCTCGAGATTCCCGAACAGATACCGCTCGCTCAAGGTTTTGCAACGGTCTGGTAACACGGTGACTGTCGAGGAAGACATTACTGCTGCTGGCAGGGAGATACATCAGGTAACCAGACATCTGCTCGAGCCAAGCCGTCAGCTCAAAAGCGAAGTAGTGGAAGGCGATACAAAGGGGACTTTGGTTGTGATAACTCTTGAACCAGAGTCCTCCGAAAGGACAAAAGTGTCGGTGGATGCGGATCTAAAGCTGGGGAAATTGGGATCGATGCTCGGGATACTTGCCAAGGGGAAGATAAAGGAAGGACTGGAACGAATGATTGACGAATTCGAGAACAAGGTGAACTCTGGCTAAGCACGAAGAGTATCAGAACGCTATCAGGACTTGATTCGCCCTTCGTTTCGGAGCTCGGACAGGATCCTCATTAAAGTGTCATAGTCGACATCCACGTTGTTTAGAATGACGGAATGATCTATGCTTCCGAATTTCTTTACGAATTTTTCCACGACTGCTTTCTTTTTCTGATATTTTCTGTCGTGCACGGAGGTACTGGTTAGAGTCTGTATAAAACACTCTCGATCTAGGTCAGGTTTTTATAATTCCGAACGAACAAATAGAACATGAATCTCGAGGGCCATGAGATCTGCCCCGCGCTCGTGGTAATAGACGTGCAGAACGGCTTTGTCAGCACGGGAGGATCTTATGACACCCTTGGAATGGGCGTCGCTCACTATCAAAAGGTTCTGCCCGACATATCGCGACTGATCAAGCTGTGCAGAGACGCGGGGATTCCTATATTTTATACGCAGGCCGTCCGGGAGAAATCCGGCATCGATCTCTTGACAAGAACCCACAATATTCTCCCAAAGTCCAGAGAGGAGCGGATAAAAATGAAACCCATTTGCATTAGGGGGACCTGGGACGCAGCCATTGTGGATCAAGTCAAGCCCGACCCAAAAGACCACATAGTTGTGAAAAGGCGGGACTCGGCGTTCCAGGATACAGAGCTGGGCGTCTGGTTGAAAAGCCTTGGAGTGGATACGCTTATTTTCTGTGGAATTGATACGTCGATATGCGTGGAAGCATCATTGAGGGAGGCGTTCAACAAAGGGTACGACGTTATTCTCATTTCTGACGCAACGGCCTCGGGAAGCCCCAAGCACTTTGAATCCACGCTAGAAATCGTCAGGGACTACTACGGTCTGGTGATGGACACCTTGAGTTTTTCTACCTTTCTGCCACAGGCTGCGAAGAGCGCGCTCCAGCAAGCAGAATAGCCAGTCTGATACCGTCCAACCTATCGCAAACGTTCTAAGGAAGCCTCTTCCAAAGCTAGGTCATGAATGCGATCACGGGGCTAGCAGCTCTTGACATGGACGGCACGTTGATTCAGGGTCGGCTCGTGTTCGCCCTGGCAGGTGCGTTCGGGCTCACGGAAAGAGTAAAGTCGATTCAGTCAGGCAGCCTGCCACCACACGAACAAACGAGATCCATAGCTGCACTTTTCGCAGGATTGAGCGAGAAGGACATTGAGCAAGCAATCCAGTCGATACCGCTTTCCGAGAACTGTGAACAGATGATCGCGCGACTAAGAGAGCGAAACTACAAGATTGGAATAATAAGCGACAGTTATACGGCGGCAGCCGGACTCGTTGCGGATCGCCTGGGATTGGACTTTGTAGCGGCAAATGAGCTTGAAATCATTGGAGGCGAGGTCACGGGAAAAGTCAGGATGCCGCTAGGATGGGACAGGATCGGATGTTTCTGCAAGATCTCTGTCTGCAAGCGGTTTCACCTGGAAAAGTTTGCGCGGAAGTTTGAGGTACCTATGGAAAGGACACTTACAGTCGGCGACACAAAATCCGATATTTGTATGATAAAAAGCGCGGCAATTGGCGTCGCGTTCATGCCCAAGGACGAGCAAGTAGCGAATGCGACCGACAAAGTCGTTCATGAGCCTGATCTCTTAAAAGTATTGGCATTTGTCGAATGAACACTTTTAAGGCATGGGCGTGCTCTAATAACTACAAGTCGAATTCTCCGCACGGCGGAGGTCTTTTGGCTTTCTGAATTTGGTAAAATATCGTGTGTGGAATAGCAGGTGTACTGAGTAAGAACGGAGAGAATGTCGTGCCCCTCATCGGGGTCATGCTTCGTTGCATGGTGAATCGCGGGCCAGACGGTGCCGGACTAGTCGCTGATGACCAGATAGTAAAATCAGATTCGATAAACGCATTGCAGTCTGATTTCCAAAAAGTTACTGGCAGCAGCGCACTGGGTCACAATAGACTGGCAATAGTCGGCGGCACGTGCGGGGCCCAGCCTTTCGAGAGTTGTGACGGTAGGTTCATCCTTGAGCATAACGGCGAGATCTACAACTACAAGAAAATAAGGCAAAGACTGGAGAAGCGTCATAGATTCAGCACCATGACGGACAGCGAAGTAATCGTCCACCTTCTCGAAGAACACGCGCGCACCAGCAGCCTTCTCGGCGCGATAAGGCGCACGGTAGCCGAACTCGATGGGGTCTATGCCCTTGCGATCAAAGACGTAAAAACAGGACAGGTCGCGCTGGTGAGGGACAGGATTGGCGTTCGGCAGCTCTATTACGCTGAGAATGCCAGCTATGTTGCCTTTGCTTCTGAGCGGAAGGCGTTATGGAGGATTGGCATGCCAGAGCCTACTCGAAGGATAATGCCGGGCAGTGCAATCATAATGTCGCCTGAAGGCAAGCTCCAGAGCTTTGAAGTGGCGGATCCCATACCGCAAATAAGGATCGCTCATAAAACGATGGCTTCTGCCATCGATGCATACGGCAGGGCACTGCACGACTCTATGAAAAAGAGATCTCAGGATCTGAAGAAAATAGGGATCATTTTCTCCGGCGGGATCGACAGTGTGCTCGTCGCGCACATTGCGGCGACGATGGTTCCAGAAGTGCGCTGCTATACCGGCGGCGTAAAGGGTTCCAGCGACATCGCGTATGCGCGGCAGATCGCGGAGAGGCTGAACCTTGAGCTGAAAGTATGCGAGTTTAGCCAGGATGAAGTGGAAAGGTTGATCCCCGAGGTGGTCGGAATTATCGAGGACTCTAACGCAGGTCAGGTTGAAGTGGCTCTTCCGGTGTACGGTGCGGTAAAACTCGCACACGAAGACGGAGTCAAGGTCATGTTCACGGGGCAGGGGGCGGATGAGCTTTTTGGCGGGTACTCATGGTATGCCAAAGTGGCAGAGAAGGAAGGTTACAAGAGGCTTCGCCAACACATGGTGCAGGATCTGCTACTGCTATACAAAGAAACGCTCGAAAGAGAGGACAAGATAACTATGGCCCACAGCATAGAGCTGCGTGAGCCGTTCTTGGATCCGGAGGTGATCCGGGTCGCCCTTGCCACCGATCTTCGTCTAAACGTGAAAGGTGGCCATGACATGCTTGGCAAGCACGTACACAGGCGCGTTGCGCAAGAGTTGGGCATACCCAAAGACATCGCCTACAGGCTCAAAGAAGCTGCGCAGCATGGTTCTGGGATGCATGGAACGCTCGATTCGATTGCAAGAAAACATGGGTTTGACGAGTCTGCGATTCCGGAGGGATATCTTCAGGTTCTTAAAACCCGCGATAAAATAGGCAGCTCGCAGAGATACGGCTACATTTTCGGCGATGAGAAGATCTGGACAGCCGAGCCCCACGTACAGATGTATATTGACAGCGTTATGAAGCGGCTGCCGCCGGCCGAACTTTTGGCTCCCACAAGAAGTTCAAAGTTTACAGCTTGAAACCGACCTTATTGTGCGAGCAATCAGAAAGGGGGCTATGAGCAAAGCGGGAATGCTTGCAGTTATGAACAGCGTCTGAAAGGGGGCGAGCGCCGTTGCGCTCGTGCCCGCGCCTGCCACGCCTATGCCAAGGAGAGCAGAAAATATGCTCCCGGCGCACGTAGGACATCCCACAAACAACCCGCTTGTGGCCCCTATCCCGCTCACAATCGAAGTCCTCGATCGCACCGACTTTCTCTGTCTGTACGCATAGACGCTCAGAGCAGTGTTAAAGCCCACCAGCGCAGACACAACCACGGCGAGAATAACATTCACAGGTATAACGAGAATCAGAAAATGGTCTGTAATGTATACCGTCAACATCGGTACGTATCCGGGGGAGCTGCAACATGGAATCATGTCAAGGGATGGAACCGGGATCCCCCTTTCAGTAAACGAAACATCGGCACGGTAGACCAGTATCTGCGACAGGAAGCCGAAGAATACCCCGTACGCGATGGCAGCGACAACGGCGATCTTTCTGTACTCGGCA
>Ga0187892_10008746_pt1 | contig 13676 bp, 8 predicted proteins | sample MA1701073metaG_FD_139345 | JGI IMG/M metagenome (GOLD analysis project Ga0187892, IMG submission 139345) | Bio-ooze microbial communities from a basaltic lava cave in the Kipuka Kanohina Cave System on the Island of Hawaii, USA - MA170107-3 metaG ...
CTTCTGGTTCGATATGAGAAGACCCATCGCTCCTACCTGGCGCTGAGCATGCTCGCTGCAGCCATCATCTGCTTCCGGCACGTGCCAGCCAAGGTTAACATTATTTACGGATAAGCCCTTAGTGTCTGGATCGAGACCATGACAGATTGGGACCGTCGTTTCATCGAACTCGCCCGTTTCGTTGGGACTTGGAGTAAGGACCGAAGCACCCAGGTTGGATGCGTCATCGTCGGTCCGAGCCACGAAATTCGGGCTGTTGGATACAACGGCTTTCCTCGCGGGGTGAACGATGACGCCGAGCATCGGCACGATAGGCCCCTAAAATATCGATGGACGGAGCACGCCGAGCGAAACGCGATCTATAACGCCGCGCTAAGTGGGGTATCGCTCAAGGGCTGCCGTATGTATCTGCCGTGGTTCCCCTGCATGGATTGCGCGCGTGCCATCGTTCAAGTGGGGATCGCGGAGCTAATCGCCTTGAAGCCGGACTTGGCGGACGGTAAGTGGGGTGATGATTTTAAGGAGGCGTTAGAGCTCTTCTCCGAAGCCGCTATCAGAGTGAGTTTCTACGAGCAATGACGTGATGCACATTGTCAGGTTGCGCTGAGGATGATGCAATGACGGCATCGACACCTTACAGCCCAAGGACAACAGCTATCGCTTCCCACCCGAGATCATCGCTTCTGCGAGGCAGATCGATTGACACGAGACTTCGATCTTCCGCTCGAGCAGCCGCGCCCTTCCGCTCTGTGTATGCGCGGGTCTCGAATCACTTCCGATCGGGGACATCCAATGCGGACGTGCAATATCGGACATTGATGACTGCGCGGTTCGCACCGTGGTCTGATATCCAGACGCGCGCCGAACTCGATGTCCGCGTTGGGTGGGTGCTTGATGAGATGCTAGTCCGCGCAAGGGGGCACTACATTTGCGTTCCGGGCCGGAGGGCGCGATGCCCTTTCGCCGCGTCACGGAATGCCATGAGAGGCCAGGTCTCGACCTGACGGTGCAGAAAAGCAAGTCAGTCGAGGTTTCGGTGCCGACACCGCATGGCTCCGAATCTGCAACCCCGCAAACCAAGTGGATCAGCCCGTAGCTGTGATACCGTTGGAGTTCCCATCCATGAGGACACAATGCCGACGGCCGAGAAAGCGACTGGCCACGGGTCGAGGGCGACGCCAGCGGTAGATCGCGCACCTCCCAAGCCAGCGGCGCTGATCGAATCACTTCGGGCTTTCGGATACGACGCGCCAACCGCGGTCGCAGATCTTGTAGATAACAGCATTGCCGCTGCGGCAAGGAACGTCTGGCTCGAGTTCATCTGGGCTGGAACGACTTCGGTCCTCGTGTTGAGGGATGACGGCTCGGGGATGTCAGAGCACGAGCTTGTCGAAGCCATGCGGATTGGCTCGCACAGTCCGAAAGATCCGCGCGGGCCGCGGGATCTGGGTCGGTTTGGACTTGGCCTCAAGACCGCCTCGTTTTCCCAGTGTCGAACCCTCACCGTCGCTTCGAGAAAGCGGGGCACGCAGGTGGCGAGCCGTACATGGGACCTTGATTTCGTCGTCGAGCAGGATGAGTGGCTCCTCCTCCAGAAGCCGCCCGATGCCGCGAGGGAAATCGTCGATGGGCTAGGGAAACAAGAGGAAGGCACTGCCGTGATCTGGTCGTCGCTCGATAATCTGGTCGGCGAGGCGGCAGCGGAGGACCGCGCTGCGGAGGACGCGTTCTACGCTGCCGCCGATCGGATCCGTGATCACCTTGCGATGGTATTCGGCGAGTACCTTCGCGGGCGTGGGGCGATCACAATCCATGTGAGCGGGCATCCAGTCACCGGGTGGGACCCTTTTCTCGGCGCTCATGATGCAACCCAAGTCTTGCCAGGGGAGTCCCTGCGTTGGCGGGAAGCCGATATTTGCGTGACCCCATATGTCCTTCCGCACCACTCAAGGATGACCCCGACGGAGTTTGAGCGCGCCGGGGGGATTCACGGCTGGAATGCGCACCAAGGCTTCTACATATACAGGAATCGAAGATTGCTGGTGGCCGGCGACTGGCTCGGGCTCGGGTTCACGAAGGAAGAGCACTACAAGCTGGCGCGGATACGGATTGACCTGTCGAGCGAGTCAGATTTCGACTGGGCGCTCGATGTGAAGAAGTCGCGCGCGTGGCCGCCGAATCAGCTTCGCGACGCGCTCCGGAGAATCGCGAGACTCACGCGGTCAAGAGCCGCAGAAGTCTACCGGCATCGCGGCCGCAAGCTGATGACCACCTCCGAGACAGACCGAGTCCTCATGTGGGAGACCCTCGTGAAGCAGGGGAGAACCTTCTACCGTTTGAACCGCAAGCACCCGATTGTCGAGGCGGCGCTGGAAAGTGCCGGCGATCCTCGCGTGGTCAAGGCGCTTCTCAGGCTGGTGGAGGAGACGGTTCCCGTGCCGCTGATATACATCCAAACCGCAGAGCAGCCGAAGGCACATGCGGAGCCCTTCGAGACCGTCTCGACGGCCCATGTCAGGGCCGTGATGCAGCAGGTGTTCAAGGCCCTTGTCGGGTCAGGCCACAACCCCGAGGATGCCCGAAGGAGGATGGCGCTGATCGACCCGTTCGATCGCTTCCCGGACCTCCTCGAGACCATGGATACGGGGTCGATCGAAGAAGATACCGAGGACTGAGGCATGCCGCAGAACAAGGAGCTGTCGGCCGCTCAAGAGCAGGCGCGAAAGCTTGCGCGTGTGCTGCTCGAAAGGGAGACAAAGCCCGACCGAGAGCTCATCCGGCAGCGGGTCGTCATGGCCGTGGAGACGACCCGACAGGCGCACCCCGACGCTCGTGAGGTCGACATCGAGGAGCTCGTTCACGAGTTCGAGCACATCTTCGACATCTTTGTCGAGACCGGCCGCGCGCTGGACGATCCGACCGGCCACGTACCATGGCTACCCGACAGGCGAGCGTCGATCGGCTGGAAGTTCTGGCAACGCTACGAGTGGTTCCTGGAGCACGACGAGGGCCTGCCGGGCCCGGTCGTGCGCAACCTCGACGTCGTGACGGATCAGGTCCTCGAGCGCTTGGAGGACCCGGGTCGCGAGGGGGCCTGGGATCGACGGGGACTCGTTGTCGGGAGCATCCAGAGTGGAAAGACCGGTAGCTACCTCGGGCTCTCCTGCAAGGCGATCGATGCAGGCTACAGGCTGGTGATCATCCTGGCAGGGATCCACAACAGCCTGCGGTCGCAGACCCAGATCCGCACGGATGAGGGGGTCCTCGGGTTCGACACTTCAGCGAACCGCTGGTTTGACGCGGCGAACCGGAAGGTGGGTGTTGGACTCCTCCGCTTCGATCCGCTGAGAGTCAGTTCCCTGACGGCGCGGCATGACGGCGGGGACTTCAACCGGCAGATCCTCAGGAATGTGGCCATCGCGCTCGGCGGTGACCCGTACGTCTTGGTGGTCAAGAAGAACAGCCGCATCCTCAAGAACCTCCTGGACTGGGTGCTGCACGTGAACGGGACGGATGACGGCAGGGGCGGGAGGATCGTTCGCGGGGTTCCCCTGCTCCTCATCGACGACGAGGCCGATCACGCATCCATCAACACGCGAGCGATTCCCCCGGGGGAGGATCCAGCGGACTACCGCCCCAGCGCGATAAACCAGCGCGTCCGGAGTATCCTGGCCGCCTTCGAGAAGCGCGCGTACGTCGGCTACACGGCGACCCCGTTCGCGAACATCTACGTGGATCCGGACGCCGCCGATCAGCGACTCGGAGATGACGTCTTTCCACGGTCGTTCATCCTGAACCTCCAGCCCCCATCAAACTACATCGGCCCGGGGCAGATCTTCGGGATCGATGCCGATCCGGACGCGGGGATCGAGGGGCAGGAGCCGCTGCCGCTGGTCCGCGTCATCGATGACCACGAGGCCTACTTCCCCGCGAAGTACGGGCTGGACCATGATCCCGGAAGCCTCCCCCCTTCCCTGATGACCGCCATCCGCGGGTTCATCCTGATCTGCGCGGCGCGCCGGGCCCGGGGACAGGTGAACGTCCACAACTCAATGCTCATTCACGTTGCGCGGTTCGTGAACGTCCAGCGCAAGGTCAGGGACCTCGTGGACGCGGAGCTTCACTACCTGCGGCGTCGAATCGCACACGAGCATCCCGCGTCGCCCCGCCAGATCCGGGCAGACCTGAAGGAGCTCTGGGGCCTGGACTTCGAGCCGACCACGCGCGCCATGAACCGACCGGACTGCAAGCCACTGGAGTGGAGCGACGTGGAACCTCACCTGCACGAAGCCGCATCCCGGATCCAGATCAAGGAGATCAACGGCCAGACGCAGGACATACTCGACTACGTCGAGAACAGGAACGGCTGCAGCGTCATCGCGATAGGCGGGGACAAGCTCTCGCGCGGCCTCACCCTGGAGGGGCTCTCGGTGTCGTACTTCCTCAGGATGTCCAAGATGTACGACACCCTCATGCAGATGGGGCGCTGGTTCGGCTACAGGGATGGCTACCTCGACCTGTGCCGGCTGTACACGACCGAGGAACTCGTCACGTGGTACCGTCACATCGCTCTCGCAGACATGGAGCTGCGGCGGGAGTTCGACTACATGTGGCGAGGCGGACACACCCCGAGGGAGTACGGCCTCCGGGTCCGCACCCATCCGGAGGGGCTGATCGTGACGGCCCTGAACAAGTCGCGGCTCGGGCTGCGAATGCAGCTGTCGTACGCAGGCGAGCTCGTGCAGACGACGTTCCTCTACAAGAAGAAGGAGCAGATCGAAGGGAATCTGAAGGCGACCGAGGACCTGATCGCGATACTGGGGGCGTCGCGCAGGCCGCGCGCGAGCGCGGGCGCGGACCACCGGATGTGGGAGAAGGTCCCTGCATCGACCGTGACAACCTTCCTGCGGCGGTTCGCGGTCCATCCACGCTCGTTCGAGGCAGACAGCTCTCGGTTATCGGACTACATCGAGCGGCAGCTCAGACATGGCGAGCTGACGGGATGGACGGTCGTCTTGCTTTCCATCCGCCACGGCGCGACGGCCCGTTTCCCCCGGATCGGAGCTGAAGAGGACATCGGGCTGTACCTCCGCGATCCGCGCCGGAAGGAAAACAGAGAGGAGGAGGAGCCTGCACTGTATGCAATAAGGAAAAGCAACATCATCAATCCTCCGGACCAAGCACTGGACTTCGATGACCAAGTGCTCGACGAGGAGCTCGCCAGCAGGATCCTGGCCAAGCGAGCATTCGGCGGCCCCGGCAGGCTGCCGGACCGGGAGCTGATCCTCGGGTCCGTTGGCCGCAGGGTTCGGGACGTTGCGGTGGAGCTGACAAAAACACGGTGGATGCGGGGAGAGATCCGTGGAGACCAGGAACCCGTGACGCCCAACGGAAGGGTGATCCGGGAGCTCAGAGCGGAGAACATGGGGTTGATGCTCCTGTACCCGCTCACGTGGCACGACGAGAAAGGCGCGCGCTACGCGAACATCGAGGTCGAGAAGCCGATCATCGGGTTCGCCCTGAGCTTTCCGGTGAGTGATCGCGGCCAGCCGATCGAGTACCTGGTCAACGAGGTCTACCAGCGCCTGCATCTGGGCGACGCCGAGGATGTTGACGACTGACATCGAGAGGCTCTGGGAGGCGTTGGGTGTCGGGGTCACGGGGCTCACGAAGCCCGGTTACCTTCTGCGGCGCGTCTCGGCCACCTGCAACGCCGATCTCTTCGTTGCTCTCAAGTACCCCGAGGGATACCGCGCACTCGTGCTGCGTGCGCCGGTGGAGACTCTTCCAGATCGGAAGGAGCTTCCCGAGACGCGGGGCCTCGTAGTCTTCAGCGAGCGACTGCGGGACGACGAGGAGGGCTACGGATCCGTCATCGTGCAGCTCAGGGAAACGGCGTTCGTGGAGACGTTCCTGGCGTTCGTCTCGGTGCTCGCAACCCGCATATGTACGTGCGATACCCCGGCGCGCGCGGTCGTCGAGCTGGTATCGCAGCTCGTTCGCTGGCAGCGCTTCCTGGAGATGCACTCCGAGGGACTTGGTGACGAAGCGCAGCGAGGACTGTACGGGGAGCTGCGCGTCCTCCGCTCGCTCCTCGCCGCGACCGGGGACCCGCGTCTGGTGGCTGGGTGGACGGGTCCCTCGGGAGCTCCACAGGACTTCAGGTTCGAGGGCGGCATGGCGGTCGAGGTAAAGACCTCGATCTCACCGGAGCCTCAATCGATCCGGATCAACGGGGAGCGGCAGCTCGATGATGCGGGCCTGTCCCGACTGTATCTCGTATCTATGTCGATCGACCGACTCCCGGCTGGAGGAGAGAAGCTTCCGGATCTTGTCCGCTCGGTGCGAGGCATGCTGCAGGATCACCCTCTTCAGCTGGACGGATTCGACGCTCTTCTTCTGGAAGCAGGTTACGTGGGCCTGCACGAGCAGCGCTACAACGCCGACGGGTTCACGGTGCGGAACGAGAGGACCTTCAAGGTGCAAAGCGGCTTTCCGAGGCTTGTCGAGGCCGACATGCCCGAAGGGGTGGGGCAGATCAGCTACAGGGTAAGCCTCTCCGCATGCGCAGGATTCGCCGTGCCGCTCGCGGAAGTCGTAGACGCCATCAGGGCAGGAACGAGGAAGGGAAACTAGCCCTCGGGGAGACTGGCGCATGCCGATCACGCTTGTGGAGTTCGCGAAGGACATGCAGCAGGACGTGATCGCGTCCGCCGAGATCGAGGATTCGCAAGACTTCGCGGAGAACGCGTTCACCCGTCGCCTGCTCGACTACCTCGCTGAGGCGGGCGAGCTCGGTGACGGCGAGGTGTGTTACTACCACCACCACGGCATGAAGGTGAACGGATACGAGCTAAACCCGGAGGAGGAGAGCCTCGATCTTGCAATATCGATCTACACCAGAGAGTGCCCGCCGGGCCGCGTGGAGAAGGCAAGGATCGATGCCGCGGTCCGGCAGCTCACAGCCTTCCTCAAGCGGTCCGTCCAGGGCTTGCACGAGAGGATCGAGGAATCGCACCCCGCGTTTGCGCTTGCGCAGGCCATCCACCACTTCTGCAGTTCCGGGGAGCAGTTCTCGCGGATCAGGTTCCTCCTGCTCACGGACGGCGTCGTGAATGTGGACCGGCTTCCGGAGCCGGAAGAGACCACCGCCGGCCAGGCGACCCTCCAGGTATGGGACATCGAGCGCCTCTACCGCTGGTACACGTCGGGTCACGAGCTGGAGGAGATAGAGGTCGACTTCGCCGGGAAACACGGTGGCGCGATTCCCTGCATCCCGGTGGATGAGCCGGGCGCGGACTACGAGACCTTTCTCGCGGCCATTCCTGCGACCACACTCGTGTCAGTGTACGGCCAGTACGGGCCACGGCTGCTCGAACGGAACGTTCGCTCCTTCCTGCAGCTGAAGGGAGACGTCAACAAGGGGATCCGGAAGACGATTCTCGAGAACCCTCGCAGGTTCCTCGCCTACAACAACGGCATAACCGTCACGGCAGCCGAGATCAGGCTCGTCCGGCAGGACGACGGCACGCCGGCCGTGGCCTATGCGCGGGACCTGCAGATCGTGAACGGCGGCCAGACAACCGCTTCACTCTTTCGGGCCGCGCGCAAGGACGACGCGGATCTCGGAGGCATCCACGTCCCCATGAAGCTGAGCGTGGTGCGCGATCCCTCCAACCTCGACGGATTCGTGGCCGACATCTCGCGCTTTGCGAACAGCCAGAACAAGGTGAGTCTCGCGGACCTCTCGGCCAACGACCCGTTTCACAGACGTATCGAGGAGCTCTCCAGGACGGTCTGGGCGCCCCCGGCGCCCGGGACGCAGCGACAGACGCGGTGGTTCTACGAGCGTGCTCGCGGCCAGTACGCGGATGCTCGGGCGAGGGAGGGCACTCCGGCGCGTGCGAGAGCGTTCGAGCAGACGCATCCGCGGTCCCAGATGTTCACCAAGACGGACCTGGCGAAGTATGAGAACACGTGGATGCAGCGGCCCCACATCGTCAGCAGGGGCGCCCAGAAGAACTTCCTGGGCTTCACCGAAGAACTGGCGAGGCGCGGCGGGTTCGTGCCGGACGAGCGGTACTTCCAGCACACCGTCGCAAAGGCAATTCTCTTCAGGCGCGCCGAGCGGATCGTGCAGGGACAGGCATACGGCGGCTATCGGGCGAACATCGTCAGCTACACGCTCGCCTGGATCTCGCACGCTACGGAGCAGCGTTTAGACCTTGACCGGATATGGCAGAGCCAGTCCCTGACCCCGGCGCTGGAGGACATGATCGCTACGATGTCCGTGCACGTGCACGGCATGATCACTGCACCTCCTGGCGGACGGAACGTCACCGAATGGTGCAAGAGCGAGGGCTGCTGGAGCCAGTGCAGGGAGCTCGCCGTCGACGTGTCGCCGGCACTCAGGCGGGAGCTGATCGCGGTTGGTCGCCCTCCCGAGAGGGGCAACCAGGACATCGATCAACCTGACGAGGAGGACCTCGCCAAAATAGAACGCGCGAAGGCCGTTCCTGCCGAGACCTGGTTCAAGCTCTCTAACTGGGCGAAGCAGACGAATAGCCTGCTGCCGTGGCAAAGGAGCCTGGCGTTCGGCCTGGGAAGGCTCGCGGGTCGAGGGCAGGATCCGAGCAGGAAGCAGGCCGAGCAGGGCCTGCGGCTGTACGAGGAGGCGCGTCGTCTGGGCTTCAAGACCTGAAAAGGCCTTGCGGCCAACCTTGTTACGAACGGCGCTTCACGATAAAGAGCGCTGCCTCAGAAATGGCCGCCGAATCAGGCAGATCGGCGATCAAAGCCATTGTGTTGCGGAAAACGGTTGAAAAGTGCGCACTTTTGAGGTAATAGTTGCGCCCGGAAAGGTCCCGGCGCATGAACGCAAACTTCAAGGTCTCGGTGGTGGTACCCGCTGACGAGTTCGAGCGGTTCGACTCGTACTGCGCGGAAAAGGGCTTCAAGAAGAGCACCCTGATCGTCCGCCTCATCCGCGAGCACATGGACGGGGAAGGCTATCGAGTACAGCGTCAGTTGCCATTGTCAGCGCTCGATCAGGTCCGCGCGGAACCGCGGCGCCGCGGCAGGCGGCCAAGAAAACGAGGGGCGTGAGGATGGGCGCGGTTCAGGAGCTGATGTGTCGAAATGCGCTCGCGTCAGGCGCGGCAACACAGGGGGTAGGCTCCACAGTACCGTGGCCACCGGACCCTCGCGAGCGTTCTGACTTCTATCACCGAACGCGGGTATTCCCGGAAGACGTGTCCTCATGGCGAAAGGGCCTCGTAGGTCGCGTGATGCAGGAGCACGCCCTTTTTCCACGGGTACCGCGCAACGCCAGCCAGGAGGAAGTGCGGGCGCTCGTCGACGACGGGATCACCTTCCTGAGGGAGATCGCCAGGATGGTGGCGCTGATCCACGGCACTCCGCGGCTCGGGAACAAGGAGGACCCCGTTGACGAGCTGGTGTACATCATCCTGGCGCGCAAGACGCGAGAGGAGGCATACCAGCAGACGTACGACGCGCTGAAGAAGCGTTTCTCCACGTGGGACGGACTGCTGTCCTCGCCACGAGCCGTGGTCGAGTCACTTGTCCGTTCCGGGGGGCTCTTGCAGAGAAAGACGGACAGTCTTTTCGGTGCCCTGGCGAGAATCAGGGACACGTTCGGCAGCTGCACGCTCGATCCGGCGCGAGAGTGGTCCGATGGCAAGCTCGAGGAGTTCCTGTGCTCGCTGCCGGAGATCAGCCGGAAGAGCGCCTACTGCATCATGATGTACTCCTTCGGGCGGATGGTCTTACCTGTTGACACCCACGTTGGAAGGGTGCTCGCCCGTCTTGGTCCATTTCGAGAACTGGGACTTTCGCTCCGGGGTCTCGATCACAAGAAGCTACAGGCGGTCCTGGCGGACCTTGTGCCGCCGAACCTCCGCTACTCGCTGCACGTGAACCTGCTGGTCCACGGGCGAGAGATCTGCAGGAGCCAGCGCCCGAGCTGCGACCGGTGCGAGATCCGCAACTTCTGCTCCGCGTATCGCAACGCGCAGGCCACGAAGTCCGCCCGGTCGAGCGCTCCAACGGTCGTCGACCTCTTCGCCGGGGCCGGCGGGCTGTCGGAGGGATTCACCCGGGCAGGCTTCCGCGTGGCGCTCGCGCTGGACCAGGATCCAGTCGCCGCGAGGACCTACTGGCTCAATCATCCTGCGCTTCCGGACAATCGCCTGCTCGTGCGGGACATCCGGGATGTGAAACCGGGTGACTTGCGAAAGCTGGTGGGGCGCAGAACCGTGGATGTCCTAGTAGGGGCGCCCCCGTGCCAGGGCTTCTCGCACGCGGGCCACCGCTCGAAGAGCACGCGCACGGGGTATCGCGTGGTGGCGGACGAGCGAAACTTCCTGTTCGAACACATGGTAGCGATGACCCTGGAACTCCGTCCGAGGCTGTTCCTGATGGAGAACGTTCCTGGCATGCAGTCGGCCCGCCACCAAAACCTCTCGTTTCTCGAGATCGCCGCTCGCCGCCTCGAGCAGAAAGGGCTGTATCGCACGGCCATCTGGCGGTTGAACGCATCGGCGTTCGGTGTTCCGCAGGACCGGATCCGCTACTTCCTGGTGGCATCCCGGCTTCGCGCACTTCCGAGCTTGCCTCATGAAGAGTACCAGGACATTCAACGATCGGACTTCGAGGTCGATGCACTACCGCCGGTGACGCTCGATGAGGCGATCTTCGACCTGCCCCCCCGCGAGGCGGGAGGAGGGGTCGCCGCCGACCTATGGCACCCGCCCGATGTCGCTACGGACCCTCGCTACCGCCGATACCTGAGCAAGTTCGACCTGCGAAGGAGCTCGCGCATCATCTACAACCACACCGTCCGGTATCACAACGAGCGCGACCTCGAGCTGTACGCGCTCCTCCGGCCTGGCGAGGACAGCATCCATGCGCTGGAACGCCATGGCCGGGACGACCTGATGCGGTACCGCCGCGACGTCTTCGACGACAAGTACGCCAGGCTGCGAGGTGACAGGCCGTCGAAGACCATCGTGTCCCACCTTGCCAAGGATGGGAATGGATACATCCACCCGACCCAGGTACGATCGATCAGCGTGAGGGAGGCGGCTCGCGCCCAGTCCTTCCACGACGGATATGCCCTATGCGGCTCTCCGTCGGACCAGTGGATCCAGCTCGGCAACGCAGTTCCGCCAGTGCTCGCCGAGGCCATCGCCCGAAGCTTTCGCCGGGTACTTCAACAGGGAGGCAAGGCATGACAGAGGGATTGCAGGCCGGATACGTCGAGTTCAGGCCTCGTGCTCGCCTGCTCAAGCTCATCGGTGCGGAGCTCATCAGCGACGACGTGCTGGCGATCACGGAGCTCGTGAAGAACGCACACGATGCAGATGCGTCCTCCGTGGCACTGGAGTTCCACGGGGTCACGAGGCCCGAAGGGACGATCATCGTACGGGACGACGGCCACGGCATGGACCTCGAGGTCCTTCACGGTCACTGGATGGAGCCGGCGGGAACCCTGAAGTGGCGGGCCGAGGGACGGATCACAAGAGCCGGTCGCCGCGTTCTCGGAGAGAAGGGGGTCGGGCGGTTTGCGGCAGACAAGCTGGCCAGGACACTCGAGCTTGTGTCGCGTCGCAACGGCGACGCGAGGGAGATCCGTGCGATCTTTGACTGGGACGAGTTCGATTCCGAGACGCGAATGCTCTCGGAGGTCAAAAGCAGGTGGGAGGTCCGGCCGGCGTCGGAGCTCCCTCGACACGGAACCATCCTTCGCATGACCGGGCTGAGGACGCCCTGGAACGAGCGCATGTTCCGGCGGCTCTGCACACGCCTGGCCCGGCTACGCTCACCATTCAGGGAACTCGACAGCTTCACCATACGGATCGACTCGGACGAGTTCCCTCAGTACTCGGGCGAACTCAGGTCCAGCATCCTCGATCGCGCGCCGTACAGGATCGATGCGATATTCGATGGGAAGCAGACCGTCGATATCAACCTCAACAACTCGCGCTCCGTCGAGCATCTGTGGAACGGACACGGTGACCTCAAGTGCGGGCCAGTACGGGTACGACTGTTCGGCTTCGACCTGGAGACCGAATCCATCGCACGTATCGGTCCCCGCATGGAGGTCAGGGCCTGGCTGAAGGAATGGTCGGGCGTGAGCGTCTACCGAGATGGATTCAGGGTCTGGCCATACGGCGAGCCGCACGACGACTGGCTGCGCCTCGATCAGCGCAGGGTCAACAATCCCGTCGTCCGGCTGAGCAACAACCAGGTCGTTGGCTTCGTCGAGATCACCCGGGACGGCAACCCCGAGCTCGTCGATCAGACCAACCGGGAGGGGCTGCTCCACTCGACATCGTTCGACGATCTGCGGCGGTTGCTGTACTTCGTGCTTCAGATCCTCGAGGCCGAAAGACAGTCTCTGCGCCATCCTGCACCTCCGGTCCGTCAGCCCAAGCACCGGGAGCGCACCGCGCTCGAGGCGCCAATGCTCTCGCAGCTCGAGAGGCTCGCCGGGATTGCTCCGGCCGAGATTGCATCGGAGCTCCGACGGTTCGCTGTGAAGCTCGGAGAGCGCACCGCCCGGGAAGAGGCCGAGCGATGGCGGTTCATCGAGGGTTACTCCGAACTCGCTGCAGCGGGACAGGCTGCCATAGGGCTGTCACAGTCAGTGCATGCCGCGATCGGGCGGATTCGCGCCGAGCTCGAGTCGATCCGCGCCGCGCTCGGTCACCGGCCGGTCCACACCGTGACGAGCTCACTCAGGGGTCTGGAGGCGGCCATGACAATGATAGAGAAGCGTGTCTCGGTGGTGACTCCGATAGAACAAGGAACGCGGAACCGAAGGCGTGCCATCGACGTTCCCGCCGAGCTCGCAAGCTTCCGCGATGTCGTGGACCCGCTGCTCGTGGCCCACGGGATCCGGATGAGGCTAAACACCGCGCACAAAGGCGTATTGCGTATCGAGATGCGTCCGGAGAGCTTTTACCGCATCCTTCACATCTTGACGACAAACTCCCTGGAATGGCTGCATGGCGTCAAGAAGCCAGAGATCCAGATCACGGCTCGTGCGCTACCCGGGCACTGTGAAGTCATCTTTTCTGACAACGGACCAGGGATCGCCGGCGGACTCGCCGAGAAGGTGTTCGAGCCCTTGGTCTCCGGCCGGGAGGGCGGGAATGGGATGGGCCTCACGATCGCCAGTAACATCGTGGCCCTACATGGTGGGTGCATCAAGCTGATCACGGATCGGCGCCGTCATGGTGCGAACATCCGCATCCTCCTTCCCCGCAAGCGCCCGCGTGCGACGATGCACTAATCAGTGGTGGGTCCCCCTCTGCCTCGCTCGAGTGATAGGAGCCGCGCGCTCAATCCCATAATGAGGACACGTAGGACGCACTTACGAGCATCGCCGCGATCGCTCGTACCGCCGTCAAAACGTTACCTGAGCGCCGCTCCAGCGTTTCCCCTTCGAGCGTAGCAGCTGTCGATACTCCGTTTTCTGTGCCAGACAATTGACCATTGTATGCTTCTCTCATTGGTCGCTCGAATAATGCGTAAGCGTCATCTGAAGGCCGTCTTCCCCTCGCCGGGGTAAGCGGGCAAGCTCGGCCCCCGGTGCAAACCGGGCTTGGTGTGCACCATCGAGGAAGGTGCACACCATGAAGAGACTCCGAGAC
>Ga0187892_10008748_pt1 | contig 13675 bp, 11 predicted proteins | sample MA1701073metaG_FD_139345 | JGI IMG/M metagenome (GOLD analysis project Ga0187892, IMG submission 139345) | Bio-ooze microbial communities from a basaltic lava cave in the Kipuka Kanohina Cave System on the Island of Hawaii, USA - MA170107-3 metaG ...
TCACTCCTGGCGGCAACAAATCGTCCGAGAACTCCTCACGAATCAGCAAAGTCCCAAACCGATACGCCAACGCTTCGACCGGCGTTGGGCGATGGTCCGCGTTGCCAAACACCGACATAGTATGGTGCCGGGGATAGAGTTTGTAATCCAGTCCGTGCGCGAACGGATTGCTTTTACTGGTGAACGAATCGGGAACGGAACGTTTATGGAGAAAGGCCACGTGATAGGCTTCCTGGAAGGCGTCCTTGAGGATTTTCCAGTTGGCGCGCAACTCTGTCTGCCACGAGTAACAGACCGCCGAGTGTTTGGTAAACGGATAGCCTTCAACGTTTTGTGCCCATTCACCAAGGTATTCTTTCAGGCTTTCCTGTGGTTGCGGGTCAAGGTTGATGAAAATGAAGCCTTGCCAGGTGTCGGTAGCAACCGGCGTGAGACCGTGCTCAGGTTTTTTGAGGTCGAAGAAACTCTCTTCATCTGGGACGAAGGTGAGCCGTCCTTCCAGGTTGTATGTCCACCCGTGAAACTTACAGGAAAAGTTCTGACACGAGCCGCCCCGGTCCCAGACGAGTTTATTACTCCGATGAGAGCACACGTTGTGAAAAGCGCGAATACGACCGTCTTTCCCACGTACGATGAGAAGTGAGGTTTTACCGACCGGGAGATCTTTCACAAAATAATCGCCCGGCTTGGGTAGCATTTCCTCGCGTCCGACGTTCAACCAGACCTTGCGGAAAATACGTTCGCGTTCCAGTTCAAAGTATTCTTGGGAGATATAGGGCTCGATTGGCACTGGTCCCGTACCCAACTCCGGGTGCAGGTCGTGCCACTTTTTACCGTTTGGTGCAGCGCCAATTTCATCTTTCACTACTGCGGCCATAAGACCCTCCTTTTCGGGTGTCAAATGTAAGGGGTAATTTCAAGCTGCTGAATTCACACCTCACACCTCACGCACGACGCATCACGAGTTACGTGCTCCGTCCTGTGTGTTCTGCCATTCATGTTTCCCCGTTCTCTCCACCTACAACGCTGCTGCGCGCACGTCCTCTGACGCAATCGTGCGATGCGGGTTGAAGTAGGGCAGAATGTGTTTCCCGATGCGCTGGATAGAGCGCATGATGTTTTGATGAGGAATACGTCCTGCCTGCTTAAAGCAGATGACCTGACTGAGACCCGCCCGCTGAAAATTCTCCAGCTTATGAATCACTTCGTCAGGATTGCCGACCACCACCATGTGATGCTCTTTGAGTTCGGCATCAGAGGCGTCTTTCGGGTCCAGGTTCATGGCAAAGACATTGCGCAGGTACTCGTAGGAGTACAATGCGTTTTTTACCATCAACGGCTCAAATAGCTTCGCCACGTTGTGTAGGAACCACCGCGCGCCTTCTAAACCAACGGCCTCTTCCTCTTTGTTCTCTGCCACGTGCATAATAGCGACACCGGCAAACTGCTCGTTGACCACTTTCGGAATTTGATTGGCACGTTTGGCGCACGCCGCACGGTAGGTCGCCATCATCTGCTGCACTTGCTCCCAGTTGAAGTTGAAACTTAACACGCCGAGGCCGCGGTCGCCTGCTATCTCGTAGCTGTCCGGCGCGACACACGCCATCCACATTGGTGGGTGCGGCTTCTGAATCGGTTTGGGCACCACACGTCGCGGTGGCACTTTCATCAGCTTGCCGTCGTACTCCAGAATCTCGTCGGTCCACGCCTTGACGATGATTTCCAGCGATTCTTTCACTTCATCACGCGTGCGGTCGTAATTGACGTTGAACCCGTCGAGTTCCTGCGCCGTGGTGGACCGCCCGGTGCCCAGATCAACACGCCCGTTGCTCATAATATCAAGCACGGCAGCTTGCTCGGCGACTTTAATAGGGTGATTGAAATTGAAGGGTAACAAGCGCACGCCGTGCGCGATACGGATATTCTTAGTACGCTGCGTGACCGCACCATAGAATACTTCCGGCGCTGGACTGTGGGAGTATTCTTCCAAGAAGTGATGTTCGACTTCCCACACGTAATCGAAGCCGAGACGATCAGCCAATTCGATTTGCGCCAACGCTTCCCAGTATGTATTGTACTCACTACGCTCGTGCCATGGGCGCGGGGTTTCCATCTCATAGAGCAGCCCAAACTTCATAATGCTCCCTCCTTACTTAATAGGTAGAAATTTCTACTCAGCCTCACGCATGGAACGTTATAGACCGACGTTTTCTTCTTTGTCAAGAGAAATCTTTTCCTTGGGAAAAAATCTTACATCTGCAAAGAGCGCTCCTCCCTGCCAGAAGAAAAGAGCTTCGTGCGAAGGCTACCGAATCCCTTGGTCGAGATAGTCGCGCGAAAAGCGCACGTAATTCTCTGCGGTTTTATGCAAGCGGGCGATATCGTCTACGGTTAGCGCACGGGCGACTTTTGCTGGATTCCCCAACACAAGTGAACGTGGCGGAATTTTGCTACGTGGCGCGACGACTGCCCCTGCTCCAATCAGGCACTCTTCACCGATCTCCGCACCATCGAGGACGATCGCGCCCATACCAACCAGGGTAAACGCATGGATCGTGCAAGCATGAGCGACCACGTTGTGGGCGATTGACACCCCATCGTCGAGAATTGTTGGGATACCGCCACTGAAGACGTGAATTGTTGCATTATCTTGGATGTTGACACGCTTGCCGATACGAATGTAACAGACGTCTCCTCGTACGACGGCATTGAACCAGACGCTTGATTCATTACCGATGTGTACGTCACCAATGACATGCGCACTTTGCTGAATGTAGGCGCTCGGGCTGATCTGTGGAGTCATGCCGTGATATGACAGAATCATGCTGTATCCCCCATTCGGCGAGCACACATAAAGGCCTTCCCCGTATGGGTCAAGGTCGCTTGCCGAGTCTTTTCTCCGCCTGGCTTGTTCCATAAGGGAGAAGCGTCTAAGGTCGATTCACGGAGGACAAGGTCATGTGCACGAATATCCGCCTCTGGGTGCTAGTGGCGGTGCTCCTCACCTGGATGAGTTATCCGCAGCTTGGACAGGCACAAGATCGCCCAGATCGTGCGGAGCAGCCCGACGGGTGGCAAGGGTCACGCTCCACGCCTCAACCCACGCTGCCGCTGCCAGTTCCCCAAAAACCAAGGCCTTCAGGGAAGCAGGTCCTCGAAATTCCTGCGCGTCCGCAGCAGCAGTCGATCGTTCCTCCGCGCCAACAAGCTGAGCTCCCGCCACGCGAGCAGTCCGAGCTGCCGATGCGACGCCAACGCGAATTGCCTCGTGCTCCGCAGTCCGTGACGGTGACGGTCACCAACCCCCAAGGAAGTTACGTACCGGGATTGCAACCCCAGGACTTTATCATCTACGAAGAGGGTGTTCCGCAAGAGATTACCTATTTCAACACCGGTGAGGACGAACCCGTGAGCCTCGGTTTGGTTGTAGACTCCAGTGGCAGCATGCGCGATAAAATTGACCGTGCACGTCAGGCGTTGCGCCGGTTCATTGGCTCGATCCGGCCACAAGATGAAGTCTTTTTAGAAGAGTTCAGCGGTCAACCGTCACTCTTACAAGACTTTACTGATAGCCGGATGTTGTTGACGCAAGCGGTATCGTTGTTACGACCGTCCGGTGGAACGGCGCTCTATGACGCCATTCTTGATGGGTTGCATCGAGTCAAAGCTGGACAACACCAAAAGAAGGCCCTGATCGTGCTTTCTGACGGGCTTGATACCAATAGCTTTGCGTCGTTGGATCAAGCCGTGCATATCGCGAAGCGCTCCGGGGTGCTGATTTATACGATCGGGATCGGTGACCCACAGGGAAGGGGTGGGGGAGGAGGGCCAGCGATCACGATTGGACCCTTCGGTGCAGTGATGGGTGGGATAGGAGGCGATGATGAGCGGGTTGATTCGCGCACGCTTCGGCAGATCAGTGATGAAACCGGCGGTGAGCACTTCTTGTTAAATACCAGAGACGTGCTGAGCAGTAGTGCGGTGCTCGATACCGCTGTCCAGACCATTTCCCGTGAACTGCGCCAACAGTACACCCTTGGCTATACGTCACCCCTCCCAGCAGACCAGTACCGGCGGGTACAGGTGGAGACGAAGCGGAGTGACCTCGTGGTGCGCTCGCAAAAAGGATACGCGGCCAAATAGCGCGTCTGCCACTCGTCTTATTTTTTATTCTTAAAGAAATGTTCGCGTACTTTCTCGCGATCGAGTGGAGTCGTTGGCAGGGTGTCAAAAATACTGGCGAGGGCTTGAATACACCGGACAAAATCCGGCCATGCGGTTATTGGGCCGGAGAAGGTCAGGTGGGCGGATTCGACCCCTTCGTGGGTGTGGGCTGCCCCGCCGGTTTTGCTACTTTGTACGTCAAAGCGCTGAGTCGGGGTTTTGATCTGTAAGTGAAATACGTCGGAGGACTCGGTGCCAACCGGGCGGCGTAGTTCCATTGCCATTGCTCCCTCGCCTCCATCGACTTCGACGATATACCATTCGCCTGGATAAGCACTCGAGACTTTAATCTGCGGCAGAATATCGGTGGGATCCTTGGCCATATCTTCCCTCCTTGCAGGAGTCAGATACGCGGAAGTGGAGAAAAAGAAAAGGCCCTTGTCATAAGGGCCTTTTCAGCTGAGTCCTCCGCCTAAGGACTAACTAAAGGTGAAGAACGTTATTTCTTTTTCGTGGCTTTTTTGGCCGGCTTCTTTGCGGCTTTCTTTGCTGCCATAGTGACCTCCTGAAGTATTCAAGCTCCTGGCCGGTGCAAAGGGGGTACTGCTTGCCTTCGCCTCCCCCAGGGGCTTGTCATGGTTCGGGAACCCCTACTGCAAGTAACGAGCCCTAGGCGGAACTCATTGCCAAACCGCTTTCTAACAAAGGCGGGTGAGGGTGTCAAGAGAAAAATAGCATTTGAGAAAAGTTTTTTTGAAAAAAACTCTTGTAAAGGCGATGGGTTCATCGACTTAAAATAGTGTTGCTGAAATGCATGGAGCAAAAGTAGCAGCTTGTTCTACTTTTTTGCAAACAATGTCACAAGTTTTTCGCTAAAAGGAGTCAAAAAGGAATCAATTTGTGAGGAAAAGGTATTGACCCTGAGAATGGAGTTCGGTAGGCTGCGGAGCGCGTAGAGACGTCCGGAGTTGTGGGAACCCCGCCGTCTTGAGCCCTGGCCCGAATGGCAGCATTCGGGCCTTTTTTTGGGAGGTTACGATGCGGACTATTGTTGTCCATGCCACAGACTCCCAAGCCGATGCGCGTTCGCTGACTCAGGCATTGGCCCTGGCGACGGCTGGCGATACCGTGCTTGTCAATCCAGGCATCTACTCGCCGGCGCGGACCGGAGAACAGTTGCCGCTGAAAATTCCGGCGGGGGTGATGGTGCTTGGTACCGGCAAGGAGGCGTGCATTGTTGATGGTGAAGGGCAGTTTGCCCCTTCCTTCAATCCTATTCGCACGGACCTGGCTGTTATGGAACTGGCTGATGGGGTGTGGGTCTCGGGCCTGACGGTGACGAATGGCGGTGGGCACGGGATGGCCGCTCCGCCGGGCACCACCATCAGTGTCACTAACTGTACGATCTCTCAGCATGGAGACCATGGCCTGTATCTCTGTGGGGTTGCCGAAGCGACAGTGACAAATTGTGAATTTTTCAACAATGGGCAACAACGCTTTGAACCGACCCTCCCGCGTGGAGTTGGGGCACGCCAGGGCCATCATCTTTTTGCTGAGGCTCGTGCGGGGCAGCAGAATCGTTTGCTGATTAGTGATAACCGCATGCGCGGCTGTTTTGCCGATGGGATTGCCTTCATCTGTTTCTTTCCAGAGCCTGATGCGGTGTCGTTTCGCGCGACGATTCTCCGCAACGTGATTGAGGACAGCGAACGGGGTGGATTGTTATTTTCCGGTTCCTTTGGCCCGATGCGCAATCGCTTGCACATCGTCGCGGCAGACAACACCCTCCGTGGCAATAAACAATTTGGCATCAGTGTGTTGACTGCAATCCCGCTGGCTGAACGCGTCCCCCAAGAAACAACGGTCACTGCCGTACTCACCGGCAATGTCATCTCCGCGAGCCCGATTGGAGTGTCGATCCAAGGTGCGGTAAGTGAAGCACAGCGGAACCGCTGTGAGGTGACACTAGATGGCAATCGGATTGTCAATTGCGGCAAGAATGCCATCCGCCTTGTGGGTGCTCTTGGGAGCGATAATGTTCGTACTGAAGGGAATCAGGTGCATGCGAGTGTGTCGCGGAACATCCTGAGTGGAGGGGCTCCAGCTGTGGTGCTCCAGGGTGCTGGGGGAACGGCCAAGAGTACACCGCAACAGAATGCCGTCACGGCACGTATGGTTGGCAATACCAGTGATGGTACCCCGGAGCAGGCATTCGTGATGAGCACTGGTATAGCTGGCAATACCGTTGAAATTGTTGAGGGGAGCCAGGGAGTGACGAGGAAAGAAGGGAATCTGTTGACGTAGTCAGGTCCTCCATACCAACCTCGACGCTCCTTGCCAAGAGGAACTTTAGAGAGGGGTTTCTCCCTTCGCGCCGTTCTCCGAACGGCCTGTGACTGCGAGGACACGGTGAATCAAGCGTTCACTAAATCCGAACGGTAGGGCTGGCGGCGGTGGAAAATGTGCTGCTGGCAGAGGAAACGGAAGCTGCTGAATGCGAGTGTTATAAACCAACGCGAGGAGTGCCGGGAGATGAATCACATCTTCCAGATTGTAGCGCAGCAAGGTTTCGAGGGCGTCGTCTTCCCCGGCTTCGTAATACTGCCACAATAACACGGCACCCCAGCCGTCGAGTAACGCCAGCGGTCCTTCACGTTCTAACCCGACAGTCCGTTCGATCTTTTTGAGTCCTCCTTTGTACCCCAACGCCGCGAGCGGAGAGCGCAGATCAATGTGAGCATGGGATAACGGGAGACCGAACACACGGCGGAGAACAGGAATATCGAACCCTTTCCCATTATACGTCACCAATAGTGTGAATTTGGCAATGGTGGCCACAAAGTCGTTGAGATTTTTCCCACGGACATACACCTGTGGGTGGACACCGTCATAGACCCCAATGACAGTGAGAGCTGAGGCATCAACACCCGACCCTGTTGTTTCAATATCCAGATAGCCGATGCGTTGGCCAAATTCGGGGTACAGTCGCCATTGTAATGCCGCTGGTAGTCGTTCGGAGAAGTATTGGGCATCGCGACGTTCGAGGGCGGCGAGCGAGTGTTCTAGCTCGCGACAAGCCAGGTCGCGTTGCCACAGCGCAAGTCCTGTACGATGAGGCGCAAGCAGAAACTCTTCCCAACAGGTGATGCCATTCGCCCACAGCCGCTTCTCGGTTTTTTCGCCGATCCCATGCAGATGTTGGAAGGTATGCTTCAACATAGTAGGGGTTGGGTGTTGGGGGCTAGGGGCTAGGGTGGATAAAAAATAAAAAGCAAAGAATGGGCATGAGAAAGATTCTCTGAGTTTTTACTCATTGCTCCTTATTCTATTCCAACCCCTAGCCCCCAGTCCCTAACCCCTAGTTATCGTAACTCCGCAGCACGCGACCAGGGTATGCCCCGGTTGGCTCGCCGTCCCGGAGGAGTGGCTGACCGTTGACAATGGTGTAGCGATATCCCTCAGACCGGGCGATGAGACGGGCTGCGCCGCCAGGTAAATCTTGGACGAATTCCTTTGGCCTCGCCTGCACTTTATCTGGGTCGAAGATGGTGAGGTCAGCGGCCATCCCGGTTTTCAGCAGCCCACGGTTGGGAATACCCAGCAGTGATGCGGGATCGAACGTCAACCTGCGCACTGCTTGTTCCAACGTGAGCGCTTTTTTCTCACGGACCCAGTGACTGAGGAGAAAACTCGAATATGTTACTTGGCAGAGGAACGCTATATGGGCACCGCCGTCCGAGCCGCCAGTCAGAACATAGGGATTGGTAGCCAAAGTGCGTACCGCATCGTCGTCGCCGTTGGCAAAGCCGTGAATCAGAAATTGAGTGTCCAGGTTCTCGGCAATTGCTAAATCCAGCATTGCTTCGAGCGGCGTCTTGCCCTGCATGCGGCCAATTTCGACCAGGTTCTTTCCGACTAACTCTTTGTGTTGATCTTGACGGACGATACTGACGAAGACATCCTGCATACGCTTTGAGAACACTTTTGGGCTGGGATCATCAAGATCCCGTTGCATCGCTGCGCGGATCTCTGGATTGGCGAGATTGGCGATTTTTTGGGCGCGTGAGCCAGTAATTGCCGCTTTCCAGGCTGGAAGGTCTTCGAAAACTGCACCGCGCATCGTGAAGGTAATGTCAAACCGTTCGCACAACGCCAACGGATGCACGCGCGCGCCTTCCCGAAAAGCGTCGGCGGTCCAATCCAGGACCTGGCGCCAGTGGTTGGGTGAATCCCAGGTTTGCGTCAGGAGATTCCATACCACCGGGCGTCCGCTCTCGCGCGACAGCCGCGTCAGATACTCCATATCTTTCAGGCCGATCTTCGGGATGCCGGGAGGAATCACACACACGGTGCCACGATGAAAATCCTTTAAGGTGCGGGCGAGCGCAACCGTTTCATCTTGACTCGCCGAGCGACTGGGTACCGGGAGTCCTTCCCCGTCGAAATGGACCGGACCATAAGAAGAAGAGAAGCCAAACGCGCCGGCTCTGATACAATCGGCGACGACCGTTTGCATCTCTTGAATCTCAGCCGCAGTCGCCTCGCGTTTGCGGGACTCGTCGCCCATCACGTGGTAACGAATGGTTGAGTGTGGTGCTAAGGCCATCACATTGACGCCGAGCCGTTGATCAAGCGCATCAAGATACTCGCCATAACTTTCCCAATTCCACGGCACGCCAGCTTTCAGGCTTTCCAGCGGCATCGCTTCCACTTTCACCAACATGCGAGTGATGTAGTCACGGTCTTGCGGCTTACACGGAGCCAAGCCAAAGCCACAGTTGGTCATGAACACACTGGTGAAGCCATGCCAGCAACTGGGTGTGGCGAGTGGATCCCAAAACAATTGGGCGTCGTAGTGGGTGTGGACATCGACGAAACCTGGAGCAACGACCAGTCCGCGTGCATCGATCACTTCCTTGGCCGGAGCCTCCACTTTCCCCATCGCGACAATCTTGCCATCGGCGACGGCGAGATCCCCATAGTATCCCGGCATACCGGAGCCATCGATGAGAAACCCATTGGTGATCAGCAGATCATACGCCATGTGAAGACCCTCCTTTGTGGGGTGCTGCCCACGTACTGTAGCGCACTTGCTTGACGTTCGACAAGCAGACGATGCCTCCACTCCAGACTCTGCCAGCATTCCCTCTAGTTGGATTTTGGTGTACAAGGGAAGAACCGATGCTTCAGGTTGCAACAATAACCTGAGCAAGGAGGGGATGTGTGATGACGGATGCGGGGTGCGGTATTCAGCGCGTTCGCTGGATGGTGTGGGTATCCCTTCTATTCGCGGCATGCACGAAGACAACCCCCTCGATACCGACGCCTTACTTCCTAGCCTGGAGTCAAGACCGCGCGACTGCCAAGCGTGTATGTGTCCTCCCCTTCCTTGATCGGACTCAGACCCCAGGCGTTGCCAAGCAAGTCCGTCAGAGCGTTGCTGGCCATCTCAGTATAAAACACTTCACCGATGTGGAATTGTCCGATGTTGATGAACGGCTGGCGAAGATTGACGGAGAATGGCGGAATCTCCCACCTCAGCAAGTAGGGAGGGCTGTTGGCTGTGACGCGTTGCTCTACGGCGAAGTGACGGAAGCCAGCCGCTTGTATCTGGCGTTGTATTCTCAATTGACGGTTGCGGCAGCTATTCAGCTTGTCGATGTGACCACAGGGCAGCCACTGGCACAGGAGTCCTACGCAACCAAGTTCCGTGCGGGTGGGGTTCCGCTCTCACCTCTTGCCATTGTTCCTGACGCGGTGAAAACATTCTCCAACCTCTCCGAAACTCAGATGACCCGAGCGATAGATGATCTGGGGCGCAATCTCACCGAGAAGCTGCCTGATCTCCCAGGCAGACCGCCGCCCTTGCAAGAGCAGGTTGCTCCTGCAGCTACGGCCTCACCTGTCTTGCTCACGGCAATGCCGGCGAACGGAGAGACACTCGCTCCTCTAGCCCGTGAAGATCAACCGCCTTCAATTCAGATTGCCACGGTCAGCCTCCTCCCACCGCCAGTACCTAAGACTGAGAAGAACGACAAGACCGCACTTTCTGTCCAACCGAGTAGCAGCGTCCAGAAGAGCTACCGACTGCAAATTGCGAAGTTCCGGACGTACCGTGATGCCCAACGTGTCGTTCGTATACTCCGTAACCGAGGGTATCCCGCCATGATTGCCCAGACTGTCGAGGCGCAGCAACCCTGGAATCGCGTCGTTCTGGGTCCATACCCCTCACTGCAAGAAGCTCGACAAGTCGGTGCGAGTATTCGAAAGGTTTCTTCATTCTCACCTATAGTGATTCGCCCCACGGGTCACTAGTACAAGTACCTCTTTCCTTTCGCCCGATGTACGACAACCCTTGTAATGCAACGGCAAGGGTGCTTTAACCTCCAACAAAAGGAGGGTGTACCATGGGTAAGTTCGAGGAATATGCGAACAAGTACAAGACCATCCGTATGGAACGGCGGAATGGAATTCTGCAAATGCAACTCCATACCAACGGTGAAACCCTCAAATGGGGGGCGATCCCGCACGAAGAACTAGGCTACTGCTTTACCGACATCGGGGCCGATCCGGACAATAAGGTCGTCATTATGACGGGGACCGCCGCTAAGTTTATCGCGGAATTTGAGATGGGCAGCTTGGGGAAGATTACCCCTCGCTCGTGGGATCATATCTATTATGACGCGAAGAGACTCTTGATGAACTTGTTGGACATTGAAGTGCCGATGATTGCCGCCGTGAATGGACCGGCGACGATTCACGCGGAACTGGCAGTCCTCTGTGACATTGTGATTGCGTCAGATACGGCGATTTTTCAAGATGCACCACACTTTCCTGGCGGGTTAGTACCAGGTGACGGAGTTCATGTCGTCTGGCCGCTGGTGTTGGGCGTGAATCGTGGCAGATATTTTCTCCTCACTGGCCAGAAGCTCTTGGCTCAAGAGGCGCTCAATCTTGGTGTGGTGAGTGAGGTGCTGCCACCGGACAAACTCCTGGCGCGAGCGTGGGAATTGGCCGAGCAGATTGCCAAGAAACCACCCCTCACCGTTCGCTATGCGCGAGTGGCGATGACACAGCAGATTAAACGCCTCATGCTCGATAATCTTGGCTACGGACTAGCGCTGGAGGGGTTAGGCGCACTCGACTATTGGCCGACGGGACAAGACTAGGTGCTAGGTGTTAGGGGCTAGGGACTGGGAAAAGAGAGAAACCGTGAGCACGACACTGCGCTGCCTTTTCTGCCCTGCGAGCACCTAACACCTGGCACCCAGCACCTGTCTCAAACGGAGCGAAACATGACAGAACGATTTGCTGGAAAAGTAGCGATTGTGACCGCTGGTGGCTCTGGTATTGGCGCAGCTACTGCACGACGGTTTACCCAAGAAGGAGCGTCGGTTGTCATTGCCGACCTCAGTGGCAAACGGGCAGAAGAGGTGACCAAAGGGATTGTGGCGAGCGGTGGGAAAGCCGTGTGTCTGAAGATGGATGCGGCTGACCCGGACGGTGTGCAAGCAACCATTCAGCTTGCGCTCAATACCTATGGTCGCCTCGATGTGATGTTCAATAATGCTGGAGCGGCTGCCGTCGCTCCGCTCGATGAAATCACGCTTGAAAGTTGGAACCGGGTGTTGGCCGTCACCCTGACCAGTACATTTCTGGGCATGAAGTACTGCCTCCCGATCATGCGCAAGCAAGGGAAAGGGGTGATTGTGAACACCGCCTCGGTTTCCGGTACTGCTGGAGATTACGGCTTGTCGTCGTACAACGCAGCAAAAGCTGGGGTGATCAATCTGACCCGTTCGGTGGCGATTGAGAATGCCAAATACAACATTCGGGTGAATTGTGTCTGTCCAGGCGCGATTAACACCAGGGCTGCGCAGATTCTTGGCCCAGGGCGCGAGGACGAATTTCGTCGTCTCCAAGCTGCAGTCCATCCCTTGGGGCGAATGGGTGAGCCAGAAGAAATTGCCAATACCGTCTTGTTCTTAGCTTCTGACGAAGCATCATTTATTACTGGCGAGGCTATTGTCGTAGACGGCGGTGTCTCCGCCCACACCGGATTTCCCAGCTTTATCGACATGCAAAAGCAGTAGCGAACACATGGACAGCAAAAGGGGGAACATCTGATGAAGTTCGGTATGATGTACGAAATTCAGATCCCGGAACCACACTATCCGGGGATTGTGCAAGACACCTACAAACAGGTGATGGCGCAAGTCATGCTCGCGGAAGAGATGGGATTTGAGTATTTCTGGACGGTTGAGCATCACTTTTTGACCGAGTTTTCCTACTGTCCGGCGCCGGAAGTGTTGTACGGGGCGATTTCTCAGCGCACCAGTAAAATTCGTATTGGCCATGCCGTAGCGCTGCTCCCGCCACAATACAATCACCCAATTCGTGTGGCTGAACGAGCCGCAGTGCTCGATATTCTCAGTGACGGCCGCATGGACCTGGGAACTGGCCGTTCCACCACTCTGGTTGAAATGGGCGGGTTTGGTATTGACCCAGAAGACACCAAAGCGATGTGGGAAGAAGCGATATCTATGATCCCGCGTATGTGGTTGGAAGACCCGTTTTCGCACGAAGGTCGCTTCTTCAAAGTGCCGCCGCGCTCGGTGATCCCAAAACCGGTACAAAAACCGCATCCTCCGTTATGGGTAGCGTGTGCACAGCCAGACAGCTTTGGGGCCGCCGGACGCAAAGGGATTGGCGCATTGTGTTTCAACATTGGGCAGCCGGAGGAACTGACCCGGCGTGTGGAACTCTATCGTGAAGGCATTGCCCAAGCCGAGCCTGTCGGGGCGTTTGTCAATAACCAGGTGGCGGCCCTGGGAATCATCCATTGTGCCGAGACCGACAAACAAGCACGAGAAGTTGGTGCCAACGGGGGTATGTGGTTCCTCAATAAGTCGCTCCAGCTCTATCGCCCGTGGCAAGAACAAGGAACGAAAATCCCTGACTCGTATAAATTTGCCGTCAATGCCGTCAGTGGCGAGCGTGCCGGCAAGTCTGTGGATGATCTGATTGAAGGCGGCATGTTCTGTATGGGGAATCCCGACACTTGTATCCGCATCCTCAAAAAGTACCAGGCGGCTGGTATTGATCAGGTGCTGTGCTTCATGCAATTCGGTGGCATTCCGCACCAGAGCATCATGGATTCGATCCGGCTCTTCGGAAAATATGTGATTCCGTATTTTCGTCCATAGGGACGCATAGTGCGGTCTAGGTATGGGCGGTCTTGGTAGCGTGCGCAGCGCACGCTACGTGAACTGTATCATACAGATTCTCAATGATCAGTAGCCATTGCCCTCGGCGCCGTTCATGCTTCGACAAGCTCAGCACGAACGGGTTTCCTTCTCCAGGAAAGTTTTTTCCCGTTCACCCTGAGCCTGTCGAAGGGTGAACGCTTATGGATGATTCTCAACTGAAAACTAGATAAGAAGTGAGTCTTCGCAAGGCCTCGATCACCGTTCGACCGGTAACCGCACGCGGAAGGTCGAGCCGCGTCCGA
>Ga0187892_10008749_pt1 | contig 13674 bp, 17 predicted proteins | sample MA1701073metaG_FD_139345 | JGI IMG/M metagenome (GOLD analysis project Ga0187892, IMG submission 139345) | Bio-ooze microbial communities from a basaltic lava cave in the Kipuka Kanohina Cave System on the Island of Hawaii, USA - MA170107-3 metaG ...
GTGTCGCCGCCGAACGCCCCAGACGCGACAGGCGCCAGCGTCACGTGACGCGCTTCGATGCGGGCCTTGCCGCCGCGATCAAAGAGCGTGAGACAGGACGATCAAAGAGTGTGAGACGCGACACGCAGCACGCGGAGCCGACGGATACACCATGCCCTGGAGAAGCGGGGCGCGCGCAGCCCCCCTGAGGCCGCACGCGCCCCCGGACAGGAGGAGGAGGGGGACGCCTCGCCGCTTGGCTCAGTGGTGCCGGCCGTGCCCGCCGTGCCCGTGCGAGGGCGCGTAGTACGTGTGGCGCGGGGCGTAGCCGTGGTGGGGGGCGTAGTACGTGTCGTGCCGCGGCGTGTAGTACGTGTGATGCCCCGGCGTGTAGTAGCTCTGGTGCTGGGGCGTGTAGTCGCTGTGCGACGGCGCGTAGTGCGGCGTGTAGACATGCGACGGCGTGTAATGAGGCGTGTACCCGTGCCCGCCGCCGTGCGGGACGTAGACGTGGTGCGCCGAGCCGTGCTGCGGCACGTACCACTCGTCGGCGGAGGCCGACGCGCCCGTGGCCAGGAGAGCCGCGGAACCCAGGACGAAGGCGAAGAGGGCCGCAAGGAATCTCATCGGGGTGTCCTCCACTCGGGCGAGGGCCCGCGGCACTCCTCGCCGCGCACGGCCCGTAGCCCCGTTTCGCGAGCTTTGACGCGAGCGCCTTTTCTCCCATTCAGCGTGTCACTTGCGTGGTGTCAGTGTCACGGAGTTGGTGACATGGATGGGCGTCCGAGCGCCCGGCGTTCGGACGGCAGCGATCGCCGGCCGACAAGGGACTTGCGCCGATCGTGCACGCGATGGCTCACGCCGGCCCGGCGCTTGCTCATGAAGCGCGGACTCACCACAGGGACCTGCGAGAGCGAGGAGGGGATCGATGTCCAACGTGGGAACGGTCGGCCCGAGGCCGACGCCCGAGCCGCCGCCGGAGCCACCGGCAACCACGACGCCCGCACCCGCCGCAACCACCGCGCCGGCAGATGCCGCAGCCGACGCCGCGCCCGCGGCCCGACGCGCCCGCGCGCCGCGAGTGATCGGGCCCGGGGTAGACACGGACAGGGACCTCCTGAGCGATGCGGTCGAGCGCCGCTACGGCCTCGACCCGACGAAGCCGCGCACGGAGCGCTCCGTGCCCATGGAGCGCGGCTGGGACGTCCCGGGGAGCGGCTATGCCGCGTTCTCGGACGACTACGTCTCGGGCTCGATGCGGAAGTACGGCGAGCTCTTCGGCGGCACCGCGATCCAGAACGCCGGGCGCGGCTACTGGGAGATGTACGCGAGCGGCGACCGCCCGCTCTCGGCCGGGAGCTGGATTCCTTCCGGCGGCTTCATCCGCGAGTCGGACTTCGAGCAGACGGCCGGCGTCGACGTCAACGGCGACCGGGCGATCGGCGACGAGGCGTACCGGGCGCTGCGCGACGCGGCCGCGCCGCAGGATGCGACGTTCGCGCTCCGCGACCGCACCGGCAACCCGATCGAGGTGAGGCGGGGCGACCGCATGCTCCCGACGGTCGTCGAGGGCGGGAAGTTGAAGGAGCTCGAGCTCCGCATGGGCTCGGCGGGCGCCGAGTACTTCGACCCGGCGACCGGCAAGGCCGCGCGGGGCGAGGTCGTGTGGCGGGCGCGCGGCACCGATGGCCAGTTCCGCGGCGACGCCACCGCGAAGGCCGAGTCGCGCGAGCAGCTCCTGAACCTCTCCTCCGGCGTCAGGTTCGACTTCCTCGACGAGAGCGGCGACCCGATCTCACTCGACCGCGCGGCGGGTGACCGCGTCGTCCCGACGTTTAAGGACGGCGACAAGTGGAAGACGCTCGTCGCGAAGAAGGACGCGCGCGGAGCGGTGACGGGCTACGACCTTAAGACGCTCGACAAGGACGGCAAGCGCGTCGAGGGCACGCGGACGCTCTCGGCCGCGGAAGGCAAGCGCCTCCTCGACGAGAAGAAGGACTCGCTCATCTACCGCATCCAGACGCGCGGCGGGGCGCTCAAGGGCGACGGCAAGGTCGGCCAGTACTACGACATGAGCTGGTGGGGCCGTTGCCAGAACGTCGCCTCGATCGACCAGTCGGGCTTGAAGCAGCCCGACCGCGACGTCAAGGTCGTGACGAACGTCAACCGCCGGAACGGAGAGGAGATCGGGGCCGCCTTCGACGAGGCCGGCAAGAAGAACGTGATCGTCCCCAAGCGCAACCGCGAGGGCAAGGTCACGGGCTATGAGCAGCAGGTGCGCGATGCCGCGCGCGGGACGGTCACGTCGCGGCGCGACCTCTCGCTCGCCGACGGCCAGCGGCTCATGAAGGAGAAGAACGCGCAGCCCGTCGTCGTTGCCCGCGACGGCAAGCTCAAGGCCGCCGAGCTCCGCACGGTCACGAAGGAGGAGGCGAGCCTCATGACCGCGCTCATGTCGGACGGGGCGACGGACTACAAGGGCTCGATCGGGTCGCGCTTCTACGGGTACCCCGACCAGGTGAAGCTCTCCGACGGCATGACGCTCACGGGCCGGATCCTCTCGGCCGACCTCGAGTCCGGGAACCGCGTGGACATCCAGCGGCGCTCGGGCGCGGAGTGGCGAGACGAGAACGGCGGGATCCTGCGCGGCAAGGACCTCTCGGTCCGCAAGGTCTACGCCGGCTACGGCCAGCTCTCGTGGGCCGAGTCGACCATGGGCGGGATCAACGCCAACCGCCGGGACAAGATCAAGAGCCTCACGATCGAGTACCCCGACGGCCGCACGGAGAAGGTCCCCGCCTCGAAGGTCGCGACGGTCGGGCGCGAGAACGCCTACGACCTCTCGCCCGCCGACCTCTGGAAGGCCCAGAGCTTGATCAAGGACGGCAAGTCCTTGACGATCGAGAAGTCCCAGGGCGTCCAGGTCTGGAACTATGGCTTGAAGTCGATGGGGACCGAGCGCGTCGACCGCCGCAGCATCCCGAGCTACATCCTCGCCAAGGAAGAGGAGCCGGGGGCGATGGCCGGCACGACCGACAAGTCGGGGCGCGTCTACTTCAAGACCGACGCAAGGACGCTCCAGGGCGGCTCCGCCGACTACTACTACTGGGCGAAGTTCGACAAGGACGGCAACATCACCGACTACAACTTCCTCAACGGCGCCCCGGACTTCTTCTGGCAGAGCCACGTGAAGGACCCCGTCGCCTCGACCTGGGACGGCGAGGCGAACGTTTCCGGCGCGCGCATGCGCGACATCCAGTCGATCTACAACGCGGCGACGGGCGCGCTCGCCTCCTACGAGGTGGGCGGGGCGATCGCGCTCGACGACCTCAAGAACGGGAGGCCCGTGAAGCCATGAGCGCGACCCTGCAGACGTTCGAGATCTCGACCACGCCCCCGGCCGAGCGCGCGCTCCTCGGCGAGGGCGTGGGGGAGGCGGTGTTCCTGGCGGCGCGCGGGCGCGACGGCCTCGGAGGCCCCGTGCGCCTCACCCTCGTCGCCAAGCCGGGCGCAGCGGCGGCGGACCGGCTCTCGGGCCTCGCCGCCCGGCCGACGTGGCGGCTCGAGGCCCGGGCCCCGCGCGTCTTCGCGCTCGAGCTGCCGGGGCCGGACTTCGGCCGCTTCCTCGCCGAGGCGAAGGACGCGATCGAGCGGATCGAGACCGGGGGCCGCGTCTTCGGCGAGCGGGTCGAGGTCGAGGAGCAACGCGCGCAGGTCCGCTTCGTCCTGCGGGACCGCGCGCGCAAGGGCGACCTCACGAAGCTCGGGGTGAAGGCTGTCTCCGCGTCCGCCGGCGAAGGCGAGGTGCGCGCGGAGGTGCGGGGGGCCGACCTTGCGGGGCTCGCGCTCGCGCCCTTCGTCGGCCCGGTCGAAGTCGAGCGCGTCGAGGGGTGAGGGAAGGGAAGGGGGGAAGGCGAGTGCTCGGAAGAAGGACTCGTCTCGTCTTGGTGGTCATGGCCGTGCTCGGCCTCGCCGTCGCGGCCGTGGCCGGGATCGGCGCCCGGGTCACCGCGGATGACCAGCGACCGGGCTGGCTCTGCGTCGTGAACGGGACGGACCACCACGAGATCCATGTCTTCATCGACGGGCACGACCGGGGCGAAGTGCCGGCGCTTGAGGGGCGGGTCTTCCGCCTCGCCCCGCACGAGTACCCTTCCAGGTGCGGGACCACCAGGGTCACGGGACGCACGACGAGCACATCGACATCCACGCGGGCCAGGTCACGGTCCGCGTGATCGGCCACTGACGGGCGCCAGCGGGGGCGGGTGGTCCGCCCCCGCGCGCACCCGAGCTGAGGAGGCGAAACCATGCGGTTCACGAAGATCCTGATCGCGCTCGTCCTCGCGGTCGTCGTCGGTTCGCTGAGCGGCTGCCCCACCCACCAGCACAAGCCGGGCGACCCGCCCCACTCCCACGACTAAGGCGAACGAGAGAACGGAGGACGAAGGCATGTCGAGCGTCGGCGGAGCGGGGCACGCGGGCCACGGGGCCCCCGCGGCCCTCGATACCGAGTCCCCGCGGGGGGCCGCCCCCGAGACGCCGGCGGCCGCCGACCCGCACGCGGCCCACCGGGCGGGTTCCGGGACGACGGCGACGCCCGTGCGGCCGACCGAGCGCCTGAAGGTCGACCTCTCGACCCGGCCGCGAGAAGCAAGAGTGGGGAAGCCCGTCCGGCTCGCCTTCGACATCCGGGGCGCGGACGGGCGGCCGGCCCGGCTCGCGACCGTTCACGAGAAGAAGGTCCACACGATCGTCGTCTCGAACGACCTCTCCGAGTTCCAGCACATCCACCCCGTCCGCGGCGCCGACAAGTACGTCGTCGACTACACGCCGGCGAAGGCCGGCGGGCACACGGTCTTCGCCGAGATGACGCCCGAGGGCCGAGACGCGAAGACCGCGCTCGAGCGCTTCGACCTCGACGTGGCGGGCCGGTCGCTTCCGGTGCCGCTCAAGGTCGACCTCGAGCCGAAGACCGTGAAGAACCTCGACGTCTCGCTCGAGCTCGAGCCGAAGACCGTGCGCGCCGGGAAGCCGGTCAAGCTCTCGTTCGCGCTCCGGGACCCCGCGACCGGCCGAGCGCCGGACAAGATGGAGAAGTTCCTCGGGGCGAAGGGGCACGCGGTCGCGACGAACGTGGACCGCGACGGGCTGATCCACGCGCACCCGCTCGACGAGGCCATGCCGGGGATGCCGGGCTTGCCCGGCATGGGCGGCGACGCCGCGGCATCGCACGTGCGGCACGCCGTCGAGCAGCGCGCGCGGCGCGGCCCGGCCGACGCTCCGGCGGCGGCGACACGGATCGAGTTCGAGGCGACCTTCCCGAAGCCCGGCCTCTACAAGGTCTGGGGCCAGTTCCGGCGCGACGGGAAGGACGTCGTCGCCCCGTTCGTCGTCGAGGTCAAAGGCAGGTCGTAGGCATCTGGGTCGTGACGGGGCCGTTCCGACCCGAGGAGGAAACCATGCGTCTCTCATCTCCCCTGTCGGTTGCCGTCTTCCTCGCGGGCGGCCTCGCCCTCGGGGCGGCGGGGTGCGTCATCGAGGATCACCATGGGCATCACGCCCCGCCGCCCCAGCCCGTGCATCACCACCCGGCGCCTCCGCCGGCTCACCACGCGCCTCCGCCCGCCGCCCACCATGAGCCGCACCACGACGACAGCCACCACGTCCACTCCGCGAACTGCGGCCACTACTGGGACGGGCACGCCTGGGTCCTGCTCGTGGGCCACGTCCACGGCCACGGGTGCGGGCACGTCTTCATCGACGGCCGCTGGACCCTCCACCACTGAACCAGCGCGCGAGCGCATGAAAGACTGCGCGCGAGGCCTTGCGGCCATCCTGTTCGTCGTGGCTCTCGCGATGCCCGGATCGGCGACAGCGCAAGAGCGAGACCCGGCCGGTCGCCCGCCGGCTGCGGCGCAGCAGCAAGACCCGTCGGTCGAGGAGCTCAAGCGGGAGATCGAGGAGCTCAAGCGGCGAGACGAAGAGCACCGCCGCCGGCTCGAAGAGCTCGGCAAGAAGCCCGAAGAGAGGGAAGGCCGCGGGCGAGCCGAGAGTCCGGCCCCGGCGGCGCCGGCGCCGGCCGCCGCCCCCGCCGCAGCCGCGAAGAAGGACCCGCTCGACGCCGCGCTCGAGGAAAGCGGCGGGCCCGCTCCGCCCGCGCGCCCGGCGGCCGAGCGGCCGGCTCCGTCGCCGACCGCCGACCTCTGGGGACTCGGACTCCGAGATCGCACGCTACTTCGGCGCCAGGTTCACGACGACGACGGCCGTGCTCGATGCGCAGGGGCCGGCTCCGCTACTAAGGCGGCTTCGGAGGGGCGGAGGCCGCGGTCCGGAACCTCCTCGCCGGCGAGGAGGTGGCGGTGCCCGAGAAGCCCGGCTTCGGCTGTGCGATCCTGCTCAAGCCCCGGCCGGGGGACGACGGCGCACGCGACGACGCCCCTCACGGTCACGACTTGACGGGTTTCCTGGCTCATCTCCGAGAGCGCCTGCGTCTCACCGACGAGCAGGCCGCCAACGTCAAGGCCGTCCTCGACCGTCTTCAGCAGGAGACGCAACGGCTGGAGGATCCGTCCCCCCACGACTTCATGGCGTTGCGACACCGGGCCATCGAGGAGATCCGCGCGATGCTCGACGACGAGCAACGGGCCGAGTGCTCGAAGAGCTCGTCAGCGGGGATGCGCCACGGCCATGGCTCCGGGCATCGCGGCGAAGGCCATGGCTCCGAGGGGGACGGCGACGGCCACGGCCCCCGCGGGCCCGACCATTGAGCTCGTCAAGAACCAGGACGCGCCCGGGCCGCGACGCGAGCGCGGGCCGCGGCGACGACCGCGCCGCGGTCGATCTTGCCGCTCGCGAGGCGCGGGAGGTCGCCGTCGAGGACGTGGACCTCCTGCGGCACCATGTAGAGCGGCAGGTGGCGGCGGCAGTGGGCAAGCAGCGCCTTCGGGTCGAGGGGTCCGCCAGGCCGCGCGGAGACCGCCACGTGGACGGCCTCGCCGAGCGCCTCGTCCTCGACCCCGAAGGCGACCGCGTGCTCGACGAGGCCGCTCTCGTAGACGACATCCTCGACCTCGGTCGGGCTCACGCGCAGGCCGTTCGGCTTGATGAACGCGCCCTTGCGACCGACGAACCAGTAGATGCCGTCCTCGTCGATCCGGACGATGTCGCCGCTGTAGCAGACCTTCTCGTCCCCGATCATGGGCGCGAGGTGCGGGCAGGGGCGGATCTTCTCGGCCGTCGCGTCGGGCTTGCTCCAGTACCCGAGACTCACGAGCGGGCCGCGGTGGACGAGCTCTCCCTCCTCGCCCGGCCCGCAGATCCCCTGGGTCTCGTCGACGACGAACGTCTCGACGTTCGGAATCGCCCGGCCGATCGCGCCCATCTTCTCGTGGTAGAGCGCGGGGTCGAGGTAGGTCGAGCGGAACGCTTCCGTGAGGCCGTACATGAGGTAGATCTCGGCCTTCGGGAAGGCCCGCGGCAGCGCCTCGAGCGTCGCCTTGGGGAGCGGCCCGCCCGAACTCGTGATGTAGCGGAGGGCCGGGAGGTCGGTCCGGACCTCGAGCAGGTAGCGAGCGACCTGGATCCACGTCGGGGGCACAGCGGCGAAGCCCGTCACGCGCTCGCGCACGAGCGTCTTCACGATCTCGGGCGGAAGGAAGACGGAGTGGAGGACGAGCGTCCCGCCGACGAGAGCCATGGTCGTGAGCTGGTTGAGCCCGTAGTCGAAGCAGAGCGGCAGGAACCCGAGGATGCGGTCGTCCGGCCCGTTCTTGAGGTAGCGCGCGACGCTCCGGGCCCCCTCGACGATGTTTGCGTGCGAGAGCATGACGCCCTTCGGCGGCCCGGTCGAGCCCGACGTGTAGAGGATGGCGGCGAGGTCGGGGCTGATCGCCGGGGCGGGCGCGCGCGGCGCGTCATCTCGCGGCACGTCCGCCCACGAGGCCATGCGTTCGTCCGCGCCGGCGGGCAGCTCGCCATCGAAAAGCACGTGCTCGATGGGCGCCGGCACGCCCGCCTCGACCAGCAACCGGGCCTTGCGGGCGTCGGTGACGAGCGCCTTCATGCCGCAGTCCGAGGCGATGTGCGCGACCTGCCTCGGGGTCCAGGCCGGGTACAGGTTGACGAAGACCGCGCCGAGGCGGGCCGCGGCGAACGTGGCGACGACCTCCTCGACGGACTTCCGCAGGTGGATCCCGACCCGGTCGCGACGGCGGACGCCCCGGTCCTCGAGCCAGACGGCGAGCGCATCCGCGCGCCGCGCGAGCTCGCCGTACGTGACGCGGCGGTCGCCGTCGACGAGGGCCGTGTGGTCGGCGCGGCCGTCGAGGTTCTTCGCGAGCAGGTCGTAGACGGTGAAGGAGAGCAAGGCGGGTCAGGCGAGGGCAGCCAACAGCGACTCGAGCACGGTGAACGCCGTCTTGGCGTCGACCCTCGCGCTGGGGGGCTTGGCGGGGTTCCGGTGCGCGACCCAGTCCCGGTACTGCTTCACCTGCTCGGCGCGCATGATCGGGTCCTCGTCCGCCGTGCCCTTGAGGAGGTCGAGCAGGTCCGACGCCCGCCAGCGTTCGATCTCGGGCTCGACCTTGGCGCAGACGTTGGCCGCGACGTTCGCCCCGTGGGCCACTCCCCTCCGGCTCCCCGCCCGGAGCGGCCATGTTACCTCACCGGGCCACGGGCGTGAAGTTCCGAACTCTTGCCACCGGGTCCGGTCGCGCGGTAGAGAGGAGGTCGTGAACGACGGACCCGAGCACATGGGCGGGCTGGGCCCGCCCCTCCGCGAGTTCCTCCAGGCGCGCGGCTGGGCGGACGCCTGCGCGGCCCTCGAACGACACCCCGAGCTCTGCTCCGAGCAGGTCGAGCGCTACCTCAAGGGCCTCGCCGACGGGGCCGAGGGGGCGCTCGCTCGGGCCCTCCTCTACCAGCGCCTGAACCTCCTGCGCTCCTGCCGCCGGGCGGGCGTCCGGTCGGTCGCCGCGCGCCTCGACCGGCTGACCGCGCCCGAGCGCGGTCGGGCCGCCGCCGATGCCGTCCTCGACGAGGTGCGCCGCGGCTACCTGGCGGCCGCGCGCTACGGCGCGAGCGGCGACGCGGCGGCGCTCGACGAGGCCCTCGCTTCCTTCGAACTCGTCCTCGCGCACCCGAAGTTCGCGGAGCTCCCGGCCGGGCTCAAGGCCGAGGCCTACCGACAGTGCGGGATCGGGCGCCTCGAGCGGCACGGGCGCCACGCGGAGGTCGGAGACCTCGACGTCGCCGCCGAGGCCCTCGAGCGCGCGGCGGTCGAGGCTCTCGCCGCCCGCTCGAGCGGCGCCGCCGGCGCGCCGGCGGGTTCGCCCCCGCCCGCGCCGCTCCCCGCGAGCCTCCTCGCCGACGTCGCCCGCGCGCTCACGAGCGCCGGCCTGAAGCTCTGGGAGCGCTCCGCCCGGACGGCCGCGTCCGAGGACCTCGACGCCGCGGTGCGGGCCTTCCGCCGCGCCCTCGAGCTCGCGTCCTTTGGCGAGTCGAACGGCGCCGAGGCAGCGGCGGCTCGTGCCCTGCTCCTCAACAACCTTGGGGCCGCACTCGCCGAGCGCCACGAACGGCGCGGCGACGTCGCGGACCTCGCGGAGGCCGTCACCGTGTTCGAGCGGGCGGTCGCCGCGGCGTCGCCCGAGGATCGCCCGCGCTACGAGCGGAACCTCGCCCACGCGCGCGCTGCGCTCGCCGCCGTCAGGCGGGCGCGGGAGGACCGGCCTCCTCGCTGACGTCGTCGACGCGCGGGCCGGCCGCCTCGCCCGCGCCGCCCGTGCCCGTCACGAGGTACTCGCGCGGCGCCGGGTGGCTGCCGAAGCCGATCGGGCTCGCCGTCAAGCCGTAGGCGCCGGAGGCGCCGATCGCGATCACGTCACCCATCCCCAGCTCGTGAAGCTCGACCTCGAGCGCGATCGTGTCGACCGCCGTGCAGAGCGGCCCGACCAAGCGGTAGCGGCGCACGGGCTCGTCGCCGCGCGCGTTCGCCTTCGCGAGGCGCCACGGCCGGCGGATCGCCTGGCCGAAGAGGCCGCAGGCGGGGAGGTGGGCGTTCAGCCCCGCGTCGCACACGCGGATCTCGACGCCGCGGCTCCGCTTCTCGTGGATCACGGTCGTGAGGAAGTAGCCGCACGGTCCGACGAGCCAGCGCCCGAGCTCGAGGACGAGGCGGGCCTGCGAGAGCCGCGGCTCGTCGCGGATCGCCCCGTCGACCGCGGCCACGATCCGCGGGCAGAGCGCGTCGACGTCGAGCGCTCGCTCGCCTGGGTGGTAGGGGATCCCGAAGCCCGACCCGAAGATGAGCTTGCGCGGCCTAAGGTCGTGGGCGCGGGCGAGGCGCCCGAAGAGCGCCGCCGAGTCGCCGAGGCACCGGGCGATCGCCTCCTCGTCAAGGGAGCTCGTGCCGGCGAGGACGTGGAAGCCCGCGAAGTCGAGGCCGCGCCGACCCGCGAGCCGGCCGAGGACGGGGTCGAGGTCCTCCTCGTCGATCCCGAACTGGCTCGCCCGCCCGGCGAGCACCATAGCGAAGCCGCGCGGCACGGTCCGCGGATTGACGCGGACGAGGAACGGGAGGCGCCGCCCGCGCGCGCGGGCGATCCGGTCCCACGCCTCGACCTCGCGCTCGGACTCGCAGACGATCTCCTCGAGGCTAAGGGCGAGGGCGCGCTCGAGGTCCTGCGCCCGCTTCGCCGGCCCCGAGAACGTGAGCGCGCCCGCCTCGTGGCCGGCCGCGACCGCCCGCTCGATCTCGGCGACCGACGAGACGTCGAGGCCGTCGACCGAGCCCCGGAGGGCGGCGAGGAGCGCCCGGTTGGGGTTCGCCTTGACCGCGAAGCTCACCTCGAAGCGCCCCGCGAGCGCCCGCGCGAGCCGGCGCGCCCGCTCGCGCGCCTCGTCGGCGAAGTAGACGTAGCACGGGGTCCCGCGCGCGCTCGCGACGTGCGCGAGCGTCCGGCGGGTCGCGTCGTCGAGGTCGAGCACGCCCGCCTCCCTTCCCAGCCTACCCCGCCGCGTCGGCGCGGGCCCGGGCCCTCGCGCGCTCGACGAACGCGAGGATCCGCTCGGCGCTGTCGAGGTTCTCGAGGGTCATGTCCTCGGGCAAGATCGTGATGCCCGTCCGCGCCTCGATGAACGAGACGAGGGCGACGAGGGCGAACGAGTCGACGATCCCCGCGCTGAAGAGCGGTGACGCCGGCCCGGCACCGGCGACGTCGCAGCCGAGCTCGGCCCCGAGGTGGCGGAGGACCTCGTCGCCCGTGAGCGTCATAAGGGGGAGGATAAGGCGGCGCCGCGCCGTCGTCCAGCATCAGCGCGGCACCTCTATCCCGTCACGAGCGAGCTCCTCCGCGCTCGCGAGCCGTGCCTCGGTGCCCGGCGGGTTCTCGTACCAGCCGGGGTCCTCGTAGCTCGTGATGCCCTCGCGGACCTTGAGGATCGTGAGCATCCCGCCCATGGTGATGAAGCCGCGCGGGCCGGCCATCCCCACCATGGGGATGCTGTTCCGCGGGACCGCTTCCGGACGCGCTCGTCGAGGCCGCGCGGATCGTTCGCTTCCGGGTCGGGCACCCCGGACTCGCGTTCGGCGTTTGCCGGGGTGCTCCTCGCGGTCGCGTTCCACTTGAACGTGATCCGCTTCCGCACGCGCTTGAACCTCGCGATCTTCGGGACGAGCGTCGCGATCGTCGTCCTCATGCTCGTGCTGCCCTACGCGCGCGCGTGCGGATCAATCGACGGGGCGCAGGCGGACGCCGGCGTCCGCCACTTCGACCCTCGCGCGCAACGTGACCTCCCCTTCCGGCGGCAGTCCGCTGCGATCTACCGGGAGGGCCGCCTTCCAGCCGCGAATGCGGAAGCGAGGCTGCCCGTCTTCCGACTCGTAACGCCCCCGGGCGCGGATGGCGAGCGCCTCCGGGACGAAGCCTCCGCGCCGGATCGCCTGCGGCACGGCGGCGAGCTTCAGCTCGCGCGCCGGGTCCGGCTCGATCGTCACGAGGTTCGACTGCAGGTCGACCTTGACGGTCTTGACGCCTTCCAGGCGCCTCAGGGCGTCCTCGACGCCCTTCGCTCACGGGCTTCACTCCATGCCCTTGGCGAGGATCGTCACCTCCTCGAGGCCCGAGGGCTCCGTGAGGGCGGTCGATGGCGGCGCCGACGCGCAGGCGGCGGCGAGAACGCCGAGGAAGAGCACGGTGACGGGAGTGACAGAGCGCACGCCGTCCTCCTCAGAAAAGGACCTTCACGATGACCGACGCCGCGAAGCGCCGGTCGCCGAGGCTGTCGTCGAGGTCCTGGTAGACGGGCACCTCGACGTTCGCCTCGAACAGGAGCGAGCGGCTCGGGTAGATCTGGATGCCCGGAGCGAGCCAGACGATCAGGCCGTCGTCGTCGTCGCGCCGGTCGGCGAGGTCGCTCGCGAAGCGGTACGTCGCGAGCACCTCCAGGACGCCGCGCACCTCGAGCGTCGTCTCGGCGTCGAAGCGGGCGGGGAGGAGCCGGTACCAGTAGGCCGCGTTCCAGTCGACCGTCTGCCCGAGCCGCGCGCCCTCGTGCCGCGTCCGGTGCCGGAAGAGGGCCTCCGTCGAGAAGCGGTGGCGGTCGCGGATGAGCGTGAACACGGCGCCGCCGCCGAAGCCAAAGTCGCCCGTCCCGAGCTGTAGGCGGCGCGGGATCTCGACGCCCGCCTCGGTCTCGTCGTCGTCGCCCGTCGGGGCCCTTAGCTCGGCCAGGGCCGCGAAGCGCGTGGACTCCATCACGTCGTCTTCCTGGAAGAGCGACTGCTTGAAGCGGAGCGAGATGTCGCCGAGGCCGAAGAGCCCTTCCCGCGCCTCGCGGCCGTCCGCACCCGGGAACTCGGCCTCGCGCCACAGGAAGGGAACGGTGAGCTTCAGCTCCCGCGTGGGGTCGAGGCCCAAGATGAACTGGTTCCCGAGGCGGACCTCCCGGAGGTTCTCCGCCTCGAAGTGGCTCACGCTCTCGCGGAGCAGCGGCGTCTCGGGCGAGATCACGCCGGCGTTCTCGGTCACGACCTGTGCGCGCGCCGCAGGAGCGGCCGCAAGCAGGAGCGCCGCGGCAAGGGCAACGGTGACCGCGCGGATCGTGCGCTTCATGAACGGGCGGTCTCCGCACGGAAGAGCGGGAAGGCGGCGAGGCCCACCGCGAGCTGGACGCCGGCCCGAGACCCAGACGGAGCGTCTCGCCGAAGAGGAGCGCCCCGAGCCCGAAGCTCGTGAAGAGCGTGAACACGTTGAGCCCCATGGCCTGGCCGGCGCGCTGCCGACCGCCGAGGTCCGTGACGATCCCGGCGAAGAGCGGCCGGGTCATGTCGTATCCGAGCGAGAGAACGGTGACGGCGAGGGCCGCCGCGACGAGCGGAAGGTCGAAGGCGAGCGCGATGGCCGCCGCCCCGCCGATGAGCAGGCCCGCGGGAACGAGGCGCGCTCGCCCGAAGCGGTCCGGGCATCCTCGACCCCGGCTTCGCGCGCATCCGCTGCGGGGACTGTGGGGAGCTCCTGCTCGCCTTCTCCTGCAAGGGGCGAGGCCTCTGTCCCTCGTGTCACAAGAAGCGCCAGGTCGCGTTCGGAAACTTCGTCACGACCGAGGTTCTCGAGGCCGTGCCGCACCGGCAGCTCGTCTTCACGGTCCCGCGCCGGCTCCGGCTCCACTTCCGGTACGACCGAACGCTTCTGGCCA
>Ga0187892_10008750_pt1 | contig 13671 bp, 14 predicted proteins | sample MA1701073metaG_FD_139345 | JGI IMG/M metagenome (GOLD analysis project Ga0187892, IMG submission 139345) | Bio-ooze microbial communities from a basaltic lava cave in the Kipuka Kanohina Cave System on the Island of Hawaii, USA - MA170107-3 metaG ...
CACCACGCCGGTCTCGCCGCTCTGCCACACGCCCGAGACCACGATCGCGAGCGCGGTCATGGTGCAGACCACGATTGTGTCGATGAAGGTGCCCATCATGCCGACCAGGCCGCTGCGCACCGGATTCGTGCTCTGCCCGGCGGCCTGCGCGATGCCCGCGGTGCCCATGCCGGCCTCGTTCGAGAACACGCCGCGCGCCACGCCATAGCGGATCGCGGCCATCACGGCCGCCCCCGCGAAGCCGCCGGTCGCGGCCACCGGCGAAAAGGCGCTCTCGAAGATCAGCGCGAAGGCCGCAGGAATCGCCGTGACGTGCCTGGCCAGCACCATCAGGGCGACGGCCACATAGGCGAGGATCATGAAGGGCACCAGCCGGCTCGCCACCGCCGCGATGCGCCGGATGCCGCCCAGCACCACCGCCGTGGTCACGATGAGGAGCGCGATGCCGACCCAGGTCTTGTCGAAGCCGAAGGCGTTCTCGAGCGAATGCGCGATGGTGTTCGACTGAACCATGTTGCCGATGCCGAATCCGGCCAGCCCGCCGAAGATCGCGAAGGCAACGCCGAGCCAGGCCCAGCGGCGGCCGAGGCCATTCCGGATCGCGTACATCGGGCCGCCGACCGAGTGGCCAAGGGCGTCGCGCTCGCGATAGTGCACGGCGACCAGAACCTCGGCGTACTTGGTCGCCATGCCGACCAGCGCCGTCATCCACATCCAGAAAACCGCACCCGGGCCGCCGAGCGAGATCGCGGTCGCGACGCCCGCGATGTTGCCGACGCCCACGGTCGCGGACAGGCAGGTCATCAGCGCGGCGTAGGGCGACACTTCGCCGGCGGCGCCGGCGTCGCCCTTGCGGCCACGCCACACCATGCGGAAGCCGGTGCCGATGCGCCGGATCGGCATCAGGCCGAGGCGCAGCTGCAGAAAGAGGCCGGTGCCCAGGATCAGTGCGAGCATGGCCGGCCCCCAGACGAAGCCGTTGACCGCGCCCATCCATGCCTGGAGCTGATCCATCTGCGGCTCGACTATGCCTGAATCACCGGTCCCGCGCGTCCTTGACGCCCTCGCTGCGTGGCCGGTCTAATACGCAGCCCCGAGCAAGGCCAGGTAGCTCAGTTGGTAGAGCAGCGGACTGAAAATCCGCGTGTCGGTGGTTCGATTCCGCCCCTGGCCACCATCTTTTCAATGACTTCCATCTCACTCGGCTCCGGCGCAGTGTCGGTAACAACCGAAATGCAACCGGTCTGTTCGGACCGCATGAACGCGGCCAGCTTTTCGCCCAGCGGCGGCGCTTTGCGCGCCTGATGTGCGTGTGAATAGACGCCGAGCGTGATCGCCGGATTTGCGTGACCGAGGCGGCGGCTGACGGCCACGATGTCTGCGCCCGCCGCGATCAACAACGAGGCGTGCGTGTGCCGGGCGTCGTGAATACGGACTGCCCGCAACCCGGCGCGACGCAGTGCAGGGTGCCAAACGCGAGTGCGCCAGTTGCGGGCGTCGAGCGGGAACATGAACTCGCCCGGAGTCCGCAGCCGGTGGGCTTTCAACTCGGCCAGTAACTCGCGGTCGAGGTCGATCCAGCGCGTGCCGGCCCGGGTCTTCGGCGCGGTCAACTCATTATTGATGCCGCTGCGCTGCCGCCGTACCAGCACCCGACTTGAGGCCCAGTCCATGTCCGACCACATCAGCCCGAGCAGTTCCCCAAAACGAACGCCGGTGTGGAACAGGAAGCGGATTGCAATCCTGTGCTCGGCTGGCGCTGCTGCGGTCATTGCCGCGATCTCCGCAGGCCGCAGGATGTTGGCGTCGATCACGTCAGACTCGACCGACGTTTCCACCTTCGGCTTGCGCACGTCCTGCGCCACGTTGCGGGCCGCGAAACCCCGCGAAACAAAGAACTTCCACAGCGTGGCCGCGCAACCGATCACCTTGGCGGCGGCGCGATTGCCGCTGCGGGCGATATTGGCGCGGATTTCCTGTTCGCGGGCCTTCAGCGCCGGGTTGCGGCTCAGCACGCGCTCAAAGGCCACGCTCCGTTCGTGCCGGATCAAGTCGATGAGCTTGTTGCGCAGCCGTTCCAGATCGACCGGCCCGATGGTGCGGATTTCACGCTGACCGAACTCGCCGCGCAGCCGCTTAATGGACTGCCGGTAGTCCTTCACCGTCGAAGGGCGCAAGCCATGGGCCAGGTGGCTTTCCTCCCACGCGTCGCACCCAGCAGAGAATCGCACCCGCTGGCCGATGTCGATGCCGAGCGTCTTGCCGCGTTCCACTTCCTGTTGGAACGCCTCAGCTTCCTTCCTGATCGTGAATGTCCGATACCGGTTTCGTCCGTGTACGTCCGTGTAGCGCACCGTGTAGCGCGGTCCGTCGCGCCGATGTGACTTGATGATTTGTCTCACTGACTTACCTCCGCGACAGTTTTATGACGCCTCTCTGCGGACAAGCTCCTTGGCGGACTCCGCGCTTGGCACAAGCCGGGCTTCAAGATGGGGATTGTGGCCGCAGACAACCGAGTAGCCGCCCTTGGCAAGACGGTGGACTTCGGCCGGATATGGGTTCTCGCCGCCAACTGCGTAATCGAGCATTTCATCCGGCGTACTGGTCTCGGCCGAGTAATGCTGCTCGACGATTGTCTTCACCAGCGAAATTTCGAAATCGCCGGGCAGAATCATCGCCACCTTCTGCTTGGGCTTGGCGTGGTCACCAACGTGCTCCCACTGCACAAGCCATACGTTCTTGGACATTTCTGGACTCCTTCTCTCTTGGTTTCGCTTCTTCTGCGCGTGATCAGGGCAATTCCTACGTGGTTTGCCCCGTCCCGTGTGCGCGTACAGGACGTAACGGCCGCAAGTCTTCAGCGAGCACTTGGCGACTTTGACTTTGGTGTCTGGCTCCAGCAGTTCAGCAATCGTCATGTAGATGACCGACTCAAGTCCGAAGCGCACCGGAACTATTCGTAGGCGTCCGTTTTCATCAAACGCGGTTGTCGTCGTGAAAGGCATTCGTTCTAGCAGCGGACCCAATTCCTTGCGGAGCTCGCTGGAACGTTCAAGCCAGTGATATCGATGCTTGAGTGGTGAGGGCAAGCGAATGGCGCGACGCAGCATCGCAAGTAGCGTGAGCTGATCATTCCGATAGGCACCAACGTGCTGCGGCTCAATGATGAAGAAGATGGGCTCAAGACGAGTGCCGTCTGGAAACTGTACCGGCTGCATTAGCGGACGGATGTGCTTCTGAATGCCCGATTCAACCTGCTCGGTCGAATCAATAGACGGCAGATTGACGAACCACTCGGTGGCGGCGCAGAACGGAGCGAGGACTTCGGGGGTCAGAAACATGTCACGTTAATTATCGCTCCAGAACCAGAACTAGAAAACAACTATTCATAAACATCAATAAAACAAGGTATTTCAGCGACTTCCGTATGGACCGCTTATTCAGTGAATTAGCTCGAAGTTTCTGGCGGAAGATACCAGCCTAGGACCAGGTCTGGAACCCGCGATGGAACAGAATGGCCGTATTTATAGCGCCAGCGAACTGGACAAGGGCGCTGGCGTTCTGCCGAGGGAACGTCGCCGCATGGTGAAGCTCGGCGTTCTCAAACCGCGTCGTACGGCGGCGGGACACGCGATCTATGTTGAAGCGGACCTTGAGATCGCCCGGCAGTGGAAGTTGGCACGGCACGGCCGGGGAGGGCGTGCGGCACGGTGAACGTCACCGCTGAAGCAGCCTATTACCGTATCGACGAGGCCATGCAGGTCGCAAAAGAATTTCAAGCGCGCACCGGGCGCAAGCCTGCGCGCATCGTCTGGGACAAACACGGCCAGCCAGTGGCGCTGGCAACCGAGCGCGAAGTCACCGACTGGCAGCGGCAGAGGGCGCGGGCATGAGCGCCCCGATCCCGGGAGGACTCGCCGTCATTCTGGATCGCGGTATCGGCGTGTTCCCGTGCCGCTCGGGCGACAAACGCCCACTGACGCAGCACGGCTGCAAGGACGCCAGCACTAATTCAGCCCGTGTCTCGGACTGGGCGGAGCAGCACCCCGGCTGCAACTGGGGCGCGGCCATGGGCGGCGGTCTGTTCGCGCTCGACCTCGACCGCAAGCCGGGTGTCGACGGCCGTGCGGCTTTCGCCGCGTTGGCAGCGGTGAATGGGACTCTGCCCGCGCACCTCATTAACGAGACGCCCAACGCGGGCGAGCATCACCTGTTCCGTGGTGCGGTAGTCGGCAACACGGCCAGCAAGGTCGCGCCGGGCGTGGACGTGCGCACTGTTGGAGGCTACATCGTGATCCCGCCCTCGCACCTGAAGGCGGGAGCGTATCGCTGGCGCGAACCGGATGCACCGATCCCCGATGCACCGGACTGGCTACTGGAATTGCTGGGGCGGCAGTCGGTCAAGCGCAGCGAACGCAAGACGATAATTCCGGAGCGCGAGCGCAACCGTACGCTGTACGCCTTCACCTGTGGCCTGCGGGGGCGCGGCGTGTCTGACGCCGACGCATGGTCCGCTTTGGTCATCCGCAATCAGGACTGTGACCCGCCGCTCGAAGAGCGCGAGTTGCGGCAGATTTTCGACCACGCATGGAAGCACTCGCCGGGCTATCCATGCACCGACCTCGGCAACGCGGAGCGCCTGGTCGCCGCGCATGGCGAGAATGCGCGGTTTCTCGTCGGTGCGGGCTGGCACCTCTGGAATCAGCATCGGTTTGAGCTGGATCGCACGCGCCATGTCTTCGTGCTGATGAGCGAAGTTGTGCGCGGCATCTATGCCGAAGCCGCGACCACACCTGATGCCGACAATCGCAAGGCGCTGGCCGGGTGGGCCAAGGCCTCCGAGGCTCGCGGCAAGTTGGAAGCCGCCGTCGCGCTCGCTGAATCGCGGCCGCAGGTTGTCGATCTCTACGAGCACTTCGACACCGATCCGTGGCTGGTCGGGTTACGTAACGGGGTCTATGACCTGCAGCGCGACGAGTTCCGCGAGGGTCGCCGCGACGACCGCATCACGCTCTGCATGAATGTCGAGTACCACGCGCACGCAACTGCACCGCGCTGGGAACAGTTCCAGTCAGAGATTCATGGTGACGATGCTGACATGGTCGCCTTCAAGCAGCGCGCTCTCGGCTATTGCCTGTCCGGCGACACCTCGGAGCAGAAATTGTTCATCCAGCACGGCACTGGCGCAAACGGCAAGAGCACTGAGCAAGCCGTCATTCTCGATCTGTTCGACGGCTACGGGCGCAAGGCGGAGCCTGACACGCTCTTGATCCGCGACCGGCGCGGCGCAGTCAACAACGACATCGCCCGCCTGAAGGGTGCGCGTTACATCGCCACCGCTGAAAACGAGGATGGCCAGCGGCTCGCGGAGTCCTTGGTGAAATCGCTGACCGGCGAGGATCGCGTCAGTGCGCGCTTTCTGTATCGGGAGCACTTTGAGTTCCAGTTGAGCGGCAAGCTCTGGCTCGCGACTAATCATCGGCCCGAAGTGACCGGTACCGACTACGCGCTTTGGCGGCGCGTGCTGCTGGTGCCCTACGAGATCGTGTTCGATGAACAGAGCCGCGATCCCGAACTGCGGCACAAGCTGCTGGCGGAACGGCCAGGAATCTTCAATTGGTTGCTGGCCGGTTTCCGGCAGTGGAAGGTGCAGCGCCTCGCGGCTCCGGAAAAGATCACGGCTGCTACCGCCCGCTACCGGTCAGACATGGACCGGATCGGCAACTTTGTCGCGGAACAGTGTGTGCTCGGCGGCGGCTGCACCAAGGCGTCTGCCGTCTACAAGCGCTATCGGCAGTGGTGCGAGTTCAACGGCACCCGCTTCCTCAGTGCGCGGAAATTTCACGAGCGGCTGGAGCGGGATCATCAGTTGCAGCGTGTCCGGCGCGATACCGACGAGTACCCCGGTGTGCTGTTGGTGGCGCGGGAGTTCGGCGATGAGCTTTAGCCCAACCGGCGTAAACGGCCTAACCGGCGTCAATCCCGGTAACTCCCGCGAGGAAGGGGATATAGGGAAAAGTTTCGGGGAATGGAGCCGGTTCGGCCGGTTAGGCCGGTTGGCTGGGAACGGACATGACTGACTGGGTGCTGGTCCCTTGGGGCAATGCCTTCCTTCGGCTCACGCCCGCCGAGTTCTCGGCCGCAATGGGGCGCGGGCTGGCCGCGGGGCCGATCTCGGCGCCTGCACAGCCTCCGGGGACCGGGGAGGGGTTGCTCGACTCCCGAGCGATGAGCGAACGGCTGGGCGTGAGCGAGGAACAGGTGGAAGCGCTGGCACGGCGCGGGGAAATCCCGAGCGTGCGCGTGGGGCGGTACCTGCGCTTCGACCCTGTCGAGGTGCGCCGAGTGCTCGGAAATGGACACGCGGTCCGGTGAGCCTTGCCCCATGTGCAACCGACTGAAATCGAAGGAGGAAAAGATGGCCGCAGCCGAGAAACAACCGTTGCGATCGGCGTTCGGTCGGGGGCGAGTAGGCCATGGGCGGTAACGGTTCCGGCCAGTCCTGCAAACCTCGGCGCTTGCCTCGGATGCGACGCGACGGAGCCATCGCCCGGCTCGACGGTCGCGCAGCCGAGGTGCGGCTCGTGCGAGAAGGCGTTGATGCCATCGTCGCGGACCGGGGCGGGGAGGACACCGTGAGTTTTCTGGCACGGCGCACCGCGCACCGCTGCATGCACCTCGACGCGTTGTTGATGCGGGACGAAGCAGCACTAGCGGAAGGCGGGGAAGTTGACATCGAGCGTTACTTGTCCGGTGCTACAACCTGGCTCCGTTACGCGCAGGCACTCGGCCTGCACCGCAAGGCGAAGCGTGTGCCGACGCTCGCGGAGCGGCTCGCGGAGCGGGAGATCGCGCCGTGACGGCTGCGCCGAGCCTCAAGCTGTACCGGTCACAAACGCCACGCGGCACGTGGATTGAGGCACGCCTGCCCCGCAGTTGGCCGCGCAGCCGTGTCGTGTCGTGGCTGGCGCGCGCTGCTGACGCCATCGATAACGGCAGCGTCGTACCGCCGGTGCAGCCGTGAACATCCTGCGTGCATTCCGCGACCTGTTCGGCCTCGGCGGCAACTCGTGGGCCGCATGGCGGGCGCTGGTGGGCGGCGCGTTCGGCTGCCAGCTGTCACCAGAGGCTGCCGCCACGTTCCGCGAGCTGACGCAGCGCGAGCCGTTGGCGGCCCCTTGCCGCGAGCTGTGGCTGGCCATCGGGCGGCGCGGCGGGAAGAACCGCGTTTCCGCAGCAATCGCCGTGTACCTGGCTTTGCTGCGCCCGTGGCGGTTGGCGCTGGGCGAGGTCGGTGTCGTCATGGTGCTGGCCAGCGACCGTACGCAGGCGAAGGTGGCCTTCCGCTATATCCGCGGGCTGCTGGAGTCCGACCCCTCGCTTTGGCAGGAAGTCGTAAACGTCACTTCCGACACCATCACCTTGCGTAACGGCGTCGAGGTTGTCATCGGCACAGCCGACAACGCCGCCGTCCGCGGCCGCACGCTGCTGGTCTGCATCTGCGACGAGTTCGCCTTCTGGCCGCACATCGAAGCGCTGGAAGTCTTGCGCGCCCTGCGCCCAGCAATGGCCACGCAGTCGGACGCCATGCTGATCGTCATCAGCAGCGTCTATGCCGCCTACGGGCCGTTCTACGAGGCGCGCAAGGCGCACTTCGGCGAGCGCAATCCGCGTGTGCTGTACGCCGTCGCAACTTCTCGGGACATGAATCCGACGCTGTCCGAAGACTTTATCGCTGCCGAAATTGCCCGCGACCCGGCCAACGCAGCCGAGTACCTCAGCATCGAGCGCAGCGACCTCGCCAGCTTCCTCGACGCGCAGCTGGTGGACGACAGCACGCGCAGCGGTCCCCGCGAATTGCCACGACTGGCGACCACCCGCACCGGCACGCCGATCATCTACTTCGCCGGACTGGACGTGTCCGGTGGCCGCGGCGATGCGGCTGCTGCCGCCGTCGCGCACCGCGACGGGCCGCGCATCATCGTGGACGCCTGCCGTCGCTGGCCCGCGCCACATGATCCGCAGGCGGTAGCGGCACAGGCGGCGGCATTCCTCGCAAGCTACGGGCTGCGCTCGGCACGGGCTGATCAGTACGGCGCTGAACTAAGTCGCACGATCTACGCCGTCGCCGGTGTGGCGCTGGTTGCCGCGCCGGATAGCCGTAGTGCCTGCTACCTTCGACTGCTCCCGCTGCTAACCACAGGGCGCATCGAACTGCCGCCAGACCCGGTACTGCGTCACGAGCTGCTTGGACTGGAGCGGCGCACGCGCAGCAGCGGACGCGACGTGATTGATCACAGGCCCGGCGCACACGACGACGTGTCGAATGCAGTCGCTATCGCAGCCGTGGCCGCAGCAGCACGTGATTCCAGCCAGCGAGTCGTGGCTGCGTCTTACAGCGCACAGACCATTGAGATGGAGGCCGAGTTCGGCCGATTGCATATCAACGCCTGACAGGAGGTACGACGATTCATGGCAAAGAAATTGATTTTCACCCGGCCCAAGGCACTAGTTGGGCTGGCGGACAACAAGCTGCACGAGAACGAGTTGAAGCACATGGCCGCAGTATTCAAGCGCGGCGATCCCGTGCCGGAGTCCATCTGGTGCACAGCCAATGCGATGCTGGCAGAGCGCGCACGCGACCTCAGCTTCAGCAGCAAGCGCAACTACAGCGAATGCATGCGGGAAACGTTGCACCGCTTTCCGCATCTGCGGCTGGGCACTACGGCGTGGATGCCTGACCGGTACTTCGGCGCAATCGAGTTTGTGGAGGATGGCAGCGATGACAACGATCAACGGTGACGATCTGGCGACGATCAACGCGGCGCTGTCACCAGCGATGCAGGGATGCATCGGGTCTATGGAGTCTGCCGATCTGCGGCAGCGGCGCGGCATCGACTTCGACCTGCTGGCGCGGGCCGAGGCGGCGGCTGGGCGGCTGGTGGCGACCCACGGCGCGGACAACCCGCTGGCGATACCCGGCACGCTCGCGGGCCTGACGCCCGCTGGGCTGCTGGCGCAGGTGCGCGACGTCGCAGCACAGGCCGAGCCCCACCGGCCGAAGGCGCGGCGGGCGTGAAAGACGAGATCGGTGAGCGGCGAGCGGCCTAGCGGCAGCGCACGGACGCCAAAACGGCGGCACTAAACGCGGTCATCGAGGCGCGGGTGGCCGAACTGCGCTCACACGGACCGGCAATCATCGAGCTGCTACACGCGGTGGCGCTGATGTTCGATCAGGTGTGGCCGCCGAAGCCGGGCCGGGTGGACCTGCACATCGCGGAATTCGCGTGGCTGGTGGCGAAAGTGCTGGGCATGAGCAAGGCGCAGTCAATGGACATTCTGACGTGCATCAACAATTCAGGAGGCGATGAAACGGAATGACGACGCAAAAGATCGAGGGTGTGGAGGTGTTCGCGGTCGGCCAGTGGAATGGGCGCGAGTTCGACGGCGACGACCTCGACGAGATGGTGCGGGCTTTCGACGCGCTGAAACTGGCGGACCGCATCCCGGTCAAGCTCGGCCACAACGCCGACGACACGGAACCGGCGCAGGGCTGGATCAGTGCGCTGCGGCGCGATGGCGACCGGCTGCTGGCCGACCTGACACAGGTGCCAGCCGAACTGGTTGACGCAATCAAGGACGGCCGCTGGCGGCACGTGAGTATCGAGTTGCTGGGCGATGTCTTCGCGCACGGGCAGACCTACCCGTGGGTACCGGCCGGCCTGGCGATCTTGGGCGCGGCGCGGCCGGCGGTGGATGTGCTGAAGCCGCTGCACCAGCTGGTCGCCCGGGCATTGCCGATAGGCCTGCGATTCCGCGAGCGGTTGGCCTTCTCACGCGGTCCGGACGATACCGCCAAGCTGCGCGAGGAAGTGGCGCGGCTCAATCGCGAGTTGGTGAACCGGGAATTCGCGGATGCCATCAATTCCGGCCGCATCCTGCCGCGTGATCAGCACGCGTTCGAGATGCGCATGGGCGCGGATGCGACGCTGGAGGAAGCGCGCAGATGGATCGGCGCGACGCCGCGCCCTGCGCCGCTGAACCGGGCTCGCGCACCCGAAGGCCGGGCAACCGACAGCGCAACGATGAGCGGCGCGGATCGCCCGGATAGCGAAGTGGTGCGGCTGGCGCAGGAAGCAATCGCGGAGTCCGGCGGCAAGTTGACCTACTTAGCCGCCCAGCAGCAAGTGTTGCGGGCCAATCCGGAACTGGCCGAGCGGTACCGGCACATGCCGGGGGTCAAGGAATGACGGTTTGGCACCCTCGGGGCGGGCGGGCGTTCCCTCCTCGGACTGCCCGGCAGGACCGCTCCGGGGGTGCTCTTGACGTGATTCTTGGACGTATTGCGGAGACGGACGGTGCTCCGGGCCCGCCCAGCGGGGGTTGTAGGCAGATAGGCGACACCATTATGCTGGTGCCGTCCGGAGCGAGGGCGCAGCGCACAACACGCCGGGGTTACGGGCCGCTTCCGCAGGTCTGGTCAAGCCAGCTCCCGCGCTCCTTTGTTCAACCCATTGACAAGGCTGGAGAATCTGCGCCACGCCAAATCGTGACGCCCGTAAACGTATCGCGCTGCTGCCCGCGCTTAGATGGCCCGCGAGCTTGAGCGATAGTTGGAGATGCTGATGGCAAGTCGGATGTACGCGAGAATTATCAACGTAAGGGCAGAGTTCGCCGACGCTGGTAAGTGCTGGGCGCTAACCAGTGATAATTTGCCCGGCTTCTTACTGGCCGGCAGCGATCTGAATGCGCTGCTCGACGACGTACCGAACGCGATTAAGCTCTTGTTCCGTTTGAACTACCAGATGGATGTCGAAGTGGCCGAGGTAGATGAAGATGGAAACAACATCGCCCGACCGCGCGAGGCTGACGCGGAATCGAACCTAAAGCCGCTGCCCCGCGCCTTTGCGGCAATGGGACCGATCGCGGCCTAATGCACCGTTGCCACACGTGTGACGACACGCGCGTGGATGTGGTTGAAAAATAATTCCACTTGGGCGATGTTCGCCGCATGGCAATGCGGCGTTATACCCAAGACGAACTTCACGCGGAACTGCGGGACAAGTGGCGATTGCGCCGCACCGATGAGCGCACGAATACCGCAGAGGCCTAGTCTACTCCGGCTGGCAAGCACGTGCTGGTCCCAGTCTTTCCCGAAGGGGAGCGATATCCAGATTACGTCGTGGATCGAATTGTCGAGCAGCTGACGGCGCTCGGCGAAAACCCGCTCATGAAATAGCAGCCACTAGGCAGGGCCGAAAATTCGTGTCACCTTGGTTTCTGACGCCAAGAAATTTACACCTGCGCGATCAGTCACAACGGCAAAGTACGGTCCAATTGAGGGAGCATCGTAGTCGTTACTTGCGGGTGCGCTCGCTTCTAAATCCGCCATTATTCTCTGTCGTGCCCTTTCGATTCTTTGCGACTGCGCGACAAATTCCGCTGTACCCGGCAGCACATCTGGATCAAACCGAGCCTCAAAAGTTACCCACAGCCTGACACCAGCCGGCGCATCCCCGAGATTGCGTAGGGCTTCAAGGTTTGCAACTGAATCAGGCCTGATGCGCCCATTCGCATCTTTGAGGACGAATAGCGGGCCATTTGTCTGTGCGAACGCCATCAACGAGAAAGTAGCAAGTGCTGCCACAAATGCGCCTGTCGCGTTTGTCTTCTTGCATTTCATCTCGGAGTCCCTCGCTTCGTCAAATTTCGCGATTCGCTAGGGGCAGCCGTTCGGACTGCATGATTCCCCAGGAATTGGAATGTTGCACCAGTCGCTATTACCGGCAGGCGTAATTGCCCTCACGCGAATCTCCATGCCATTCTGAACTGATGGAGTGACTGGTACACACTGCGTTTGGCCTGAGCCGGTTGACAGGTCATACCAAGTTGATCCATTCAAGTATCTCCAATCCGAGTCAAAGCTGGTGAACGGACCAGATCCAATCCAAGACCACGTTGGGAGTCGCTCCCATTTTCCGTTCTTGCAGCACAAGTACTCCGGGCGGTCGGGGCAGATAACCGCCGCGTTAGTTGTTTCCTGGGGGTATGGCGCGCTTACCCTCTCCCACTTCACAGACATGTTTGGATGCGTGTATGCGAATCTTGCTCACAAGTTGTTCGTAAAGCAGAACTCGACTATCTGCGCGGGGCGGAACCCAGTCGTGTACCCGCTTTGCTGTATCGCAATAGTGTCAGTTTCGTCACCAGCGTACGGAGCGTTGACCGGCAGACCTGCCAGTACTGCGGTCGCGATCAGCGATCCGATTGAGAGAGGAACAAGTTTGCGGAGACTTTTCATAAAGACTCCCTTCTCAGAGTCCGAGTCCAGCACCCAAGCGCCGCCAAATGCGTTTCTGGCTGAGGATGCTCTCTTTAAGACCCTGCCGCAATGCTGAGGGTAGTATCAAATTTGCTGATTTGTCGCGTTGAAAACTGCTCGGCGTAAAGAGCAGAATCCGCAAATGGGATCGAAAATGCGAGCGCAGACTCTTGTCCTACCTGCAATTTTGATCGTAACAATCGGTTTGGTTCTGCTGGTGAGTAGCGACCGCAATAAAGCGAGACCTGAGACTGAGATTCCGCCGGCGGTCTCCGACCAGCGGGCGGCTCATCCTGAACAATCGTCAAGTGCAGAGCCGGACTTGGAGGCCGTGGCAATGCCCAGACTGGAAAGTTCGGCAGGCGCGCCTAGTACTACTCACGGCTCGAAATACCCTCTTGAGATCTATTTGCAGAACATTGAACGAGCCAAGAGCGGTGATGCGCGCAGCCAATACCGCGTTGCTCAGGCCCTGCAAAAGTGTAGATCTGCTATTAAATCGGAGAAGCGCCTCGACGAGGTCATTCGCACAGTCCCGATGTCGGAGGAACAAGCCGAAACAATTAAGCAGAGATACGCGCTGTGCAAGGAGTTTGCATCGCTGACTCCCGACATTGACGGGGAAATTACGAGTTGGCTGCACCAAGCCGCTGAAAATGATGATCCACTGGCAAAAGCCTATGAAGCCCTACTTAGCTATCCTAAGGTGGACGATGATGAAGTGAAAATGCTTGTAGGCGATGCTCTAAAGAGTGGTGATCGAGAAGCGTACTCACTAGCAGTAATGTACTTCGCGAATATAGCCTCTAATGACAATGCTGAGCTGTATGAGGCATGGCTTCTGATCAGTTGCGATGCAGGCGACGAGTGCGACGTGGCAAAAGAGCGAGAACGTATCAAGTCGCAGTATCAGATGTACCAAAGAATGCAGATAGGCACCTACGAGTCCGAGCTTCGCGAAAAGCTTAGGTTGCACCAGTGGAATCAACTTGGCTTCTAGCCAGCCGGTTCTGAGATGAAGAAGTTCCAAGGAACTAGCGGCTCGCGAGGATTGGACGTGGTAAGTTGACAACCAAAACGCAGCCACCCCGAGCCAACCGGAGTCAACTCCAGCCAACTCGGGGCGGTAGCGATTTCAGTCAGATCAGTCGCTTAAGGCTTCTCAGGTCTGCTCAGGTTGCCCTTTGGAACGCCTGAAAATCCGCGTGTCGGCGGTTCGATCCCGTCCCTGGCCACCATCTCAGGCAAACCAGATTCCGCCGCTGCGCTCGCCGCGCGTGCTAGATTGCCCCTGCGATCACCACCGGAAGCTGCCGCCATGACACCTCCCGAGGCTCTGTTCCGGGACA
>Ga0187892_10008751_pt1 | contig 13669 bp, 8 predicted proteins | sample MA1701073metaG_FD_139345 | JGI IMG/M metagenome (GOLD analysis project Ga0187892, IMG submission 139345) | Bio-ooze microbial communities from a basaltic lava cave in the Kipuka Kanohina Cave System on the Island of Hawaii, USA - MA170107-3 metaG ...
GCATGCATCCGCGCAATTCCCGCGTCCCTGATGAAATATCCGGGCTAGCCCCCAGCAGTTGCCCGGAACCGACATGAGCGCGCCGCCGACCCTCAAGGGGACGCGGCGTTTTGTCGCGAGCCTGGCGCGCGCATGGCGCTTCGTCTGGCGCGCCGCGCCGGGTCTTACTGCGGCAAGCGGCGCGCTCGTTGTCGTCCAGGGCACGCTGCCGCTGGCCGCGCTGTACCTGCTGAAACTGATCGTCGACGCGATCACCGTTGCGGCCGGAACACCGGCGGACCCGGCGACACTGAACCCGATTTTCCAGTTGATCGCGATCGCAGCGGCGGTGGCTCTCGCAGGCGTGCTCGTCAACTCTCTCGCCGGATTCGTCGGCGAAGCGCACGCCCAGCATGTGGCCGATCACATGCACGACGTATTGCATGCCAAATCAATCGAGGTCGATCTCGCGTACTACGAAAACGCCGGCTACTACGACACGCTGCACCGCGCGCAGCAGGAGGCACCCTGGCGTCCCGGCCGCATTGCGAAAGGGCTGATCGCGGTGGCCCAGCATGGGCTGTCGCTGACAGCGGTCGCGGCGTTGCTGCTGTCGTTTCATTGGGGCATCGCGCTCGTGCTCTTGGTCGCGGTTGTGCCCGACGCCCTCGTGCACCTCAAGTACGCCCACGCGTTCTATGCGTGGCGCCGCGCGCGCACGCCCGCCGAGCGTCACGCGCAGTACTACGACTGGATGATGACCGGCAGCGCACACGCGCAGGAGCTGCGCCTGTTCGACCTCGGGCAGTGGTTCACGCAGCAGTTTCGCGCGCTACGCGACCGCCTGCGCCGCGAGCGACTGCAACTCGTGGCGACCCGCTCCGCCGTCGAATTCGGCGCGCAGCTCGGTGCAACGCTTGCCGTATTCGGCGCCTACGCGTTCATCGCCGTCCAGGCGGTGCGAGGCGGAATCACGCTTGGCGATCTCGTCATGTATTTCGCGGCGTTCCAGCGCGGCCAGGAATTTCTCCGACAACTGCTGCGCGGACTTGCCGGTCTGTATGAAGACCATCTTTTCCTGACCAATTTGTATGAGTTTCTCGACCTCAAGCGCAAGCTGGCCGAACCCGCGCGCCCGCAAGCGGTGCCGCGGCCCGTGCGGCGCGGGATCGTCTTCGAGCGGGTGTCGTTCGACTACGGAGACAAGCCGGCGCTCGTCGATGTCGATCTCGTGATACCCGCCGGCGCGACCGTCGCGCTGGTTGGCGAGAACGGCTCGGGCAAAACCACGCTGATCAAACTGCTCGCGCGCCTGTACGACCCGCGCTCGGGCCGCATCACGCTCGATGGCATTGATCTGAGGGAACTCGAAATCGCGGCGCTGCGACGGCAGATCAGCGTGATCTTCCAGGACTATGTGCGCTACAACCTGACGGCGCGCGAGAACATCTGGTTCGGCAACGTTGGCGCCGCGCCGGATGCCCACCGAATCGCGGCAGCCGCGGACTTCGCCGGCGCGGGCGACCTTATTCGGTCCTTGCCGAACGGATTCGAGACCGTTCTGGGCAAATCGTTCGAAGACGGCGCCGAACTCAGCGTCGGCGAGTGGCAGAAGATCGCACTCGCGCGCGCGCTGCTGCGCGAGGCGCAGATCCTTGTGCTGGATGAGCCGACCAGCAGCATGGACGCGGCGGCCGAGTACGACCTCTTCAACCGGTTTCACGACGTGGCGGCTGGCCGCACGGCAATTCTGATCAGCCACCGCCTGTCGACGGTGAAAATGGCCGACCATATCTACGTGCTGCGCGCCGGCCGGGTGGTCGAGAGCGGCACGCATAAAGAGCTCGTCCGCAAAGCAGGCGCGTACGCCCATCTTTTTACCGCGCAGGCGAGTGGCTACCGCTGATGATCGCTGCCGGCGGTGATCTTCTTGCACTGCTGTCGGCTGCGGAACCGCGCGCGCAGGTCAGTCCGCTTGCGCTCGACGACACAAGATGGAACGCCGTCGTGCGCGAGTCCATCCGCCACGGCGTCGCACCGCTCGTTCATGCACGTCTCAATGAAGCGGCGCCGCATGTTTCGGTTCCCGAGCGCGCGCGGCATGAGCTAAAGGCCGCGTACCTGCGAACCGGGCTCGAAAATCTGCGGCTGTTTGCGCGGCTTGGCGCGGCATTGCGAAGTCTTGCCGCCGAAGGTATCGATGCGATCGTGCTCAAAGGCGCCTTCCTCGCCGAACTCGTTTACGGTAACCCTGCGCTGCGCTCGATGGGCGACGCGGATGTTCTCGTGCGACGAGGTGATCTTGACCGGGTAACGCGTCTGCTGCGCGATCAGGGTTGGCGCCAATCAAGCGGCGACGCGCAGATCGCCGGGCATCAACTACCGACCTTCGTTCTCGATCGAGCCTTGCTCGAAATTCACTGGGCGATTGAAGACGACGGGAGTCCGTTTGACATCGACACCGACGGACTTTGGCGGCGGGCATCCAAGGTGCGCGTGGCGGGCGTGCCGGCGCTTGCGCTGGCGCCGGAAGACCTGCTGCTGCATCTTTGCGTACACGCGTCGTACAGCCACGGCTGGCTGCAGTTCAGTGGGGGGCTACGCCCGCTGTGCGACATTGCTCTGACCGTACGTCACTACGCGGGCCGGTTCGACTGGGAAGCCTTCGTGTATCGCGCCGATACATGGAGAGTCCGCAATTGCGTCTGGCTGACGCTCGTATTGACGCGAGAGCTGTTGCGAGCGGCAATTCCAGGGGAGGTTTTCGATCTTCTTGCGCCAACCCCCGACGCTGGATGGGTCGAAACCGCCAAGGGCCTGACGCTTGGCGCGCACTACTCCGAGCTTTCAGCGACGCTTCCGGCACTGGGGCGCAATTTGCTGACTCGGCAATGGCGGCATTTGCCGCGGGCCGCCCGCTGGCGCCGGCAACTGCTGCCCGCGCGTGGCGCGCTGGCAGCTGCCTATCCGTCCCTCGGCAGAAGGCCGTCGCTGCGGTACGTGGCACATTGGGCCGATTTCACGAGGGACTGCGTGCGCGCATTTTTCGCGCCGCATGCCCGCGCGCTGCTGGAGAAAGAGCGGAATCGGCTGGCATTGATTGGATGGCTCGAAAACCTGGAACCGCCCGGGCATTCAACCCAGCCTCCAGTCGTTTCCACACTGCCTGCACTTGACGCGTAGCCAGTGCGGCCGGCAGGCTTCGGGCGGGTCGTCATCGGACGAGCGTTCTTCGGCAATTACCTCGAACCTTCCCCAGGCGTTGCAACGCGCGCACTGCGCGTTGCCGGCGAACAGTTCCGCTCGGGCCAGCAGCACATTGAAGCGGCGCCACGCAACGAAGCACAGCAGGCCGGCCGCCGCCGCGGCGGCGATGATGATCAAATAGAACAAGGGCGAGCGACGCAGCGTGTCGAGCGTTTCGATTCCCGCCAGCAGCAGGATCAATGCCAGAAAGGCCGCGACAAGATAGACGTGGCTTTCGATCAGTTGGCGCTCGTACCAGCGCCGGAATCCTAGGCGGCGGATGTCGTTGGCGGCGGACACTACCGTGCGATCGAATTCAGCCGGTTCGCCGCCTCTACCATCGCCGTCGCGAGCTCATCCACACTGCGGCCTTCGGTGCGGGCCTGCGCGCGCAGTGCGTCGAGCGCGCGGTCATAGTCGAGCCGCAGGCGCTCCATCAAAATTCCGATCGCGATTTGCTGGTCTCGCAGAGAAATTGTTGCGGGCGCAACGGTCTGCGGGCGCAGGCTGGCGCGTACCGCGGCCGGCTGTTCTTCGATGCGCGCCAGAGCGGCGCGAACGGCAGGCACGATCTGTTTGACGTCGATGGGCTTGACGAGGTAGCCGAGCGCGCCCAGACGCGTTGCCTCTTCAATGATGTCGCTGTCGCCAAAGGCCGACAGAAACATGAAGCCGGTACTGGTATTGGCCGCCAGATAACGCGCCACATCCATGCCCGACTTGCCTTGCATCCGCATGTCGAGAATCGCCAGCGCGGGCCGGTGCTTGCGCGCCAGCAGGATCGCGTCGTCGCCGTTGTCGGTCTCGATGATGTCGAAGTCGGCCTGCTTCAACCCGGCCACCACGGTGGCCAGCACCAGGCGATCATCATCGACAACAAGGATCAGCGGTTTTGCATCGGTCATCGGCAGATAGTAATCGTCGGCACGGCCCGCTCAATCCTGAATCCTGAATCCTGAATCCTGCCCTACCCCACGTCTTCCCCGATCGCGGGCGCCATCAGCTCGAGTCGCGTGACGACCGACAGCCCGCCCTGCTCGATGGCCAGCCGCGCGCCGCGGCGCGGCAGCAATGCCTTCACCAGTCCGAGCCCGGAAACGCTCGACGCTATTCGGGCGAGGTCGAATCCCGCCCTTAACTGCCCCGCATTTTCGATGCGCAGTTCGATGCCGTTGGGGCGCGACACCACCCGCACCGAAATGCCCAGGTCGCGGCTGCCGCGATACTTGATCGCGTTCGTGCCCAGTTCGTTCACCACCAGCGCGAGCGGCACTGCCTCGTTTTCCGGCAGGCCCCAGCGCCACAGCGCGGGCGGCGGCGGCTCGAAGCGCACCTCGACGCCGAACATCGAGCTCAGGTTCTGAAAAATTCCCTGCGCAACTCCCAACACGGGCAACGTGCCGGTGGCGCGGATCTGCAGTCCGTGCACCTGAGCAATTGCCTGGATCTGCCCGGCAATCTCGTTCAACTGCGCGCCTAGTTCCGGTTTCGCGTGCGCCATATGCTGCAAGAGGCCGGCCACACCCTGCAGGTTGTTCTTGATGCGGTGATGCACTTCGCGCACGAGGATGTCGCGCTGCTTGACCGCCTCTTCGAAACGTTGCCGTTCGGCGGCGCTACGTTCGGTCACGTCGTCGACGATGCCGAACACGCGCACGGTGCCGTCGCGCAATCGCACCGGTGAGAGGCGCAGGTTCAACAATCGCACTCCGCGCGCGGGATGGTCGATACGCACGTTCATTTCGACCTTGCGCAGCCGCCGCAGGCGCGCGATCAGTCGCGGCAGGCGGCGCGCCACCATCGGCGCGTCGTCAAAGTGCACGTGCTTCAGTGCATTGCGCGGGTTGTCCACGATCTCGTCGGCCGCCGCTCCGATCACCACCCCGTACCGCGGATTGACGTACACCACGCTCGCCAGATCGGCGGTCGCGATGAACACAAGCTGGTCGATGTTTTCCGCAAACTGGCGAAAGCGCGTTTCGGTTTCGGCCAGTTGCGCTTCCGCGCGCACTGCGTCGGTCAAATCGTCGACGATCGACATCACGTAGCGCGCGCGCGAGCGGCCTTCCTCGTCGGGCTCGAACAGTGGCACGATGCGCTGGTTGACGGTCAGCGTGCGGCCGTCGGCGCGCAGCATCACGTCGCGCGGACGATCGACCTGCTGGCCATCCGTCAGTGCCTTGCGGTCGAGTTCGACATACAAGTCGGCGAACTGGCGGCCGTAGACCTCGTGCCACGTGCGGCCGAGTACCTGATCGCGCGGCAGTCCGGTGATCGACTCGCCGGCACGATTCAGACTGACAAAGCGGCCGCTCTCGGCTTCGCGCACGGATACCAGCACCGGCAGGTTTTCGACGATCAGGTCGAGGTAGTTGCGCACGCGCTTGAGTTCGTCTTCCGAGCGGCGGCGCGAGTCGACATCGGTCAACGCGAGGATCAGGCCGTGCTGCGGCGCTGATGCGTCAAGCGGCCGCGCGTTGACCGCGCACCAGAAGGTCTGCCGGTCCGCGCGCCGCAACAGCCGCTCGGAGGTCGCGCCCGGCCCGCCACCTCCGGCGGCGGCGAGCACCTGCTGCCAGTCGGCCGGCTGCGCGAACAGCGCATTGATCTGCAGTTCTCGTAAATCGCTCGCGTCAAAACCGAACAGACGCTCGGTGGCCGCGTTGGCCTTGACGATCAGATCGTCGGCGACATACAAAACGGCGACGAGCGCGTTGTCGAATATCAATTGCAGTTCATGCACGGTGGCGCGCAGTTCGCGCTCCGAGCGTTTGCGCTCGTCGATATTGACGAACGCGAAAATGTAGCCAAGCTCCGGCCGTCCGGGGTTGACCGCGCGGCCCTGCACCGCGACCCAAATCGGCTCGCCCTTGCGCCGGAACATGTGCAGTTCGAATTCGCACGCGCCGCGATCGTTGATTTCAGCGTAGTGTTCGGCGAGACTCGCCGCCAGCAACTGGTCGGTGGGGTGCGCGAACAGTTGTCCCTGCGCCGTCAGCCCGCCGGGCTCGCACGCCAGCAGATCTTCCATCGCGGAGTTGGCGCGCACCGGACGGCCGTCACGCACGAACAGCAGGCCCACCAGCGCGGTGTCGAAGATCAACTGGCTTTCGGCGAGCAGCGTCTGCAACTGCTCTTCCTGCCGCCGGCGCGCACCGATGTCCAGTATCGACGCGATCTGTCCGGCCGCGGCGTCGTCCGGATCGACGGCGCGCAACGACACCAGCGCCCAATCGACGCCGCCGGACACCGTATGCATGCGCGCTTCGAACGACGCCGGCTGGCCTTGCGCAAGCAAATCGATCGCATGCGTTTCCTGTTCGTCGAACTCGGCGGCGCTCGCGAACAGCGTGGCGAAACGGCGGCCCAACAGCGCTTGCTGCTCCGTGGCGAACATGCGACTCGCCTGCGCGTTGCAGCGGATGATTGCGCCATCGGCCAGGTGCAGCACCGCCACCGCGGTCGTATCGAATACCAGGTTCAGTTCGAGCAGCGATTGCGCCAGCGCCTCGCGTTGACGCTTGCTTTCGGAGATATCCTGAAACGTGTAAATCGCTTCATTGGTGCGTGCTTCGTTGACGCGCGTAAGGCCGCCTGACAAAGCGTCGTCGATTGCGCGCGCCTGCACCAGACACCACACGGGCGACCCGTCGCGACGAAACAGCACCACCTCGGCGCTGGTGGTCTCACGCGCGCGCACCGCGGGCAGGCCGCTCATCGCTTTCATCATGTGTTCGGCGCGATCGTGCGTGAGGTCCCACAGGGACATGCCGACCACCTCGTCATCGGCATAGCCGAACATCGACGCGAACTCGCGGTTCGCAAGCACGATGCGCCCCTGCAGCGCCTGCACGACGCCGACCGACATCGTCTCCAGCAGCGTCTGCTGATCGTGCAGCGCCAGATGCATCTGCTCTTCCGAGCTGCGGCGCTCGGTAAAGTCTTCCAGCACCAGCAAGAAGTTGCGCTCGCCGTCGGTGCCCGTCCATGCGCGCACGGTCAGCCGCGCCCACAGCGTGCGGCCGTCGGTATGCCGCAGCCGGCGATCGTTCTCTACCGCCGCAATGTGGCCTGCGGCGAGTTTTTCGCGCAGGCGAAGGCTCGCGTCGCTGTCGTCGGGATGCAGGAACAGCGACGGGTCCTGGCCCATCAGGGCCGACGCCGTCCGGCCGAGCAAGGTGCAGGCCGCGCGATTGACCTGCACGATCACAAAGCGCGCATCCAGCAGCAGGTGCGCGACCGGGCCTTCCTCGAAAATCGTGCGGAAACGTGCCGCGCTGTCGGCGAGCGCGGCCTCGACACGTTTGCGGTCGGAGATATCGCGCACCAGCAAGAAAATGAACTCGCGGTCGCCGTGCTCGACCCGTTGCAGCACCACGTCGACCGAAAAATCCGATCCCAGGCGCGTGCGATAACGTGCTTCGCCCTGATACGCGCCGCGTCCGGTGAGCTGCTCGAGGATCTCGGCGTACCGCTCCGGCGTCAGCGTCGTATCGATCGCCGACAGGGCCGTGCCCTTCAGCGCTTCACGCGTGTAGCCGAGCCAGGCTAATGCGGTTTCATTGGCGTCGACGATCGTGCCGTTGCGATGAATTTCCAGCACCATCTCGCCGGCGGAATCGAGCGCCTGCCGCAACGCCGCCAGCGACGTCTCGGCAAAGCGTTCGCGATCGATGCGTTCGAGCGTGACGAATGCGCCCGTAAATGCGCCGCGCGCGTCGACAATCGGCGTCTGCCGCACGCGCACCCACGGTCCGGGCGGACCGGCCGGTGTGCCGGGAAACTGGAATTCATGCTGCGTCGTGCGCGTCTCTCCATCGCGCAGTCGCTCCAGCGCCCGCATCGCTTCGGCGTTGGGCGCAAAGCCGAACGCCTCGGCCGGCGTGCGGCCGATCGCGTCGGCGGCCGGCACGCCGAGCAGTTGTTCGAGATGCTCGTTCCACACGCGGTAGCGCAGATCGCGGTCGAGCACCGCGATGCCGAGGCGGGCGGACGTGAGAATGGCCTGCACGAACTCGTCCGCGTCGCGCGATGCCCGCAATGCGTAACGCGGCACCGTCGCATCGCGCAGCACCGCGGTCGCGAACGTGCTGCGACCGGCGCCGTCGCGTTCGACCGTCAGCCGCACATCAAAGAGTCGCGGGCCGACCGGATGCGTGTAGGCGAACTTGAAGCTGCGCGCCTCGTCGCTGTCGAACAGTTGCGTCAGCCGGTCGTGCCATAGCGGCGCATAGGCGGCAAAGCCGCTGACCGCGGACAAGGGGCGCCCGACAAAGCTCGCACGCGAAATTGCGGTCGCGCGTTCCAGCGCGGGGTTGGCGTACACGACGCGCATTTCGCGATCGAAGCGCAGGATCGCATCCGGGCTTTCTTCGAAAAACGAAACCGGCGGGGCGTTCTGTGTCCATGCCAGCGCGCGGACATCAGCGGGCGCAAGCAGCAGCGCAAGCTCGGTCGGCGTTATGGCCGCGCTGAATGCCGTTTTCGTCGCCGCAGCCGGCGCCGTCGCGGGCCCGACCTCGGCCATGACGTCGCTCGCGCGCGCGCGGCCCCCGAGAGCGAGCGCGCGTTCGTTCGACGCGATTGCCGGCGTGCCGCGCTGTCTGCGCAATGGTTTTCCGCCGCTGCTGGAAGAGTCGTTCACGGTCGCGCGTTTCAGTGCGCGGCGAGATTACTCTACGAAGACGTGATCGGTCATCCGTTTGTTGGAGCGAAACTCAGCTCAGGAAATTAAACAGCGACAGCCGCGACACTGCCGAGTAGCTGCGGATTGCGGCCTCGTGCGTGATCTGGCGGCGCGTCAGTTCGGCTGCCGCTTGCGCGATATCGAGGTCTTCAATCCGCGACAGCCGGGTTTGATGTTCGAGCTGCCTGCCGTCGTTCAGACCTTCGTACGCATCGAGTTCGGCGAGCTGCGTGCCGAATTCCGCACGCTTCAGTCCGAGATGCATGAGCGCCTGATCGAGCGATCCGAGATGGCTGCCTAATTCCGAGTTGAAGCGCGCTCGTTGCGGCAACGTATCGACGTCGCGTTCCAGCGTGGCAATCGCGGCGGCCATCGTGTCGAAGATCGATCGATATCCGGCGGGTGCGATGTCGAAACGATCGCCATTGGCGGGTGCGCCCTGCACCGTCACGCGCTGGCCGTCGAAGTCGATCGTGGTCGGACTCGCGTAGTTGCCGCTCGTCACAACCGCGCTGTCGCTCGCGCGCACGACCTGATAGCTCGTGACGCCCGCGGCAACGGTGAAGTTGACCGCATAGGCGGAGCCCGTAAGCAGCGACGGATTGGTCACCGCGCCGATATCGATCGACCCGGAGCCGGTGTTGGCGGCCGCAGCCGCCGTCGTAAATGTGCCGTTGCCCGGCCGCATCTTGAGGAACAGCGCGTCGCCGGCATACTTGACCTGCTGGAAGCGATCCTGACTGACTTCGAGGCGCTGCAGCGTGTCGTCGCCGCGAAAGGTTACCGCCGTGTCGGTCGCCGTGAACGGCGCCGCCGCTTCACGGCTGCCGGCGAACAAGTAGCCGCCGGCGCCGTCTGCGCTATTGGCAAGGCCGATCATGCGATTCAATTGGCCGCGCAGATCGGCGGCGATCGCGCGCCGTTCCGCGTTCGAGTAGCTGCCGTTGCCGGCCGCGATCAGCTTTTCGTTCGCGTCCTGCACTGCGGTGACGAACTCGCCGAGCGCGGTCTCGCCGAGATTCAACAAGTAGCGTGCGTGCGACTGGTTGTCGCGAAACTGTTCGAACTGCGAAATGCTGGAACGGGCGGCCGCTGCATCGCCGGCGCCGATCGGATCGTCGGCCGGGGAATTGATGCGCTTGCCCGATGAAATCTTCACCTGGATGTCCAGCACATCGCGCTGGCGTTCAACCAGCGCCAGTTCGCCGCTGCGATAGAAGGAATAGGTCGATACGCGGAGCATGGTCCCCCTCTCCCTGCCCCTCTCCCACGAGGGGAGAGGGAAAGGCTCACCGTCCAATAGCTAGAATTTCGTCGAACAAGGTCTGTGCCGTTGCGATCACTTTCGCCGCCGCCTGGTACTGCTGCTGGAACTGGATCAGGCGCGATGCTTCTTCGTCGAGATTGACGCCGGCGGCACTGCTTTCAGCGGAAATCGAGTCTTCGAGGATCGACGCCTGCGCGCGGCCGTATTGCTCGGCGCTTTGGGTGTCAGCTCCTACGCGCGCGATGGCTGCGGCGACGCCGCTCGACAGGGAGCCGCCGTCGATCAGCGGCCCGGATTGCAGTTGCGCCAGTTTGATCGCATTGCGGTTATCTCCTATTCCACCGACGTTGGGATCGATGCGCACTTCATCGTTGGCCTGCGCGGTGCCCTGGAGCGCGAGACTCCAGCCGTTGAGCTGGATCGGCACGCCGGGCGTGTAGGTCTGCGGCGGCGACGTGATCGCACCGATCGTGTAGGTGTACGTCGTCGCGTTCGAGAAGCGGATCAACACGGGAGTTGCGACTGCGGGGTCGCGCGTCGGGCCGACCACCGAAAGATCGGCAACCGCGAGCGTTCCGGTATTCGCCGCGGGCAAGCTGGCGCGAATCGGTAGCGCGGCGGCGATTTCGGTCGTCTGCGACAGCGCGACCTGCAGGTTGCGCGCGCCGCCACGCACCGCCTGGATCAGAAACACGTCACCGTTGGCCGGCGGCGTCGCCGCGAGCGTGATGGCGAGACCGTCCTGAGTGAACGACGGCACGGCCGACGTCCATTGCTGTCCATCGGACAGTCGCGTCAGTGTGTAGTTTCCTGCTGCGTAGTCGATCTGATAGTCGCTCGCGCGCAACTGCGCGGTGTCGGCGAATGCGACGCTGACGGTTGCCGCACCGCTGTTTGTCGTCGCGGGAAACGCGCTCGGCACCAGCGGCCGGAAAAAATCGAGACCCGGATTGCCGTTGCGATCGTCACCGAGTCGATGCTGGATGTTGAATTGGCTGGCGAGCGTGGTGGCCAACCGGCCGAGTTCGTTTTCGACCTGCGGCAGATCGTCAAGTCGGAACTGCATCAACCCCGCGATCTTGCCGCCGTTGATGTGTTGCGCGGACAGCAGCTGCAGCGGGCCGGCGCCGGCGATGCCGATACGAATATTCTGTGGATCGACCGGATCGGCCTGCATCGCGAGCTTGGACGCTTCGCCACCGACAACCAGCGCCTGCCCGGTGCCGATGTAGACGTTGAGCGTGCCGTCGCCTTGCGGCACCACGGTTGCGCGTATCGATTCGTTCAGACGGCGCACCGCGGCGTCGCGGCGATCCATCAGATCGTTCGGCGAGCGGCCCACGCCCACGGCAAGCGCGATCTGCTGATTGAGGTCGGCGATTTCGGACGAGGTGCGGTTGACCACATCAATCTGCGCGCGCAGCTGCTGATCCGTGTTGACGCGGAACTCCTGCAAGCGTTCGCCGGCGTCATTGAGGCGCGTGGCCATCAGGTTTGCGCTCGACAACAGCGCCTGGCGCGCCGCAGGGTCGGCAGGGCGCTGCGACAGGTCCTGCACCGCGCGGAAAAACTGGTCGATGGTGGCCGACACGCCCGCGGTCGGGTCGGCAAACAGCTGATCGACCTGCGCCATTTGCAGGTAACGCGCTTCCGCCTGGCCGCCGGCCGCGGTGGCAGCGTGCGCCTGTTGCGTCAGGAAATCGTTGTAGACGCGGCGCACATCGGCCACCTGCACGCCCTGACCGAGATAGTTTCCGCCGATCAGCGTCGACGACATCGGCGAAAACACGACGGTTTGCCGCGTGTAACCCGGCGAACTGGCGTTGGCGATGTTGTTCCCCGCGGTTCGCAACGCGGTTTGCGCGGCGTTCAGGGCCGTCGTGCCAATGCGAAAGATGTCGGAGCTCATGAGGTTCTATCGGCAGGGAGGGCCGCGGCTTGACTCCCAAGCAAAAGGCTCACGCCTTCCCCCTTTCGCCGATTTGCGCGATCACACGCGTCAGCTTCTCGCCGTAGGCGGGATCGGTCGCGTAGCCGGCTCGCTGCAGGCCGAACGCAAATCCGCCCGCGTCGCGCCCCTGTTGCAGCACTTGGGCGTAACGCGGGTTGTTGCCGATCATTTGCGCCCAGTCGCGAAACGCTTCGCTGTAGTTCGTGTACGCGCGAAACTTCTCGACCACGCGGCGCGGGGCACCGTTCTCATACTCGGTGGTGGCGACCTCGACCGTGCGGCCGCGCCAGTTCGCACCGGCCTTGATGCCGAACAAGTTGAACGACTGAAAGCCGCTCGCATCGCGAATCTCGTGTTTGCCCCAGCCCGATTCGTGCGCCGCCTGCGCGACGATGAAACGCGCCGGCACTCCAGTCGCCGATTCGGCCGCGCGTGCGTGGTCCCACACGCGGGTGACAAAGGCGCGCTGCGCGTGAGATGCGTCGGGCGTCGTGCGTCGGGCGTCGATTGCGTCGGGCGTCGGGCGTCGGGCGTCGGGCGCTTGGCTTCGCGCTGCCCGAACGGTCTTGTCGGTTGCGGCGGGCGGTTCATCTTGCTTGACTGGCTGCGGCGCTAAGGGTGGCGGATCGTCAGCGCCCGACGCCCGACGGCCGACGCCCGACGCATTTGCGCCCAACGCCAACTGTTTCGCGATCACCTGTGCAAGCCCTGTGCCATTCGCTGCGATGCGACCGGCCAGTTGCTGATCGAGCATGCTTGTGTACGTGTCGGTCGCGTTCGAATCGAACATGCCCGACTTCGGTGTTGCGTCGCGCATGCTTTTCAGCACCATCTGCATGAACAGCGCTTCGAATTGCGTTGCGGCCTGTTTAAGTGCTGCGTTCGGATCGTTGCGCGCAGTGCGCTTCAGCGCGTCCAGCGAGCGCGTATCGGCCGCCAGCGATTGTGCTGAGGAACTAAGCAGCTTGTTGGCGTTGAGCGGGTTCATAGATGGTTAGATATGGAGGGGTCAGAGCCAAATTTCGCGTTCCGTCTGCGCGTGATCGTTAGGTCTCCGTCGAAATTCGGGTCTGACCCCACGGCATATGGAGGGGTCAGAGCCGAATCTCGCGGGTGCTTATGCCTGTTCGTTGCGGCTCGCTCGAAATTCGGGTCTGACCCCAGGGTCTGGAATCGGATCTGACCCCAGGGGTTTCAGATCACCTCCAACTCCGCCCGCAGCGCCCCCGCGGCTTTCAGCGCCTGCAGGATCGCGAGCAGATCGCCGGGGTTGGCGCCGAGCGCGTTCAGCGCCTTGACCACGTCGGCCAGATTGGCACCCCCGGGCAACGACATCAGCGCACCGGAGTCCTGCTTGATCTGGATGTCCGCTTTCTCGCCGACCACCGTCTGGCCGAGCGACAGCGGCGCCGGCTGGGAAACCACCGGCTGCGATGAAATCGTCACCGACAGATTGCCGTGCGCAACCGCTGCTGCGTCCAGCGTCACGGTGCGGTTCATCACGATCGAGCCGGTGCGCGCATTGACGATCACGCGCGCC
>Ga0187892_10008752_pt1 | contig 13669 bp, 13 predicted proteins | sample MA1701073metaG_FD_139345 | JGI IMG/M metagenome (GOLD analysis project Ga0187892, IMG submission 139345) | Bio-ooze microbial communities from a basaltic lava cave in the Kipuka Kanohina Cave System on the Island of Hawaii, USA - MA170107-3 metaG ...
GACGCTCTATGTCATCGGCGGTTTTGCGGGTACAGGGTTCGAGCAAGCCGATGTGTTCGCCTTGACGGCGGAGAAGACATGGAAGCGGGTGGCTCCACTCCCAGAGGCACGCGGGGCGCTAGCGGCGGCTGTTCTCGATCATAAAATCCTCGCGGTAGGCGGTATCGGCCCGCAGGGGCTTGCCGACGATCTCTTCGTGTATGAGCCCCCGGAGAACGCCTGGACCAAAAAGACTCCCGCACCCACCCGGCGCGACCATCTCGCCGCCGGTGCACTGCGAGGTGTTTTTTACGTGGCCGGAGGTCGCGAAAAATCGCTCTCTAAAAACCTCGCCTTATTAGAGGCCTATGATCCAAAGGCGGATACCTGGGGTACAGAGCCTCGCTTGCCGACCGCGCGCGGCGGTGTGGCAGGCGCGGTCTTCGATGATCTTTTTGTGGTCGTAGGGGGCGAGCAACCGGGTGGAACGTTCAGTGAGGTGGAGGCCTTCGATCCTGCATCCAATCGCTGGCTTTCTCTCCCGCCTCTACCCACCCCGCGCCATGGGCTTGCTGCCGTGGCGATCGGGAACACCCTCTATGTCATAGGCGGCGGAAAACGGCCCGGTCTCTCTGTCTCGGGCACTCCCATAGCCGGATGCCGAACTAAGCACGCGAGCAATCTGACCTCCTAAAAGGATAGACCATTATCCGGATTGCGTACGGTGGTGTTGGGTAGTAGCATTAACGCTTAAGCGTCTAAGTGTTTAGGAGTTCATATGGAAGAGGTCATACGCTGGACCGTTAAGGTTTCCAAAGACACCGATGTCTCTCTACGGTCGTTTCTTGCGCAGCGGGGCATGAAAAAAGGAGACTTGTCGAAGTTCATCGAGCGCGCGGTGCAGAAAGAGGTATTTGCACAAACCGTGGCCACTGTTCAGGCGCGCAACGCGGATGAGCCCCTGGAGCAAATTGAGGCGGCAATTGATGATGCGCTGCGCCAGGTTCGCGCACAAATGTGGGGCAAGCCAAAGAAAAAGAAATGAGCTCCCTTAGGGCACATGCGCGTTATTCTCGACACCAACGTGGTCTTAAGCGGTTTAATCAAGGTCGACTCAAAACCGTACAAACTAGTCCAGGCTTGGTTGGACGGGCGCTTCGAGCTGGTCTCGAGCGCGGCACAATTAGAAGAAATTACCCGGGTCTCCCGTTATCCCGAAGTGCGGCGATTTATCGAACCGGCTGAAGTAGGGTGGCTGGTGAACCGGATACGGGACCGAGCGGTGCTTGCGGAACGTCTGCCGAAGGTCGATGCGTCGACAGATCCGGGAGACAACTTTCTCCTTGCCATGGCAGAGGCCGCCGATTCAGACTATCTCGTCACGGGCGACAAAGCCGGCTTGCTCGCAATCGAGAAACACGGAAGAACGCATGTTGTGACCATCAGCAGGATGCTCGCAACGCTCAACATCAGATAAGCAACGGAGCTCCACCGTGCTGCGGATAGCTCATGCCAACTGAAGCCGACACCTGCCGTAAATGGGTCGTTCCCAAGCTGCAAGCCGCAGGTTGGGACGGCGAGCCGCATTCGATCGCGGAGCAGCGAACCATCACCGACGGGCGCATCGTGCCGGTGGGCAAGGGGTTCATCCGCAAACCGCCGAGGCGCGTCGATTACCTGCTGCGCTACACGCGCGACTTCCCGCTTGCGGTTGTCGAAGCTAAGGCGTCTTACAAGGCCGCCGCGGAGGGGCTGCAGCAGGCGAAGCACTACGCCGAGATGCTCGGCTTAAAATTCGCCTACGCGACAAACGGCCCGGACATCATCGAATTCGATTGTTCCACAGGTCTCGAAACAGCGCGTACTGACTACCCGACGCCGAGTGAGCTCTGGCAGCGTTATCGTGCAGCAAGCGGAATAAGCGATACGAAGACCGCCGACCGGCTGCTAGCACCATGCAACCATACCGTGGGGAAAGGCGAGCGCTATTACCAGCAGATCGCCATTAACCGCACAGTCGAGGCCATCCTGAAAAGGCAGCGCCGGCTACTCATCACCATGGCTACGGGAACTGGCAAGACAGCCGTGGCCTTTCAGATCTGCTGGAAGCTTTGGAACGCCCGCTGGAACCGCACCGGCGAATATCGCCGGCCGAAGATCCTCTACCTCGCCGATCGTAACATTCTCGTGGATCAGCCTAAGGACGGCATCTTTGCCGCCTTTGGCGATGCGCTGCAAGATCGAATCCGGTGAAGTGGTGCAAAGCCGCGAATTGTATTTCGCCATCTATCAGGCGCTGGCCGAAGACGAGCGGCGGATTGGGCTCTTCCAGTCCTTCCCGCCGGAATTCTTCGATCTCATCATCGTCGATGAATGTCATCGCGGCAGTGCGCGCGATGACAGTTCCTGGCGGATCGTCCTGGACTATTTCGCGCCCGCGATTCAGCTCGGCATGACGGCGACGCCGCTGCGCGAGGACAACCGCGATACCTATCTCTACTTCGGGAACCCGATTTACGAATACAGTCTGCGCCAAGGCATCGATGACGGCTTTCTCGCTCCCTACCGCGTGCACCGCGTCATCACCGAATGGGATGCGGCGGGCTGGCGTCCCAGCAGGAATGATCTGGACCGCTATGGAAGACCCATCCCTGACGATGAATACGAGACCAGGGACTTCGAGCGAATCGTGGCCCTGCGCGTCCGCACCGAGGCGATCGCGCGCCATCTGACGGAATTCCTCAAGAAGACCGATCGCTTTGCCAAGACGATTGTGTTCTGCGTCGATCAAGAACATGCGAGCGCAATGCAGACGGCACTCGGCAACCTGAATGCCGATCTGCGGGTGCAGCACCCTTATTATGTCTGCCGCGTGACGGCCGACGAAGGGGACATCGGGCGTGGCCATCTCGGGCGATTTCAGGACGTGGATACCCGATCCCCCGTGATCCTCACAACTTCGCAGTTGCTAACAACAGGGGTAGATGTGCCCACCTGTAAGAACGTGGTTCTAGCCCGCGTCATCGGCTCCATGAGCGAGTTTAAGCAGATCATCGGGCGCGGTACGCGCGTACGCGATGATTACGGCAAGCTCTGGTTCAACATCATTGACTATACCGGCTCTGCAACGCGGCTCTTCGCCGATCCGACCTTTGACGGCGAGCCCACGCAGCTCACAGAAGAGGAGATATTGGAAACGGGCGAGACCAGGGTCATAAACGAAACAGAGACGACCGAAATCGGCATAGCGGAGCCCACGACACCTTACGTCGTTGAGCCGCCGATCGAGGAGCGGCGTAAGTTCTATTTCGACGGGGGACAGGTCGAGATCGCTGCTCACCTTGTCTACGAGCTCGATCCCGACGGCAAGCAGCTCCGGGTCGTGCGCTATACCGACTATGCGGCGGAGAAAGTCCGGACACTGTGCCCCACGGCGCGGGACCTTCGAGAGAAATGGGCCGATCCCGCGAAACGCTCGGAGATCATCCAGAGCCTTGAAGAGCGGGGGGTGAGCTTCTCGGAATTGGCGGAAGTCGCCGAGCAGCCCGAGGCGGACCCATTCGATCTGCTCTGTCATCTCGCCTTCAACGCCCCGCTCCGCACCCGCCGCGAGCGGGCGCAACGCCTGCGCAGCGAACGAAAGGACTTTTTCGAGCACTACGGCCCCGAGGCGCGGCAGGTGCTTGATGAGCTCCTGGAGAAATACGCCGAGCACGGGGATGCGCAATTTGTGCTACCCGACGCGCTCCACGTGCCGCCGATTTCAAGGCATGGCCAGCCGGGCGAAATCATTCGCCTCTTCGGCGGCCCTGATCAGTTGCGCAAGGCTGTGCAGGACCTGCAGAACCTGCTCTACAGCGCTTAGGAAAATAACGAATGGCAAGAACAAGGACCGCGACGAACGCGCAACCTCAAACCACGGCTCAGTTCCTAGGCAGCCTGCTAAAGTCCGGACGCGACATCATGCGCAAGGACAAGGGGCTGAATGGCGATCTCGACCGCCTACCAATGCTCACCTGGATTATGTTCCTCAAGTTTCTCGATGACCTGGAGCTGCAGCGCGAGGAAGAGGCCACCCTCGCCGGCAAGAAATTCCGGCAAGCTATCGAGCCGCCGTACCGTTGGCGCGATTGGGCGGCCCGGGCGGACGGCGTCACCGGCGACGAGCTGCTCGCCTTCATCAATTTCGAGGAATGCACCCGGCCGGACGGCAACCGGGGCGCGGGATTGTTCGCCTATTTGCGCAAGCTCACCAGCTCCAATGGCGACGATCGCCGCGATGTCATTGCGACCGTGTTCCGCGGCGTCGATAACCGGATGCGGAGCGGTTATCTGCTGCGCGATGTTATCAACAAGGTCGCGGGTATTCATTTCACGTCCAGTGACGAGCTGCACACGCTCGGGTCGCTCTATGAATCCATGCTGCGCGAGATGCGCGACGCGGCAGGCGATTCCGGCGAATTCTACACGCCGCGCGCCGTGGTGCGCTTCATGGTCGAGGTCGCGAATCCACGGCTCGGGGAAACCGTGCTCGACCCGGCCTGCGGCACCGGCGGTTTTCTGGTCGAGGCCTTCAACCATCTGAGCCAGCAGGTCAAGACCGTCGCCGATCGTAAGCTGCTTCAGACGCAGTCCATCTTCGGCTGCGAGCCAAAGCCCTTGCCCTATCTCTTGGCCCAGATGAACCTATTGCTGCACGGCCTCGACGCCCCGCAGATCGATCCCGTAAACGCCCTGCGCTTCAGGCTGCCTGAGATCGGGGAGAAGGACCGGGTCGACGTCATCATGACTAACCCGCCCTTCGGCGGGGAAGAGGAAAAGGGGATTCAGGGCAACTTTCCGGAAGACCGGCAGACAACAGAAACCGCGCTCTTATTTCTCCAACTCATTATGCGCCGGCTGCATCGCATGCCGGGCAAGCATGGGCCGGCCCGTGCCGCTGTAGTCGTACCGAACGGCACTCTATTCGGGGATGGCGTCTGCGCTCGGATCAAGGACGACCTCCTGAAGAATTTCAACCTCCACACCATTGTCCGGCTGCTCAATGGCGTATTCGCGCCCTATACGAGCATCCCCACAAATCTGCTGTTCTTTGACCGCTCTGGTCCGACCAAGGAAGTATGGTATTACGAACACCCCCTACCCGAAGGCCGAAAAAACTACACGAAAACCCAGCCCCTGCAAATCGAGGAGTTCAAGCCGTGCTTGGCGTGGTGGAATAATCGTGAAGAGAATGACCGCGCATGGAAGGTGCCGGTCGCAGAGCTACTGGCTAACAACTGCAACCTCGACCGCAAGAACCCCCGCGGCAAGGCCGACTTCGAGCACATGCCTCCCGAACAGCTCGCCGACGACATCCTGTGCAAGGAGCAGCGCATTGCGGAAATCATGGGAGAGATCAAGACATTGCTGGGGCAGAAACCATGAGCACGGCGTGGCCAAAAGCGCGGCTGAGTGAGGTGCTGGCGCGCTCCACCACCAGTGTCGCGATTGTACCGGATCAGGGATACCACGAAATCACCGTAAAGCTTTGGGGTAAGGGCGTCGTCCTGCGGGGCAACGTCTCGGGTGCAGATATTGGCGGGACGCGGCGGTTCGTGGCGAAGGCGGGGCAGTTCATCTTATCCAGGATAGACGCTCGTAATGGAGCAATCGGCATCGTTCCACCCAACCTTGATGGCGCTGTTGTCAGTAATGACTTTCCGCTATTCGACATCGCTTCAACAGAGCTTGAACCCGCGTTTCTTGGATGGCTTACGAAAACGCACGACTTCGTAGAGCTTTGTCAGCGGGCTAGCGAAGGCACGACAAATCGCGTTCGGCTCCAGGAGGAACGGTTCCTTGCTTTGGAAATTCCTCTCCCGCCCCTAGCCGAGCAACGGCGGATCGTCGCGCGAATCGAGGAGCTGGCAGCCCAGATCGCCGAGGCCCGCTCCATCCGCCACCATGCCGCCGAAGAAGCCGAGGCGCTCGCCAAAGCCGCACTAAAGCACCTGCGTCTTTCCGACGAGGCTACCACCGTAAGCATCGCCGGGTGCTCGACCATGAGCACCGGAACCACACCGCCAAGCGAACGAAGTGACTACTACGGCGGCGCACTTCAATGGTTCACGCCGGGCGATCTCGGCTCCCAGATGGAATTGGAGCGATCAACCCGCACTCTCTCAGATGCAGCCGTAGCCGATAGGAGAGCGCGCATATTTGAACCGGGCACTGTGCTACTCGTAGCGATTGGCGCTTCGTTGGGAAAAGTTGGACTCACGCGAAAGAAGTGTTCAGCCAATCAACAAATCACCGGCATTCGCTTCGACGATACTGTGCTGCCCGAGTACGGATATTGGTGGTTGAAAAGGATAAGTAGCGATTTGATGGCCGCCGCACCGCAAGCAACGCTCCCTATTATCAACCAAGAGCGAATCGGAGTTTTCGAAATAGTTGTCCCCCCGCTCCCCGAGCAACGTCGCATCGTGGCGGAACTGGACGCGTTGCAAGCGGAAGTGGACGCGCTGAAGCGGCTGCAGGCCGAGACCGCCGTCGAGCTAAACGCCATGCTACCCGCCATTCTCGATCGCGCGTTCAAAGGTGAGCTTTGAGGCTAGCCGTGATTTGCGGGATCGTGTTTCCAAAACGCTGGATAGCCGCATCGGAACTCGAAACCGCGATCCGAGTGCGTGCTGGTTGCGACCCTCATAGTGCAGAAGCGTATGAAGTGCACTTCCGGTTCCCGAGGGGATCCAAAATCATGGCCGACGCGGCAGTTCGTCTCTTGTCACTCCTTAATCAACTCGATCTTTGTACAAGACGTGTGCAGCTTGACTTTGAAGAAGGCGAAGCAGGCACCATGGGTTACTTAGACAGACTGGGCTTCTTCGACCATCTATCAGAGAACGTAAGTGTTCACCCAGAAAGGCCTGCGATATCGGGGGCAGAAATATATGGAGGCACAAACGCCGGTCTAGTTGAAATCGCCCGCATTAGCCGAACAACTAGAGACTGTGCACTTCCTTCGCGCCTTACTGACGCACTGATGCGTTCCTGCGGCAATCGTACAGACGCAAGAGAGCTGGAGGGTGCAGCGTGGACTATCTTCGCCGAGCTAATTGACAACATTTTCTCCCACAGCGATACGCCTCTCGATGGGTACGCCGCTCTTCAGCTCTATTCCAGAGGCAAGAGCCTAAAAGTCGCTGTGTCGGACAGTGGCCGTGGCATCATGGACACGCTACGTCCCACACTGAAGACTGAGTTCCCAACACTTGAGAGCCTATCGGACCTTGATCTCGTGGTCGAGGTCTTTCGCAAAGGGCTATCTCGACACGGTGGTAGCCGTGGTTGCGGGCTGAAAGGGAGTGCTGAGAAGGCAATGAAGTTCAACGCCGATCTCGACGTGCGGCTTCCAACTAGCCGGGTTGTACTTGCTCCTGGTAAGGAAGGGTACAAACCAAACACCGCCTATTGCTATGAACGTCTCCCCCTCGTATGGGGTAGCCACATCTGCTTTACATTCCATTTGACTGAAGACGGCAATTCTGGTTTACTGTGTTAAATGAACGAGAAATCAGCTGTGCTGCGGTTGCGCGATTTCATGGATACCCCAGAAGGGTGGGGAAGGGATCAGGGCCGGGAGATTTATAGCAAGTTGATCGGCTTCGTGGAAGCTAATCCAGGCACCATGATTATTAAGGTATCGCTCCGCGGTGTGAAACGAGTTGATATTTCGTTTGCATCGGAGACGGTGGTCGAGCTAGCTCACCGTTACCGAGGCTACAAGGGATTCTGTTTCATCGATCTTACGGATCAGGACATGCGGGAGAACTGGGATGCGGCAGCGGCGCGCAAGAACCAACCGATGATGGTGTGGGACGGAAAGAACGGGCGCGTAATCGGAGTAGAGCCCAGCCAAGGTACCCTTGGCGCATTTGAGTTCGCCCTGGAACGAGAGCGCGCGAGGGCGACCGAGTTTGCAGCGGCCACACCGGATATGTCGATCGCCAATGCAAGCACCAAGTTCAAGCAGCTCTGGGAGCAGGGATTTCTGCTCCGTCGAGAGGATGTGGCTGAGTCTGGCGGAGTGGAATTCACGTACTACCGGATCGGCTGATTTTTTTAGATACTCGTTCATCTCGTTCACTGAACGAGAAATATAAATAGGGCCTGGAATGCAGAGGAGCTTTGCCATGAGCAGTAAAGTCGAAACCGGTAATGAACCGAGACGTATTTTGTCAATTGATGGAGGCGGAATTCTTGGCACCTTTCCAGCAGCTGTGCTAGCTGAGATGGAGCAGCATCTCGATCATCCGATTGGAAGCTATTTCGATCTGATCGCGGGAACGTCTACAGGCGGGATAATTGCCATTGGCCTGGCGATGGGGCTGAAGGCCTCAGAGCTGCTACGCTTTTACGAGACAAAGGGACCCACAATTTTTGGCCAGGACCATAGCGCTGCAATTAACTTCGTCATAAGGAATGTGCGCTGCTTGCGGCAGGTTTATCGACGCAAATACAGTTCTGAGGCCCTTAAGGCCGCACTAACCGATGTCCTAGCGGAACGGCGGATAGGCGATGCAAAGACCCGGCTTCTCGTTCCAGCTTGGAGCCCAGTGGCGAAAACAGTTTACATCTATAAAACGGCTCACAATGAGCGACTTCGCACCGATTACAAAGCGCCGGCTGTTGATGCGGCGCTCGCAACAGCGGCAGCGCCGACATATTTTCGTGAACACCTGAGTTACGGAGACGTCGGCCTCGTCGATGGTGGAATATGGGCGAATAATCCGATTGCGCTGGCCGTATCGGAGGCGATAGGTATTTTGGGATGGCCCGCAGCATCACTTCATATCCTGAGCCTCGGCTGTCTCGAAGAGGTCTATCGCGTTCCCAAGGGTGCCGGCATAGGCACGCTTGGAATGAAGGCGATCAGCCTCTTCATGGATGGGCAGAGCCATGGTGCAATGGGCATGGCCAAGATTCTGACGGGGGACGTGCATAAGCGTAAGGCGATCTATCGGATAGATCATCATGTGCCGGCCGGCAAATACCGGATGGACGATGTCCGTGGGATCACCAATCTCAAGGGCCTCGGGCACATAAAGGGCAGAGACCAATTCCCTCAGTTGCAAGATGTGTTTTTCCGCACGCCTGCGGAGCTGTTCGAGCCGATTTATGAGCTGGAACCTCTGCGGCAGGAGGCCAGCAAACAATGAAACTCATCCAGCACTTTGACAACTTCCTGCGCGACGTCGTCAATCTAAACGAGACGAGGATTACTACCCTTGAACAGCGGGTCGAAACAATTGCCAACTTTCTGAGAGACAGCGACTACGGCGCTGCAATCCGCTCGTTCTCGGCGCAAGGTTCATGGGCGCATAAGACGATCATTCGTCCGATGCCAAAGAAAGGCTTTGACGCGGACCTCGTGATGTACGTCCGGCCGAATGACGGTTGGTCTGCGGACGATTACGTAGAAGACCTTTATCGCGTGTTTCGCAATCACGGAACGTACAGGGACAAAGTAGGGCGAAACACACGCTGCGTTGTCATTGACTATGCGGGGGACTTCTCGCTCGATGTTGTTCCTGTCATCGTTCGAGAGCGGTTTTTACTCGACCCGACCTTCGAGGTTTGCAACAGGCTCACAGATCAGTATGAGCCGACCGCACCGCAGGCTTATACAGATCGGCTGGCAGGAAAAAATCGGGCCTTGGGGGGCAATCAGCTGCGGAAGGTCACGCGGCTCGTGAAATACTTGCGCGATATCAAGGGAACGTTTACCGTCAAGTCGATCTTGTTGACGACGTTGCTTGGTAACCAGATCAATGTCTTCGATTCCCTGAGTGGCGATTTTCCCGACACGCCCACTGCTTTGAAAAAGATTTTCGGACGGCTTGACGCCTGGTTGCAGGCGCGTCCGATGATGCCGACCGCAACTAACCCAGTACTGGAGACTGAGAATTTCAACCGGCACTGGGATCAGGCGAAGTACGAGAATTTTCGCGAAAAGGTAAATCAGCACCGTGAGTGGATCGACGACGCTTATACCGAATCCGATCGTGATGTGAGCATCCAGAAGTGGCGGCGCGTTTTTGGCGATGACTTTGCCAAGGGCGAGGTTGTGGAAAAGGCTGCCAAGGGGGTAGCGCTTGTTTTGAGCGAGACAGCATTTGTCGACATGGTGTCGGCAGTTTCCCGACTGGGTCCGACAATTCTAAACCGTATCTCGCCGCGCTTGCCACATGTCGAGGCACCACCGTGGAAAATGGCGCAATACACGTTTACTGTTATAGCGCGAGCATCAGAGTCTAGCACTCGAAACAGTACAACTGTACGTGATATCGAAAGCGGGACTATCCTGGCGAAGGGGCGCGAAATAAAGTTCCGGGCGGTTCAGTCGAGCGGCTTACCGTTCCCATCTAATGAATACGAAATTCGCTGGCGTGTCGTTAATACGGACGCGGAGGCGACCAAACAAAATGCGCTACGGGGCGGATTCTATTCATCGGACTCACATGGTATTCGATGGGAAAGCACTCTGTATCGCGGGGCCCACTGGGTAGAAGCCTTCGTCATCCTCCGCCGGACACGCGTAATGATCGGCAAAAGTGACCGGTTCTTCGTAGTTGTTGAGTAAGGCTCGGGAAAGCCACCAAGATCGTTAGGCGCGCGGCAGCACATGGTGACCGTTCGCCCGATTAATTGCGAGCCGCGATATCAGACCTTGACTCCGCGGGCCGGATCGGCTGTACGAATCGTAGCCCGATTCATAGATACACCTACCCATTTCAAGAGGCAGAGATCCGCGCGGGGGATGAACTCGGCATACCTTTCGGAAAAGTCGAGGCGATCGACCCGCGTCGCGCGGACTCTGGATGTCAAGAAGAGTGGCGCCGCCGGCTCTCGGACTTCGCCCCGAGCGTCCGCATAGGCATTCGGTGTCGGATGGAGCGTCACGAGAGCCCTCGAAGCTTCCTTGACGCCGATTGACCATGGATGTATAGTGTTGTCCATGCTTGGCCAGACAGAGCGAGGCGAGTACCTCCCAGTGGGAGAGGCCGCCGCCTACATCGGCGTGTCTCTCAAGACCCTACGCCGCTGGGACGCCTCGGGGAAGCTCAAGCCTGTCCGGCACCCGACGAGTGGCTACCGCTTCTACCGCCGCGCGGACCTCGAACCCTACCGCCTCGAGTACGCGAGGGCTGAGATGCACGCCACCACTACCCACCTGTTCCAGATCCTAAACGCTGACATCGAAGAGAACGAGAAGCTACGCGAGCCCCAGCGCGAGGCGCACGCGAAAGTCCGCGAGCACTTCGCCACGCGCCGTGACCCTGCCATCCTGCAAATCCCCGTCGGGTGCGGCAAGACGGGCGTCATCGCGACGCTCCCCTTCGGCATCGCCGAAGGCCGCGTACTCGTCATCGCGCCGAACCTCACCATCCGAAAGACCATCGCCGCAGCGCTCGACATCGCGAGCCCCGAGTGCTTTTGGACGAAGACGCGCGTCCTCTCAAACTTCCAGCGCGGCCCCTTCACGGCCGTCCTTGATGGCCCAGACGCGAACATCCACGACTGCACCGAGAGCCACTTTGTCCTCACGAACATCCAGCAGCTTGCGAGTTCCGCCGACCGTTGGCTCCCACAATTCCCGCCGAACTTCTTCGACCTCATCCTAGTGGATGAGGCGCACCACAACGTGGCCGCGAGCTGGCGGAAGGTCTTCCAGCGCTTTGCCGAGGCGAAGGTCGTTGGGCTCACCGCGACGCCCTTTCGCGGCGACGACCAACCGCTCGCCGGCGAGATCATCTACCGCTACTCGTTCACGCGGGCGATGCTTAAGGGCTACATCAAACAGATCGTCTCGCGAAACGTCGCACCCGCGGTCATCTCGTTCACCTACCGTGGCGAGCAGCGCCGCCACTCCCTCGACGAGGTCCTGAGACTTCGCGAGGAGCACTGGTTTAGCAAGGGCGTCGCGCTTGCTCCCGAGTGCAACCAGCACATCGCGGAAGCAAGCATCCAGCGCTGCAACTCGCTCCGGGCGAAGACCGGCATCCAGCACCAGGTCATCGCCGTTGCGTGCTCCATGGATCACGCGCGCCAGGTCCGGTCCGTTTACGAGAAGTGCGGCTACCGGGCGCATGAGATTCACAGCGACATGCCCGAGGAGGAGCGCGAGGAGGTCCTCGCCGAACTCGGCCAGGGGAGACTCGACGCCATCGTCCAGGTGCAGATGCTCGGCGAGGGCTTCGACCACCCGCGCCTAAGCGTCGCGGCCATCTTCCGGCCGTTTCGAAGCCTCGCGCCGTACATTCAGTTTGCCGGGCGCATCATGCGGGTCATCCACCAGAACAAGCCTGACCACCCAGACAACCATGGCTCTGTCGTCTCCCACGTGGGCTTGAACAACGATGCTCACTGGGAGGACTTCCGAGAGCTCGACTTTGAAGACCAGGCGCTGTTCCGCCGCTGGGTCCGCGGCGAGAACGGTGACGACGATGGGGGAGTAGAGGGTGTAGGACCCGGTAGCCCCCGGCGCTTCGACCTCGACATGCTGGTCGAAGACGAAATCGTGGGCCACTTCATTCAGCAGGCCTTCCTTGACCCAGAGGACGACCGTGTCCTGGAGCAACTCCTCTCCCAGCCGCTCGGCTCGACCGGGCTCTCCGTCGGGAACTTCATTAAGAAAGGGGATCTCCAGGCGAAGCTCCGTGAGCAGCTAAAAGCCATGGAAGAGAAGCCCGAGCCGATTCCCGTCTCGCCGCAGCGCCGCCGCCGGGCGGCCCGAACACGGCTCGACGAGCGTGAGGGCTCGGTCGTCGCGCGCATCCTTCAGGAACTGAACCTCAGCCGCCAGGGCCGAAACGTCGCGCGTGCCCTGCCCAAGGAGGCGAAGGGCACGGCAAACCTCACGTCCGTCACTAGGATGCTCAAGCGCGCGGTGAACGACTTCCTCGGCATCGCATCAGGTTCCCGCAGGAAGCCAGACGCCGCGAAGAATGAGCAGGCCCTAGCGGAACTCGACGGACTCGGGGACCAGGTCCGTGACAAGATTCGCCGCGCTATGGAGGAGGGTCGCCGCCGTGCCTAAGGTCCGCGAGGTCCTCGGTCACGTTTCGGTCAAGACCGCAGAGCGGCGGCGCGTCTGCCACCGAAACCGCGAGTCGCACGCCATCGCCAAGGGCGAGGCATGCCTCGTCATCCGCGAGCCCGCTTCGAGCGGGAGTAAAAACTACTGCCGAGTCTGCGCGGGGCCCATCCTCGCGCAGGCCGCGCAGGACCTCGCCGACCTCCGAGCCGCGCTCGCGACCCTGCAGCACCGCAAACCAACCGCCGCGACAGCCGTCGACTCCGGCGAGCCACGCGATTTGAGAACCGCTGCAGCGCTGCAGGGGCTGTGAGACGGCAGATCTCATTTCTCCTTACAAGACAGGTGTTCGATCTGTCTCCTAAAATCCATCGCCATTCATTAGTATTTATAATGGTGGGTCTACGGAGGCGATGTCCAGTGGGGTGATGGCCGAGCGAAGATGAGAACTGCACTGGTCATTTTGTTCCTCGGGGTGGTCGTAGGCGCTTACCTATTCCATGTCCGCGGCATGGGCGTGCAACCCGCGACCAGGGCGCCCCAGACGATCGAAAGGAAAGGTGTCGCACGAACCTACGCGTGGACCCAAAAGGCGGAGATGCCCACGCC
>Ga0187892_10008753_pt1 | contig 13669 bp, 13 predicted proteins | sample MA1701073metaG_FD_139345 | JGI IMG/M metagenome (GOLD analysis project Ga0187892, IMG submission 139345) | Bio-ooze microbial communities from a basaltic lava cave in the Kipuka Kanohina Cave System on the Island of Hawaii, USA - MA170107-3 metaG ...
GCCGGGATGAAGGTCACTGCGTTCTGAGGGCAACTCCGTGTCGACCCGGGGTAGTGGAGCGTAGCACGCGGGCCTTGGGAGGGGGTATGCGGAGCAAGCGACTGGTTTCACTCACGCTCGGTGTCGCGGCGGCGATTTCCACTGGCGCCGCGTGCGCGACGAAGACCCAGACCGGGGCCGTCGTCGGCGCCGGCGCCGGGGCGGTGGTCGGAGGCGTCGTCGGGAAGGCGACCGGGAACACGACGCGCGGTGCCATCATCGGCGCGGCCGTGGGCGGGGCGACGGGGGCCATCATCGGGGCGCAGATGGACAAGCAGGCGAGGGAGCTGCAGCAGAACATTCCCGGTGCGACGGTCGAACGCATCGGGGAGGGGATTGCCGTCACGTTCGAGTCGGGCTTGCTGTACGATTTCGATTCGGAGGTGGTGAAAACCGAGGCGCGGAAGAATCTGCGCACCCTCGCGGAGAGCCTCGACAAGTATCCGGGATCGGACATCCTGATCGTCGGGCATACGGACCAGATCGGCTCCGCCTCGTACAATCAGGGCCTCTCCGAGCGGCGCGCGTCGGCCGCGGCGAACTATCTCGTCACCCAGGGCGTGGCCCGGTCGCGGGTGTCGACCCGCGGCATGGGGGAGGCCGACCCCGTCGCCAGCAACGAGACCGAAGGTGGGCGGGCGCGCAACCGGCGCGTGGAAGTGGCGATCTACGCGAGCGAGGCGTACAAGGCGCAGCTGTCTCGGTCCAACTGACCCGCCACCCTGACACGGTGGCCGGTGGCGTCGGGGGCGGAGTTAGGGCGTGTCTCCCCAGACACGCCCCAGGTGCGCGATGATGCCCGCGTAGACGGACATCCCGTCGAACAGGTTCTGCAACCGCAGGTTCTCGTCGGCGGCGTGCTGATTGTTGTCGTGGTTCACGATCGGCACCGTAATGATCGGGGCGCGGAGTACCTCATCGAAGTGGTACAGCGGCAGGCTCCCCCCCATCGTCGGCACCACGATGACCCGCCCGCCCGCCCCCAGTTCGGCCGCCCGAATCACCGCACGCGACACGGGAAGCGCCATGTCCGTGCGCGACGCCGGGTAGCCTTCGCCCCAGACGACTTTGAGGATGTGCGCGTGTGCGAGGCGCTCCTCCCGGGTCGGGTCCGTGTCCAGAACGAAGAAGCCCTGCCGCCGCAGGTGCGCCTCCACGAGCGCGCGTACCCGGGCCGGTGTTTGATCGGGCACGAGCCGGAAATCGATGGACGCGCGCGCCTCGGTGGGCACGGCGTTCACCGCGAGCCGACCGACGCCACCACCGCTCAGGCCCCGCACGTTGAGCGCCGGCAGCATAATGCGCTCCATCAGGGGGGCATTGCCGTCTTCCGTGCCGGCCAACAACAGCTCGGCGCGCAAAGCGGAATCGACCACCGGGGCCCCCGCAATAGCCTCGCGCTCGACGGGCGATGGAACAGCGACGTCGTCGGAGAAGCCCGCGATGAGAATGCGGCCATCCCGGTCGCGCATGCTCGCGATGAGATGGGCCATGGCCACCAGGGGATTCGGCGCCCAGTTGCCGTAGTGCCCGCTGTGGAGCGCCCGGGAGGCCTCGAACAGGGTGAGCTCGACACCCATCACGCCGCGGACGCCGAAACTCACCTGCTGCCGTCGCGACTGGTGCACCGGACCGTCGCCGAAGATCCAGAGATCGGCGCCCAACCGGTCCCGGTGCCGGGTGAGCATGTCGCGCAGGTGGTCCGATCCGGCCTCCTCTTCGCCTTCGAAGAAGAACTTGAGATTCACACTCGGCGCGATGCCCGCGGCGCGGAGCGCGTCGAGGGCCGAAAGAAACGCGATGATGGGACTCTTGTCGTCGCTCGCGGAGCGGGCGTAGATCCGCCACTCACCCTGCACCGACCCTGGTTGGACCGGCAGGGGAATCACCGTCCCACCATCGGTCAGGGCGCCGGTCCGGAGCGTCGGCCGCCACGGAGGGGTGGCCCAGTGCGCGGAGTCCACGGGCTGCCCGTCGTAGTGTGCGTAGAACACCACGGTGCGCGTGGCGCCGGGCGTCTTGAGCTCGCCGAAGACCGCGGGCGGCGAGCCCGGCGCCTCGAGCAGTTGCGCTCGGATGCCGCGGCGCTCGAGCAGCCGCAGGAGGTGGTGCGCGTTGCGCCGGATGTTGACCGAGTCCGCGGCGAGGTTCGGGATCGCGAGAAACTCGGCCAGGTCGCTCAGGATGCGGGTGTCGTTCGCCTGTCGGTACGCCTCAACGGCTCGGCGCACGCGCGCGGGATCCTGAGCCTGAGCGGCAGACCAGGGTCCGCTGAACACCAGAACCGCGAGAACCAGTCGACGTGGCAATGGATGGCTCATGGCGTAGCCGAAACCCGGTGGCGGGAGTCCCCGACGTGGCTGCGAGTGGCCAGGGGCAGAATCGAACTGCCGACACGCGGATTTTCAGTCGTCACGCGGTGCGCCGCCTCGTCGGCACCAATGGCCAGCAACCGACACTACATGTTATCACATCAGCACCTCCCGCGCCGCCGCACGGCGGCCAAGGTGCCGAGGGATGTCGCTGTTGTTCCGTGCTGCGGGGGACAGTGGGGGGACACTCCGAGCCGCGCTATCGGTCGCGCCGCTCGGGGTGAATGGCTGCGGTGAGACTCGCCACTTAGGCCGCAGGTCGCCGATGACGACTTCGTTCCCCGCCCCTGCACCGCGTGCGGCGGCCGCGGGCCCGGCCCCTTTCGCTCTGCATTATCAATCCGCGGGATCTCGGCTGGCGTTGTCCGCGCGAATCGTACCGCCTCGCGTGCGCAGAAAGCCCTAAGGAAGCTCTGAAATAGTGGCTCGACGGCTCGCCGCAGACTCCCATATTGGGGGCGTCGCAGAAGCAGCGTCTCCAGCCGGGAGCCCAGAGCGATGAGCGAGCAGCGGACGGTTGCGGCGGTGGCCTGGCAGCAGAAGGGCAAAGTGACGCGGCGCGAGCGGTTCCTGGCGGAGATGGATCCGGTGATTCCGTGGCGACGATTGCTGGTGTTGATCAACCCCCACTATCCCAAGGGCAAGGGCGGCCGGCCGTCGATCCCGTTGGAGCGGATGTTGCGGCTGTACTTCGTGCAGCAGTGGTTTGGGTTGTCGGACCCGCAGGCCGAAGATGCGCTCTACGACATCGAGTCGATCCGTCGGTTCGTGGGTGTCGAGCTGAGCGAGGAGGCTGTGCCGGATGAGACCACGATCCTGCGTTTCCGGCACCTGCTGGAGCGGCATCGGCTCACGGCGGCGATCTGCGCCGAGGTGAACGGGCTGCTCGAAGAACGGCGGCTGCTACTGAAGGCGGGCACCATTGTGGACGCGACGATCATCCATGCGCCCAGCTCGACGAAGAACGCAGCCCAGGCGCGGGATCCCGAGATGCGCCAGACCCGTAAGGGCAACCAGTGGTACTTCGGCATGAAGCTGCACGTGGGCACCGATACGCGAGGGATCGTGCACAGCCTGACTACGACGCACGCGGCGGCGCCGGACAACAGCCAGTTGCCGGCGCTGCTGCATGGCGAGGAATCGGCGCTGTACGGCGACCGGGCCTACTGGAGTGAGGCGGCGCGGCAGCACTATGAAGCGGCCGGCGTGCGCTTCCGCGTGAACAAGCGCGGCGCCCCGAAGCACCCGGTTTCGGCGGCGTGGCGAGCGTTCAATCGTGCTCGCTCGCGCATCCGGGCGCGCGGCGAGTACGCCTTCCATGTGGTGAAGCGGCTGTGGGGCTTCTCCAAGGTGCGCTATCGCGGCTTGGCCAAGAACACCGCGCAGGCCTTCACCCTGTTCGCGCTGGCGAACCTCTACCTGCTGCGGCACCGGCTGCGACCGCAGGGCACGTAGTGCCGGGAGCATCGCTGATGATCGGGTCTCGCAGCCTCCCCGCCGGCTCGCTGAGGCCGGAGCGTCCCGAGATCTCAACCGCGAATCGGTGTTAGGGATGCGACCCATCGTCTCACCACTCGCGTTGGCTCGTACTTCAGAGCTTCCCTAACGCGTTGCGCCCCCTCCGCGCATCATATGGCGTGGACCTGCGCGCGTTCTTTCGACGGCTGCACCCAGTCCATTGGCTCCCAATGAGGCGGACTCGACGGCTCCAGTGGTACTTGGCGCGTGCAACCCGTGCCTACCGGCGGGACATGGCGAAAGCGCGCAGGGAGGGGGTTTCGCAGGACAAGCGCGACGAGATTCAACACGGATATTGGGCCGAGACGGACGAGCTGCACCAAGAGCACGAAGCCTTGCGCACGCAACGCCTCCTGCGCCAGGCTCGCCGCCTCGATGTCCCGTACGTTCAACCGCCGTGGCACAGCGAGGAGCAGCGAAACGAATACTGGGTTCAAGGCAACATGACGGGCGAGTGGTACCTCACCACAGCGGGGTTCAATAAGGTGCGCGCGGACATTCGCGCCGAGGTGAAGGCGCGGCACGAAGCTCGGGCGCACTGGGTCGCCTGGATGGCTGCGGTCACCGGGCTGATTGGCGCGTTGACAGGACTCGTCGCCGTCTGGCTTGAGAAGCAACCATAGCGATGCCTACACACCGCCCCACGATCAACCCGGCCCTGCTAGCGTGGGCCCGCAGCTCGCTCAATCTCACCGAGGACCAGGCCGCCAAGCGTCTCGGGGTCTCCCTCGATGCGTTACGCGGGTGGGAAAAAGGGGATCCGTTTCCTACAATCGCGCAGCTCCGCGCGGCGGCCGAGAAGTACCGGCGCCCGCTGGGCGTGTTCTTTCTCTCGACACCGCCCCCTGACCCGACGCCCCCGCACGACTTCCGGACGGTCGCCGGGAAGGATGACGAGGCGCTGAGCGCTGAGCTGGTAGTGGAACTGCGCCGGGCCCACCAGCGCCGCGAAGTCGCGCTGGAGCTGCTCGGCGAGCTGGAACGCCGCCCGCCACGCCTCCACCTCCGCGTCCAACTCGACGACGACCCCGAGCAAGCGGGCAAGCGGGTGAGGCAGGCGCTGGGCGTCCGGCTCACCGAGCAACAGAAATGGCGAGAGGGCGGCGCGTTCAACGGGTGGAAGGCCGTCATTGAAGCGCACGGCGTCCTCGCGTTTCAAGCGCGCGGCGTGTCCTACCAAGAGGTCCGCGGCTTCTCCCTCGCCGAGCACCCACTCCCGGTGATCGTCGTCAACGGCTCCGACTTTCCGAACGCCAAGACCTTCACACTACTGCACGAGTTTGTCCACCTACTGCTCCATTTGGGAGGCATCTGCGACCCGTTCGGCCACGTGGTCCGGGGCCGAACGCGCAATAGTCGCGTGGAGGTGTTCTGCAATCACGTGGCGGCCGCGGTCCTCGTCCCCGCCTCGTCGCTCGTGAATCATGCCTCCGTCGTCGCCAACGAGCACCCGGAGGGGTGGACTGACGCCGTACTGGAACGCATTGCGCGCGACTTCGGGGTGAGTACGCTGGTCGTCGTACGCCGACTGCTCACGCTCGGCCGAACGACCGAGCGCTTCTACAAGCAGTACCACGCGCGCGCCATCGCGCGCGCTGAGAAGCACCGGCAAGAGCGGCCGTCGCAGGAGAGCGGGCCGCCGCGGGCGGTGATGGTCGTAGCGGACTTGGGGCGCGGCTTCACCAGCACGGTGCTCGACGCGTACCGGGGCCGTCTGATCACGGCCTCGGATGTATCGGAGTACCTCCGCGTGCGCGTGCGACAAATCGGCGCCGTACAGGAGCGCCTCCACCTCGGCGCCGGTGAGTGACCCTGTTTTCCTTCGACACTAGCGGGTTCATTGGCGCACACAACGAGCTGTACCCGCCCACGACGTTCCCCGCGCTCTGGCACGAGGTCGAGGGGCTGATCGCCACGGGCCAGCTCGTCGCATCCGAGGAAGTGTTGCACGAGTTGGAGCGCCAGGACGATGACCTACTCACATGGGCCAAGGGACAAAACGGCCTCTTTGTGCCGATGGACGCGGCGATAGAAGACGCCGTCAAGCGCGTGGTCGCCATCCCCAACGTTGTGAAGGGCACGTCCACCGAAAACTCGGCCGACCCGTTCGTAGTTGCCGTTGCCATTGTGCGGTGTGCGACCGTCGTGAGTCGAGAGGGATCTGGAAGCCCGCAACGCCCCAAGATTCCCTACCTCTGCGGCGTCCTGGGCGTGCCGCATCTGAGCCTGGAGCAGTTCGTGACAGGGCAAGGCTGGTCGTTCGGGTGAGAACGAGGGTCGCAAACTAACGATCATGCTCGGAGACCTTCGACCAGAGCGATGGCAGCAAACGGTTGACTTCCTCCATGAATGTCGCTCGGTAGTCCGGCCGACTAAACTTGAAGGTCACTTGATGGTCGGCATCGCGCCATTCCCTTTCACCGGTGCCGGCCCACGCCTTGTTCTTGTCGCTCCCCTCCCGTTGGCAATAGTGGACCAGCCCCCGAAGCGCGAGGAGGACGGCCAAGTCATCCGTTCGCACCGTCACAGTGTGTCTGTACGTGACCAAGCGTCCGTTCTCCCGTCGGCTAGGTCTAGAGCGCCCCACGTGGCACCGGAATCTAGCCTTGGGTGCACGCTGCCGTATCGAACGCACGGCGTGTGGCCTCCGACGCTTGCCCGGCTGCCTTCACGGTCCTATTCTAATGGCATAAGAATGCCATTCTTATGCCACGCAAACCTAACGACCTCAAGACCGAGCCCCTCACGCTCGCAACGACGCCCCAGGTGGTGGGCTACTTGAAGCAGTTGTTGAAGACGGGGTTGTACGGAAAAAACGCTGCCGACGCTGCCGAGCGACTCCTAACCCGCGCCCTTGAGCAGATGCTGCGGGCGGGTAGTATCAAGCTGCCGAGGGGCGGGTAGCGGTGCGGATTGGTCGGACCTCTGTCCCTGCCCTTGGGGCACAGCAGGTCACGGATCTCCCTCGGCAAGCCGCACAGACTCTCGGTTACCACGTGTGAGCAAGGGCCAACGCCTTCCATGAGTGCTTCTCCGCTGCACGCCGTCCGCGAGCCGCTGCCGGATGCGCTTGGTTCCCGCAAGGCGCGGGGCGCGTTTTTCACGCCGCCAGAGATCAGTCGCTTTATCTCCGAATGGGCGATCCGCGCGCCATCCGACCATGTGCTGGAGCCGTCGTCCGGCGAGGCGAGTTTCCTCCTTGCCGCCGGGGAGCGGCTTCGGCAGCTCGGCGCCGCAACCGTTGACGAGCGGCAGCTTGTCGGCGTCGAGCTGCACGAACCCTCGGCGCAACTCGCTCTACAGTTCCTCGCGGATCGCGGTGTGTCGGGGACCGTGACTGTTTCGGACTTTTTCGAGGTGGCGCCATCTCGCTCCTTCGAGGCCGTGATTGGCAACCCGCCCTACATCCGCTACCAGCAATTCGCGGGCGCGGCGCGAGCGAAGGGGTTGCAAGCGGCGCTCTCACAAGGCGTCCGGCTCAACGGGCTGGCCAGCTCGTGGGCGGCATTCACCGTGCACGCAGCGCAGTTCCTCAAGCCGTCCGGCCGCTTGGGTTTGGTGCTGCCCGCAGAGCTGCTCGCCGTCAGTTACGCCGCCCAGGTGCGCCGCTTCCTGCTGGAGCGATTCGCCTCGGTCCGGCTCGTTATGTTCGAGTCGCTCGTGTTCCCGGGCGTCCTAGAGGAAGTGGTGCTGTTGCTCGCTGAGGGCCAAGGACCCGCCCCATGCTTCGAGGTCTATCAGGCCCGTGACGTGAGCGAGCTGGCGTCTGTCAACGGGGCGCGTTGGACTGGCTTCACGCCGGAGCGAGACGAGAAGTGGACACCAGCGCTGCTCTCTCGGCGAACGCTGGACGTCTACCGGCAGGTGACGGCCGGCGAGGGGTTCGCAAAGCTCCTGGACTGGGGCGAGACCTACCTCGGCGCTGTCACGGGGAACAACGACTACTTCGCGCTGACCCGGGCCGACGTGCGGCGGCTCGGTCTGACGCAAGCGGACCTGCTGCCCATCTCGCCGCCCGGCTCCCGGCACCTGCGCGGATTGGCATTCAGCGAGCGGGCCTGGCGCGCGCTCGCCGCGGACGGCGCCCGCTGCTACTTGTTCTATCCGCGACCCGGCGCTCTCTCGGACGCAGCGCGAGCATACGTCGCCAGCGGACGGGCGCGCGGCGTGCACATAGCGTACAAGTGTCGCACGCGTGATCCGTGGTGGCGCGTGCCGCTAGTCCCACAGCCGGACCTCTTGCTGACGTACATGGACCACGACCGGCCGCGGCTGACAGCCAACACGGCGCACGTGTACCACCTGAACTCGCTCTACGGCGTCGCGATCCGGCACGGACTCCGGGACCTCGGCCGTGACCTGCTACCGCTCGCGAGCCTCAACAGCGTGACACTTCTGGGCGCCGAGGTCGTCGGGCGCGCGTACGGGGGCGGACTTCTCAAGTTAGAGCCGACCGAGGCGGACCGGTTGCCCGTCCCTGCGCCTTCACCCATTCGCGCAGCGGAACGAGAGCTGCGAGCGCTGCGGCCACAGTTGTCGAGCTTCCTGCGCCGCGGTGAGCTGTCGAAGGCCGTCCAGCTCGTGGACCGCGTCCTGTTGACCCGTCATAACAACGTGACCCATCAGCAGCTCGCTGCGCTGCGGGAGGCGCGGCAGCAACTTTTCAGCCGCCGCATCACCCGCGGCCGGGGCGCGCGTGGGCAGGATTGACGACCTTATCACGGCGGCTCTGCGGGCGATTCCGCCGAAGCCCGCCGATGATGCCAAACAGTCCGACAAGAAGCGATACTCCGAGTTGATCTCCCAGGTCGTCGCCGCCGCCTTCGGCGAGGAGTTGCGTCTGCGCGGCCTCCAAGGTGCGCGACCTACCGAGCCGGGGGACGAGGACACTTCGGGGGCCGAGCGTCGCATGGCCGGGGGGATCGGTGCGAAGCGCGTGGATGTCACGTGGGCCACCGATGAATCCGGCCTGTTGCTCGGCATCTCCATCAAGACGATCAACTTCCGCGACACTCGGACGAAGAACTTTCAGAAGAACCTTACCAATCGCCGCGGTGACATGCTGTTTGAGGCTGTTACGCTGCATCGTCGGTTTCCTTACGCTGTCCTGGCGGGGTTCCTTTTTCTCGACAAGGGTGCGGCAGAAGACGGTACGGACCGGCGGTCCTCGACGTTCGAGAACGCGCACACTCGTTTACGCCTTTTCACGGGTCGTGAGGATCCCGCCGGACGTGACGAGCAGTACGAGCGCCTTTACATCCTGCTGCTGGACGCCGCGCCGCCGTTCGCTGGCAAGGTCCAGGTGTTTGCGGCGGGTGCGTTCGAGAAGCCAATCACGCTTGAAGGGATTTTCGACGAGTTGGTGCGACTGGTGGCCGAGCGTAACTCCGACTTCTATGAGTGCGTCGAGGGCCAGTTGCGACCGGTCTCGTCATAGGGCGGATTCTCCCCTCCTGAGTACGACGATGAACAGGAAAAGCCGCCTCATCGAGTATGATGATGCCACCCGCATCGTCCAACTCAGGTTCAGCTCGCTACTCAAGACTCTTCGCAGCGTCTCAGCCCTGAGTCAGAGCCTCATACTTGAGCGAGGAGAGGGCGGCGTGCTTGTGCCGCCCGGCAAGGGTGATGGCTTCTATACCGAGGTCTACTTTGTCGGCACGATGCGTCACACGATTCTCCTGCTCGAAGGCGTAATCGGCCTGCTGGAACGCGGCCTCACCCATCCGGCGCGAATCGTTGCCCGAAGCCTCTTTGAACTGCTCGTGGGCGCGACCTACATGGCGAGAGAATCTCCAGGCCCTCTCGCGCGCCAGTTGCTCTACAGCAGCCTCCGTGACCAGGAGATTTCGGATACCGAGGCGCTGCGTGCCCTGAGAGATGGTGGCGCTGACGGTGAGATCATCGCGACCATGGAGCAACAGCTCAAGCGTATCAAGGACGACATTGCCAAGGTCTCGTCAGCAACCCTTGATGAGCGATCAGCGTGGAAGTGGTCGGGGAAGTCGCTCCGGGAGATGGCCAAACACGTTGATCTCGAAAGGGAGTATCTCGCCCACTACAGGGATCTATCATGGGATGCTCACGGGACGCTGGCCGTCTTCCACATTACGGAGCGGCTGAAGAATGGTGATCTCGTTATGAGGGACATGTTTGATCTCAGAGATACTCGCATGATTGCCACGCTTGCGGGCAACTGGGCGCTCGGTATCTGCGAAGTGGTTGCCAAGCGGTGGGGCTGTGACATGCGAGCGGTCGAGCGCCTCGAGGAGAGACTCCACATCGAGGTCGCGTCCGTGGTGTGGCCGGGTAGCCCGCTTACCGAGCCGCGGCTGCCGTCAGGTGGCGCGCTCGTCCTCGGGCTTGATGTTGGCTTCTCGACGAGAGAAGAGACTTGCTGCGCGTACCTGTTGAATGTAAGCGCACGGACGAACACGATTGAGATGTCACGACCCGCGCAGCGATTTGCGCTGCCGAACGCGGCTGCCACATTAGACCGGCTGTTCGCCGACGGCGGCCTGCCGGTGATCGTGAGCGTTGACGCTCCGCTGACCCCTCGTCGCCTGCCGGTCTGCCCACCATCCGGTCGTTCGGTAGACAAGTGGTTCGCTAGAGGCCGCTTCAGCGCAACGAAGAGCGGCATGCACGCGACCTCGATTGCCGTCCCGAAGCAGGGCTGGCCTCTGTACTGTGCGGGGATGGACTTGGTGACGGTGCTTGGCACGCTTGACCCGGCTCTCAAGTACGTACCCTTCGACGGTCTCAGCTCTTTGAGCGTGCGTGGGGTTGTCGAGTGCATTCCAAAGCTGTTTCACGGTCTGCTGGTAGATCCAGACACCGTGCGAGACAGAAAAGGTAGCAAGCAGCTAGACGATTTCCTGTTTCCCATACTGTTCGCCGGGGAGCTGCGTCCCCGAATCGATGACCTCCTTGGTAGTGCAAAGCTCGACCCCGCCCTGGAAGGCGAGATCAAGCGTCTCGCGACTAGCCCCTCGCGGTATCACGAGGAAATCGGCGGACTCGTGACGGCACTTCAGGGGACCCTGTTCATACTGGGGCGGTACTCGGCCGTCGGCTGCGTCGGCGAACACGAAGGGTACTTCCTCCTCCCGCCTGTGGCATTCTGGAATGATGAGTGGGCGGATGCGACACGTGAATTGAGCGAGCCCGGGTCTACTGTTCGTCTAATCTCGTCATTCGGTTACGCAGCGGCATAACAATGACTCCAGCAAGTTGGTAATCGTGCAGTGCCGGTGCCATAGCTGCAACTAAGCCACGAGCCTCTGCTTGAGTATCTTTCCCAGCATGATGATGAGGCTGGAGACCCGCGATTCCGATTGGGCGCAGGACTTCTATGACCGCGGGTGGCGCGGTCGGCACAAATCCTTGCGTTGGATTGTGGTCGAACGGGTTGCCTCGACACCGCGCCGGTTCGAGCGGGCCCTGGCAGAGGTTCGCGTGACGGATGGATGGGCGTTCGGAGCGTGCTACTATCGGATTCTCGACGCGCCGACCTTCGACATTCACGCGGACACTGCGACCATCGTCGGGGCGATCCGCGAGTCCCCGGCGCGCCGGGCGGCAGAGTTCGAACAGTATTGGCGACCGCATTGGGAAGCGAGGGGCTTGCCCCAGGCGCTCAGCCCAAGAGAATTCTGCCTAGTTGTACCATGACAGCGACGCGCGCGAGTATCCCCATACGCGGTCGCCCGTGTACCGTTCGGAACTCCGCCAGATGGCCACCACCATGAATGCGTAGTAGGCGAGGTAGACAGCTCGCAGGAAAGCGAAGAGGTCCGGGGCGCTAACTGCCGTTGCCGCGAGCACCAACGTGAAGACGACGTTGAGGCCAAAGCCCCAACCCCAGAACGTTGCCGGAAGCGGCACGTCGCCTCGCCAGAGTCGAGCTACGTAGTTGCCCGACCGAGGAGAGGTCGCCTGGGCTGGTGGGGGCACGGGCTGTGGAACAGGTGACTCGGCCCGAGGCGCGGTTGCGGAGTGCTGGGGCGAGCCCCGATTGGAGCGTGCGATGGTGGCAAGACGTTGTCGGACGGCTTGCGCGAGGGTCCCCCAGACATCGGTTGCCTGTGCGAATCCGACGGCGGTGAGGTCCGAATGGAGGTTCGGAGCGACGTCTCTGAAGAACTTGTCCAGTTGGGTCCGAAACTGAACGAAGACGGTCGCGGCGTCGCGCTCCCCGTACTGTAGCTGTCTCGAATTAAGCGTGCTGATGACTTGCTGGCGGACATCATTGTAACGCGCAGTCTCTCGGGTCAGGCCGAGCAGTGAGAGTAAGCGGGGCACGACTTCATCCATCAAGCTGCGCGAGAATACTACCCGCGGGCCTTCGTTCAAGGCCTCGAAAGCCTGCCGGTCGCTCAGGTGGAGAAAGAAGAAGGCAATTTCGAAAGCGATCCACGCGTGAAAAGGTCTGTCCAGGGTGGTGCCACGAGACCGTGTGTGGTCGGTGAGATGCCCAGCAACCTCCTGTGCGCGCTCCGCAATGTCTCCCGCGACGTGAGCAGCCGCCCGCGTAAGAACGTCGGAGCACTCTAGGCATAGGGTTGTGTTAACTCCCGCCAGCTCAATGCCGATAACTCCCTCTTGAGCGCCGCAGCGTACGCACGATTGTCGTGGCTGTTGCATCGCAAGTTCTCCAGCGGCATCCCGGGCCGGCGGCGGCCCGTTCGGCGCGCCGCCGGGGGACAGTCGGGGGACAATGAGGGTCAACGACGGAATGCGCCTTGCGCTAACTGCTTGCACTGCAAGTGGCCAGGGGCAGAATCGAACTGCCGACACGCGGATTTTCAGTCCGCTGCTCTACCAACTGAGCTACCTGGCCGAAAATGGGAGTGGGAGTATAGAAGATAGCCGGGTCGACGCCAAGTAGATGGGCGCTGACAACCCTTTCCTCTCTGCCCATATCAGAGGGTTGATATCCGGGGAGGCAGCTCCAATGAAGCGACTGCTGTTCGCACTCGGCGCGGCGGCGGGGTGCACCGTCTCCGGTGCCGCGCCGCGCGACACCGTTCAAGAGCCGGTCGTCGTCCTCGAAGGCCTGACCGTCATTCCCATGACGACTCCCGATGCCGCGGTGCCGAGTCCCGCCTCGATCCTGATACGCGGCGAGCGGATAGCGGACGTCTATCCCACGGGCCGCCGGCCGGCTCCCGCGGGCGCGCGCCGGCTCGATCTCACCGGCCGCTACGCGATTCCGGGACTGGTGGACGCGCACGTCCATCTCACCGGGCAATTCAACCGCCCCGGCCAGCAGGATTCGCTCGCCCGGTTCCTGCTGCTGGGTGGGGTGACCGCGGTGCGCGACATGGCGGGCGACGGGATCGTACTCCAGGAGCGGGCGCGCGCCGCGCGCAGCGGCGCGGTGGCGTCGCCCCGCATCTACTACTCGACCTTGATCGGCAGTCCCGAGCACTTCGCCACCGACCGGCGCGTGCCATCCATCGCGCGCGGCGGCCCGGTCGGGCGGCTCGCGTGGATGCGCGGCATCGCGAGCGAGACCGACGCCCGCGAGGCGGCGAGTGGGGCCGCGGAGATCGGCGCGACGGGGGTCAAGGCGTACGCGGGGCTCACGCCGGCGCTGCTCGCGGCGGCTGCCCGGGAGGCGCACGCGCGCGGTCTCACGGTGTGGAGTCACGCCGGGGTCGGGCCCGCCAAACCGTGGGATGCCGTGACCGCGGGGGTGGACGTGCTGTCGCATGCGCCCTACCTCGTGCTCGAGC
>Ga0187892_10008754_pt1 | contig 13666 bp, 13 predicted proteins | sample MA1701073metaG_FD_139345 | JGI IMG/M metagenome (GOLD analysis project Ga0187892, IMG submission 139345) | Bio-ooze microbial communities from a basaltic lava cave in the Kipuka Kanohina Cave System on the Island of Hawaii, USA - MA170107-3 metaG ...
CCGGCTCCGTCCACGAGGGGATCTCGTCCCGGGCTCCAACCGCCGAAGTAGCGACGAGCGAGCTGCCGAACCCACGGCGCTCCACACGAAGGACAACAGCCACGGTCGCTGCTTCCGAGCAATAGGCACCGCCGGACCAACTCTTGAGGGAAGGTGGCCGCGTGCTTCTCGCGACTGGGCTCAGTGGAGATCTCCCAGACCGAGCGCGCGTTTCGACCATCTGGGGCCTCTCGGGTCCCTTTCGGAGGCTGGTTGGTCAGACGACCGGGCTTCGTGTTACCGGTGAAGGCATACTTGTAACGGTCAAGGCTGCCTGCCTTGAGGGGCTCGCGGTAGCCGTGGCCGTCGTAGTAGTAGTCCCGCCCCATCCACACACTGAGTCGCGCCCAGCGAGGCTCAGGACCGCCTTCGCCTTGAACTCGCTCGTCTTCCCAGCCAGGTGGAGGCTCATCGGCCTCGCACCCCGTGGTCCGATCCACGTAGAGGTACTCCCCCTGTGGGCGAATGCGTCTGGCGGGCTGTGCACCCAGTCGATGAACCCAGAACTGGGCCTCGCCACTCTTGGCGAGAAGGAAGACATACTCGTGCGCACGCGTCGGACGATCGTGGACTGATTCAGGGAGTGGATTCCCTTTGGACCACACTATGTCCGACCGGACGAACCAACCGTCCGCCTGCAGCGCCAGAGCAAGCCGGTGCGGCATCATGACAAGGTCGCCTGGCTTCAAGCCCGAGACGGCGGTCTTCGAGTGTGTCTGACCGGTGTAGCTGCCGCTTCGAAACGACGTTGAACCTCGGCCGCCGGACCCGTTGGTGGGTGCCGATCCGGACCCGTTCCCGGAGAACAGATCGCCGTAATTCACCCACGCGCTTCCGTCCGAGCGCAGGACTCGACGTACCTCGCGGAAGAGCTCGACCATGACCTTGAGGTGCGCTTCCGGAGTGGGCTCCAACCCAAGCTGGCCAGGAACGCCATAGTCCCGAAGCTGCCAGTAGGGGGGGCTGGTGATTACGAGGTGGACCGACTCGTCCGGGAGCTCGCGGAGTTTCTCTCGAACGTCCCCGAGGAGGAGCCGGAAGGTGGGCATGCCAGACTTGCCATCAGAAGAGGCCCCCACTCGGGAGGTCCGGCAGGGAACCCGAGATGGGGGCCAGCCGTCCGGAGTGCCGGACGTTGCTTCAAGTAAGGTCTTTGCCGGACCTTCCACCCCTACTTGGGCGAGATTTCGCGGCAACGACTGTTGGGACGGGAAGCACGTTCGAACCTACGCTTGATCACCAGCACACTACTAGAGTTATGGCAGCGCTGAATGGACCCGGTAGTTGCGAGATTTAGGGCGAAATCTCGTTAGAGGTGGGACGAGTCGCTATCAGTCCGCGATGTGCGCCTTGAGGAGGATTCTCCAGCCTCTTCCGTCGTCTGTCCGAACGATTGGCTCGCTGTGAATCTTGAAGAAGTCCCTCAGGATGCGAACAAGGATTTGCCGCTGCCGAACCTCAGCGGCTGGCCAATCACCCCCCTTCCCGCGGATAGTCCCATCCTCACCGGCCGCGAACGTCCGGAGAAGAATCCACTGCTTGGTAGGCCTACCGTTTCTGCGGCTCGCCATACCCATTTGGCCAGGCGTCAAGATGGTCGGCTTGCCGAGGTACCGTACTTCGACCGTTTCCTGGTCAAGGAATGTCATGGTGATGGCGCTCCAGGGCGTTCCTGGATCGACCGGGAACCGGAGGGGTGCTCGTTTCCGAGCCTTTGCCAGCCGCTGGAGTTCGGACTCGCGCAATCCGGCTAGAAGGGTCTCAGGAGGCTCGAGTAGCGTCAGTCCTCCCGATCCATCGATGCCCAGGCAGTCGTCAAGCACTACGGAGATCACCTGACGCTCCCGCAATACTTGGGCGCTTGCAGAATCGACGAGGTCCATGGTCGGAAGAACGATGATCCAGGGCCCGGAGTGGCGAACCGCCAAACGCTCGAGCCCATTGCTATAGCCTTGCGGTTCATGGCAGACAAGAAAGTAGGCGGGAATCGAGGAGATGGCCGTAGGACGAAAGAAGCCGAGGTAGAAGGCTCTGAAGGGTTGTCCTACCCGATCGCGGACACTTCCTTCTGAAGAAAACCCAAAGAGAACGGATATGTGGGCCGACAGTTTCTGCAGATCTAGTTGGTGAACTACAATGTCACTCCGGCTCAGCTGCACATCGTCACATCCGCGCGGATCTCGACGACAGACGGCAACGATATCTTCCGGCCCGTGTTCAACGACCCCGCGCGGACAGCCCTCGCCGCCCATTCCGGGACATGGGTAGACCGAGGCCACGTCCGACCGGAGTCGCAGATACGGTTCTAGAGCTTCTAGGTCTTCGCCGAGGAGTTCTTCCCAGTCTGCTCGGAGGCGAAGTACTGCCGGTGCGGCCTCAAGCGCTCGCCAAAGCTGGCTGCTCTTTCTCATGCAGATTCCCCGGCCTCTCCAAGAGAAATCCTCGTCTCCGCAAGAACTCGTCGATCAATTGACCGTCAGAGTCGCGTGTGTAGCGAGCGACTGCAGGGAGCTGGATCGTCGCGCTTCGGGTGGCCCTAGAGCCGGCAGAGCTGAACTGGAACCGTCCTCGGACGATTCTGGTTCTGGGTATCTGTTTCCCTTGGCTCGCAAGGAGAGATAGCACGTCGTCACCCTTGTGACTTTCGATATGCTCAGGCGATCCACCCCAACTCCAAGCGATCTCAGTGAGCTTCACCCACATTAGTCCATGGATGTCGTTACACGCCAGGGAATCGGGACCATCTCTTAGGGGCTCTAGCGTGTACTTCTGTGCGGTCTTGAGGAAGTAGTCCTGATCTCCCAACAGACGCAAGCCAAAGACGAGCCGATAGAGGTCCTTTTCCCCCTTCGTGCCTGCATTAATCCGAAGCTCGCTCATCGCAGAGTCGTAGATCACGATGTCACAACGCTCAGGGCGATAGAAAACACTGTGTCCCAAGTTGGCGCAAAGCGCTCCCTCGCGACGGCAGGCATCGCCGTGGCGGACAAGGAACCACGTCTGTTCCCCTCGAATGTGCGGGACCACTCGGACGAAGGCCCCCTTCTTCCGAGCGACGAACCACGATGACAGGACTCCTTCGATTCTCTCTAGTACCACTGAATCGATTTCGACCTGCACCGACTGGACGACTCGGGATAGGAAGGTCTCGAAGGATCTCCGCTCAGGAATGAACTGCTCCGCGTGCTTCCTCTCTAGCAAACGGGGTTTTCCAAGGAAGAACCTGACTGCCACATCAGCGGGCGTGGGCTCTTCGCCGAAGTCGAGAGGGTCGTTCCCGTCGTCAGCTTGAAGGAGGCGCTCCATCCCATCCGAAGTCGCCATTTCATCGATTAGGTACAAAGCGTCCACAAGCTCGGGCGGAGTGTTCTCATCGGGGGTGTGGAGTACTTCCGCGATGCCCGGTCTATTCACAGTCAAATCGTCTTGGCCAAGTTCGACGCCGAGAGGGTCGAGCAGAGTCTGCTCCGCTATTGCGAACTTGGCTTCTGAGAGGAGAACCCCGCGGCTCTCGAAGTAGGACGAGTAAGGCCGCAGAAGAGCAAGGAGGTTTCCTGTTTCGATCGAGTTGAGGACCGCCAGATCACTGAGGTGGCGCAGATGAAGCGTACCCATGTCGATCCCTCCCACAGCACATCAGGAACGAGTGCTCGTAACCAGGGACTTTGATCCGCCCTTTGTCCTCTGGTCAGAACCGCCCTAAACCCTCCCGGATAGAAGTGACACCCCTCTGTCGGGCGCTCCTGTGCCTCAATCACCCGACCATGGAAATTCTAAGGGTTAGGCCATGGCGCACAAGGGGTTGTGGAAGGCGGGACCGCCATGAAGGGGGCCGGGCTACGGATGTGGGCCGCAGGCATGCTTGTAACAGGCTGCATGGACTTGAGGTTACATCAGGTATCGGGTGCTGACTCTCAACGGTTAGACAGATGGATGGCTCCGCGAAACCCCATACTTCCCCCTGCCGAGCCTTAGAGTTAGGGCTCTATATCTTCAGGTTGGGGACCCCGATAGGTGTGGGGGGATCGACGGACCCTGTCCCGCCAAAGACCATGTAAGGGAAGGACGCGCAGGACGACCTACCCCGCGACCGGTAGCTGCACCACCGGCGTCTCCGCCCCCGCCCGCGTGTAATGCCGATCCGCCACCGCGATCGCCCGTTCGACCGCCTCGGGATCGACGCTCAGGTAAGCCATCGTCGTCCTGACGTCGCGATGGCCGAGCACATTGGAGATGATGGGTAGGGGCGCCCCCGCCCTGAGTAGGCTCTGCGCCCGCGTCTTTCGCAGGCTGTGCGTCGCGACTCTGCCCCCCACGCCCGCCGCCTGGAACAGCTCGCGGAAGATGCGACTCGCGCTATCCGGCCTAACGGCGCCTCCCTTGTTCGAGATGAACAGCGGATCATCCGCCTCTAGGCTCCCGCCGGCCTTCGCCAGCCGCCAGGGGTAGTACACCTCCAGCACCTCGCGCAGAAACGGCAGCACGGGCACGCTGCGCCCCCGCCGCTTGCCCTTCGTCGTCGCCTTCTCGAAGTACACGACCGGCAGGGGCCGACCGCCAGCGTCATAGGCGTTGCCGACCTTCAGCCCCAGCAACTCCGCGATTCTCCCGCCCGTGCCCAGGCCCACGGCGAAGAGCGCCCGGTTTCGAGGGGCGTATTCGCTGGGGTCGGCGGCAAGCACGGCCTCGATGCGGGCGATCTCGTGTGGCTTGAGGAAGCGCATGCCGCCCATTATCAGCGCCTCCCTTCCCGCGCGGCGACTTCCACCAGCGCCTTCGCGCGCGTGAAGGCCTGGGCGCGGGAGAGCCAGTAGTAGCGGCGATCGCCCCGGTCGGCCAGCTGACGAGCGTGGGCGGCTTCAAGCTCGGCGTGCGTGGCCAGCTCGGCGAGGGCGAGGTCGAGAGTGTAGAGGGCCTGGGATGGGGGGGCTGGGCGTGTCTCGGTTCCCATGGCGGGCCGCCTCCTGTCGCGGCGGACACAGTCACGCTCCGGGAAGGCCTTCAGTCAACCATGTTGCTGGAGAGAGCCAGAGCGACGGGGGGCCGATTAGGGGGGCTGCTCTCGTCTCCTTGCTCGTGCCCGTTGCCGAGACCGCGCCCAGTCTCCCCCCTCGGGCCCTCTCCAACCGTCGCAGCGCTTCAACCTCCGCCTCGGCCGGTCCAAGTCGCATCGCGGTCCTCCTCTCAGCGCACGTCCACGTACTCGAAGCAGAGCGCCAGGACGGCGTCGTACGACCCCGCCGCGAAGGCCCGTTCTACGAACTCGCTAGCGCGCGTCTCCTGCCCGGCTTGCTTCAGCACCTGCTTCACGCGGCCAATGATCGCGAACACGTTCCCGTCGGTCCCCACGAGATGGCAGGGGGGCTTGGGGGCCGTCGTCTCATTCGGAGTGGTCATGAGCGCCGCCTCCTGTCGCGGCGCTACACATGGACGCTCAGGTGGGCCCGGCAGTCAACCGTCTGGACCAGAGAGCCGCAGGGTCAGGTTCCTGAGAGAGGCCCCTGCGCGCGTGCCGCGCTGGTCGCCCCTGTGGGGGGCGCAGGCGCGCACGGGTCGCGAGCGTCGGGCGAGAAATGGGCCACTGCTGCCTTGCCGCTTCAGGGCGCCACGTAGGAACTCCACCCCCTGGGGTTCGTGTTGCGGCAGAAACGGAGTTCCGGGCCTTCGCAGCAGAGTTCCTGTCTGCCGGGACGGCATCCCGGACGGCAGGGGCTGGCCCGGCGGGGCCTGTCGATGCCAGTCCCCCGTCGCTGTTGGCGGCGGGGGCGCCCCCGGCCGGTTCGTTTCTTTCTGCCGGCACTCCATCCCCTGGGACGGCAGAATGAACCGATCGGTAGTAGCGGTAGGCGTCACCCTTCTTCCCTGTGCCGACCCGGACCAGTTTGCCGGCCTCAAGGCACTTCTTGACCGCTTCCTGGACCGTAGTTCGCTTCCCCCCCAACAATTCGACGAGGTTCTCCATCTTGAGTGCCTCGCCTTCCGAGCAGGGGACCTTCTCCAGCCCCTCCTCGGCCTTGGCCAGGGCCACATCCTCCCGAGAGCCGAGGGACACGAACCCTTCCTCCGTCAGTTCGACCATCAGGCTCTCGGGGGTCTCGGTGAACCGGGAGAGGGTCTCGATCAGACGGATGGTCTTGCGGTGAGCGCCTTCTGCTCGGCGAATGGAGACGACCACGTCCGCGGCCCCCGTGAACGCGGAGGATCCCCGTCCCGAGTCCCCCACGTCGCCCCCGCTCTTGCGCTCGTGCCGGATCGCTACCACTGCGATCCCGACCTTACCAGTCAGTTGAAGAGGCTCGACGGCGGCAAGGGCGTCACCAGGGTTGTTCTCCTGATCGCCGCTCAGGCCGGCGAACTGGGGCAGCGTATCCACTACGAGGACCCGACAGCCCCGCTCGCGGCACACCTCGACGGCCTGACGGGCCTTCTCGAGCCAGTCCATGCCAAAGGTGTCCTGGTAGCTGAGAATGACGAGATCCTCTCGCTCAAGGAGACCGGCACGGCGCAGCGCCTCGACGAGCGTCGTGTCCCTTTCCTCCGTCAGGTACATGACTCCGCACCTGGAGGTCGGTTGCCCCATGAAGCTCGCGCCATCGAGGATCGCCCTCACCATGCGGAGGACCCAGGTCGTCTTGCCGGCGCGCTTGGCCTTGCCCTCGACCAGGACCAGAGTTCCCGCGGCGAGCCACGGTTTGGCGATCCAGTCGATCTCTTTGGGCGTCTCACCGGCGATCTCCCGGGCGGTCCGGAAACGCAGGACTGGACGCTTCGCCCTCTCCTTGGCCGCGAGGTCATGGACGATACGGGTGATCTCTCCCTCAGGGAGTGGCGGGATGTTGGTCCGGTTCCAAGCGAGGAGGATGTGCGTGGCTTCGCCGGGATGGACCCCTATCGAGAGGAGGTGCCCGGCCAGGGACACCGCGGTCGAGTGCCGCTCACCCTTGGAGACGGGGCCCCATTTCGATTCCGTTAGTGGGATTCGATCGACTGTGGGGGGGATCACCTGTTTCCCGGAGGAGCCGGGGAGTTGAAGGCTCGCAGGGTCAATCTCTGGGAGATCTTCCACTCGAGGAATGCGCGCGAGCGTCTTCCCAGCCGAGTCCACGAACCGGTAGGTGTTACCGCTCCAGTGTCTCGAGCCCGGCGCGATGACGAAGTTCCCTTCTCGTCGCCACTCGCCTCCGTAGAACTTGGTGAAACTGCTCCATTCCACTGGTCCGGTCCATCGGAAGTAGCCGTGGCAACCGCCTCCGCCGGTTTGGCTCAGGGTAAGAAGGGGGAGTGGCCGCGTTGAATTGAGATCGAGGAAGGTCTCGAAGGTCCAGATGTCGTTTCCCTGAGCGTCCTTCTTTCGGTCGAAGTCGATGACATAGAGCCCGCCTGAGGTCTTTCCGCAGACGATCGCGATGTTGCCATCCCCCGCGAATAGGCGCTCAAGGCTCTCCTCGGGGATGAATTCCTGTTGGTAGGTCTTCCATGAGATCACGGGCTTCTTGCCGTCGAGTTTCCCATCGTCCTTGTTCGGGTCGTACGCTGGGTCGGCAAGAGGGATTGGGATCACGTTGAACCCGGCTTCCCGGTAGATGCGCGCGCGCTCGAGGCGGGTCATTAAGTCTTGTCCATCCCAGTTCCCATAAGCTCGGGAATTGCGCGGACGATCAGCGCTTCGATCTCCTTGTGAACGATCTCGGTCACTGGTCGCACAAACGGGTGCTTCCGCCCGCAAGCGTCGGATCTCGCGGGGAAGGCGATGTAGGCTCTTCCACTGCGGTCCCGCCGGACGGTGATGCCATCAAGTATCAACGTTTCGTCGAAGACGAGCTGAACCCAGGCGACCACTCCCTTTGTTTGGTCGCAGGGCGGAGCGACGGTGAACCTCACGTTCGTGATCCGCACCGGCGGGGGCATCTAACCTAACCTCGCCCTTTAACTCCTGTTGCCGAGAGCCGGTCGAAGAACCGCTGGAGGGCCTCGAGTGAGGTGCAGAGCGTCCCGCCGACGCGGATCGTCTCGATGCGGACCCCGCGGATGCCGTTTCTGGCCCAATCGCCTTGAGCCATCCGCAGCGCGACTCGCGCGGCCTCATCGATCGTTGAGCACCAGAACACCTTCTTCGTCTGACGGCTTCGAATCGCTAGGTGGGCTGGCAGTCGGCCGGTCTCGTCGCGAGCTACGCCGAACAGGTCACGGAAGAACTGCTCCATTTCCGGTGCGGCGAGAAAGTGGTCCCCGAGGTCGTCCAGTCGCGCCTCGCGCGGTGGCATCCCGAGGGCGGTGTTGCCGATCACCGCCCCGTCCTCCCGAGAGCCGCAGGAACCGGTCGCGGAGCTCGAGAATTGCCTTGGCCGCGCGAGACGAAGCAGGGGCCTGAAGAGGAGGCAGGAGGCGGGAGGATGGGACTCTGGGGCGCTAAGTGCGTGGAGGGGATTACGGAGGTGACTGGGGGAGGCGGGAAGAAGAGGTAGGGAGGTGCGGGGTGCCGAAACCGACCAGGGGTACGGCGGGCCATCTGGGTCCGGGTCGGACTCTCCCTCCTCGCCGGGCGGCCCGCGGCTCTCAGCATGTGAGTACCGCGGCTCTCGGCGGCGGGCCACGGGGCGGGCGGGGTCGCGGAGGACCGGCCCAGCTCCGCGGCGAGGCGGTCGGAGGGCCCGCGCGAGGCGCCGGCCCTGCCACGAGGCCCAATTGGAGATCCTGGCGGCGGGCCCGTCCGGATAGCGAGGCGGACAGGCGCGGCGCTCGGCAAGCACTTCGCGTTGCCGCTGGGCGTGGTCGCGGAGCGCGCGCTGCTGGTCGGATGTCAGCATGGCGCGTTGGGCCGGACCGACCAGGGGCGCGAGCGTCGAGACGCTGGCGCTCGGGACGAGCCACATCCGGGACGCGGGGTCCCAGACCAGGAGGCCCAGCTCTCGCGCTCGGACGCTCGGTGATCGCACCCCGAGCATGCCGCCCCGCCGCAACTCCTCGTCGCTCAGGTCGCGGTCCACCCCCAGCCACTCGGACCACGCTCGCAACGCCCATGGCGGCGGGGCCTGGAACCGGGTCCAGGCCGCGACGAGTGCGGACCAGATCTTGATGAGGAAGCGGTCCGTCTCCGGCAGCGGTACAGTGGGGATGCCGGGGCGCTCGCGGCGGTGTTGGCGAGGGGAGGTCGGTGTTGCCCTACGCACGATGCCAGTCCGGGGGGCCGCGGGCTGACGCAAGCCGCCGCTTCCAGACATTCGACTACTCTACCTGAAACCGCCTTCGATTCGCCGCCGCTGACATCAGAATAGCGCCTTTCTTGCAGGTGTGAAGGGGAGTGATGCCCGCCCCAGGGCCGTTCTCCGCTGCGGAACCTTGTTCTCCAGCCTGGTCCGGTCACGCTAGTCATGTTGCGGAGCCGCCGCTTCGGCACCCGCGCGTAAACCATGGTCGAGGAGAGGCTCCTGTGGCCGAGGGCCGCCCGGACCAGGAGGAGGTCTCCGGTCCGTTCGTAGAGCCGGGTCGCCATCGTGTGCCGGAGCGCGTGGGGGGAGATCGGCCGGATCGCCGCCTTCCTGGCCCATGCCGCGAGCCGTCGGCGTCCGTGGCGAGCCCCGATCCGCCGCCCCCCGTGCCCGATGAAGAGGGGGCCGGTCGTGCGGGCGCCTCGGTAGCGCCGGAGCTCACGCGCGAGCGCACGACTCAGGAAGACGAGGTCCTCGCGGCCACCCTTCACGTGGCGGAGAGCCACCTCACCCCTCTCCAGGTCGAGGTCCTCGACGTCGAGGGCGACCGCCGACCCCAGCCGGATGCCCGTCTCCCGCATCAGGCGGAAGAGAACGCGGTCGCGGCTCGCAGCGCGCCCTCGACCGTGACTCAGGGCCCGCGCGAGGCGCCGGTCCTCCTTCGGAGATAGGGCGCGCGGCGGCGGGGGGGCGCAGAGGGCTCGGCGAATCAGGCGCGCGGGGTCCAGCTCGAGGACACCTGCACGGCGGAGATGGGCGAAGAAGGCTCGGAGCGAGGTGCGGAGCGCGTTCATCGACGTGGGCTTCTTGGCCTGACCGTCCGGGCGGACCTGCGCCTCGGTGGAGGTGAGGAAGCGGGCGAGGTCCTCGGGAGTGATCCGTCGGAGGTCTCGTGCCCGCGAACCGAGCCAACGGCCTAATAGCCCGAGGTGACGGCGGTACTGGCCAATCGTGTGGGCGCTCCGCCCGTCGGCCTCGAGCTGGAGCAGGTAGTTCGCGACCGCGGATTCCAAACGCATGGCTGCCTCCGGGAACACTGGGCGGGGCGATCGCGCCCAGCCCGTCGGGACCTCACACGGTCCCATTACCGACAGTGAGCCCTGAGGTGCCGGATCATGCAAGGGAAACCTGAAGCCGGGGCCGGGGCGGCGGCGGCAGGGGCCTACCTCACGAGGCTGCCCTCCAGGAACACGATGCTGGGCCGGGGACGGCTCGGTCGGATCGTCCACGCGGCCAGCGCCAGCGCCATCACGCAGTCGTCGTGGACGCCGTAGGGCGCGCCGGTCCGCACGGTCCCGTTGTCGGTCACGGAGAACTCGAAGGCCTCGAGCTCGTCGATCCCCTCGGGCCAGAGTTCGGGGCGGGGCAGCGTGATCTGGCCTCGCTCGAGCATGAGGGCCAGGTTGTCGATCAGGCTGGCCTTGGACTTCTGGGTGAAGGGGTAGGGTTGCGCCCGGACGCCGGCGGCGCGCAGGCTCTCGAAGACCGGCTCGCCCATCCCGGTGGAATCGGTCAGGACCGTCGCCCGGTGATAGCGCTCCGCCGCGGCCTGGATGCGGGCGACCTGGAGGTTCCAGTCCAACCGGTGGAACCGGTCGGCGAAGACCACCTGGGCGGCGCGGTTGATCACGACCAGGACGGTATGGTCCTCGACGCGCGCGAGGTCGAGGCCGGCGTGGTACACCTCACCCGGGATCGGGTCCTGCCAGATACCAGTCGCCCGGTCCCGGATGTTCCGGAAGACGGAACCGGAGCCCTCCAGGAACTCGCCCCCATACTCCTGGCGGAAGACGCGTTCGGGGAGGCGCTCGCGCTCCCGCTCGATCTGCTCGGCGTCGAGGTGTGGGTTGCTCCAGGACGGACAGTTCCAGCTGGCGTAGTCCGGGTCCCGCCCCTGGCCACGGCGGAAGAGGTCGTAGAACCAGCCCTTCCCGCGCGGCGTCGAGATGAGCAGCGCCCAGCCCTTCCGGTCCAGGAGCCGCTGGGACAGGTGGCCCTGCCAGATCGAGGGCTTCATCCGCGCCGCCTCGTCCACGATCACCCAGTCCAGCCCCTCGCCCAGCAGGCTGATCGGGTTGTCCGAGGACTTCGCGCGAATCTCCGACAGGCTCCCGACCATGTTGCGGAGGATGAGGCGCTTCTCGTGCTCCTGGAGCGCGACGATCCGGTGCGGCAGGCGCCGGGTGACGACCGCGACGATCTCCCGGAAGACCTTGTCGGCCAAGTCATAGGTCGGTGCGACGACCCACCCGTAGGACCGTTCGCGCGGCTCCAGGGCGGCGGCGAGCCCTTCCATGGCGGCCGCCAGCGTCTTCCCCCAGCGCACCCCGCAGGCGAGGAGCCTACGCGGCGCCCGCGATCGATGGACGGCCCACTGCCCCTCATGAGGCTCGTAGCCCAGGTCCCGGAAGAGAGCCCGTCGGTCGAGCCGCCTAATCGGGGGGCCGGCCGGTGCCATGGTTCCTCTCCGGTTCCCCTTCCGACCCGTCGGACTCCGCGTCCTCGCGCACCATCCAGCGCTCGTATTCCCGTTTGATCACCTCTTCCACGTTGACCGCCGTCCGTTCCGAGGGCTCGCCGCGAATGAGCCGCTCCTGCTTGATCGCGAGGTCCAGGGCCCGGACCGCGTTCATGGCCGAGTCCAGGGGCACGCCGCGGAGAGCCTCGAGCGCCTTTCCCTGGACCGCGCGGGCGGCCTTCAGGTGGCGCTCGTCCATGGCCTGGAGGCTCTCTTCCAACCGCTGCTCGGTGAGCCGCCGGGCCTTGGCGTCCAGTTCGGCGACCCGCTCCTGCCAGCGTTCCTGCTGCGCCCGCTTCACCACGGCCCGTTTGGACACGCCGAACTGCTGGGCCACGGCAGCGTAGCTTCGCTCCAGGCCGAGGCCCGCGTAGAAGGTGAAGGGACCGTTCCCAGCCAGCTTCCCAGCCATCAGTTCACCCTCCGCTCCTTGTAGCTCTGGCCCGACGGTTCCAGCCGCGCCTTCTTCCCGGTGGCCAGCTCCCAGCGGCGGAGCGCCACGTCGCAGAAGCGCGGCTCGATCTCGATCGCGTAGCAGCGCCGGCCGAGCTGCTCGGCGGCGATCAGCTGAGACCCCGAGCCCGAGAACGGCTCCAGGCATCGGTCGCCCCGCTGGGTGTGCTTGCGCATGGGCCGCGCGAAGAGCTCTACGGGTTTGACCGTAGGGTGTTCGTTTCCGACGACGCGGGCCTTCCCCTCCCAGTCGACCTCCCAGACGGAATTGAACTCGTGGTGTCCGTCGTGCTCGGGCTGACTGCCTCGGACCCAGCCCATGGAGCAGGGCTCGTGCCGGAAATGCCAGTAGACCCGGCTGAAGACCGCGGTGGGCTTGACCCAGACGATCTGCTGGTGGTCGATGATCCCCAGCTCCTCCCAGATGCGCGAGAGGAGCCCCTGGCGCTTGTGGGCGTGCCAGCAGTAGAGCGCCGCGTGGGGGGCCACGACCCGGAGCACGTTCTGAAAGACGAGCCGGAAGAAGCGCTCGGCGTCCTGGATGTCCACCTCGTGGTAGCCGGCGCTCCAGTCCTTCCCGGAGTTGTTCGGGCGCTCCCCGGTGTAGTCGACCAAGTAGGGGGGGTCGGTGGCCACGAGCTGCACCCGCTGGCCAGCGAGGACCCGGTCGAAGTCCTCGGGCTTCGTAGAATCGCCGCAGAGCAGGCGATGATCTCCGAGTACCCAGAGGTCGCCGGAACGCGTGACCGGGCACTCCGGAGGCGTTCCAGGACCGGGGTCTTCGACCGGTCGGAGCGGCTCCTGGGCGGCCAAGTCCGCGAGCAGCTGATCGAGGTCCTCCGTCGAGTAGCCAATGCCCTCGAGCGCGTCCTCCTTGCGGAGCTCCTCGAGCAGGCGCGAAAGGGTCTTGGGGTCCCACTCGGCGAGCTCGGCGGTGCGGTTGAGCGCGATGCCCAGGGCGGTGGCCTGGAGGTCATCCACGTCGACCTGGACGACGTCGCATTCCGTCCAGCCGAGCTTCTTCATGGCGACCAGGCGGCCGTTGCCGCCAATGATGCGCCCGGTCTTGGCTTGGACGACGAGCGGCTCCGCCTGACCGAAACGGCGGAGGCTGGCTTCGATGGCCTCCAGGTTGGGTCCGGCGTGGAGCCGAGCGTTCGCGGGGTCGAGGTGGAGGGAATCGATGGGGACGCGCTGGACCTGCATGCCGCCTCCTTCTCCCGGTACGGGGAGTGTGCGAGGACTCTTGGAGGTAGCTTGGAGGTCGCCCCTGCGGCCCCCGACGAGGGGGAGGAGCGCTGCTTGGAGGTTGCTCTTGAGTTGACCCCAGCGTTGCATAAACGAAGGTCATTCTGAGGGTGCGGTCTGGATCGGAGGGTGACGGGCTTGGCAGGGTCAGGCCGGAGCGAGGAGGACCTTGAGGTAGCGCGTGACCTCGTCGGCGGTC
>Ga0187892_10008755_pt1 | contig 13664 bp, 10 predicted proteins | sample MA1701073metaG_FD_139345 | JGI IMG/M metagenome (GOLD analysis project Ga0187892, IMG submission 139345) | Bio-ooze microbial communities from a basaltic lava cave in the Kipuka Kanohina Cave System on the Island of Hawaii, USA - MA170107-3 metaG ...
CCCCGCCGGCCTGTGGCTCGGGCTGCTGGCATTGCCGGTCCTGGCCCTCCACGTCCTGCGACCGCGGCGACCCCCGGCCGAGGTCAGCTCGACGTTCCTCTGGAGGGAGGTGGCCGAACCGGTCTCGGTGGCGTCGCCCTGGCAGCGCCTGCACCCCGGCGCGCTGCTGTTCCTCCAGCTGGCAGCCGTGGCCCTCTTGGCCGCGGCCGTCGCCCGTCCGGTCCGTCCCACCGGCGTCCGCCTGGCGCGCCACACCGTGTTCATCGTCGACGCCTCCGGCTCCATGGCCGCGCTCGACGGGGCGCCCGACCGCCTCGGCTCGGCCAAGGCCCGCGCCCTGGAGCTACGCCGCCAGCTGCCCGCGGGCGGGATCGCCAGCATCGTCATCGCCGAAAGCCAGCCGCGGGTGGCGCTCTCGGCCAGCGCCGACGCCACCGCCTTCGCCGAGGCCCTGGCGGCAGTCCGCACCACTGCGGGGCACGCCGACTGGGACGCCACCTTCGTCCTCGCCGAGAGCCTCGAGACGCCCGGTGCGCCGGTCCGCTTCGTCCTCCTGTCCGACGGCGGCATCGACGAGTCGGAGCGGGGCCTCCTCCCGCCGGGCACCACCTACCAACGCGTGGGCCGGGGCGCGACCAACCGGGCCGTCGTCCGCCTCTCGGTCGAGCCTCGCGGCAGCGGCCTCCACGCCCGGGTGACGATCGTCAACACGGGTGGACCGGCTGCCACTCAGCAACTGCGCCTGGACGTCGACGGCCGCACGGCACACCGGGTCGAGGTCGCCCTCCCCGCTGGCGAGACCGTCGCGCGTGAGATCGACCTGCCGGCCGGCGAGCGGATCGAGGCCTTCCTCGAGGGCGAGGACCTCCTGGCCGCCGACAACCGTGCCTTTGCCGTGGCCGGACGCCGGCGGACCCTGCGCGTGCTGCTCGCCGGGCCGGGCGACGTCTTCCTCGAGCGGGTCCTGGCCGTCCTGCCGGGCGTGACCGTCGAGCGGGCCACCCACAGTCGGCCCGCGCCCGGCTTCGACCTCGCCGTCTACGACCGCGTCGCGGTGCCGGCTGACCCGGGAGCGCCTGTGCTGGCCGTCCGACCTCCTGATGGGATGCCCGGCCTGACCGTCCGGGGCGAGGTCGAGCTCCCCTCCATCACGCTCGTGCGCGCACGCGATCCACTCCTGGAGGGGATCGACCTAGCCGACGTGGCGGTGGCGCGAGCCCAGCGGCTCGACAGCCCGGCCGACGAGGTCCTGGTCGGCGCCGAGGACGCGCCCCTGCTCGTGCGGGGCAGCCGGAACGGGCGGCCGTTCGCCTACCTCGCCTTCGCCCTGCACGAGAGCACGCTGGGCCTCCAGGTCGGCTTCCCCATCCTCGCCGACCGGCTCCTGACCGAGCTGGCCGGGGCCGGGCTCCCGCCCACCGACCTCCGCGTCGGCGAGGCGCTGCCGGTCTCGGGTGGCTTGCCCCTGCGCATCTCCGCGCCGGGCGGTCGGCGGCTCGCCATCGGGCCGGGCGACGCACCACCGATGGCCGACCGCGCCGGGTTCTGGACGCTGCACGCCGACGGCCGGCCGGACCTGGTCTGGGCGGTCAATGCCGATCCCGCCGAGTCCACGCTGGCTCCGGTCGACCGGCTCGAGTCGCCGGAGCGCTCGCTGGCACCCGGCGAGCGGCCGGCGGTCGGTGAGCGGTCGCAGCTTCCCGGCGTCGTGGTGGCGCTGCTCGCCGTCCTCCTGGCCGAGGCCTGGCTCAGCCACCGGCGGCGCGGGATCGTCGGTCAGCAATGGCGGGGCGCGCTCGCGCTGCGGGCCCTCATCGCCCTGCTGCTGGTCGGGGCGCTCCTCGGTGTCACCGTGCCCCGCGCCGGACGCCGGCTCGCCGTGATGTTCCTCGTCGACGCGTCGGACTCCCTGGGTGCCGGAGGGCGCGCCGCAGCCGTCCAGTGGACCCAGGACGCCCTGCGCTCCCAACCCGCCGACGCGCTGGCAGGCGTGGCCTTCTTCGGCGCCGACGCCCGTTTGGAGCTCACCCTCGGCCAGCGCACCGAGCTGCTCGCGCCGGGAACGCGGGTCGACGCGTCCCGGACCGACCTCGCCGGCGCGCTGCGCCTGGGAGCGGCGGTGCTCCCCGCCGACACGCGCCGGCGCATCGTGGTCGTGTCCGACGGTCGGGCGACCGAGGGCGACGCCGGCGCCGAAGCGCGACGGCTCCGCCAAGCCGGCGTGCGCGTCGACGTTCACCTCGTCGAGGAGGCAACCGGTCCCGACACCGCCGTCGCCCGTCTGGACGCCCCCCAGACCGTCCGGCCGGGTGAGTCGTTCACCCTCCGAGCCACGATCTCCGCATCGGAGGCCCAACGCATCCGGGTGCGCTGGAGCCGTGACGGCCAGACCCTCGAGGAGCGCCTCGCCGACGTGGCCGCCGGTCGCTCGGTCCTCGAGCTCCCCCTTCGGGCCGACCCCGCGGCGCCGGCTGGCGTCGGCTCCTACCGCATCGACATCGACGCCCCGACGGACGCCGTCCGCGAGAACGACGTCGGCTTCGCCGGCGTGCGCACCGAGGGCGCAGCGCGTGTGCTGGTCGCCGAGGGGATGCCGGGCCAGGCCGGCGCGCTGGCTGACGCCCTGCGAGCGGGTGGCCTGCCGGTCGACGTCGTGGCCGCCACCGCGCTCCCACCCCTCGAGCAGCTGGCCGTCTACGCCGCCACCGTGCTCGTCGACGTCGACTCCCGCATGCTCTCGGCCGAGCAGGTCGCCGCTCTCGGTGTCGCCAGCCGGGATCTGGGTCGAGGTCTGGTCGCGGTCGGTGGCGACCGGTCCTTCGCGCTCGGCGGGTACCTCGGCAGCGATCTCGAGAAGCTGTTGCCAGTCGTGAGCGACGTGACGGATCCCAAGCGGCGGTCCTCGGTGGCGGAGGTCCTGGCCATCGACAGCAGCGGGTCGATGGGCGCCTGTCACTGCTCGCCGGGTGCGGGCATGGCGAGACCGGGCAACCTGACCGGCGGGGGCGTGAACAAGACCGAGATCTCCCGCGCCGCCGCGGCCAGGACCATCGAGGCCCTGACCGCCACCGACCAGATCGGGGTGCTGGCCTTCAACACCGAGCAGCGCTGGGTCGTGCCGCTCCAGGCGCTGCCGCCCGAGGACGTGGTGACGAAGGGACTCCGATCGCTCCGCCCGGCAGGGGGCACCGACCTGTCGCTGCCGCTGCGGACCGCGGCCGAGTCCCTCGTGGCGACCAGGGCCCGGCTCAAGCACGTCATCCTCTTCACCGACGGCTTCAGCAGCGCCGACAGCCTGGCCGGCCTGGTGGAGCAGGCGGCCGAGCTGGCCGACAAGGGGATCACCGTGTCGGTCCTGGCGACCGGCGAGACCGGCGCCGGCGAGCGCCTCGCCCAGGTCGCAGCCGCGGGCCGGGGCCGCTTCTACAACGAGATCGACCTCAGCGAGGTGCCCCAGATCATGGCCCAGGAGGCCGTGCTGGCGAGCCGCCGGATCGTGAACGAGGGCGAGGTGTACCCCGAGATCGTCTCGTCCGCGGACGTGGTCCGCGACCTCCGGACCTCACCGCCGCTCCTCGGCTATCTCGGCACCACGGCCAAGCCGGCGGCCCAGACGCTGCTGACGGTGGGCGAGGAGTCCGATCCCCTCCTGGCCTCGTGGCGGCTGGGCCTCGGCAAGGTGGCCGTCTGGACCAGCGACGCCTCGGCCCGGTGGTCGCAGCGCTGGGCGACCTGGGAGGGCTACACAGGGTTCTGGTCGGCCCTCGTGAAGGACACCTTCCCGCTCACCGGTTCGAGCGGCGGCCGCGTCCGCGCCGAGATCGACGAGGGTCGGCTGCGCGTCACCGTCGAGACGGCGGGCGACTGGCCCGACGGCGCCCAGGCCGTCGCCCGGCTCGCAGGTCCCGATCTCGTAGGTCGCGACCTGCGCCTCGACCGCACGTCGGCCGACACCTTCGTCGGCGAGGTCGACGCCACCGGCGCCGGCACCTATGGGTTGGGTGCGACGGTCACGGGTCCCGGCGGCGAGCGGGTGTTCACCGGCGACACCATCGCCGTAGCCTCCTATTCGGCCGAGTACGAGGTGGGCCGCGCCGACCGGGGTGCCCTCACCCGCCTGTCCGCGCTCGCAGGCGGCCGCGGCGCGATCTCGCCTCGGCAGGCGTTCGACACCGAGGGCCTGGCCACTGGCCGTGGCCAGATCGCCCTGGCCGGGTGGCTGCTGATGGCCGCCGCCCTGCTCTGGCCGGTGGCGGTGGCGCTGAGCCGTCTGGTGTGGTGGAGCGCCGACGGCACGGGCATGGTCCGCGCCGCGTCCTCACGAGCGGTGAGCGCGCTGCGGGCCGCCGGGCGGCGAGCCCGCCGGCCGGGCGGCGATCCCGCTGGCGGTGTCCCGAGGGGCGTGCCGGAGAGCGGACCACTGGCGTCGGCGCCAGGACCGGCCCCCCCCGATCACGGGGCCACGGTGGACCGGCTGCTGCGCCGCAAGCGGGGCGAGGCCACCGACTCCGGCGCCGCGGATCCCGAGCCGGGAGGCGACCCGGCCGAGGGCTGACGGCCCAGCAGGGCCAGTACCAGCCCGGCTCCGGCGGTGACGCCGCCCCACCAGACCCACACGGCCAGGGGCGCCACGAACACCTCGAGCACCGCGGCCCGGGCCCCGCCGGTGACGGCCCGCAGGGCGACCTGCAGGTCCTCGCGCGGTGTGGAGCGCAGCGCGGCGACCGACACCCGCTCGCCCTGGGCCGACTGCAGCGTCTCGGGCCGCAGCACCGCCAGCGGCCGGCCGGCACGCTCGACCCGCACGACGGCCCGCGCCGCGCGCACACCGTCGACCGCCGGCACGGGCGTCACCGACACCAGCGACAGTCGATATCCCCCGACGACGGTCACCGATCCCGGCGTCAGGGTGACCGTCGCCTGGGTGCCGGACGCCGTGCCGGCAGCGCCCATCAGGAGCACGACCACGCCGGCGTGGGCGAGCAGCGCACCCGCGCTGCGCCGGTCGGCGCGCCGTCGCGCGGCAGTCCCGAGGACGACCAGCACGGCGGCGCCCAGGCCGAGCATGGCCACGGTCGTCGGGCGGCTCAGGCCGAGGCCGAAGCGCGTCACCAGCGCGACCGCGACCCCGACGGCGAGCGGCCTCACGAGTCGGGTGCGGCGCGCCGGCCCGTCGTCGCTGCGTGGCCCGAAGGCCCAGCCGATGGCGGCGACGAGCAGCAGCGCGAGGGGCGCCGTGGCCACCGCGAAGAACCGCCCGGAGACGACGGCTCGACCCTCACCGGCCGCCGCGGCGACGACGGGCCACAGCGTTCCGAAGCCGACCACGACCACCAGGGCTCCCAGGACGGTGTCGATGACCGCGCCCGATGAGCGCGGGCCCGACGGTTCGTCGACCGGCGGGGCCGGCGAGACCTCCTCGGCGGGCGGCGACGACGCGCCGTCGCCGACCCGGCGCCGGCCGAGGGTGACCACGGCGAGGGCCACCATGACGACCGCGACGAGGAGCACGCGGCCGACCGGCCGCGCCTCTGCGAAGGCGTGCACCGAACCCGTCGAGCCGGACCTCGTGAGGTACGCCCCCAACAGCCCCAGGCCGAAGGTCGCACCCGCCATCGCCGTAAGCCGGCGCTCACCCGGTCCCGACGATGCCCGCCCGCCGGCCCACCCTTCGGCCTGCCCGCGGCGGGAACTCTCCCCCGCCGCGTGCACGAAGCCGACGGCGGCCAGCCATGGCAGGAGCGCGCCGTTCTCGACGGGGTCCCAGGCCCAGTAGCCGCCCCAACCGAGCTCCACGTAGGCCCAGTGGGCACCGGCCAGCATTCCGACACCCAGCAGGAGCACGCCGGCGAGAGCGAAGCGGCGGGCCGTTGGCGCCCACCGGGCGACCGGAGATCCGGCCATCCGGCCCGCCAGGGCGAGGGCGAACGGCACCCCGAGGACGACCGCGCCGGCGTACAGGAGGGGCGGGTGGTAGAGCATCGCCGGGTGCCGCAGCACCGGCGTGAGGCCACCACCGTCGATCGCCGGCACCGCGAGAGCGTCGAAGGGCCGGCTGACCACCACGAGCAACCCGACGAACAGGGCCAGCTCGGCGCTCAGGACCCCTTGGACCACGGCTGCCAGCTCGGCCAGGCGACGGCGCACGCTCGTGGCGACGACCAGGGCCCAGGCGCCCAGCATCCACGACCACACCAGCAGCGACCCCGCCATGCCGCCCCAGATCGCCGCCAGGCGGTACGGCCATGCCGTCGCGGCGCTTGTGTGGTCGGCCACGTACACGAGGCCGTAGTCCTGGCGGACGAGGGCGACGGCCAGGACGACGACTGCCACCGTCGTGGCCGACGTCGATGCGGTCAGGAACCAGCGGCCTGCGTCAACCCACGTGGACCGATGGCAGACAAGCCCCGCCGCCGAGACGACGACTGCGGCGAGGGCGGCGACAAAGGCCACCACCAGCGCCGGCGCACCGAACGCCCTCACGTCCGGATGCTACGGGGCTGACTGCGAGGATGTGGGCGTGACCGGACGAACGCCGCTGCAGGACGGCTGGCTCACCATGGAGCCCGGCTCGGCACCGGTCCGGGGCGACCTGCTCATCGAGGACGACCGGATCGCCGCCGTCGAGCGGATCGGCCGGTCACCGACGCGGCGGTCGTCGACGCTCGCGACCGGATCGTGCTCCCGGGCCTGGTGGAAGCGACGACGAGCTGGACACGATGGCCGACGCCGGCGGCCGGGCCTCGGTGTCACCGGAGGTCGATGACCGTGCTCGACCTGCCCGACCGGCTGTGCTCGCACCATCACGACCTCAAGACCAGGGCCAACTGGTCGCTCGTCGACGGCACCGGCAGCCGGCCCTTCGGGGGTCCCGACGATCCCCGCCACCCCGACATGCCGACGGAACCACCCGAACCACCCGAACCGCCCGAGCCGCCCGGCCGCCGCTGGTCAGCACCGGCACGAGCCGCCCGGCGGAACCTGAAGCTGACGGCTCGATCGGCGGATGGTCGTCGACGCGTTCACCGCGCACGGCGCGGATCCCACGTCGACGACGCTGGCGACGACCCTGCGACCTTCCACGCCGGGCGCCCGAGGGGGGCGGGCGCCGGCGTGGAGAGCGTGGCGGGGCTCAGGCCGCGACTTCGGGGCGGGGGACCTTCGGCGGCCGTCCGCGCGGCCGCTTCACCGCCAGCACCCTCCCCTTGAAGAAGAGCCGGCCGCCCCAGACGCCGTAGGGCTCCCGGCGGTCACGGGCCGCCTCGAAGCAGGGCTCCCGCAGACGGCACCCCGCGCAGATGGCCTTGGCCCGCGCGATGTCGTCGAGCTGCTCGGAGAAGAACAGCCCAGCCAGGGCGCCGGTGCCATCACGGCACTCGGCGTCAGCCCACTGGTCCACCTCCTGCTGCTCGAAGATCTGCGCCAACATCGGTCTCTCCTCTCTGCGCCCGGCTCGGGCCGGTTCTGGGGTCTGGGTCTGTCGTCGGGGAAAACGAAAGGCCGCCGGTCTCCCGGCGGCCTGGGGGCTTCTTGCTGAGGAGTTCCGGATGGCTATCCGGGTTCGAGTCCCCTCGGGCCCCCTGGCCGCGAAATCTGGGTGAAGTGCAGGTGGCTGTGGAGCTGCGACCAACCGCATGCAGTGCCCGGCTTCGTCGTCGGACGCGACGCGGCCGCGGCAAACCGACGCAGCGGCATGCTCGGGGCGGTGCGGTCGACTACATACATCCGGGACCTCTTTCGTCCGACTTCCTGCGGTGCCAGGCTGCGAGTCCGCCCGACGGAATCGGGCCAGATCGCCGCTCCATCGTCGCCGCGTCGCCAACCGCAGTCAACTGAATTTGTTCCCCCCGGCTTCCGACGGGTTGGATGCATGCCACCATGGAACGTGATGCCCATGCGCGCCGAATGCCGGCACTACGAGAGCCGCACCTACGCGTCCGGAGAGACCGTCCGCAAGTGCAACCTCGATCTCGCGCCCGAGGCGCCCTGGCGCTGTCCCGACGACTGCCCGTCCTTCACACGGCGGCTGGCCGACGTCAACTGGAAGCACGGTGAGCTCATCAGCCCACCGACTCCGCCCGAGCCGCCCGGGTTGGCGGGTGCGGCGGCCCTGCTCGACGAGGCGGAGGAGATCGTGAACGCCGCCGGGCCCGGCATCCTGGCCGAGCTGGCTGCCGATCGCCGCCGGCGGCCGGCCGGCGACGGTGGCTCCTGGTGGCAACGGCTCCGCCGGCGGCGCTGACCCTGCGCTGAACCGCGGCCGAGGCGACCGAGCCGTCTGGATGACTGGTCATCAACCTGGATCGGGCCTCCGGCCCGAAGCGTTGACCAGCAGCTACGCCGTCATCTTCGCCGGTCAGCGCGATAGAACAACAGTCGTTCGGGACCCGAGCGGATAGGCGTCATTTGGGCTCCATCGGTCGCGCCAGTCGAGGAGCCGGCCGATGAGCCGGGCCAACCCGACGACCGGTGGATGGTCAACCTCGGGTCAACGGTGAGGACCCATCCGCGCGACCCCTTAGCGCGGGGAGGGCAGGCCCTCCCCGCGGCCCCCTCCCCTTGGCGGGCCGCCTCCGGCGGCACTCAGGCTCCTCGGCGGCGGAGCCGCCTGCGGGCCGATGTGGGGGGGCAGCGCCCCCCCACACCCCCCACCCGTGGGGGACCTGTCACATCGCTCACGGTTTCACCCCCCGAGCAGATCGCCTAGAGGAGCGCCGCGGCGATCAACCGGTACGACGTCGTGCGGGCGACCGGATCCGAGCACACGGTAACCACGAGCAGCTCGTCCACGGCATGCTCCTCGGCAAGCGCCTCGAGGCGGTCCTTGACCCGATCGGGCGATCCGACGACGACTCCGGCTCGTTGCTGCGCCGCTCGCTCCCGGTCGAGCTCGCTCCAGCCCTCGGCCTCGGCCGCGGCCGCCTCCGGCGACAGCAGCGGACCACGGGCCGATCCCTCCGGCCGCAGGCGCCACACCTCGCCCGACAGCGCCAGGCGGCGCGCCTCGTCGTCGGACGCCGCGCACACGACGCCGACCGCCATGCTCGCCCGCGATTTCCCCAGGGTCGGCGACGGCGAGAACCGCTGGCGGTACTCGGCCACCACCCGGCTGCTCCACGTGGGAGTGATGAAGTGGGCGAAGCACAGCGGCAGGCCCAGGCTGGCGGCGGTGGCACCGCTGTGACCACTGGAGGCGAGCATCCAGAGCTCGGGTCCCGGCGCAGTGGGAGACGGCTCCGGCATGGCCCGCACCCCGCCGAAGGGGTGACCGGGCTTGAACCCCTCGCCCAGGAACCGGACCAGGTCGAGCACCCGGCGGGCGAAGAGCTCCTCGGGCTGCGGCTCAGCCGTGTAGCGCAGCGCGTCCTCGGCGGGCGTGTCGGTCCCCGGGGCACGGCCGATCCCGAGGTCGATGCGGCCCGGGAACAGGGCCGCCAGCGTCCGGAACACCTCGGCCACCCGGAACGGGCTGTAGTGCGACAACATCACCCCGCCGGCGCCGACACGCATGGACGTCGTCGCCGCCGCCACGGCCGTGGCCGTCACCTCGGGGCTCGTCCCCGCCAGCGAGGCGGTGTTGTGGTGCTCGGCCAGCCAGAACCGGCTGTAGCCGAGCTGCTCCACCTCCACCGCCAGCGCAACCGTGTCGGCGAGCGCCTGGGCGGGGTCGGTGCCGGCCGGGACCGGGGACTGGTCGAGCACTCCGAGACGGATCACGGCTCCATTCTTTCCTGCCGCGCGGTCGTTGACGCGCCGAGCAGCCAGCTCCTAGCCTCCTGCGTCCGAGGGGGGAGGGGTGTTGGGCAGGCTTCAATCGCTTCAGGACATCTGCATCTTCGACGTCGACGTCGACGGTGACGGCGTACGGCTCGACTTCTTCGGCGGGCCCAGCCGGGTGTGCGGCTCGCTGCAGCTCTCCTTCGACGACGGCGACGCCGAGAGCCGCCTGTCGCTGCTCCGCCAGTGGCAGCGCGACGGGACCCCGCTCACGCTCGTGTCGTCCGACTCGCAGGTGGCGCTCACCGACGACGCCGCGCTCGTCGCCACCGCCATCGACGTTCCCGTTCGCGACTGACGGCTCCCACCTCCGGCGTCCCGTGGCCCTCCGGCCGCTGACCCCTGTCCAGGTCCGCGTGCTCGGATGCCTCCTCGAGAAGGAGCGCACGACCCCGGACACGTACCCGCTCACCATGAACGGGTTGCTGGCCGCCTGCAACCAGAGCTCCAACCGCAACCCCGTGGTGTCGCTGCCAGAGCACACGGTGGCCAACGCCCTCGAGAACCTGCGGGCGGAGAACCTGGTGCGCGTCGTCTACAGCCGCTCGAACCGGGCCGAGCGCTTCCGCCAGGTGCTCGACGAGACGCTGGACCTCGGCGCCGCCGAGCTGGCCGTGCTGTGCCTCCTCATGGTGCGCGGGCCGCAGACCACGAGCGAGCTGCGGGCCCGCAGCGAGCGGCTCCATCCGTTCTCGGGGACGGCCGAGGTCGAGCAGATCCTCAAGCGGCTCGCCGACCGGCCGGAGCCCCTGGCGGCGCGGCTGCGGCCCGGTCCCGGTCAGAAGGAGAGCCGCTGGGACCAGCTGCTCGGTGGCGCCCTCCCCGACGACGCCGTCGCGCCGGCCGGCGAGGCCCGGCCGGCACCCCTCGCGGAGCGCGTAGGGGTGCTGGAGGCCCGCGTCGACGCCTTGTCCGACGCCCTCACCGGACTGCTCGCCGACCTCGGACAGGCCCCGCCGGACCGCCCCCAGCCCGACCCGCCCGGCGCGTCGGACCCTCAGGCCGGGCGGTAACGGCAGAACAGGTTGCCGTCCTCCTCGCACAACGAGACCAGCTCGAGCGGGATGGACGGCACAGGCGACATCGACGAGAGGGCGCGCTTGGCCCGGCCACCGACGAGCTGGGGTGAGATCGACAGGCAGAGCTCGTCGAGCACGCCGGCGCCGGCCAGGTAGCCGTTGAGGGTCGGCCCGCCCTCGCAGAGCACGTGCGAGAAGCCGCGGTCGCCGAGCTCCGATACGGCGGCGGCGACATCCACGTCGGTCTCGCCGACGACCACGACGTCGGCTACGTCACGGGTCCGGCCCAGGGCGTCGTCCGGCGCGATGGCCACCGTGAAGACGATGGGACGGCAGGTCGCCTCGGTGAAGAACGGCGACGACCAGTCGAAGGCGCACAAGCGCGACACGACGGCGATGGGCACCGCGGCCGGTCGGTAGCGCTCCCGGCGCACGGTCTCGGCACCCACGAGGATCACCTCGGCGAGCGACCGCATCAGGTGGAAGAGGCGACGGTCGGGCTCTCCCGACAGCGCCTTGGCCCGGCCGTCGATCGCGGTGGCGCCGTCGGCGCTGGCCACCATGTTGACCCGGACGGCGGGACGGCCCGAGGCCGACGGCAGGTCGCCGTAGACCTCGGCGGGATCGACCGGATCGACAGGCGTGGGGAGGAGTCGGCGCACGGGTCAGCAGAGCGGAGCGCCCGGCCCGGTGGGGACCACCCGGCGGCCCGGCGCGACGGCTACGGCAGCAGGCGGCGAATGGGCTCGGCCCACTCGGCCGGGTCGGAGCTCGGGCTCACCGCCGCATCGGCACCCAACGGCGTCCCCGCCTCGCTCACGGCCACCACGGGCACGAAGCGACCGCACGCCGCGGCCCGGAACTCCATGGCGAACTCCCGGCCGGCGTCGCCCGTGGTGTCGACCACCACGAGGGTCGGGATCAGCGAGCCGCAGGCCTCGGGTCGGATCTCGCCCAGTGCCCGGCTCTCCACGCGGCAGTTGTCGAGGTGCGCTGCCAGGGTCGACACCTTGGTGGCGTCGATGCCGATCGTGAGGATCACCGACGGCGGAAGGCCGGCGTTGCGGCGCGCCCCGCCGAGCTCGGCCGTGTAGTCCGCCTCCTTGATGCCGTCGGTGTCGTAGTCGTTGAGGAAGGCGTCGTGGCCGGCACGGGCGCTCAGGTCGGCGTCCGCGGTGGCCAGGTCCTTCGACCAGATCGCCCACTGGACCAGGCCGAGCGCGATCTCCGTGTAGGTGATGGCGTAGAGGAACGCCGGGCTGGCGGGCACCTCGGCGAGTCCCAGGCTGGTGAGCATCTCGGCTGCGTCGGCGAGCACCGTCGTGTCGCCCGGCGGCTCCTCGGCACGGATGGCGAAAGTGTCGGGCGAGATCCGGAAGGCCGCCTGCCACCAACCGTCGAAGAACAGGCAGTCGCCCTCGATGTGCAGCGTCGGCCCGAACGCTCGTCGGGCAGCGCCCGAGATCAGGGCGTCCAGCACCTCCCGATCCTCCATGGGGCGGTAGCCTACCGGCGACGACGCGCCTACCCGCTCGCGCCTCGGGGCGCTTCCCCGCCCCCGATCGGGCGGCGCATGACCACGTGAGGACCCACGCCGGCGATGTCGAAGACCGGGCTCACGGTCTCGAACCCGGCCCGCTCGTAGAAGCCGACGGCGGGCACCCGGGCGTTGCACCACAGCTCGGTGCCGCCCGCGCCCTCCACGTGCGCCACGCAGGCGGCGAGGAGGGCTGCGCCCACGCCCGCCCGCTGGCGCTCGGAGGCGACGGCCATGCCCCGCAGGCGCCAGGCCGGCGCCTCCGGGTGGTCGGCGCCCGGCCGGGCCTCGCGGTACAGCGACGCCACACCCACCAGACCGCCTCCGGTGACGTGCGCGCCGAAGTGCACGGTAGGGGCATCGTCGTCGCCGGGGTACACGCTCTGCTCGGCTGGCGCGCCGGGCCGCAGCAGGGTCTGGCGCAACGGCCGCGTCGCCGCAGCCGGGATCGGCCCGACCGCCGACTCGGACGCCGGCTCGCGGCCGACCGGTGCCGCCCCGTCGTTCAGGCCGTCACCGGCATCCACGCCGGGCGCGTCTGCTCGAACGCGTCGATCGCATCGGTGTGCCGCAGTGTGAGGCCGATGTCGTCGAGGCCCTCGAGGAACCGCCACCGGGTGAAGTCGTCGAGGGGGAAGTCGGCCGCGATCCCGGCACCCGGCGCCTCGATCCGGCGGCCGGCGACGTCGATCGTGACGACCAGCGCGGGATCGGCCTCGACCGCCGCCGTCAGGGCCTCGACCACGTCGCCGCCCACCTCCACCGGCAGCAGGCCGGCCTTGGTGCAGTTGGTGCGGAAGATGTCGGCGAAGCGCGACGACACGACGGCTCGGAAGCCGTAGTCCTGCAGGGCCCACACCGCGTGCTCGCGGGACGAGCCCGTCCCGAAGTTGGGCCCAGCCACCAGGATGCAGGCACCCCCGTAGGCCGGCTGGTTGAGCACGAACTCGGGATCGGCCCGCCACGCCGAGAACAGGCCGTCGCCGAACCCGGTCCGCTCGACCCGCTTGAGCCACACGCTCGGGATGATCTGGTCGGTGTCGACGTCGGACCGGCGCAGGGGTGCGGCCGTGCCGCGCACCACCGAGATGGGTTCCATCAGACTCCTCTTCCGGGGTTGGCATCGGCGTCGCCGGCGCCCAGGTCGGCCGGGGTGGCGAAGTGACCGGCGACGGCGGTGGCGGCGGCGACCGCCGGGGACACGAGGTGCGTGCGCCCGCCCTTGCCCTGGCGACCCTCGAAGTTGCGGTTCGAGGTCGACGCGCTGCGCTCGCCCGGCGAGAGCGTGTCGGGGTTCATCCCGAGGCACATCGAGCAGCCGGCCGAGCGCC
>Ga0187892_10008756_pt1 | contig 13664 bp, 12 predicted proteins | sample MA1701073metaG_FD_139345 | JGI IMG/M metagenome (GOLD analysis project Ga0187892, IMG submission 139345) | Bio-ooze microbial communities from a basaltic lava cave in the Kipuka Kanohina Cave System on the Island of Hawaii, USA - MA170107-3 metaG ...
CGGCCGCGGCCCAGCGGGCGAATGCCTGGCGCCCCTCTTCGGTATGAGGCGCCCGTCCCTGATCGTAATGGGGATTCGTATAATCGAGGATGGCGAGGAGCCGGATCTTATGGGCCTTCAGTGCGGAAAGGAGCCGCTCGTAGGCGGAGAAGTCATATTTTCCTTTCTCCTTTTCCGTCTCGCTCCAGACGAAATCCATCCGGACCCAACGCACACCGGTGCCCGCCAACATCTCCATTTCTCCCGGCAGGGGATCGAGGAAATGGATATTGACCCCCAGCCCGTCCGGGACGGTCGTCGTGGGGAGCCCTTGCGTGTGGGCGACCCACGGAAGGGTGAAGAGGCATAGGAAGAGCAAACAAAAAAGAGATGACGGACCACGAGGAGTTAAGGTATCAAATTCCTCATGAATACGAACCAGTTGATCGTCTTGTGGTACGGAGGGCTCGCCTTTCTGGCGGCGTTTTTGTCCAATTTGGGTCCGGGAGTCACGATGGCCGTGGGACTGGCCGTCCTGGTCTTGCTCTTCCTCACCGGCTGGCACCACTCCCATCATGCCCACCGACTCAATCATCGAAAACTCATGGTGGCGATTGTGCTCCCCAGCTGTTTGATCGGGATCTTGACCTTTATGGCGGACACCACGGAATACGATGTGGGCCTTCCCCCGCCTGCCGTTCTGGAAGAGATCTCCAGCCAAGAGATTCAGCTTGTCGATCCGAAGTTTCATCATCGTTTCTTTCTCGACCGACTCTCAGGTCAGATCAAAAATAATTCACCGAAAACCCTAAACCAGCTGAAGCTCCACGTGACCCTCTATGATGATTCGGGTCTCCTGGAAGAGTTCGACGCGACGGTGAAAAATCTCAATATCCCCCCGGGGCAGACCGGGTCTTTTTCTCAAACGGTGGGCGACCCTCGCGCCCGTCTGAAAAAAGATGTAAAATGGACCTACCAAGTCTTGAGCGCGCGCGGAAAGGCTTAAGGAAGCGATCCCCTTTCAAGATCTAGGACAGAACGTATATACTCTTTCAAAAATGCCCTCGCCAAAAAAAAAGATGCACGACCCTCCGCCCCGGGATTTTACCCTCTATAACAAGGTCGTCTTTCCCTTGATCAAGAAACTCATTGCTTTGGGGTATTTCTCTCTGGAGATTCGAGGGCTCCGCCACCTTCCTCGAAGGGGAAACTGGCTCTTGGCGGGAAATCACTCCGGCTGGTTTACCTTAGATAGCCTCATGGTGGCCTTCGCCATCCGCGACACGATCGGTGATGAGCGTATTCCCTATCCCATTATTAACGATGTCCTTCTCAAGACCCCGGGGCTCGGGGCGCTCTTTAAAAGACTGGGGGTGATCCCAGCCTCATGGCTCAAAGACTTTAAGACCCTTCCTACGAATATCTCCACGTTCGGGGTCTATCCCGAAGGGGCCGATGGGATTTGCAAGCCGTTCTGGAAGGCCTATCAGATGGCCCCATGGAAGACAGGTTTTGTCCGTTTGGCGATCGCGAGGAAGGCCAAGGTGATCCCCATCACAATCATCGGAGGCGAGGAATGTCTGCCCACCTCTCTGCCCATCAAGATCCTAAAACCCTTCATCGGCTCCGCCATCCCCGTCCCCTTGGTCGGTTTTCCCCTTCCCACTTCCTGGAAGATTATCCTGCACGAACCTGTCGATTTTTCAGTCTATCCAGAGGAAAAAATCCAAGACAAGGTCTTTTGCTCCAAACTCGCCCGGCAGATCCGCTCCATCATTCAACTCTCGCTGGATTTCGAGACGACAGAGCGTCCCCTAGCCCGCCTCTCCCAAAAAGTGGCGGCGGCCAAGGCCTCAATTCCACTCATTGGGGGCTTAAGCACCCCTGATCTTCCTAAAAGGCTCACCGAAAATCATAAGATGAGAAAAAGGCGCTTAATTCACTCTTCCATAAGGATTTAATTTGGGGACCTCAAAAAAAGGCCCAGATGCAAGGCGCCCGGAAATTCCCGACCGGAGCGTATACGGAAGTACGTGAGGATCGGGAATTTATAGGCAACGCCGCAGATGGCCCCCTCGAGTTCAGTCGGGGGTGATCGACCAAAAAGGGCCTAGATGCAAGGCGCCTAGAAATTCCCGACCGCAGCGTACACGGAAGTACGTGAGGATCGGGAATTTATAGGCAACGCCGCAGATAGGCCCTTTTTGGTCGATCACCAAAAACACAAAAGCCCGGGTGAGTGGATTGGAGTTACTCCAATCGTCCTCACAAGCCGGGCTTTTGTGTTTAAATCTACCGTGGAAAGAGCGCTTTAAGTCCCTCTAGAGTATCAAAACCCTCATGGCTGATAGTACCTCTTGTCGAGGCCTCATTCCCTCTTGCGGTTGGTTTCTCCGGATGGCTCCGATGGAAATCGGAGTTCGAATCCGGCCGCTTCCGTTCCAGGGATTTGTACCGTCCATGGGAATCGACAACTTTTGGTCCCTTGGATGCGGACCTTTGGTTGTCTGTCCTCTTATGGGATTTCCAACGGCCTTTATGGTTTTCTCTCTCGGACCTTAAAGCCCGCTTCCAGGCTCCTCCTCTCTGGATCTTTCGTCAGGACCTCTTGCGATGCCCCGCCGATGATCTTAAGAGTCTGTTGGTCCGATCAATAGGGGTCTTCTTTCGTCGATCCCTCCCATTTTGACCTTTTTGGCCGCCCTCTCCTTCCTCGTTTTGAAAGCGTGTCCACCTTGGTTGGCCACCCTCCACCGGGAGCTCCCCTCACGAGGAGCCCTTCCAGGCAGATACAGGTGGATTCACTCTTTCCGGCTAACGCCGAGAAAGCAGGAGTTCGGCCGTCTCCCTCCACGATAGATTTAATTTTTAAAGAGCTGTTCTGTTTCGCTGATCCGCTTCGTCCTGCTGATGGGCCCTTTAAACTAAAAAAATTGAAAACCCACAATACGGAAAATGGTGAAAAATTTTAATAGCCCGAAATTCCTGGGGAAAATTTTTTATGAGTTTTTTATTCACAGTTGTGAATAACAAAATCCACAACGAGATCGCCTTGGAATGCTTTATGGATGTGCAAATGCCGTACTTGAGTTTTTCCTGTGGGCAAAAATTTTTTTGCTTGGGGATAAGAATGAGTAAGGAATGGAAATAAAAAAGGAAGGAGGAAATTTCATTTTCACAAGAAATTTTGGTCAAAAAAGATTTAAAAAAGGTGAGATCTTTTACTGAAAAGGAACGGAGGTCACGGTAAAGGTCCCCGAGCCGACGGCGATCAATCGGTCCCCGGGCGCCTTCACATCCATCTCTCCCACGACGATCCTTTTCCCTAAGCGGAGGATCTTCCCGCACGCCCTTAAATCCTCCTTTTCCACGGGTTCTAGCAAACGGGTGTGAAATTCGACGGTGGCGAAGGCGCATCCCAAAGTTCTGTACGATGGGGGCCGAATTAAAAAGCTCGATCAGGCGGGTTTGCCGGGCATTTTGCTCCGAGGAGACCATCAAAGTCGTCCTAATCCTTTTTAAGGGCTTAAGGAAAGAAAAATCCTGACGCAGCAGGTCAGCGCAGTGCGGCAAATCCGTCCGCTTTGACGCCCTGCGCATTTCGTTCCCTCCTCATCGAGAGTTAAAATCATTGAGAAGGAGGTATTTATGCATAAGCTCAGCGTGAGAGGTATGGGCCTGTCGTTTGGGGTCCTGTGGGCCATTTTGACCCTTGTCGTTGGCTTCACCGCCATGCACGGTTGGGGCGCGCGGTATGTGGATGTGATGAGCTCCTTCTACATGGGCTATAACACCACCTTCATGGGCGCCTTTATCGGGGCGGTGTGGGCCTTCTTTACAGGACTCTTAAGCGGGGCCCTCTTCGCCTATTTTTACAATCGTTTCGGGGGAGAGTAACGCATTGTCCCCCTCACCCCGACCCTCTCCCTCAAGGAGAGGGTGTAGAGAATTTTCCTTCTCCCTGGAGGGAGAAGGTGCCCGGAGGGCGGATGAGGGGGAACAGTCTATTAGATCTTTACCTTCCCCCCTTGACGACGATTGATCCATCGGTGAAAAGGAAAAGATGAAGCGCTTTGGTCTCGTCCTTTTTTTCACGCTCCCTCTTTTTTCCTTTCACCGTCCTCTTTGGGCCGAAGACTCTGTCCCTTTGCGGACTCAGATTGAGGCCCTGGCCTCCCAATATGAATTCGGGGAGGTGGACAGTGGGATCTACATCCAAGATCTCAACTCGGGGGAGGTCGTTTTTTCGAAAAACCACGACCTCCTCCTCAATCCTGCCAGCAATACAAAAATTCTCACCGCCCTGGCCGCCCTCTCTCTTTTTGGGCCCGACTTTCGCTTCAAAACCCAACTTTTAGGAACCGCCTCCAAGGAAAAGGGTACCCTTGAGACCTTGACCCTCAAGGGCTGGGGAGATCCTTACTTTAGCACCGAACGGCTCGAGGAGATGGTGAGGACACTGAAGACCAAAGGCATAAGAAGGGTGAGGGACGTGGGGGTGGATGGGAGCTATTTCGATGGGGAAGACTTCCCCGGACAAATGCAGGGGCGGCAGAGGGACGCGGTCTTTAACTGCAATGTGGGCGCGGTCTCCATTGACCATAACCTTCTCGAGGTCGAGATCACCCCCGGCGAAAAGCTTAGGACCCCTGCCACAGTCGAGGCCAAGCCTCCCCTCCCCTTGATCCCCCTGGAGAACGAGGTCCTCACCTCACGCAAGAAAGGGCGGATCATTGTGAAGAGCAGTGCTTCGGAGGAAGACTTAAAGGTCTACACGAGTGGACGGATCGCCTTAAGCTCGGGACCCATGCTCTACAGGGTCTCCATCCATCATCCCTTAAAATTGGCGGGACTCCGCCTACTGGAGGCCTTAAAGAACCAAGGGATCGAGGCGCCTTCCGAGATCCCTCAAGGCTGCGTGCGTTCGAAAGAGCCGGTCTTGGTCGAGAGCTTAAGCCCCTCACTTTCCGAAATCCTCCAGGAGATGAATAAGAACTCCGACAATTTCATCTCGGAACAGATCACGAAGAGCCTTGGTGCCCAGTTTGGGGGTCTGCCGGGGAGTACGGAAAAAGGTGTCAGGGTCATCCTCAAGCGCCTTAAGGAATTGGGGATCAAGACGGAAGGGATCGAGCTAGAAAATGGCTCGGGCCTCTCCAAGAAGAATCGCCTGAGGGCGAAGACCTTGGCGGAGGTCTTGAAGAAGGCCTACGATGACGCCAAGATCCGCTCCCATTTCATGCCCTCCTTAAGTGTGATGGGCGTGGACGGGACCTTGAGGCGAAAGTTTAGGAATTCCGATCTGGCAGGGAGATTTTTGGGAAAGACCGGGACACTCGCGGGCGTGAGCTCCCTCTCAGGTTACGTCTTCCCTCGAAATCCGGACAAGGTCCATCCCTACATCTTTTCATTCATCCTCAACGGCCGGGGGAAGGATTTCCGGAAGGAAAAGGAATTCTCCCACATCCTCTTAGAGGTGCTCATGAATGAGTAAAGCGGACGATTCTTTTTTTTGGGGACAAGCATCGCCTTTCTAGGAATCGGAAACTGACCAGGAAAAGAAACATTAGGAACCCGCCGCAATTTCTTAAATTCCCACGACCATTTTTAGGTCCGGGATCCCTCGCTGCGAGAGAACATCCCGCATTTTCTGTGGGGCTCTGATCTTCTGCCACGGAGACCTCGGAAGGTATCCTCTCCATGGGCCCCGCTGATCCCGGTATCGAGCGAGAAGGATCTGTAGGGGTCGAAGGAGCTTGGGGAGAGGTGGGAGCCTGTGGATTCAAGGCAAAAGCCCTTTCAATATCCAACCTCCCCCCCGTTGCGGTCTTTCCCGCGAGGGAGGGATTGGGTCTGACTCCTTGGAGGATCTTCTCGATGACCTGTCGGTGGCTTAGGCTTGGAAAGGCCGACCAGAGAAGGGCCGCCGCCCCCGCCACATGGGGGGCCGCCATGCTCGTCCCCGAGGCATAGGAATAAAGACGACCCAAGTACCCCGGATAGGTACTCACAATCGTCTGGCCAGGGGCACCAAGATCCACCGCCGTCGCACCGTAATTGGAGAAAGTAGCGAGGGTGTCGGAGGGGGTCGTGGCCGCGACGGAAATCAAATTCCCCACGCTGTAGGCGGCCGGATAAAAAGGCCTTTGATCGATATTGGTCGTATAGTTCCCCGCCGCCGCGATCACGATCACTCCCGACTCATCGGCCGCCACCAAGGCGTTCCTCAAGGCCTGGTTGGGCTCCAGCGCGGGGTTTGTGGGAAGCCCGGTCAGGCTGGACGAGAAGCCCCAGCTCATATTGATCACTTTCGCTCCATGATCCACCGCATAATCGATCGCCCGGATGATGTCCGAGAGGGAGCCGGTCCCCGAGTTTCCGGTGATCTTGATCGCCATGAGCTTGACGTTCCAGCTGATCCCAGTGATCCCGATCCCATTATTGCCTTTGGCCCCGATGATCCCGGCCACATGGGTTCCGTGGTATTCGTAGTCTTTCGGGTCCCCGTTCTCGTCCAAAAAGTTGTATCCATAGATATCGTCGATGAGCCCATTGCCGTCATCGTCCGTGTGATTCCCCGGGACCTCGCGAGGATTGACCCACATATTGGAGACTAAATCCTCATGGAGATAATCGATCCCCGAATCGATGACGGCGACGATCATCTGAGGGCTGCCAAGGACGTCCTCCCAGACCTCCGCCATCCCCAGATCGGCCCCGGCCACCCCTCCCACCTGGCCGGTGTTTCTCAAGGCCCATTGCTCTAAAAACATGGGGTCGTTGGGGGTGCGCTGGACCTCAATAGTAGGATTGGGCTCTGCATAGACGACGGAAGGATCGGCGTTCAGGCGCCTGATGACTTCCTCTCGGGACCCATCGGGGTCCCCCACCAAGTGATAGATCTGGGTCCTCCCAAAATGGTCCAGGATCAGGAGATCCTCCCTTCGAAGGAGGGCCCCGATCGTCTCTAAGGAGGTTGAAGGCGAGAACTTGACCAGATACTCGGAACAGGGGTTGAGCTCGCCGCAGTGGTTCGCGAGGAGTAAAGACGGGGTGAAGGACAAGATCAAGACAACGACAGAGAAAAACAGAGACTTTATTTTCATGGGACCTCCCTATGGCGTGTCCGGGCCATGACGACCGAACAGAGGATATTTTTTAATTGGCTTTGCCGATGCGGAGGAGAACAAGATGAAGAGCCGTCACGGGAGAAGTTTGAAGAGCCAGTTACTGGGAGAGAACCGAGAATCCTCGCTCAGCGGGAAAATGCATAAAGCCGATTGGCCTCGGTATCGGGATTGTCCTGACGATGTTGCGGGTTTTTCGGAAAAGAATTGAATTTGTTCAGCCCTTTGCGGGCAAGCAAGAAGATCTGTTAAGATTTGTTAAAAGAAATAAAAAGTTTGAGCGATCAGGAGCATTTCCCTTTTGTCAATTTTGTTTTATTTCATCTTCCGCTGCAGAAAATAGAAAGCCAGCGCGGAAAATAAGAGGCCGCCTAAGCCGATCGCCACAAAGGGGATATATTGCCCGCGGACAAAACTGTCGCCGAGGTAAACGGCCCCCACCGCGAAAGGGAGTTCCCCGAGGGCCGCCACCGCAAGATAGCGGCCGAAAGGATACCGTAGGCTCCCCAAGACATAGCCGGGGACCTCGGAGGGCACCGCCATCTGAAACAGCAAGACGAGGGGGAAATTGGCGCGCGCGGACAGCTTCTTTTCGTATCTCGCCACCTGCCGCCGGGCCATGATCCATTTAGCGAGGCGTCGGCCTGGATGGAGGCCGACCCAATAGGTGAGACACGCCCCCAACAGCCAGCTGAACCAGAGCAGGAGAATCGTCGTTATTTTGCCCCAGGCATAGCTGGCGACCGGAACGATCACGGCGCTAGAGAAAAAAAAGACAATCGACGAGATCACGGAAAAGAGGATGAATAAGCCTAAGCCCAAGATCTCATGGCGCCGGATGATCTTAGTGCCCCATTGAAGGGCCTCGCTGACCGCGACGTGCACCGGATCCAAGGCGGAGGCCACGGAAAGGAGGGCGAAGACGACGAACGGGATGATGAGACGACGGTAATGCATGCGGCGGCCATTGTACTGGCTGGGGGGAAATTTTAAATCTCTTTTTAGTAGGATTTCAAAACTCAGGTTTTGTCAGACCTTTGGAACGAGCCTTCAGTCTCACTCAAAGTCTTTGTAAGGAGGCTTGGGATCCTCCGGGTCCGGAGGCGGTGGCTGCGGAGGTGTTGGTTTCTTGGGCTCTTTCTCCAATTGAACGCTGATCTTCCCTTGGGAATCATCTAAGATAACTTTCTTGGTCTTATATCCCGTTCGTCGGATTTCGAGCTCGACAGTCTTTCCCCGCTCGACATCAATGAGAAAAGGCTTTTGCAATTCTTTATCGCCCTGAAAGACATGGGCGTCGCCCGGTGTCACGCTGAGCTCCACCTGCTTGGGACTTGGCGGTGGCGGGGTTGCATCGGGAACGGCCGCATCGGGGACCGCGGCATCGGGCGAGGAGGCGTCGGGCACCCCGGCATCGGAGCCGGAGGGCGTCTTGGCCTGCCCCGCGTCCGGAGTTAAGACGGGCGTGGGCAGCGGATCAGGAGGCGTCGGCGGTGGAACGGGCGGCGTCGGCGAGCTATTCGACGGAAAATTTAATTTGCCGGTGGCGAAGAGGGCCGCGATCAAGGACCCTCCCCCTAGCCCGGTGAGGAGAACGTAGAGGGGCCAGCGGGATTTTGCAGGAGGGACCTCTTTTTCAGGGGCGGGGGAAGGGGCCGCTTGGGGGCGGATCATCCGCGTCTTCGCCTCCGTTCCCGTCTGCAAGATCGGGGCAGGAGCGGCCCTGACCACGGCCAAGGCCCTGGAAGATTTATCCGGAGTGAGTTTGTCCAGATCGGCGATGAGCTCGCCCATCGACTGATAGCGATCGGCGGGGTTCTTCGAGAGACACCTAAAGATAATGGTCTCCAACAGAGAAGGAACTTCGAGGGAAGGGACGAGTTCACGCAGAGGTCTCGGGGCCTTCACCTTGTGGGCCTCCAAGAGGCCCAGAAGATTCTCCGATTCAAAGGGTACACGTCCCGTCGTCATCTTATATAAGAGGACACCGTAGGAATAGATGTCGCTGCGGTGATCGACCGGTTCGCCCCGGGCCTGCTCCGGTGACAGATAACGGGGAGTCCCTAAGATGTCTCCGGTGAGTGTGAGATCGCGCCGGTCGCTGTTTAAGACCTTTGCGATGCCGAAATCCAAGATCTTGACGAATTCCTTTTCCGTGCCGGGATGGATGAGGTGGATGTTCCCCGGTTTCAGATCGCGGTGGACGATATTCTTCGCGTGCGCGGCCCCCAGTCCCACGGCGATCTGCCGGGCAATGGGGACTAGTCGGGTCACGGGCACGGGCTTGTCCCCCTCCATGAGCTGGGAGAGGGGCACACCTTCTAAATATTCCATGACGAAATAGGTGGAACCGTTGGGCAAGAGGCCGATGTCTTTGATGCCGATAATATGGGAATTTCCGATGGTGGAGGCCGCGATGGCCTCATTCTTAAAACGCTCAATGCTCTCGGGGTTGGTCGCCTGGTGGGTCCTTAAGACCTTGATCGCTACTTGGCTCCCCAATTTCACATGGGTGCAACGGTAGACGATCCCCATCCCGCCGGAGCCAATCACATCCTCGACTTTATAACGTCCGTCCACAATCTGGCCGATCAAGGGGTCCTTCGGGATCGGCGGAGGTTTGGAGCCTCCCCCTGTTCGAGGCGGCCCGACGGGCCCCTTGCCCCCCGGACCTCCTGAGCCCATCTCCGACATCATCATCACGGGCGTGAGGGCGGGTCGAGAAGGTTCAACGCCCGCCGTCGCCAGTTTGTCCGGAACAAGGGAGGCGGGAAAAAAACCGTTTGAATTTTTTCTCCCCAAAATTTGGTTCCAAGTCACTCGGTCAGCAGAGAGAGGCGCGGCAGTCAGACCCGGGAGAAGACCTTGGCCCAAGGCCATCCCCGCCCGCATCTGTAGATTGGTCGCCTCCGCATGGAGAAAGCGTTCCGCCAGAGTCCCCTCGGGACGCGGACCTAAGCCGGCCGCATAGACCAGTTGATGGGACAGGACCATGCCCGCATCTTGGGCCCCGTGTTGGAGGATGAGGTTTTGCCCCTCGCCAAGTTTGCCTAAGCCTTTGAGGGCGCCGAAGGCGACGAAGGAGGAGATCCAGCCCTCCTTGAGTCCTCCCGGTCCGGAGAAGGACCAGGGGTTCGGGGTTCGGAGTTGGGAGTTGGGAGTGAAAGAATGAAGGGTTCGATTTGTAAATTCAAAGGCACTGACTTCGGATCCCAATCCAACGACCACGGACAAGGGACCACGGACTACGGACGAGCTTGTCCCCATCACCCCGAAGCGTCCCGCGCGGTAGGCCAGGCCGCCCGCGGTTAAGGCGGCAAAGGTCTTCCAATCGCTCGCATGTTTGGAAAAATCCGTAACGAGTTGATCGACTTGGGATTGGGTCGCGCTTAAAGTCGAGGGGGAAAATTCAGAACTCCCCCGACTCAAGATGCTAGGGGCCTGGGGAAGCCCCCATCCTGGTTTCGCCTTTAGGTTCACGTGTGCCTCCGACTCCTCTTTCCTTATAGAAGGTGCTTTCGGCAGGAATTACAAAAAGTTGCATGAAAAAAGAGGGAGGCTCTGTCGAGAGGAAGGGTTGGATTTGGCGATGGGGGGCTTAGGTTCCCCTCAGTTTATCCCAAACCGACTTGGCTAGGGCGGCGCTCGGGGGGCTCGACTCCGAATAGATGAGATTGCCGCCCTTGTCGTAGACAAAGACCTTGGTCGTATCCTTGGCCATGCCAAAGGCCTCCCGGGTCTTACCGGTCTCATCGATCAAAAGGAGCGGGATGTCGCCCGGCTTCCAATCCTTTTTCATATCGCCGCGCGCGATCCCCTTGAAGGCGCTGGCCGTTATATCCTCGATGAGGACAAAATTCCCCTTATTGCTTCCCTTTGCGGCGATGAGGAGTTTGATCCATCCCACCTGGGCATCCTTTTCATGAAGGGTGGGGGCGGTGACGAGGACCACCAGCCCCTTGCCCAGCAACTCAGCGGAGCTATGGGATCCGCCTTGTGGATCCAAAAGAGAAAAATCGGGGAGCTTGCTCTGGGCCTGGGCCGTCGCCGAGGCGATGAGAAAGAGCACTGCCGCAATGAGGATTTTTTTCATGAGAGTCCCTCCTGTGGACAAATAAAATATATTTTACAGTTTTGAGGGGAGCTGACAATGATTTACTGTAGGTGACCTTGGCACAATTTTTCTTAAGCCTTAAAGGAGGAGACCATGAACAAAGGACTTTATATCACCGCCCTCGTCGGCGGCGGAATCCTCACCTATATCTTCGTCATCATCGCCATGGACCCAAAGACCACCGAGATGATGGCCGCCGTCCCCATCCCGATCCTCATCGCCACGATCTTTCATCTCATGATGGTCTACAAGATGTGGGACAGCATCCGCGACGGGACTCCCCGCATGTCCCCGGGGAAGGCGGTAGGCTTCCTCTTCATCCCCTTCTTCAACATCTACTGGCTCTTCCAGATCTATCCGGGTTTCGCCACCGACTATAACCGTTACCTCAAGGAAAAAAATATCCCCGCCGCCCCCTTAAGCCACGGCCTGATGACCGCGATGGCGGTTTTCATCCTTTTCGCGGTTCCGATCGTGAACTGGATCGTCCAGGCAGTCGCCATCTCGAAGATCTGCAATGCGGTGAATGCGGTGAAGAGGAGGCGATAAAAAAGTCTCCGACAGGTGCCGGAGACTTCAGATTTTTTGACGTCAAGGACTTATGGACAGACCAGGGTCGCGGGGAGGTTAAAGGCGGGATTCCCTGGGACTTTGGCCTCGAGACAGATCCATTCTTCGACGGCCTTTTTAAAGGCTTCGAAATCTAACAGTTCCGCATCTGGAATGGTGCGATTGGGAAGCACGCCAACCTTGATAAAGCCAGGGGGAGGGCCTGGGTTACCGAGCTCATCCGGAGCGTTGAAAAAGGCCCATTGAACCAGGGGATCCGCATTCTCACCTGTTCCTAGGAGGTGTCTATGGATATCGGCGCCCTTGATGGCAAGGATTTGGGTTCGGATCTTATTGGAATCTTCATCTTTTTTGAATGTGTTGTTCTCCGGGGGATCGATCCAGGGAAGGGCTAGTGGAGAGGGCGGCATTTTACCGAGGACTGGGAAGCCGACGATCCCAGGGCCATGGCAGCCCGCACAGTTCACAGCCAGCGCGGTATTGCCTTTTGTCGGCTTAACACCGAGTGGGGCGGTTATCGGGTCATAGAGAGGAGGATGGGTGAAGGCTGTGCCAGCTCGGTCCACAAAACCGTGACAGTTCACACAGCGCACATCATTGAAGAAGGGAGACACCTTGTCCTTAAAGCTCGCCTGGGCCAAGGCAAGGGGATCCGGCGTTGCCGGGGGAGGAGTCGTGGGGGTTGTCTGGGTCCCAACATTGTTATTATTCTGCGACCCCGTGCAACTCATCCCTATACTCATTGTCGTGATTAAGAAAAACGAGAGGAGAAGCGAGAGAAAGAAGAAACGAGTGTTATTATTGAATATCATTTTCCCTCCCCGGAAAATTGAAATCTTGTTAATGACAAATTGTAAGGATATTTTGAGCCCATAACAATACAAATATTAGAGGGAACGGGATCCTGAAGACCCAAGGACAGCGCAGTGCATCATTTTCCAGGAATGTGAATATATTATTTTAAACTGCCCCCGACTCTCATAAGATCACTTTAATGCCACGTTCCCTCTCGATCTTCCTCTTCGCCTCAGCCCTCTTCGTCGGCATGATATTTTTCCTTGAACTGGGACGCCGGGTGGGGAGGCGCTCTTTTAGCAAAGAGTCCGATCGCAGCGGAATCACGGTGATCGAGGGGGCGATCTACGCCCTCTTAGGCCTCTTGATCGCCTTTACCTTCTCAGGGGCCGCCTCGCGATTCGACACGCGTCGTCACCTCATCGTGGAAGAGGCGGGCGCCATGCACACGGCCTATCTAAGGCTCGACCTCCTTTCTGCGCAGGATCAACCGGAGGCCAAAAGATTGTTGAAGGAGTATTCAGGCGCCCGGCTCGGGGTCTACCAGAAGTTCCACGATAAAACCGCCTCGCAGCAGAGCCAAGCCCAAGCCGATGAGCTGGAGGGCAGGATCTGGACCCAGGCGGTCGCGGGATGCCACGGACAGGATCAGGCCTGCGCGAAGCTCCTACTCCCCGCCCTCAATACCTTGTTCGAGATCTCCCTCGAGCGCATGACGACCGCACGGTGGCATCCCCCCAGGATCGTCTTCCAGATGCTCTTCGGTTTGGGGCTCGCCTGCGCCTTTTTGGCCGGGATGGCCATGGGAGGCACGAAGACTTCCAAGCTCTATTCCATCGGCTTCGCGCTCGTCACGGCGCTCACCCTCTATGTCATCCTCGACATCGAGTATCCGCGCACAGGTCTCATCCGTCTCGATGAGGCCGACAGGGTCCTCGAGGAGATCCTTCAGCGGATGAAGTAAGGGTGATTATCTCCCGCAGTCTTCCCGACCCGGATATTTGTAATCGAGCAGCCGCTCAAACACGTCCCCTTCATGGGAAGGCGCCCTCAGGCAACCTTGAGGGCTTGCGGAGACA